>ERZ1740065.407-NODE-407-length-22948-cov-4.409994_pt1 | contig 22948 bp, 19 predicted proteins | sample MGYA00581738_ERZ1740065 | MGnify/ENA primary metagenome ERZ1740065 (study PRJEB43018, sample SAMN04849749) | marine metagenome | isolation source: floating plastic debris | place: Pacific Ocean | collected 2008-09-01 | study: EMG produced TPA metagenomics assembly...
CCGTTAATCTTCCCTATCCTAACCTCAGTCCAGAGAACCATCCCTTTTATCAAACCGTAGACTATCAGCAAATGAACATAGTCTATAAACAGCAAACCTACTCCAATATTTCAGGTCGTTACGATTTGATACGAAACTCATTGGAAATACTTCCCCAAAAACAAACCAACCTTCCGTCTATCACATTGGCTCCAGAGCTTTTGCAAGGTTTTACTATAGATGGTACCGTTTTCGAAAAACATCTTCTTCCTAAATCAGAAGAAGTTTCATTCTTTGAAGTATTGCTGTCTAATGCACAATTCAAACTACTTCAAAAGCACGAGAAGCAAGGAAAAGAACGCATCCGAAACCGAAACCAGATTTACGTTCAATATGTGGAAACCACCGAATTGTTCATAAAGACACAAGACCAAATGTATCCGATAAAAGGAAAAAAGGATGTTTTCAAAGTCTTTCCCGAAGCTAAAGAACAACTCAGCCAATACTTTAAGGAGTCCCGCAAAGACAAAAAAGGCGATGAAGCTATTATAGATGTACTTAACCAATGGGATGCCTCAATCAATGAAAAAAACAACTAGCATGACCAAAAATTACTTCATCCTCATCACGCTTATATGCATTACCACAAATCTCTTTGGTCAACAAGAAGCTACCGTAAACTTGCAAGTAGAGAAAAACACCCTTGCCGATATACTCGCCAAGGTTGAACAACAGTCTGGGGTACGATTTTACTACCTCAACAATTGGCTTCCTAAAGATAGTTTGACGAAAAACTATCAAAACACAAAACTGACGGAGGTTTTGACAGACCTTTTTAAGGAAACCGACTTACAATATTTTAAATATGCAGACAATCGTATTTACCTTACTAGAGGGAGGTTGATTCACGATTATCTCCCTGATGGTTTCTTCCCTGCTCCGGTTGATACCACCGCCACAGAACCGGAGTATTATTCAGACGAAAATATTTCCGTTGTAATCAACGAGCAAAGAAGTGATATTCGGAGACGTAAACGCTCCATACAAATCGGGAAACAGCGCTCGGGAGCATCTGCTTCAGAATTTACGCTAAATGGGAAGGTTGTGAATGCCCAATCAGGCAGACCGGTTTCAGGGGTTTTGTTAAGCACGGGCTCTGGTCTTACCGCGCTAACGGACGCTGCTGGAAACTATACCTTCACATTACCTTATGGGGAAAACACCTTATTTGCCGACGCGTTGGGTTTGGAACGTTTGGAACAACCCATCATCGTTTACGGAGATGGGAACCTAGAAATCGTGCTCTCGGAAAGCGTGGAACAATTGGACGAAGTTGTAGTAGAAGCAGACAGCCGTTCCATTATTGAAGCAACTACCACAGGAAAAAACACAATTGATGCAGAAGAGTCCAAAACGATTCCAGTCGTTTTAGGGGAACGCGACCTGTTGAAAATCGCCACTACATTACCGGGAATTACCACTTCCGGGGAAGGTTCGGCCGGGTTCAACGTCCGTGGGGGCAAAACGGACCAGAATCTTGTGTTACTAGACAATTCCGTGATTTATAACCCATCCCACTTTTTTGGAATTTTTCAAGCGCTAAACCCTTTTACAGTAGAAACCATAGATATCTACAAAGGGAATATTCCTGCGGAATACGGAGGTAGGCTTTCTTCTGTTTTCAAGATTACGACAAAAGTTCCCGATTCAGAAAAAATTTCTGGTGAAGCCTCCATAGGTCCTGTTACTGGAAATGTAAAGTTGGATATTCCTATAGTCAAGGAGAAAGCCGGATTAACATTGGCCGGAAGAGGAACTTATTCGGATTGGATTTTGGGCACTTTGGACAACGAAGACCTTCAAGGTAGAAGCGCATATTTCTTTGATGTATTGGCCAAATACCATCACAAAATCAACGAAAACAACACCATCCAAGCACAAGGATATTACAGTCAAGACGCTTTTAGCATTACCCAAGACTCGCTTTACTCCTATGACAATACACTGGCTTCTCTGCAATGGGACCATAAGTTTTCCGAGAAGAGTCAAGCCGCGGTTTCACTTACGCACAGTGATTATTTCTTTGAAATTGATTTTGAAGGTCGCCCCCAAACTGCCTTCAATTACAACTTCAATATTCGAGAAACTGAGTTCAAATTTAAAATGGACTACGTACCCAACACAACGCACTCGCTTACTTATGGCGTTTCCAGCAAACTGTATGGGCTTGAACCAGGAAGCATCCGCGGTTTGGGTGGAGAAAGTCAAGTACAAAGTCGTGATGTAGATGAAGAACAAGGCCTGGAATCAGCGGTTTTCATTGCAGACAACATCACCTTCTCAGAAAAGTTTCAACTCGAACTGGGGCTTCGCTATTCCATTTTCAACGCCATAGGCCCTGGAGAACAAAGAATTTATGCGGATAACGCCCCACGAAATGAAACTTCGCTCCAAGAAACCCAGGAAATAGAAAGTGGTGAGTTTTTTGAAACCTATGCCTTTCCTGAATTCAGGGTTGGAGCACGGTACTCTTTAAATCGGGATATGTCTATCAAAGCCAGTTATAGCAGTGCTACGCAGTATATCCATTCACTTTCGAACAATACCACCGTCTCACCTATCGATACCTGGATATTATCCGATAACAATATTGAACCACAAAGAGCTTCTATTTATTCAGCAGGGGTATACAAATTCTTTGATGATGGCCTGTATGAGGTCAGCGTTGAAGGATTCTATAAAATACAAGACAACATTTTGGATTTTAAAGTCGGTGCCGATATCATTTTGAATGAAGCCATCGAGCAAGAAACCCTTCAGGGTGAGGGTAAGTCGTATGGCGGAGAGTTATTGATACGTAAAAATCGTGGTAAGCTTACGGGATGGTTGGGTTATACCTACTCTAGGGCTTTCTTTAAACTGGACAGTGAGTTTCCCGAAGAGCTGGTAAGTAATGGAGAATTCTTCCCGGCGAATTTTGATAAACCTCATGACGTTAGTCTTGTTGCCAACTATGCAATTACCAAAAGATTGAGTTTTTCAACCAACTTTACCTATCAAACCGGAAGACCTGTAACCTTCCCAACCGGAACTTTCTTTTTCAATGGTGAGCAGCTGGTATTGTATAGTCAACGAAATAGTTTCCGTATTCCAGATTACTACCGTTTGGACATAGGGCTCAATCTTGAAGGCAACCATAAGAAAAATAAGCTGGCCCACAGCTTTTGGAGCCTTTCCATTTACAATGTATTGGGAAGAAACAATCCGTATTCGGTATTCTTTGTGACAGAAAATGCAGAGGTTAAGGCCTTTCAGAGTTCCATTTTCAACATCCCGATTCCTTCAATTACCTACAACATCAGATTCTAAAGCTCCATGAAAAATCAAAAAAGACAAGTTGTTTCAATTCTTGCGTGGTCCTTATTGTTTTTCGCCTGGGGATGTGTAGACCCATTTCCAATTCCAACAGACGAGGGCTTTAATAATGTTTTGATTGTAGAAGGCACCTTGACCAATATCGAATCCACACAAGAAATATCTTTAACACGAACAGCTCCTTTAGGTACTGCCGAAGTGGTGGGAGAACAAAACGCTAGTGTAACCGTGCGTTTAGGGAACGGAAACTCGTTTGCTTTTCAGGAGGTAGCGCCAGGTCGATATCAATCGGTGGAAACCTTCGCAGCCACGGAGGGCAATACGTACACCTTGGAAGTCATTTCCGCAGATGGAAATACATATACTTCTACCGCCCAGACATTACCGCCAACGGCACCCTTAGACGAAGTTGTAGCCCGCAGAATAGTTAATGACGACGATATAGAAGGGGTAGAAATAATAGTCAATACTACAGACCCTTCAGGGCAAGCCAACTTCTTTAGGTATACGTTTGAAGAAACCTACAAAATCATTGCACCCCAATGGAACCAATTCGAGGCGTTCATTGTATCCGAAGACCCGCCACAAGTTGACATTCGTCTTCGATCACAAGAAGAATTAATCTGTTTTGGAACCAACTCGTCCCAAAGCGGAACTTTTTTCGAGACAACCGAACTTTCAAGTAACGAGGTACAAGAATTTCCAGTGCATTTCTTGGAAAAGGACAATTTCTTCATTGCCCATCGTTACAGCATTTTGGTAAAACAAGAAGTACAATCAGAAGAGGCATTTACCTTCTATCGTAAACTTAGGGAACTCTCTGGTCAAGAAAATGTGTTTACACAGCAACAACCAGGTTTTTTGACCGGTAATATTCTGGTCAATGGAAATTCCACCCCAGAGGTAACTGGGTACTTTGAAGTAGTCTCCCAAAGTGAAAGAAGGATTTTCTTCAATTTTGAGGATTTCTTTGAACCAGAAGGATTACCCGCCTTTGCCGTAGGTTGCGGAGAACCTCAAACCCCCAGTTTGCCAGTTGATCGTTTTGGAAACTCAGAATTACTGAATGCCATTCGAAATGAAAGCTTGGAATTCTTTAATGATAATATTGGTGGAACAGGTCCAGGTGGTGCAAACCCTGACCCCAATGCTCCTTTTAAAATGGTACCTAGAATCTGCGGAGATTGCACGGTTTTGGGTAGTAATGTTACCCCTGATTTTTGGATAGAGTAAGAATACATATCAACGAATGGTTATCGGCCCGAAGAGCGATGTTAAGCTTTTTTGCTTTGGGTATGGTTTCATGCGTTGAGTCTTTTGAAATTCCAACAAACACCGAATTTGATAACGTGCTAATCATCGAGGGTTCCATCACTAATGCTATGGAGACGCAACGCATTAGCCTAACCAGAACCAGTCCCCTAGGCACCACAGAGGAAACGCCTGAGCAAAATGCCACCGTACAGATACTGGCTAGTAATGGGAGTACTTTCAGCTTTCAGGAATCGCAACCAGGAATTTATGAATCCAATGATGCTTTTGCTGCCACCGAAGGCGTTTCATATTCTTTAAGTATTGCATCAACTGATGGGAATGTGTATACCTCTACCCCGCAGACAATTTCAGGTACTGCCGAGTTGGAAGAAGTGGTGGCTCGTAGTATTATCAATGATGACAATATCGAAGGAGTTGAAATTGTGGTGAATGCGTCGGACCCTTCTGGTCAAGCCAAGTTTTTTCGATATTCCTTCGATGAGACTTTTCTGATTATCGCTCCTTTTTGGAGACCTCTCGAAGCCTTTGTAGTATCAGAAAATCCTCCAGAGGTTGATCTTAGACCAAGAAGTCAAGAAGAGCAATTTTGTTATGGCACCAATGTTTCTCAAACCAGTATTTTGTTTTCCACCACTGACCTCGAAGAAACGCGAGTTTCGCAACTACCTATTCATTTTTTAGCGAAAGACGACTACTTTATTGCTAATCGTTATAGTATACTGGTAAAACAAAATGTGCAATCGGAAGAAGCCTTTCAATACTATCAAACCCTAAGGGAGCTATCTGGACAAGAGAACCTGTTGAGTCAACAGCAACCTGGGTTTTTAGCTGGGAATATTTTGGTTAATGGAAATTCATCTCGACTAGCCACAGGGTATTTTGAAGTAGTATCACAAACCGAAAAAAGAATCTTTTTTGATTTTGAGGATTTCTATGCACCTGTAGGAACACAAGCTTACCCAGTTGGATGTGATAATATTTTCAAGCGCTTGTTACCCTATGATAATTTTGGAAATTCAGAACTGATTTCAGGTATACAAAATGAAAACTTGGAGTATATAAGCGATAACGTCTTAAATCCTTTTGATCCCCCAGACCCAAACCGTCCTTTTGAAATGGTTCCTAGAATTTGCGGGGACTGTACGGTTTTAGGAAGTAACATTAAACCTGATTTTTGGATAGACTAAAGCGACATATCATCCGTTGGTTTTTACCCTTGTTAAAAGGCGCAACAGCAGCTTTTATCATTTTAGGTATGGTTTCCTGCGTGGAGTCTTTTGACATCCCCACGAATACGGAATTTGATGATGTTCTCATTGTGGAAGGTACATTAACGGATGTTTCCAGTATCCAAACCATTGACCTAAGTAGAACTGGCACGCTGGGTGATGATAATATTGTTCCAGAACAATACGCTCAGGTTCGTGTCAATTTAGGAAATGGAAGCGCTATCGACTTCTTTGAAGTCTCCCCCGGAAAATACGAATCAGCAGAGGCTTTTGCGGCAACCAATGAGAATACCTATACCTTAAGTATTATTTCCACAGACGGTAATACCTATACCTCAACGGAAGAAACCCTTCCTCCATCGGCGACTTTGGATGAAGTGATTGCCAGACGAATCGTAAATGAAAATAATATTGAAGGCGTTGAAATAGTTGTAAACAGTTCTAGTCCCTCAGGCGAAGCACAATTCTTTCGATATACCTTTCAGGAAGATTTTGAAGTAGTAGCACCCCTTTGGAACCAGTTTGAAGCTATTGTGGTTTCTGAAGACCCGCCAGAAGTTGATATCCAGCTAAGACCGCAAGAAGAACTTTTCTGCTTTGGAACCAATAGTTCCAACCGCGGTACTTTGTTCTCAACAGCAGGACTCAATACCGCTGTAGTTTCGGAATTGCCGGTTCATTTTTTGGAACGGGATAACTATTTTATTGCGCGTAGGTATAGCATTTTGGTAAAACAGATGGTTCAAACGGAAGAAGCATTTACCTTCTATCAAAAACTTCGAGAATTATCTGGTCAAGAAAATTTGCTCACGCAACAACAACCTGGTTTCTTGTCCGGAAATATGTTGGTAAATGATGCCCCGTCTAGAGAAGTAACCGGTTATTTTGATGTGGTGTCTATTTCTGAAAAAAGAATCTTTTTCAATCATGAAGACTTTTTTGATAGGGTCGGCCTTCCTGCTTATGCGGTAAATTGTAATGACAACAGTTTCTCTGCTCCACGTTTGAGCTTGGACCGTTTCGGGAATTCTGAACTTATCTTGGCTATACAAAATGAAAGACTGGAATATTTTACCGACAACTCAGAAGGTTTAGGAATGGGAGCAGGTCCAGACCCTGACAGACCCTTTAAAATGGTCCCCAGAATTTGTGGGGATTGCACCAGATTGGGCAGCAATGTAAAACCTGATTTTTGGATAGATTGAAGCAGATTAAGAAACATATCACCTGTTGCCAAATCTGGTTCAAGACCATATTGTTTCTGCCGCTTGGGCTTCAATCTTGCATAGAATCTTTTGAGATTCCCAACAACACAGCGTTTGACAATGTGCTTATTATAGAAGCTTCCATTACTGATGTTATGGGGACCCAACGCATTAGCTTAACCCGTACAAGCCCCCTCGGTGCTACCGAAATAGTTCCAGAGCAGAATGGAATCGTACAGGTACAAGCTAGTGATGGAAATACGTTTGCCTTTCAAGAAACAGCCCCGGGAATTTATGACTCCGTGGATGATTTTGCAGCCGTTGAAGGAATCTCGTACTCGCTAAATATCGCCTCTACCGACGGAAACACTTATTCTTCCACTTCAGAAGCCTTGGCAGGTTCAGCGGAATTGGAAGAGGTCATCGCGCGCCGAATTATTAATGATGACAATATTGAGGGAATTGAAATTGTAGTTAATGCCTTAGACCCAACAGGTCAAGCCAAGTTCTTTCGCTATTCCTTCGAAGAGACTTTTTTGCTTATTACACCTTGGTGGAATCAGTTTGAAGCCTACGTGATTTCCCAAAACCCACCGTTGGCAGACATTCGGCCCAGAAGACAAGAAGAGCAATTTTGTTATGGAAGTAGTTCGTCACAAACCAGTGTTTTGTTTTCGACTACGGCACTTGATGATACACGCGTCACGGAATTACCCATTCATTTTTTAGCCGAAGACGACTATTTCATCGCGCATCGCTACAGCATTTTAGTCAAACAGAATGTGCAATCGGAAGAAGCTTTTCGTTACTTTCAAACGCTTCGTGAATTGTCCGGGCAAGAGAATGTTTTGAGTCAACAACAACCAGGGTTTTTAGCAGGAAACATTCTCGTTAACGGAAGTTCCTCACGGCAAGCAACAGGCTACTTTGAAGTGGTTTCCCAAACCGAAAAACGTATTTTTTTCAATTATGAAGACTTTTTCGTTCTAGAAGGACTTCCCGCATGGGCCGTTGGGTGCGATAATTTTTTCACGCCGCGTTTACCCTTAGACCGATTTGGGAATTCAGAAGTAATCCTAGCCATAGAAAACGAGAGTCTTGAGTTTTACTCCGACAACCCTGCTATGACGCCTGGAGAACCATTTCTCATGGTACCCAGAATCTGCGGAGATTGCACCGTTCTGGGCAGTAACATTAAACCTGATTTTTGGATAGATTAACACATATGAACATGCAAATAAAAACTATACTCCTAATCGTTATCTTGTTTTTGGCAGCAGCACCTTTCACCGTTGCCCAAAAAACACCATCCATGGAAGTTCCCATGGAAAAGGTATACCTCCATACCAGCACAGCACTGCTCTTTCCTGGAGATTACCTGTACTACAAAGCATATGTGCGTGAGGCCAAATCAAAAAAGCTTTCCAATTTAAGCAAGGTGGCCTATGTAGTTTTGGTCGATAGCGAAGGTACCGTTCATTTTGAGCACAAGCTCTTTTTAAAAGATGGTATGGGCTATGGAGATTACTTCGTTCGAGAAAATCTGGAATCAGGCATGTACAAACTGTTAGCCTACACGAATTGGATGAAAAATGTGGGAGAACCCGCCTTTTTTCAGACCGATATCGCCATTATAAACCCCTACACCAATAATCAGAGCAAGGTTTTAGGGGAAACCGTACAAACCATGGTTAAAACCTCTGCAAACACCTCAAGTGCTTCAGTAGATTTAAGCGTTCCTCAAAAAGAGTTTGCGTCACGTGAAAAAGCGAGCTTCTCATTGGAATTTAAAGATGAGGATGCAAAGCAAGGTCACTATTCCCTATCCGTGTACCGTAAAAATCCTTTTTCGCTGAAGGCTATTGCCACAGCCCATGAAGCAGAACAGAAAAATACATTTCTGCAACCCGTAACGTTAAATGCTGATTCCTTTTTACCTGAATTGAGAGGAGAATTGATACAAGCCCGTGTCTTGGATGAAGCATCCAACCCTGTTTCGGATGTTTCCATTGCCTTCTCTGCGTTAGGGCAATACGAACATTTTGATATCGCGCAGAGCAATGGTGATGGTGCTTTTTTTGTAAATCTGTCTCAAGATTACGAGACTACCCCCATTTTCATGGAACCTATTACCGATGCGGCTTACACGATTGAATTTGTGCCCAAAACTTCCGTAGATGTAAGCCAACTTGATTTCCCTGAATTCAAGTTTGATGAGACGGTAAAGGATTTCATTTTACAGAAAAGCATCCATAATCAGTTAGAAAACGCATATGCGGGAGCAAAGCCCGATTCCATTCTTCCACCTGCGAAAGCGCAAAGCTTAAAATCATTGGAAGATGTGAACTATCAACTCGATGATTATACACGTTTCCCGACCCTACGTGAAACTATACGCGAAGTGGTAACGGTAGTCGGCGTTCGGGATAAACAAGCTTTTGTTTGGACCGATAAATCCTTGGCTTTTGAAAGTCTTCCAGCCTTGGTGCTGGTTGATGGCGCTTTCGTGAAAGACCATTCTTTACTTTGGGACTTGGACGCGAGAAAAATCAAGGAAATTTCAGTAGTTCGTAAAAACTTGATGTTCAACGCCAAAACCTTTCGTGGTGCCATATTGATAACAACTGAAGACATGGATTTTCAAGCCATTCAGTTGGTGGGCAAACGGAACTATTCCACTTTTTTACCCGCCCCACAAAAACAAAAAACATACTTTTTTACGGACCATAGCCAAGCCCAAAATGAAAAACTCCCAGACTTTCGCTACCAGTTGCTTTGGAAGCCGGTTTTGGAAGTAGGTGCTTCAAAAGAGGATATGTTCTTTTACACTTCTGACGTCACGGGAACCTTCGAAATACGCTTGGAAGGCTTCACTAAATCAGGAAAACCCGTTTCTTTGCGTTCAGAAATAGAAGTGAAGTAAACAAACTGTGTCAAAAGAGAACAAAATATACGGGATACGAGCCGTAATCGAAGCCGTGGAAGCGGGTCAAGCCATCAATAAAGTATACCTTCAGAAAGGATTGGGTGGAGACCTCTATCAAGAGTTGGAAGCCTTATTACGGAAGAAAGGAATAAGCACCTCCTACGTCCCTGTGGAACGTTTGAATCGTTTTACCCAAAATAATCACCAAGGCGCTGTAGCGGATATTGCCCCCGTGGATTTCCACCATTTTGAAACTCTGATGGAACAAGTGCTATCTGACGAATCCAAAAAACCTTTATTCTTACTACTAGATCAGGTAAGCGACGTTCGAAATTTTGGTGCGATTATCCGAACGGCAGAATGTTGTGGGGTATCAGGTATCATTATTCCTCGAAGTGGCTCTGCTCCCTTAAATCAAGACACCGTGAAAACCTCTGCCGGAGGTGTGTTCAATGTCCCCATCGCGAAAGTCAACCATCTTAAAGATGCACTGTTCTATATGCAATCCAGCGGTGTACATGTTGTCGCGGCGACCGAGAAAGCTGAAAAAAGCATTTACGAATCCCAAATGTCAGAAGCTTGCGCCATTGTTATGGGAGCAGAAGACAAAGGCATCACCCCTTCCATTTTAAAAATGGTTGATGAATCAGTAAAACTCCCTCTTTTGGGAGAAATTGGCTCATTAAATGTTTCTGTAGCCTGTGGGGTATTCTTGTATGAGGCCGTGCGCCAAAGAGGGCTATATTGAATCGTTTTTCTTATTCTTTTTGTACTCGTAATTGATAGTCCACTCATCCTGGGAATTCTCAATTTCTGGTGGCTTTTCAATGAAATTACCATCTTCATCAAAATGTTGTAAAAACATATCATTTTCATCATCATAATCCTGTGCCTCCCAATCATAACGCTTTTCCTTGGGCTGTTCCACCTTCAAGAACACGGCCAAAAGCAATCCTGTGATGAATCCACCCAAATGGCCTTCCCAAGAGATGCCATCTTTAATGGGAAAAACATACCAAATCAAACTTCCATAAATAAACACCACGATAAGCGAGAGCGCTATCCAACGGTAGTATTTTGAAAAAATACCCTTGAAGAAAATAAAACTTGCCAAAACATAGATTATCCCGCTGGCTCCAATGTGATAGCTTGAACGACCAATGCCCCAGGTAATCAAACCAGATAAAAGCATGCCAAGCAACAGGACTTTAAAGGATACATTTCGATAAAAATGGAATAAGAAGGCGGTTAAGACCACAATGGGAATACTATTATTGAAGAGGTGTTCTACAGAACCATGGATAAAAGGACTAAACAAAATACCACGTAACCCTTCCAAATTCCTTGGGTAGATGCCCAAGGTGTTCAAATTCAGACCAAAACGTACCTCAACCCAATACACCGTCCAAAGAATCAAGACGAATACCAGTGGGTACAGCAATACTTGGTTGGAAAGTGGAACTTCTTGCTTCATATTACCTCTGTATCAAAAATACCTCCAAAAGCCAAAACGAGGCAAAATGACAGGCTTTGTTCATGAAATTTCCAAGTCCAACCTAGCATGGCTCTAAAAAAGAACTAGTTTTATGCTTCCATAGTTTTCTTTTGATGAATCAACCCTTAGCGGAGCGGATACGGCCCCAAACCCTTGAAGATTACATCAGCCAAACCCATTTGGTTGGGGAAGAGGGTGCTTTGGGTACACAAATCAAAAAAGGGACCATTCCATCCTTGATTTTATGGGGGCCTCCGGGAACAGGAAAAACCACTTTAGCCCAAATTATTGCGGAAGAAAGCAAAAGACCTTTTTATACACTGAGTGCCATTAGTAGTGGTGTAAAAGAGGTTAGGGAGGTGATTGCCAAAGCCAAAATGAATGACGGCTTGTTTACCAATAAGAATCCGATTTTGTTCATTGACGAAATCCATCGGTTTAGTAAATCACAACAAGATTCCCTTTTGGGTGCAGTGGAAAAAGGCTGGGTAACCTTAGTCGGAGCAACCACCGAAAACCCCAGTTTTGAAGTGATTCCCGCCCTTTTGTCTAGGTGTCAGGTATATGTACTGAACCCCTTTAGCAGAGAGGATTTGGAAGCCCTTCTTCATAGGGCAATTGCCACTGATGCTGTCCTCAAAAAGAAAAATATCACGCTAAAGGAAACCGAAGCGCTCCTGCGTCTTTCAGGGGGAGATGCTCGTAAACTGTTGAATATTTTTGAATTGCTCATCAATTCAGAAGGTTCTGAAAAGGTTGTTATCACCAATGACCTCGTACTACAAAAAGTGCAAAAAAATACGGTGTTGTACGACAAAACCGGAGAACAACACTACGATATTATTTCGGCTTTTATCAAATCCATTCGGGGAAGTGACCCCAATGGAGCAGTGTATTGGCTTGCCCGGATGATTGAAGGTGGGGAAGACGTCAAATTCATTGCACGTCGCATGGTCATTTTGGCTTCGGAGGATATCGGCAACGCCAACCCTACTGCTTTGGTATTGGCCAACACCACTTTTCAAGCAGTTAACACCATTGGTTATCCGGAAGCAAGAATCATCCTAAGTCAGTGTGCTACCTATTTGGCGAGTTCTGCGAAAAGCAACGCTAGTTATGTTGCTATCAAAAAGGCGCAACAAACCGTAAAAGAAACAGGTGACTTATCCGTTCCCCTGCCCTTACGGAATGCACCTACCAAATTAATGAAAGAACTGGGCTATGGGAAGGGCTATCAATATGCCCATGACTATGAGGAAAACTTTGTTGACTCAGATTTTTTACCCGAGGCAATTAGCGGAAAAGTGCTCTATGAACCTGGACAAAATCCCCGGGAAAATGCTATTCGAGAAGCACTCAAAAAACGATGGAAAGGAAAATACGGTTACTAAAACTTGATTTGCAAAGGGGTACTTTTCTTTATCCCTTTTTCAGCTGTTTCCAAATACCATTGCCCTTCTTTTTCAAAAACGACTCCATTTAAGCCATTTCCGTCCAATAGATAAACATTCTCTAAAGAAGTGGCTACCAATTTAAATACAACTTGTGGGGTATTGTCAACCAATTGGTATCCTCCCTCCATGGGTTGAGCATATAATACCCCCATGGCATTACCAGCAGTTTCTTGCACCAAATTTGAATCTTTGATTTCGACTGCCTTGTAAACTTGTTCTTCGGTAGTATTCTTTTGCTCTAAAATCATTTCTTGTTTCTTTTCCTCCGACAATTGCTTTACATCATCCTTAAAATTAAGAGTTAAGGTCTCTGTCGTAGTAGTGCCACCATTATATTCATTGGGCACGCCATCCAAAGATTCAGCAGCTGCGGCCAGCGCCTCCCGATAACCGGTTTTGAAGTCTTTTGCCTTGCTACGGCCTTCCATGGTACGAAATACTTCTTCTCCCCTACAATTCTTGAATAGGATAATCACTTTGGTAGCAAACAAAGTAGAATTGTCTTCCACGTCCGCTTCAAGACCTAAACAACGATTCATAAAAAGGTCGTTCGGCATTACATCATCATAAACTGGATTAAAACCTCTTTGTTTTAGCAAAAACTTGATTAAAGTGCTGGTTTGATGCTTGTTTTGTGCATCATACGCATCGAATTGTTTGGGTATGATAATATACTTGTAATCCGTAAACTGACTATATCCGGAAACCGAAAAAAAGGTCGTGAAAACGATAATAAGTAACCAATGCTTCTTCATGTCAAGGTAGAAATCAATTATCGTTCCAAGATAGAATATTAAAACCAAACTGTAAAGATGCATAGTTTGAGTCAGCAATATTTTGGTAGGATAAAAGATTGTCTCCAAGAATGTAAAATTGCACAGGGCCAGCGTTTAAAGCAAGCCCTAATCCTACATTTGAAAAAGAGTATTTATCAATGGTATAGGAAGTTTTTACAGAGAAATTTCGACCAAACCGTCTTTGATAGGAACCGGTCAAGGCTGCTTGAACGCCCAACGGACGTTTTATCATGTACAACAATCCCCCTACACGATTGCGATAGTATTGTTCCGAACTACCGCCCCTCACATTGATGGCGCAACCGCAGTTTTCTCTTCTGGTTCCGCTTGCACCCTCACCCCAATCATGGGTTATGGAACCATAGAGTTTTACAGGGCGTAGCATAATGTAATTATCTTCATTTTCTTCAAATGGAAGGGCCGCTTCGATTTCATCTACCAATTGTTGCCAACGATCTTCTCCTATGCTATTGATATCCTCTGGCAACAAAACATTTATCCCTTCATTAACGGCACTACCTTCTAAGGTATAAGAAAGCACGTCCTTGGAATTATAGATAAAGCCCAAGTCTAACACACTACCACTAATTTGGGTTTGTTCATTCAATTCATAGGTAAAACCCAAGTCCAAACCTAAGCCCAAATTACCACCCAAAAGTAGGCGGTTGGTGAACAAGCTAGTCAAATCCTCTCTAGTCGTATCGGTATCATCACGAAGGATATCACGTATCTCATTCAGCCCAGCGGTTTGGAGTCCCATATCTGCTGTGATGCTATTGGATAGGATATTGTCTTCACCCTCTGTGGTCAAAAAAGTTCCTTGATTGTTGGTCGATTTAAAGTTGAAAATATTGGAATACAACTTTGCTCGGAAGCCCAAGGTTAGATTATCCTTTACTTTTTTACGTATGCCAAAATGGAAAACATTGGTCATTTCCCCTCTTAGATTCAAATCACCCAAGTCGAATTGCCTTCCAATATTGGGACCTCCGTTTCCATCAAACGCAAGTCTAGCCAAATCTTCAGGCCAATACACAATGATATCGGTCTCCCCATACATTCCAAAAGAGTAATAGTTTTCAGGTCTGTTCTTTCCCTGAAAACCAACATAAAACGCCTCTATTTGACTGGTTATGCTGAAATCGTCTCTTGAATTCATGCCGTCGAGCATGCGCTCTCTGACCTTTAAGTTGATATCCACTCCGTCATCGGCAAAAATATCGTTTACGGTTACTCCGCTAGTAGCACCTTGGACCATGAAAACAGAAATAACCGGGACCCCAACATGACATTTGTGGTAGGTATCCGCGCCAGGATTGACCATCAAACTTTGAGGAATTTCATCAAAATCAAAGAGTAGTTGCCGGTTTTGACTGCGCATCAATACACTTGAAAAGAACAAAAAAATGAGTATCCCGTAAAACTTCATTTGACCTGCACTAAAAATTCTGCTGCTGATTTTAGGCTGATTTTGGGTTCGGTCTCAGTAGAAGTACTGGTGTTGTCACCAAGATTTACCCCTGTGACTCTAAGGTCTGTGGTGTTGATAAGAATGTCCAATGCTTTTCCGCCAGCTCCGTATGCCACATCACGGGTCAATAAGGCTGTAGGAGCAGCTGGAATATCAAACCGTTCGGCATCCAAAGCATTGCCACCAGCATCCAAAAATTCAATGACCAAGGTTACTGGTTTACTTGTGGTGTTTTCAATTTCATAAGAGATGGTGCCCTCTAATAAACTTTCAGCAACAAAACGTTCGGTAAAGGCATCAAAGTTGAATGTTTCTGAATAAAAGGCATTTACAGCGGGAATGGTATTGATGAAGGGTTCGGTAACTTCTACCGAAAAAAGGCTGGAAGCCACCAAAGGTGTTATTTGGAGGTCATCAAACTGGTCAAAATTCTGCTTATCAGAACACGCTTGAAAAGACAAAAAAAAGGTTATCCAAAGCCATGGAGATACCCCTAATTTCTTCATCATCATCTACCCATTTAGTTATTGTTCTAGGGATAAACCCTAAGTACATTAACTTCATAAAATGTTTTTTATTTCACCTAAGGTGTTAATGATTTTACCCAAATCGTGAAGCGGTTCTTGGGAATCTTGCAAGTGAATGGTTTTCAATCCTAAATTAAACGCCCCTTGAATGTCTGCCTCTAAATTGTCTCCAACCATAACTGAATTGGAAGGTGCTGCGGATGCCATTTGCAAGGCTAGTTCAAATATTTCTGGATTAGGCTTTTTTACCCCGGCCATTTCAGAATTGACTACTACATCAAAAAACTCCATAATTCCAGAATTCTTAAGCTTTTTGTCTTGTATTTCTTGAAAACCATTGGTAATGATGTGCAAATTGTATTTGGGAGCCAAATATTCCAAAACTTCCTCGGCTTGTGGGAGCAAATTCCCAAATGATGACAAATATCCAATATACTCATCAGAAAGTTTATTGATGATTTCGTCCTTTACTCGAATACCCATGGCGTCAAACGTATGCCGTAAACGATTATAGCGCAAGGCTGCTTTGGTTATCTTATTTTCCCGGTATTCCTTCCAGTACGCAAAATTGATGGAACGATACTTTTCCATAAACCCATCCAAAGATGTTTCGATTCCATTTTGTGGTAAAATACGTGCAAACGTTAACTCGGAATTCTTTTCAAAATCCCATAAGGTATGGTCCAAATCAAAAAAAACATGGGTTACTCCGGTCTTAAACATAGTATCGTTTTAGTAGGGACTCATAAAGCTTGAGATAATCCAATCGCTTTTGCGTACCCAAGAGTTCATTGGAGATAACTAGGTTTAACTCACCATGAAGTCTACGAACGCTATCGAAAATAGGGTCTAACTTTTCAAATACTTTATCGCTTTTCTTGAATTTCTGCAATGCGTAATCATGCATAACAAAAGGGTGGACGCGAAGCGGTTGTTTGGCCTCAACTCCAATATCATAGAATGGAAAAGGGGTGCAAGTACCTGCGCGAAACCCAATTTGATGGGTATATCCCATACTAAAATCAGAGGTAAACTCTGCTTCAATTAATGTTCTATAGGTCGTGGGTACATTTACGCGGTTGTAGCGCAGCCGTGCAAAATGTATGGGACGATGAATTAATTCGCCCAGCCTTTTCTTTTCTTTTTTTAAGACCTCTAGATTTGTGGAAGATGCAAAAGAGGTACTTAACGAAACCACCGCCCTATCCGCTACGGCCTTGATAAGATATCCAAATTTTAAGTTGTTCGGGGAGATATTCTTATCGTGTTCACCATAAGCAGCAAACTGAAAAAAGAATAGTGGTTTGGCGCGGTATTTTTCATGCAGTGCCAACAAATGTTCAAAATTATCATACGGGTCTTTTTGCATCCCCAATTGAACTGCAGTTCGTTTCACTAGACTTTTGAGTCTTAGCCTACTTAAGTCGAGTAAATATCCTCCCAGCTCTCGAGAAAAACCCCTTCGTGCATATTTATGTGAAACAGTAACATTGACCATGGGGGTGAAACGATAGGGTTTTGGCGAAGCCTTTATTTCAGGAAAACGAACTTTTAGCAATTCCAACAATTTGTACGCCCATAAATCCACTACAGGCAAATGCAAAAAACCCGATTTAAAACCAATGCTTTCCTTTGCGGGAAACCTTCCTAATCTATCCTTAACATGGGGTAGGTATTCTTCATAACGGCTCAACATAAAAAAGCTGGCCGAAAACACATCGTAAGGAACCGAGCTGGTTTCGTCACAGGCAAAAAAACACGGGACATTATCCCAATTGGATATGCTTATTTGAATATCATTAATCCCTTTTTCAAAAAGCAAATCGTTGCTCCGAATGAAAAACTCATTCTGCAATGGCTTTTTGGTGTAGGTAAGCTTTGGACCAGTATGCTTTATAAAGTCTTCGACCTTACTAGTAAAACTTACTTCTATCCCTAAAATTCCGGTAAAAAGATGTTTGCCAACATAAGTAAGGCGATTGGTTATTTTGTGCGTATATATGAGCAACATGGTTTAAAGAATTCCACTATCGGCGAAACTAAGATACGAGTCGTTGGCCATAATAAGGTGGTCTAGTACTTTTATATCGAGTGCATCTGCAGCAAGTTTGAGCTTTTGGGTAAGTTGTTTGTCTGCAGAGCTGGGTTTTAAAGCGCCAGAGGGATGGTTGTGCGCTAGAATAAGCCCTACAGCACCCAATTCCAAAGCCTGCTTGAGGACCAAGCGAACATCGACCAAAGTACCCGTAATACCACCTTTGCTCATTTGCCCTTTGTGAACTACTCCATTCGCGTTGTTGAGATAAACAATCCAAAACTCTTCATGTTCCAGCTCTGTCATGGTCGGAAATAACAATTCAAAAGCACTTTGGCTATTGGTAATATAATCGGGCTTCGGTGCCTGGGTAATTCGTCTTCGCCTACCAATTTCGAGCGCCGCAGCAATGGTCACGGCTTTTGCCTCTCCAATGCCATTAAACCGCATTAATTGATTGATGGATAGTTTTCCCAATAGGTTTAAATCATTTTGCGATGCAGACAAAATGCGTTTGGATAAATCCAAGGCACTTTCGTTTCGGCTGCCGGAGCCAATAAGTATAGCTACAAGTTCTGCGTCGGAAAGCGAAGAGCGTCCTTTTTGGACGAGTTTTTCTCGAGGTTTGTCATCATCGGCCCAGTTTTTTATGGACAAGCTTATGGAGGATTCAATCATGAAAAAAGATTTGGGCAATTTACCTTGCGTTTCTTCAAATGTATAAAACCCTACATGGCAATTACATTTACAAATACTTATCTTTAATTAAATGGTTACAAGCGTTTGGAACCACTTACAAATGGTTAAAATCAGACGAATTGCAAAAGCTGGAAACCTTTTTTTAATTATCTATACATATCGGACACAATGGCTTAATCCTTTTCTAGTACTACCGTATTGTAACCTTACTATCCTTTTTTACCATTATTGTTTAACTAAGCAACTATCAATAGTTTTGTAACTATAATTAGTATAGCTTTTGAATTTATGTTATGAAATACTTTTCAGTACTTGATATAACGTCTAAAACAGATGAATGGATTCCAGATTATTTGCCTACTGCCAATAAACTAGTTGCAAAACACGGCGGCAAATATCTTGCGTGCACTGCTTTCCAAAGAAAGATTGGTTTTGGGAGTAGCCTCTGGAGACCGTCCTATTGAATATCCCGCGTTCAATCAAAATCTCCAAGATAAAGCAGCATTGTTTCAAGATAGTTTCTATTATCTTAAAGCGTTACAACGAGACTACCCGCGCTACCAATCCAAGTTTTATGGCGCCACTACAGGAACCATAGACCTAATGCCCAAGTATGCCCTGAAAACACCAATGTTGGTAACTGGACACTCAGGGCAGTCCCTAGAATGGATAGCCGAACATTCGGATGGTTGGCTGTATTATCCAAGAGACTTTGGAACATTGCGAATGGTGATGCACCAATGGAGGGAAGCACTTTCAGAAACCAGGAGTGAATGGAAACCGTTTATGCAATCGCTGTACGCGGATTTAACAGCCGATTCGAGCACTAAGCCTTCACCTATCCATTTAGGTTTTAGCAGGTAGGGAATATTTAAATACGCACTTGAAACTTCTTGAATCGCATGGGGTTAACCATGTGATATTGAATTTAAAGTACGGTTCGAGACCGGCTGATGAGGTCATAGAAGAAATTGGAGAAAAAGTAGTTCCAAACTTCTCCTAACAAACCAATGCGCTAATGTTGGATATCATTTTGAGAGCGTTTAGGAAGCCTTACTATCTTTATGAAGTAAAAATGATTCATCAAAACCCAGCCTCTTTTCTATGTTCATTGTAAATCTCATCTACAAAGTTGAACTCCAAAAAATTGACGAACACCTTGAAGCGCATGTTAAATTCCTGGATGAACAATACAAAAAGGGATACTTTCTAGCTTCTGGTCCCAAAGTACCAAGGAATGGTGGCGTTATCTTGGCAAATGTTGACGATAAAGACGAATTGGAAAACATTATTGGCAAGGACCCTTTTAAAAAGCATGATTTGGCCCTTTACGAAGTGATTGAATTTATCCCCAGAAAAACTACTGAGGAACTTGCTTTTTTAAGGAATGGGTAGCTCACGCCATAAAAGGCCATTCTAAGGGTTACACGAAAGGATATTAACTTGCAGAGAGGAATATCCTCCAATCAATGCTTGAAATCGAACAAGTTTTTATTTTCACTGGGGTTGTTTTGACCCTTTTTTTTGCAGTGCTTTTACTTACTGTGAAGCGTTTAAGAAGCAAAGCGAATGCCTATCTTGCGGTTTCCCTTCTATGTATTTCCCTGATTATGTTGAAAATCAATGGTGTGCTAGAAGACACTATCGTAGACATGCTATTTGATTTTTTCAGAATCGAATATCTTTTTGCTGTTTTACTTTACAATTATGTTTCCAAGGTTTTAGAGCAATCCATTTCCAAAATTACCCACGTTTTACTTTGGCTACCTTTCCTTCTTTTTAGCGGGTTGTATACGCTTGTAGCGATTGAAGATAGATTTAGTTTCGAAGGTGTTTCACCTTTGCTTGAAATAATCGAACCTTTTGAAATATATCTCATCATAGGGTTCAACAGTTTAGTGGTTTTGCTTTTTACTCGAAAAGTTCAAAATAACAATAGTAGCAGCAGCTTCAAAAAATGGATTTATCTCATCTCCTTCGGTCTTATCGGTATATTACTTTCCTTTTTCATATTGGAAATCATCGAGTTGTTTTTCAATGAATATTATGGTGGATATCTTCATACCGCTATGGCCTTGTTCTTTATTATACTAAGTTATTTCGGGGTGCAACGTCTACAGGTCGAGAACGAGAGACAACAAATTCATGCCCTACAGAAAAAGAAACAAGTCACGAATCAAAAAACAAAATCCAAAAGTGCCCAGAATCATTTTGAAAGGTTGAAGCACCATATGATTGAAAAGGAACGCTTTAGAGACATATCGTTGAATCGTGAAACTATCGCCGCAGAGTTGGGATTTAGTCCTAGTTCATTGACCCGCATTCTAAAAGAAGAAGGACAAATCAGTTTCAATGATTTTGTCAATTATCATCGCGTGGCCTTCGCAAAAAAAATGCTTGTTGATGAAGCCTACGATATGTTTTCTTTGGAAGCTATTGGCAAAGAATCGGGATTTAAATCAAGAAGCGCTTTTTATAAGAGCTTTCAAAAAATAGAGGGGGTTTCTCCAGGAGTCTTCAAAAAAGACACCACTTTGTCCTGAATTCTCTCAAATACCACAATCCGATACACACATAGCTCCTTCACCTGCACTATTTCCGTAAAACCTACGTCTTTTTAGCAAACGCATATGTAATCTTTAATTATTTGAACATGATGAAAAAAGTCAAAAAGGTTTTAACACTAATGGTTTTGGGTTCACTTCTTCCCACCCTTATGCTATGCAGTAGTGATGATGAAGGCACTATGAATACCAATAATCCCCCAAGTAGCTCAAAAAACAAAATCATGCCTTTGGGAGCATCGCGAGTAGCTGGTGCGAGACCCGAATACGAAAGCTATCGGTACGAACTGTGGAAACTATTAGTTGAAAATGATGTGGAATTCGATTTTGTGGGTACAGAAACAGACAATGCCATTTATCCAGATTTTAACGGACAATCTTTTGACCGCGACCATGAGGGGCGTGGCGGAATCTCTTCCGGAGGCATCCTAGCCGAAATTGACCTTTGGCTGAATGATTTGGGAACAGCTCCCGATATTGTCCTCTTCAGCTCTCCCGGAGGCAACGACGGTATTGACCAATTGCAACAATCTGTCTCGAATATCAACGCCATTATCGATATACTCCAAGCGGCGAATCCCAATGTGATTGTCTACTTGGAACTCCCTGCGCCACCCCTAGTCAGCGAGCAGACTACAGAGTTCGTGGCGTACTACAACAATGCGCTCCAATTGCTCGCTACAGTTGCGGAAGAACAAACTAGTACAACTTCACAAGTACTCACCATCGACATGTCCACCGGTTTCAATGATTCCTTTTTAGCTGATGATGTGCATTACAATGAAGCAGGAGCTCAGTTCATTGCCAATAGGTATTTCGAGACGTTGCAAAACATACTGAACTAACTTGCAGTTGAACTTCGCTTTAGCAGAGTAAAAGCCAATTTATTCCCTGCAAAATAGGCCACATTTAAGTACCTTCAATCCCTGGTTTGAAGCAAACATTCTATGAATAAAGTAGCGATTTTTGGAGGTACTGGCTTTATTGGTTTAAGTCTTGCGAATCATCTCAAATCGAAAGGTTTGCATCCCATTTTAATTGCGCGTAATGCCCCAGACAAATCGGTTGCACACGAATTCGTGAAATGGGATGCAAATTCGCTGGGTGATTGGACGGAAGTTCTTGAAGATAGTATCGCCTTAGTCAACCTTGCGGGACGTACGGTGGATTGCATTAAAACACCCGACAATTGCGATGTCATTTTACGTTCACGCGTGGATTCCACCAAAATCATTGGAAAAGCGCTGGAAAAAGCTCAAAATCCTCCAAAGGTTTGGGTTCAAATGTCGACAGCCCATATTTATGGCGACCCTCCTTCCCAAATGTGCACTGAAACCTCTTCGTTTGGTTATGGCCTGGCGCCTTTTGTGGGTAAGGCTTGGGAAGCCGCTTTCGAAGAGGCATTGCCGAAAACCATGCGCGGGGTAAGATTGCGGACGAGCTTTGTCATTGGAAGGAATGGCGGAGCTTTGAAAAGCCTCAAAAAAATCGTAAAAATGGGCCTTGGCGGCACGGTAGGCACTGGAACACAAGGGATGAGCTGGATACATGAATACGATATGAATGCCATCATCCACCGTGCTATTGCTGACGAAACCTTTAACGGTGCTTATGTGGTCAGTGCGCCACACCCGGTATCAAACAAGGTGTTCATGCGCCTGCTACGAAAGAAAATGAAGATGCCTATTGGTCTGCCCGCTCCTGAATTCTTGGCGCGTCTCGGTGCTAGACTGTTGTTCAGAACAGACCCTGAACTCGCTTTATATGGACGTTATGTAAAGTCCGTTCGACTGGAAAAAGAGAAATTTGTTTTTAAATTTCCAGTATTGGAAGATGCTTTGGACGATTTGTTGGACTTAACTTTAGACTTTGATTACGGACCTCATCAGCGATATTGCCAAAATCACGGTGTTTTTG
>ERZ1740065.410-NODE-410-length-22879-cov-12.456055_pt1 | contig 22879 bp, 15 predicted proteins | sample MGYA00581738_ERZ1740065 | MGnify/ENA primary metagenome ERZ1740065 (study PRJEB43018, sample SAMN04849749) | marine metagenome | isolation source: floating plastic debris | place: Pacific Ocean | collected 2008-09-01 | study: EMG produced TPA metagenomics...
TCCTCCCCTCCCTTCCCTCCCCCCCTCCCCCCCTCCCCCCCCCCCCCCCCCCCCCCCCCTTCTCTCCATCACCATAACTTGTGCGGAGTGAAAATAACAGTTTTTACACTCCACACCTCCTCAGCAGTCAGCCTCCGCATGTCACAGTCACTCTACTTCCTTCACCTTGATCATTGCTACAAAGTGGAATTTTTCACAGGCAAAATGTTTAGCGGTTTCCCAAAAGAAGCGGGACAAGATTCTAGCATTTATGGGAGAATTCAGTTTCAAAAACTAAGTAGAAGTACTCTACCACCAAACAAAACACCATCTATTAAGCCATGAATGTGCCTCCGATCATCATAGGGTTTCTGTTGCTAATGAGATGACAACTCCCAAGAGTTGTCATGATGTTACAACTCCAACAAAAAACTTAGCTGGGTTTATCACTAGCAATCTTCTGCAAATCACCATTTCCATTAAATATTTTTCCACACCTGTGTTTCCACTTTTACAGTATTTGCCCACTTAAAAAAATCCTGGAGATGTCCCTTCCTTCTGGCACAGTCCGCAGTACCTGTTGCAGTATGTCAACTCATTGCCTCCCTCTCATTTTCACTTTCTCTTTCAGATCGTTACCGTAATTGCTAACATGGCACAGAGTTCTTCCTGCTTTGACGAAATTGTCGAGCACGACGGCTTGAAGCTTCTACTGTCCTTCTTGAACTTGACCCCGAACGCAAAGCTGTCGGAGGCTGAGTTGGCAGCGTGTGAGAGGGTGCATCAGAAATCAGCCATTGCCCTCACCAGGCTCGCCAAGGATCCGAAATATGCTCAAACCATCGTCAGCTCAGGAGGTGACTATCCCTTATTGGTTTTATAACTCCATTCAGGTCTAGCACTGTTACAATCACCAGAAAGCACCTGTCACTAATGCTAGCCTATACAAGCTGTCGAGCTATAGGTCGGCAGCATAGCTCGCTAGTACAGTATTCTATGTGTGAGTGAGCCAAGGCGGTAAGTCTCCCCCTTCACTTTTCCAGATGATTTGTCAATATCCACATTAGTAGATGTGGGTAGCAATAATATACTTCATTACCTAAGATGAAAGTTTGTCGAGCTGACAGTAGTCCTTACCATCTGTTGACAGGTATTCAGCGATTGATCCAGCTCTGCCGAGACGGCGCCGCTCGCAACAGCAGTGACGTTGTGTTAGTCGCGTGTCTCGTAAGCAGTCTTCTATTATACTGCTCTTGAACCCTGGTATATTGACTCCATGTCTATTAGGATGTATTTCTGTGTTTCTCCAGGCAGCCCTTAGGAAGCTGGTGTCTGTGTGTGGTGATAGCTGGCTCTCTCCAGCGGATGTTAAACAACTCATTGTTCCAAAGATCATGGACTCCTATCTCATGTGCTCCAAACAAAATGAAAGCTTTGTCTGATACCATCTATCTCCCCTGTCTTCCAGTTCATTCCTCTATATATGGACATTTTGTAGCGTGCTGTACATTGTGACCTATAGCTGAGCTGCATTAGGCATGTCAAGTCTCATAATAGTAAATTACCAGGCGCTGTGTATTGAACCAGTGAACTGGGCTATTTAGATTTTATACTCTGCATTATATTGTATTCTATGAGCTCGGACATGATTCCTGGTACCATATAATGTTCACAACTCCTACTTTTGTTTTTAGCTTATTATTTTACTGTTTTATGGTGCTATCACTTTGTATCAAGAAATGAATTATTTAATATCAATCTATTCATCTTACTTGTTTGGAGGAACACCGCAGCCTGCCTCATTCTGCTTGGCTAGCGGCGTGCTGAGATGGAACTGCACCAGTCCACTTCTGGAGGGATACTGACTTATGACATCATGAACAGCAAATGTAAAGAATGAAGTATACAATGAAATTTAGCAAATATAAGGCATCACAAAGCTGATGATAGCAGAGGAAAGCTAGTGCAGCAGGTGTAGCTATAGCACAGCAGAGGTAGCTATAGTGCAGCAGACTTAGCAGCAGCACAGCAAATGTAGCTATAGCACAGTAGATGTAGCTATAGCTGACAGTAAAGATAGCCCAGCAGAGGCAGGTACATGTTATAGGACGGCTGGTTGAGCTCCCGAAATAGAACCCGGATGGCGTCATCACTGCGAGTTGTCTACTCTCTATGAAGTATTCCTCTACCTGTTAGCATTCCGTGCTCTTTTAAGGGGAAGGGGATATTCGTAAACGGATAAATTTTTCAACCAATAGAAACCCTCGTTTCCACCGCCATTTTCTCGACGAACTTACACGGCGTCCATTCATTTCTGTCAATCGGAAAATTAATATCCAAAACTTTAACCAAACGATGGCGTACAAACCACAGAAAGTACAGAAGGTTATGGTGCAACCTATTGTATCCTTACCAAGTTTATTGCTCTCTCTTTGTCAGCTGTCTTGTCTGTCAAATGTTGTCCTCTAACATTGGCATTTGTAATTGTATGAAAACACGAGTTCTTGTTTGCATTTTCCTGAACGACTTGATCAGAACCTAATATTTAGATACCTACAAAATCGCAGTCGTATCTCTGTTTGGCTCTATGAAAATGTGAACTTGAGGATTGAAGGCATTATCGTAGGCTTCGACGAGTACATGAATGTGGTGATGGATGATGCTGAGGAATTTCACATGAAGACGAAGAATAGGAAGCCGCTCGGTTAGTTATCGGCTTGATTACCCATAGTATCAGTTGATTCGCGTTGATTCCCTGTTTCCAAGTTTCAAAAGTCGTTTGTTGTGATGTTAGTTTATGGTGTCTGGAACAGATGAATATGTTATAATTTTTATCACCTTCCTATGTTGGGTACTGTAGTATTGCTATTAATTGCTTTACTAAATGTTATAGGAAGGATTTTACTGAAAGGCGACAATATCTCTCTACTCCAAGCTGTTGATGGTGCGAGCTAGATAGCCAAGAATCCCATATTCCTTCACTGTTTTATATCCTGCTAAAACTATGCTTCATTCTAAAAAAATAATTGTAAATATTTGTCTGTGCAATGTAATATGTCACGATATTTGTGAATAGAATACTTTGTACCAATTAAATTGTGCCCAGTCTAATCTCTTTAGGTCCTATGATATGAGCTGCATCATAAATATGAGGTGTAGTAGTATATTACTAGTATATTAGTGGTTAAATGTAGTATAATTGATTTCATTCTCTCGAGAGCTCCTTTACTGCCCTGATACTGCTGCATAGCAATTAAACAAAGGATTGGTGTTTAGGAAGTAATTTATAACTTTATTCTATTTAAATGAGACAGTGGAAGCACAGCATAAAATGCTACCTTTTCATAAATTATCGACTGTTTATTTTCTGTTTTCCTCACTCAAGTTTGAAAGTTGGTCATGAAACCCACATCCACGTCATCGACATGTGAAGGACTGAATTAGGAGGTAGTCGGTTTCTGGTCATTGACTGACTATAGAAGGTTTATGAAGTCACAGCCGTCTCGATCTCCGCAGTCTGGTTTTACTTTGTATTCAGAAGTTGGGTGTAATACCGGCTTAGCCTATCAGAAACCTTTGTAAAGCAGCAGTGTCTATCGAGGCATAATATGAAATTGGCGATCAATAAGACGTAATTCCACGAACAGGCAGGGGTAGGACAGCAAGTATATCGAGTAGCAATTCCAAATGGTATGCAGTGTTAGACTGTGGAAGGCCTATTCTGGCACTAGTAGTCTGCAGTATGAAGTTCATTGAGGGCAGCAGCAGCCATGACCAAAGCAATCAGAAATACGTCAAGATCAATGAGGATTTCTTGAAAGTGAAGCATCTGCTGCCAACGAATAAGGTTAGTGTCATCTAGCACTACAGCGATGTATGAGCTTCATGTGATAACTGATCATGCGCCGGCGATGTTTAGGTTCTGCAGACTATACTGCATGACAACGCTAGTCAAGCCAGGCAGCTCTCAACTTGGTGGACAATTCTCGACAAAAGGTCTAAGAAGCAGCGAGAATTCGCGGAACGAACGAAGAGGAATTTCCTAGTTACTCAAGCCAAGAAACAAGGTTAGTTGTGACTCTGTCTTTTACTGATAGACTTGGATGATGTGATACCGGTCGATACAATAAAATTAGAACTGCTTGAAGTTGATGAATTTTCTGTAAGTAGCTCCAGCAATGTTGTGTCTGGTCAAGCGGTGATAGGGACAAAGAAAAGTAATGTCTTTCATTGCTGATTCTGATGCTGCACAGGCAAGTGGAAGAAGGAAGACAGCATAAGAATTAACTGCCTCAATCTGCCATCCATAAAGCTGGCACAGAAGGAGCGCCCTCAGAGCATGATCGTACTCTACAATTCCTCCAACCAAACTGGACTTAACGCAGCTAAGAATGACCAGGTGACACTGCGTTACGATGGTGTAGATTCAGGCGTCGTTGCATTCTCAACCAGGCAGATCTCATTTCCTTTTTTCGCATAGATCTTTGTACCTCTGCGGCCGGAGATGGGAGTCAGACGATCAAAAGCAGAAATAGTCGTCCATGATGGACACATGTCGCTGGCTCGGCTGCCGTCCATAACCTCCATCAGTGACAAGGCTATGAGGAGATACAACAGGTAACACCCTACCACCAGCTGAACTAACCTCAAACTGGAAAGTGCTGTTAAAAATTATGTGTTTGGGTATGGCTAGCTTTTTGCCAGTGCTTTTAGCCAACTGTAATTGCTATTTTCATCATGGAGCAAAATAATTTGGATAAATTTGTGGGAATTGCAAAGAACTCCGACAATAGTTTTCGTCTATAGGGAAGAATGGGCTCTGCATCTGCTCACAAACTGTATTAACCAGCAATTACTTATGATATGAGGAGCTGTTTGTAAATTAATTCGATAATTCTCAATTTTATGTGTTCATGATCAGCTATGGCACCTTCATTCTTGGGCTGGTGTTCATTATTCCCTCTCGTACCTTCAGTATTCAGTCTCTATGTCTCATTATGTAAGATGGCACCTTCATTTCATTCATCCACAGCCTCATTCTGGCTAGCACACCTTCATTCTTTGTTCTCTGAACTTCATTACTAGTGGGCTGTACCCCAAAATCCACTTTCACTGCTTCCTTCTATCCTATCATACCCTCAAGCTAGGCTTTCCTGCCTTCAATAATCACTCTCGGCTGTACCTTCATTACTCTCTAGCACACCTTCATTCTTCGCCAGAGCGCCTTCATTCTTCGCCAGAGCGCCTTCATTCCCTCGCCAGAGCGCCTTCATTCCCTCGCCAGAGCGCCTTCATTCTTCGCCAGAGCACCTTCATTCTAAGGTTGTATTGAACCCCAGGCTAACCGTGGAATTTCCACGCTAGTGGAAAACCCTTAATGAAGGTGCTCTGGCGAAGAATGAAGGTGTGCTAGCCAGAATGAGGCTGTGGATGAATGAAATGAAGGTGCCATCTTACATAATGAGACATAGAGACTGAATACTGAAGGTACGAGAGGGAATAATGAATACCAGCCCAAGAATGAAAGTGCCATAGCTGATAATGAACACATAAAATTGAGAATTATCGAATTAATTTACAAACGGCTCCTCATACTATGATATGAATGTATAGTTACCGAGGAGCAGGGTACTTGCATCACAATGCGCCGACATCGGACCAGCGCTTCAAGAAATGTGAACAGCTGCTCTCTCAGCTCCGAGTCTATACTCCCGAGAGAAAGACCAAAGCTCCAGAGTCAAAATCCAAGTCAAGCAACAGGAAACTCAGGCCCCTCAACATGGCCTACACAACGTTCACATTTACGTGAAATCATCCTCCATTTACAAATCCATAAATAGCTGAGATCTACTCACTGGCTATTATAGCTGCATTTTTTGCTCCAGTATTTTCCCTAACTTGAAGTTGTCCTCTCATGAGCTGATACACCACCCTGACTAGGGCTTGCCTCCGCTCAGATTATATTTGAGGAATTTATTGGCAGACATTTTGATATAAATAGAATCAGGTCTCTGGAAGATCAGTACAATATCAAGGAATAACTCAATGCTGTCATATGGAATCAATAGGTAAAAAATAATTAGAGATCTTGCGGTCAATGGGAATCGCACAACACGCCGTCTGAGCCAATCAGAAATCAGCAGAGATGAGAATCATACTTGTTTTTACTCAAGAAAGAGGGCACTCGTATCGAGGATAGCCGACAACTCTTTGATGTACAGCTGCTGATTGGGTTCCATAATTATATCACCCATCGGTATCTCTGGAAATGACGTCGGGTAGTACGAGGTGCCCTAAAACATCATTTGTTCATAATAGACATCAGATTTCCCCATAACTTTCAGAGTCATCAACATGCAAGTAATTTCAACAGTCATCAATGTATGGTTTTCCATATGTGCAGCAATTTTCACTACCAGGTTAGAGGCCAAGCAGAGATACAGCGGTGGCTGATATACCTTGAAGGCTCGGTGCAGGGAGACACTGGTTATACAGAAACAAAATCTCAGTATAAACATCCTCAGGAACTCATCGCCATAGAACTGCATGTAATCGTTACCTAGCAACACGAACACACATCAAATGAAACAGTTTGGATCAAATGAGTGTCGAAACGTGTAATAGATACTGACTCAGCTTGCGACATTTAATCATCAGCTTGGCGCAGGAGTCCATATACTTTGATACTATTGTCTCACATTTCACCCATAGATCTTCAGGGACCTTCAGAACAGAACAGATAACCATGAGGAACAGTGACATATGGACGATTCGGTGGATCCAATACACGAAGACTGATGTTTGCATACCTCATCTAGGTTACAGATGTAAAGGAATGCTGTGGTCGGGTTCGACAGGAATAGGCTGAGAAGCGAGCCCTGGTGTTGTAGGTCCGCCATGGCTGCTGGCACTTCCTGGGCCGCCATTAGAGCTATGAGCGGCTGGCCAAACAGCTTGGGCAAGAACTATCATAAAAACAACCCATAACACTACGTCAGTATAGATCGTACCAGCATATCAGAGAACCTTCCAGTACACCGTTACCTTGAAGCTACTGGCAGTTGGAGAGTCTATGATTAAGAAGATAGGTTTTCTGGTGTATGGAATCAGGTCTCCTGGATGAAAGGAATGCATATCATGGCCGCCCATCTTCTTACGAACTGGGTTGCCGTCTTCATCGCGAGCGCCACAATTCAGTGCCAAGCCTCCGCTATCATAGTACAGCTACAATCGACCAGACGTCTGTGAGATTGACTACTAGCTTCGCTCTTCTTGTATGGAAACAGACTTTGGCTCAGACACGAGATTACTATGGCAGTAGAATAAACTATTGCTTCACCTCATCAGGGTCCTTTTTAGAAACCGGGTAACTCGGCTGGCAAGAGAAGTACAGCAGCATGGTGGTCTGGGGAGGCAACTCCTTGAAGGCAGCGCTGATGTAGGTCTGCAGCTGCGAGTAAGTGGGTTTATACAGTAGATACTTGTGAGGGTTGTGCCGCTTTACAGAAGCCTGACCTGTTTGATCCTGTAATACAGACAGCTGCATGTTATAAGGGGCTCAGACAGGTGGCAGAGATGGGTGGGAGGTACCAGAGAATATTGGTAGTTTCTATCTCTCGCAACTAAATGAGCATCCTGCAGAATTCTGTAGGCTCCAATGAAAAGTTCTTCAGAGTTATTTTTAATTTCGGGGACTTATTTTTCAAAGCTAATTTAGGGCAACTACAGAGTTTCATACACATAAGTTACAGGAATTCCGTAGAGCTGGAGCGATTGGGTTGAGTTAACTATCAGCGGAAAATGGAGAAATATTATTTCCACAAATAAAATAAGTAGACCAGGTTCTGCATAACATAAGGCTACAGGACATAGTCCGTATATACCAGACATCAACATACAGGGTTCTGAGGTTTGGCTGGCCGAGGTGATGTCATGACGATGGAAGCATCTGTCTGTCTCTGTTCTAGCAGATCTTCCTGAGGCTCGTACTCGACAGCTTGTAGGATACGGAACATGTCGAGCGTCATCTCACTGAACTTGATCTGTAACGGCCTTGGCCTTCACCTTTGGCTGACATAGAGGCGTAATCACCAGACTTCAGCAGACATGAAGATGAGACATACCTGGTCACCGTTGTTACCGACAATGATAACTTCATGCAGGTCAAGATAGCGCGGTACACTGCGGTCGAGGGCGACAACCGCATCTTCTGCGAGACGGCTGTTTAAGAACATCGACCGACCGAATTGGTCCTTGACCTTGAGGAGCTGCTCATTGTCGACAAAGAGGGAGACCTATTTGGAACCAGATACGAGTTAAGTGAGGCTAGCAGACTACACAGCAATCTCGCCTGCTGACTCTACCTCGTTCGCCACTAAGATCCAGTCTCTCTCAGAGGCTGAGTAAATCCGCTTGTACTCTTTTATCTGTTTGTTCAGTTCCTGGAAGAAATAAAACTTCTCGTGTTATGATAGACAAGTGAGCAGCAGTAGCGAGTAACGTCTAGCCACATGGCAGCACCTTGATGAGGTCAGTGACAAGTGTCATACGCCTGAGAAGGAGGCATACTACAATAAATCTGGTGTAGTACCGCAGCTTCTTCAACATCACATCAGGGCTGCAAAACAGCACAAACGGTCAGAGGCATCGAGTAGCAAAGTATCATATGAACTGTATATGGAACACTTACTCATTGTGCTTCTTAGCCTTGGAGTAGTAAGCGCGAGTTCTGACAGCGGCGTAGAATGAGAACGCCTCGTGCAGATAATTCGGCTCGCTGGTCCTGAGACTGAAGCAATAATTCACAGTCAATCTGGACATCGGAACATAATATGAATAGATCAATGTTGAAGAGACGTACTAGTAATGGTAGTATATCTGACCAATCTTTGATGCTATCTCACCAATTTGCCATCGCTTCAGTTTGTAGTAGACCTCGAGCGTTTTCCTGTAATCATAGATGGATACATTCAGCATGTTTGGGTAGCAATGTGGGCTGAATAATCACCCTAGAAACCTTACCGGTGCTCCTGTTGGAACTTCCAGAGTTTAGTGTAGACCTCAAATGTACGTGCAAAGTAAGGCTGCCAGACTTTCGCTCCATAGGCTGGTATCTCTCTACAAAGACGACAATGTTGGTCAGACAAAACGGGAGAAATGAAATGATAAGATATTTGAGATGATTTATAGCTATGTTACGTAATTCATATTTGATAGAGGAGATACGAGATGGATATATAGCTAAATGAGTGGTCTTACTTTAGTCCATTGAAGAGGTTCTTTGACTTCTCAAGCAAGTGGACAAATTCTGTAACAACTGTTTTGGCCTTTTCAGCCTCTGCGTCCTCCGGAAATGGACCTTCTAATACGTTGACTCGTTCTATCTCCTCGTCTGAATCAGCTAACCTATCAGACATAATGATAGTCGAGACACTATATCTGTTAGCTCAAATAACTCATGATAGGCGAATGGAGAAAATTGTCATAGCAGCAATTCGCAACCTATACAGAAACTAACAAATGCATCTGTTTTAACCACTACTTTACCGCCGTAACGAGCAGACAACTCCGAATATTTACCTCGAACCGCGACACCTTGAATCAGACGAGTGTGAATTATTTTTTATTCTTACATCTCACACGTACATCATCTAAGAGTTGTGGTAATCCCAGATACAGTATCTCACCTATATTCATGTCTATGGTATAGCAATTAATGGTCATTCAGTGCTAGTCTAATTCTATATTTATATACATGTATTTCCAAGAGCATCGATCAGATCATATCATGAGCAGTTAGCCAGCCAATGCCAATCATAGGAAGTATCAAATGAATTTTCACCATAAAGAGCTGAAGACAATGATGACTTTATTGGCATAACACAATTGGATAGAATGAATTGCATTTTCTTGCATATGTACAGTTGAAGCGGTAAGTTAGCCAGGTGGCCAAGTCATTTGTCTTCCTCCCATGACATGGATGTGCAGGTGATAGACTGACTGAGCGCCATGCTTTCCGTCGTTAATTACTAAAATATAAGGTATGGTATTACAACATCAGTAAACAGAAATGGCAGTTGAAACTACACAATTGGCATCGTAACTCATGAGTTTTATTTACCATCTGTGTACGCTACATGGCCATCTTTCTAAACATGTCGCAACTCAGTGCTAGTTCTTTAGCTGACTGCAAAGTTCCATCTCTGAGTGATGTTTTTAACAGGATTTTAAAGAATTGTTGTCTTCGAATGTATGCAGCAGACGATGAGTCTGTATTACACGTTGAGCGACTTCCATCAGGGTGCTACCGGAACATCAAACGGAGAACAGAGCTCCAAAGAGAATGCTTTAGAGAATGATTCGTGCAATTTCTAAACGCTGTCTTTCACTATAGATGAACTTTTTTACATGATTGTGTACTTTTTAGCTCTACAAGACATTCTATTTCTTAGACTGTGCACAATATTATGTATATGGGATGATCAGTTAAGATATCCTAACACAACTCACCGACTCTGTAGCCATCTTTCAGGCTTTCATTCTGTGAAGCTAGTGTCTTGGCAATGAAGAGCAGGTGTCCCAGTAAAGGTTGATCAACCTCTGATGATTCGCTTAGCCTGGTTATAGGTTTGGTGGGGATAACCAGAAAATGTACTGGAGACACTGGATTCACATCGTTGAATGCCACACACTAAAATGATAAAACAGGAATAGTTATTTATTTCCCATCTATAATTCAAACATTGGACACTGAACACGTCATAGAGACTGAGTCCATCGACCCTAAAATACATAGAACGGAACAAGACATGAATGTTATAACGGAAAGATGGTTAGAGAAATGAATACCTTCTCATCTTCATAGAGTATCTCAGCAGGGATCTCCTTGTCAATAATCTTTTGGAAAATAGTGGGAGATGCACCCAGATGCTGATGTTTCTTTGACTGCTCAGAGTGAGCCAGTCGTGCTTTAGAGACCTCGTCACAGTACTAAATTTTAGAGAGAAATCGAACTATTTATTGATACGGATAGTCAGCATATAGATTCATCTACGTCAGTGCAACATGATCGTATCACAATCCACAAGGACTTCTTACTTACGCCTCTAGTCCCTTGACATCTCTGTGTAGTTTCTAACCACACCAATGGTTTAGCATCATGCAGTAAAGATATACGGCGACTTCTCCCATAAGTAAGAACGCATCTTCTTACTAGTCCGCAGTACTTATTGAATGACATCACTGCTCAACTACCACAGGATCCTGCACAACCGAACTGCGTGCTATAAATATTGCACACGCCATTTCACATCAGTCGGTAAGGGATACAAGTTTACCTGATGTTCTGAGTACAGCTGCTGCTGATATAGTGGTACTCTTCTACAAAAATCCGTGAAAATGCTAGCAACCAAGCAGGGTGCTTCCCTTGACCGTGCTGGAGTAGTGGTCTCTGGTTGGAGAGGAGCATGACAGCCTTGACATCATGAACCTAGCGAGCGGCACTCGATCCTTTTTCGAGAGCAAATGCGGCAAAATGCAAAAAGTTCGATAACGGAGTACGAGATATCCAGATAGGGTTTTTAACCCTTTTATATGGGTGTATCAACAAAATATTTTTCTGATGCGGACCACTCTACTGGAAACATAACGGCCACCAGTCCAATCAAGCACGAGATCCACCAGAAGAGCAAGTAGTGATGGTGAACTACTGTCCTGAACAGACAGTGAAGGAACTTACACACCCGAAACAAGGTATACAATACATGAGATTTTATTAGGACAATAAAGATAACCAAACAGATTCACACAAATCCATGTTAAGTGTCGTTTTCCATAATAGTGATAGTGATAATAACATTAATTATGAGAAGTGTGACAATGACCCATTGAAATGACAATAATAGTAACCAGTTTCTTGACTATCCTCATATCAAAAGGCTACGATAGCTCGGTCCTATCACCTTTTCAGTAGAATTGCTGCTGCTAGCTTTGTTAGACTTGTTTGCCCTGATGGTAGAGATAGGGTAGTTCCACGTTCGTAAAAACCAAAATGACCACTACTGTACATCTGGTAAACAACTAAAAACTTGAAAAATCAGTAAAGTTGAGAGAAAAAGTAACATACAGAACTGGAAAACAATGCCACTTGACAAAAGACCAAAAATTCCACGAGACACTGATGTCCATATCCACAGAGCTGTCATATAATGCTACAACAATCCAACCGACAAAGCGCGCTATGTTTTGTGACGTCGTATTGAAGTTGAGAGAAGACCCAAAGTGAGCGAATGGTGCCAAGTACTGCCTAACATAAAGACTCGAAGCCCTCGTCCCAATCGACGGAGGCAGGCAACTCCCATCTAGCATTCTATGAAGCTCCTAGTTCAATGGTCGGTACAAAATATCATCATGAGAATACAAAATAAATAGACTCATTAGAAGAGTTAGGGTGGTTCCTTACGCTGGCCAGATACAGTGGAGGAGACGCCTGCTGCTAATACTGGTTTGGAAGGAGCGTGATATAGTGAGGAAACCAGACATGACAGCAGACGGCAGAGGGCAATGAATGCCCGGCCAGCGGTTGATGAGCCGCCCGATGAAGACACGTCGCCATAGAGATGGTAGTTACCACCACACCAGCCAGCCTTCCCAACAGTAAATGGCGCCATCAGCAGCGGAGCAGATGGCCAATGGGAGGACAACTCCTCAAATATGACTAGAATAATTCTAAATGGCTGAGTTTAGCTTGTCTGGTTATTCGTGGTGACGCGTCCTTCTCTTCTCAGTTTTTTAAGTCTTCAATACTTGCCAGCTCGTGTGAGTGTGTGTGTGTGTGTGTGATGTCCATGGTATGATAATTGTGGTACGATGGCTTTGCACTCTTCACAGGTAAATGTTAGGCTGGCATTTTGTTAACACAAGAGCTTAGTTCCAGATCTTCAAGAAACTGTCCCACGATCCAGTGGCGACGGCCATTCCGTCGTCAGTAACACCAAGACAAGACACTCTGTTATCATGGCCAGCCAACACACCTACAACACCAGACCTCTCAATATATACATGTATTCCCCTACAGTCGGTATCCAATCAATTACTGAACACTGAGAACACTTCATCAACATTTGACAACCATTGACAGGTACTGTATTACAGAGAGCAAGTAGAAATCATAGTTTGGATTCAAATCCTAATAACAGTCTGTCTGTCGCATCTAACGTATCGATAGATAAATCACACTACATCTATCAGACAAGCGCTGGTCGTCGAGCAATGTGCATGTTGTGGCAGTTTTTGATGCACACTGGGAAGCTAAGGCTCGTTTCAGCATTATCTTACAAAGTTACGTGTGGATGACACAATCGAAGCAGTCACGCTGGCGGGATGGATTTGAATCAAATCTATTATGCCGTAGCACAGCTGAATGGTCAGTAGGGATATGCATTTTGATGAACTGTGAATTGCAAAGCATCATAAAGAATACCCAGTCGTCTTGATTCTGACAAACTAATAGCAAATCAGTTATCTGCGCAGACGGCGATGACCGAGGTAGCAGGGCACACCGGCAGCCTGAGCGCCCGTGTACTTTTCTGCAGCCGCAAGCGGCATTGATGAGAGTGAGAGATGAAGCAACAGTATTTCCTCACCCGCTCTCTCCTGCCGGAGGCTGTCCCATACATTACAGTTGAAGTCATCATATCCGGCAAGCAGCAGCCGCCCGCTCTTGGAGAATGCCACAGATGTGATACCGCATATGATGTTGTCATGAGAGTACATGCCCACTTCCTGGTCAGCACGTATGTCAAATAACCTACAGGTAGCGTCGTCAGAGCCGGTGGCAAACGCGTATCCGCTCGGGAAATACTGCAACATCAAACAATGAGGCTGAGTAAGAGCCCCGATAGCATGGAGAGCGGTAGGGAGAGAAGAGAGGTACTAACAGTAATGGCGTTGATGTCAGACTCGTGGCCGGTGAAGCTCTGCTTACAGGTGCCTTCACGGACATCCCAGAGCTTGGCAGAGGCGTCACACGCCCCCGACACAAAACATCTCGAGTCTGGCGACAGTGACAGGCTCATCACATCACCGGTGTGGCCATTGAACTCGGTGACCTGCTGGCCGGTCTCTATGTCCCAGAGGGCGCTGCGCACGACACAGCAGCAGTTGAATCACAGACCAAATTGAAAAGAAAGTGATGCGCAGTCGGTGGGCAGACATTTCTCACCATGACATGTCACCGGAGCTCGTGACAATCTGGTTGTCATCTATAAATCTGCAGCAGGACAGGTAGCCCGTATGTCCGGGTAGCTCGCGGCTCACTCGCACATTGCCATCCCGAGTCTTCAGGTTATACACCTGTAATACGGCGGAGAAACTCGTCTCAGAAACGACTCGACGTCTTCAAAAATTGACAAAAAGTCAAAACGGGAAGACTACCAACTTACAGAGCAGATGTTGTCCAGCCCACCACAGGCGACATAGTTTCCGGAAGGCGCGTAAGCGCACGTCATCACCCAGCTTGAGCGGAGAGGAATGGCGTGTACCTTGTTGGTTGTGTAGCCGTCCCAAACGATCAGTTTGCCATCTTGGGAGGCAGATACCAGGTTCCTGTGACACGAATAACAACGAATAGAAGCGGGACGTGGGTACGCCGGTCGCTATGGGCCGTAACAACGCGAGAGGAGGACGACAGCAACATTTGTCACAAAGTATTTGCTATCCCTCATTTCCCCAGCCTGTGTACACAGAGTGATTGCAAACAGTCAACATAGTGATCAGGAAATGTGTCCTGGTTGGTAGATAAAACAAGCTGGAGAGACCTGAGGCAAATGTCCCATGCTCTGCCGAGGAAGGAATGGAGAGAGGAGGCAATGGCAATAATGGTTGCATTGGCAGCATGGACTGCTGCTGTGATAAGCTAGGATAAAGGTGGAGGTCATTGGTACTTATCAGGGCAGTGCCTATCACACAGCTCTGATAGTTCAGCTCTGATAGATGTGCTGATAAGTGGAGGGAAGTTGATGATTTATTGGTACTACACGATGCCGATGCCTATGTGCTGGCTCGTAGCCACAAACGGCATCCATAGCAGCACGTGGCCTAGCCACACTTACCTAGAGTCTGTGGCCCAGTGCATGGCGTATATCTTGGCTAAATGACCTCTCAGTGTCCTTCTAGTCCGCATCTGTATTCTACCGATAGGGTCTACATTCTGTGCAGCTTGCATTAGGTTTGTATCACTGGCAATCTTTCTCTGATCCTGCCAACAAACAGCCACTAAATGATTACAATTGCCACATTCAACAGTGTAAGTGGGAGCGTGAGAGAGCATGCAGGGAAGATGGAGCGAGCTAGGAGGAGAGGGAAAGAGGGGAGCGTGGGAGGACGGAGGGGAGGGGAGCGAGGGAGGACGGAAGGAGGGAGGGGAGGGAAGGGGGAATGAAAGGAGAAAGGGAGAAGGAAGGAGGGGAGGGAAGGAAGGAGAAGTGAGGAGGGAAGGAATGAGAGACTAAATGAAAGGGAAGCAAGGGGAGAGAATGAAGGAGGTAGGATAGGGAAGGGGCAAGGGTAAAGGAAGGAGGGAAGGAGGAGAGGGAGAGGCAGGGGCAATGGAGGGGTGCGGGAGAGGTGGAGGTGAGGGAAGGGCAGGGGTAAGGGAGGGAGATGAAGAGAGAGGGGTATGAGGGACGGAGGCGAGAGAGGGGTGAGGGAAGGACAGAGGCAAGCCAGGGGCAAGGGAAGGAGAGGGTAGAGGGGTATGATGTAGCAGGTATGAGGAAGAAGGGTATGGGATGGGAAAAAGTGAGAGGGCTGGAGCAAGATGTATTAGTGCATCTGATGAGGAGCATAGATGCTTTTGCAAAAGCAGTTCACGCAGCAGGCTGTGTGAGCAATTCAAGAGCATATAAACAGCTTGCGATAAAAATCAATATCTAGTAGTAAGCTTTTGTGCTCAAAGACGGTGAGCTACAGTAGCAGACTACAATGAATTTCAGTAGCATCCAACGCCGGCGTAGAGCAGCAGGAGCAGCGGTGCACCAAGCCCAGATCAATATACTGCCGGTTACTCGGCAGCAGGTTTTGGCCTACTAGTAAATGGGGGATTTCCATTCCGTGACCCAATTTTCAGCACAGTAAACCCACTTCACTAATGGACAGCCACAGGAGTTTTGGCCTAGCGTGCCAAGGGTTAGGATTTGCTATTTGTAGTGCTAGTATAAAGACTTATAAATACAGCTATAGCCAGATCTAGAAGGAGATTTGCTGTATCACTGTACAGCTAGTACTGGGGATTATGGTTACTTGTCTGGGCGTTAAACCCTTGTGAAAACTATTGATGCACAGCTTTTGCAATCACACATCTCAGTAGCTCAGACACTGGTAGATGAATTTATAGCAAAATGTTGTCTTTGACTCACCCTTATAGTATTTTTCAGCTGCTCAACCTCCTGGCGGAGCTTTTCCACTGAATTGTCAGTCATTGTTGCGGGTGCGGACAGTTTCTGATAGCTCTTGGTATATATCTCAAACGGCGACTATTCAGCACTATCTTGACTAGCTTCGAGTCAGCAGCACGGTGATTTGACCAAACTCTCCAATAATTCTTTCTTTTAGTCCGCCAGATAGTACCTCGACTGAAATATAACAGACCTCCATTAACCAGTGACACACTTTGGTTCGAACTAAGTGAAGAACCTAGGTCATATCAATTTACTTAACAAGTGCAGCAAAGTTTGAAGCTTTGAATAGCTAGAGAAAAGCATCAACACACCATAATCAAGACCAGTAATCTAGACAAGATCCCTGCGACGGATGACCTCACAAGTCAACAAAATATTCGTTATCAGGAGCTATGGTAAGAGAGAGAGAGAGCAGCATGCAACTAAAATCAGAAGTACGTTAGTTATAAGTAATTCGAACTCTGCAATCACCTCGGTTTACTAAACGTCAGTCAGTTCGATGGGAGATAGGAGTGAGCAAGCGGAAGCCGGTATGATGCAGGTGCGCGAAGACACAAGATTTTAGTAGGACATAGCTACTCAAATACAAATTTTTAAGTGAATGAAGGCAAGCAAAGACCCAACATACATAGAAAGATCACCAATGATCAAACCGAGAAGCTTGAACTCTTGAACACCTACGCACCAAATAACTTCAGCAGGAATATGATTACTGTTTACGGCAACGATTCTCCAGCTTGGTCGTCAATCAACGGTGTAACTCGAAAAACTCTCTGATAGCTTGATCGCGTGCCTACCCAGAAATACTGTGACCTACATAAGTTTTGTTGTCTGTATCATGGCGCTGTATCCTTCGATTATTACTATAGTAATGTACGATGCAACTCAAACTAGTAAGAGACTGTATGCAATAATTGACTCGCTTTATTAGCACGTATCTTGCAGCCGTTGACTGTGATCACGCCAACCGTAATATAATACTCGGAGAAGTTATCTTCTCATGACGAGTATGAGCTTGATCGCAGGCTCCACATTTTTACTAAAGCTATAGCAGCTATAACAGCTTCCGAGAGAGTATTCAAGGTATTTCAGACTATCGAAGAACATTCATTAAACTTTCTAACCATTCTATTTTTCAATTGGAAGAAATGACCAAAATCCTGTCTTACAGCACACTGAACAGTTCTACAGCAGTCAAATTACTTCTTTGAAATCCAGCACCATCCATCTCTTGATCCAAGTAAGCAAACATTAAGATCTGAATAAAATTATGGTACGAAAAAAGCAGCGATGGCATCAAATGACAGAGTTATGCTCGCTGAGATAGATAATGTAAATAATAGTAGCAAAATCATATAGATACGACCAAACTGAGCCATGGATAGCAAAAAAGTTAGTAAACCTTGTCCGACATAGATCCAAAAGTTATGCGATGGATGCATGAAAAGATGCGTCCTCCGGAGTGATGTCTGTCAGATCGTTGGCGTTTAAGGGTTGACAAATGACACCATGATGTATCTGGTGCCAGAGGTGGTCTGCAGACCTTCGTGGTAGTGGGTGAGTCGGCCAGGGTGCATCAGCATCCAGCCTTTGCGAAGGTCAGTCAACGTGCAGTTGTATCTGATGAATCGCACTCCGCCGCCCTACAATCACAACAGCTCAAGTTCGGTATGTGTTGGGATACTCGTTGATTCTTGTATCTCTTGGTATCAAGGCTGAGACAAAATACCGTATCTCCTCTGACAAAATATGGGAGTCAAACTGGGTCGGTCAGGCACATCCAAAACGAAAAATTCCTTGACTGCACCTAACTCATACCGCAGCATGTTTGTTACATGACATGGGAACTGCAGTAAACCTCCGGTAAACAGGACTCGCTTCCACAACATTGGTCTTGACTCTGAGGGAATGCGTGAGTACGCTGTTGTTACTAGGACTGGTACAGGCAGACCCTGGTGCTGATACCCGCAATCTTACACTAAAGACGACCATATAGAATGGCGACGCAGCCAGCCAATCAGATACGGTATGTTTGACACAGTCTGCCTACCATAACCTTCATGTTATCAGTCGTACGTAACAGTATTACTCTTTGCATAATGTCATTGTTTTCATCGTCAGTCTTATCATCATGTTCATCAGCAACAAAGGCGGCCCTAAAAACTTGCTGGTTTCAATCCATAGATGGAAATTCAGGCGTAGAAATATGGCCGTCAGCTGGTTGATGACAAAATCTAAGCAACACCAGAACAGCTATGATTCACAGTTGCCAATGCTGTTTCCGTAGTAGGCAAATGGAGAATAGTCATGCTGGTTACCTCGTAGTCTTCTCCTTTGGTATTCAAAGCCATGTTGACAGTGAACGTGGACGAATCGTGATGGGGCCGCAGACTAGGCTGCTCATCTGGTCTGTACCGCACCACGAAATTCATCAACGCTTGCAGCTACAACAAAACAGCAGCATCCAATACAATATATGGACACATTCGGTAGATGGGTATGAACGGACTCCAGTACGGCCACTATGAGAGGACAACTTCCAATTCTGAACAGAGGCCAAACGTAGCTGGAAACTCGTCTATTGGATATAAGATATCGTGACGAACATTACAGTCCATCTTTGATTGATTTTTGCGGGTATCATGTACTATTCACCTGAATTCCCACGGAATGCTGGCACCTCCAGAGGTCAGAAGTCAATTTAAAATTAAATGTAATTTGATACGTGAATTTACTATGAACAAACATTTGTGACCAGTGAGCCAGTTATCACCGTTTAGTGCACTGGTCACTTCCCCTGAAAAACTTTTTTTTGTGGGAGTAGGCTGCATGGTCACAGAGACTACTAGTGTCGCACAGGAGCGATTAAGGTCGGATGCCCTTCCTGACACCACGGCGACTGAGGATCGAGCCCGTGACACCTTGTACAGGGGCCCCACGCCGCTAACCTCCCAATCTCTTAATAATACGTTAATAATTAATAATCACATATTTAAAAAGTCAAATAATCGATACGTTAGACAGACAACTGCTAGATGTTACAAGTTTCCGTCATACCTCGCTGTGGTATCCCTCGTATAGCTTGAGCTGCACTGGGTGCACATACAGCCTCAATATCTGAAGCCAGTGCTCCTCAAATCCCACTTGATTCATGTGAATATCTCTGGTGGGGACGTTCTCATAGCCACCCGAAAGCCTTTCGTCCTGTAAGCACGCAGTCATGCAAAGAACGTTGAGTCGGTTAGAAACACAGAAAATTATCTTTAATCATCAACGGAAAGAACGTTGTAAAAACTGCTTCAAAGTGGCCAATCAGGTTACCAGGAATATGAGGGTAGCGATGTCTGGTAACTGACACTAGCAGTCAGGTTCTAGCAGGTAATCTCGCCATAGAGAAAAGAGGCAGCGGTGCAACTTACCCACCATGCCTCAGTAGCGTCCTAAAATCTATGGCATCGAAACCGTCACGGATCTCTATAGCTATTTTACAGCCAGAGAAGACAACTCCTTTGACAGTCATTAGGTGGGCCAATGCAGCTGCTATTTTCTTTTACAAACTAACATGCGATGTGTAAAAGGTACGTATGTGAATGTATTCTCAAGTCTCCACTGTCCAACACTAGCAGTGATCTATCGTACATAGTGTCAAAATCAGTAGCACGTGTTACTATGGCAACATAATTACCTGATTTGTTCCTCCTGACCATTTCCCAAATGTCTCCATCACATTTATCAGGTCATCACAGAACTTATCGTTGAATATCGGGAACCAGTAGACATCAGTGCAAGGCTAAAACAGGTCAAGGTCACTCGTAAGCCACCAGGTCGGACAGCCCTCCAATCTCCACGATAAAGCGGCTATATAGTACCTCAGGAAGGGAGTAGGATTGATTGACTGATTGGCTATAGAACTGGTCATGTAGGTAGTACTGCTCCCAGTCATTCTGATTGTGGAACAACTCATACAAGTCGGGCACTGCTCGCGACGTGTCATAGTTGTCAGGACTCATCAGGTGCCCATAGTACTCCATGTTCACGACATACATGAACAAGCCCTGCAAGGAATAATAGCTTGTCATGTAGTTGTCAGAGAAACCACAGGATAGTTGTGTCATTTTCTTGCTCCTTACGTGCTTTCGGGCGTGATAGGAAAACGCCACATCATAGTCCTCAGGTGGGAACATGTTACCTGCTGTATACGGGTTTTCGGGTAGTAACTTAAGTTTTGAGCCCTTGATGAGCTGCATGCAGCTCGTATACGGCACATTCCATATGCCCCTAAATCATAACCAATCAGCATTCAGCTAGTAGACTGAATATCAGGCTTCATCAGCAACAGGAAGAATATTTACAATGCAATGGGAAACGGTGCATCATGCCAAATGTCAGTTAATGTGTATGGGATAGGCATAGGGATAATAATACGTTGACAAGTCTAAATTTGCTCATCAACCACTTCACAGCGATGTTCAATTTGGCATTGGCATTTGGCATGACACGGCCATTCTTATAGAAATATAGAAGCACACATATATCATCACTATATGTCAATAGCCTATACTAATATGCAAAACAGGAAATTTTTGTGTTTTTATCTGTCACAAAATTTTGTGGAAATACATTTCCGTGTCCCTTGCAAGTCGGGCATAGACATAGACAATCAATCAAATGGAAAAATATTTGCCAGTTAAATTCGTGCGATCTGACCAAAACGACAGATAACACAAAAGTTAGACAGACGCAAAAATTTCCAGTTTTACACTAGAGCAGAGCAAGACATGACATACACAAGCAGGTGTGTTAGGCAGCGCTGTATGTGTGTTAGACAGAGTGGTTAGGGTCGAAGCACTTACATCACAATTCGAGTAACAATATCATTATAGTCGGCCGCTTTCTCATAGTAATGCGTTCGACTTACGGCACCCCAAAAAGTGGACCAAGCGCGTCTGGGTCGCGTCATCACAGGACTAACTAGTGACCTATAAACAACAGTTAATAGCCCAGTTAGAAAAAGGAGTTGGATTGGTTAAGGAGGGAGTGTGCTGCCTTCCGATCGGTAGAGAGAGGGAAGACAGGCAGCGAGGATGCGGTCCCGGTTGTAGCACGTCGAGAGCATGCAGGCAGACATGTGCCAATGGAACTCACATCTGATCATAGTGAACAATATCGAAATATGATTCGCCCTTGGCATAGTAATACGCCTCGTTAAATTCACTCCAGAATGTACTGAACATCATCATGGGTCGTGTAATCACTGGTACCACACAGGATCTATGGGTACACAATACAAGTCATGGCAGTCAATGCAATACAAGACATACACAACCACCTCCCAATTCCCCTGAAATAACCGTAGGACTCATTTACCCGAAACGGCTGCATGATATCATAATGATGCACTATCACTGCTACTATCACAAAAGCCCTCCTTATATACAGTGGAAACTCGACTAACTAGCCTAGGTACTTCAGGTTCTTAGGTAATATCACAGTCTAGTACTAGCATTAGGTAATAGTACTGATACTTATTACTAGATACTCAGTACTAGTACTAAGTAGCTAACAGTACTAAGTACTACTACTGACCACTAGTACTCAGTGCTAGTACTAAGTAGCTAACAGTACTAATTACCAGTACTGACCACTAGTACTCAGTGCTAGTACTAAGTAGCTAACAGTACTAATTACCAGTACTGACCACTAGTACTCAGTGCTAGTACTAGGTATCTACTAACTATGGTACATCATTGCTAGTAACTTGAATTCAACTAAGCATACTTGGGTGGCAAACCACATGTTCAGATGTCAGCATAAACTGGAAATTTACGACTCCATTTTGCTACATTCTTCATGTGATAGAATGTGTATAGAATGACTGGATTCTATCGCCGTCACACTGAACTCACAGTGAAGCCTACACAGATTCATATACAACTATCATGACGTTCAGCTGAAAGACAAGCAGCCAATGAGTGTCAAGAATGGACGGTATGTTTCATTGGAGGCTGGGAGATTTGGTAGAGCTCACCTGTTGTATGACAGGAGGTCTTGGATAGTGTCAACTTTAGACAGCTGAGTGACAGAGTCAAGTGTCAGCAGGTACTCGCAGGCTCTATCCAAACACTTCTTCCTATGAAATCAGCAGATACGTACAATAATGTAGATTCTATTACTTTCATCCTGTTCAATATTTAATACTGATACAGGATACAGGTAGAATTTCACGGATGATGCTAAGGCTGTTCGCTTTCACCTACATCAAATACAACTCAAATATAAGTACAGTCAGTGTTGCCAACCCCAAATGGCAGAGTAGCGTGGATTTCAGTAATCTAAAAATAAAAACACCAACCATAATGACCAGGAAAACGTAATACTAATAAATGATAAAAAAAATAAAGCAAAAAAAAAAAAAAAAAAAAATAAATAATGAAAAAATGAGA
>ERZ1740065.411-NODE-411-length-22824-cov-4.421538_pt1 | contig 22824 bp, 17 predicted proteins | sample MGYA00581738_ERZ1740065 | MGnify/ENA primary metagenome ERZ1740065 (study PRJEB43018, sample SAMN04849749) | marine metagenome | isolation source: floating plastic debris | place: Pacific Ocean | collected 2008-09-01 | study: EMG produced TPA metagenomics assembly...
GTATTCGGGTCAATCTTGACTTCTCCCCTAAAGCTCTTAAGCTCTGGGGCAATCCTGGTAGCGGTGCTTGTAGCCCCAGTTTGACCGTCAACATCTCCCTTAGCCGTGGCGTATTCAAAAGACTCGGTTTTGTCTGGAACGCCAGCTTTTAAAACGTCCAGGTCGTCGGCAAAGCCTGCGTTTTCCACATAGTAGGCTTGCTGAGTTCGGTTCAAAGTACCGGTGTAGGTTTGACCTTCAGATTGGCGAGCTTTAGCAGCCTGGTTCAAGAAGGAAGGCAGGGCGATCGCCGCCAAAATACCGATAATAATAATTACTACCAGCAGCTCAATTAGGGTAAAACCTTCATCGCTACCTTTTTTCGCGGCCAAATGCTGGATTAGTTTAGCTTTGAAGCTAGTTTTCATTAGGTGTCTCCTCGAGAGATTTACAAGAGATGGGGGCGGGCTGCGCTCCCGTGATTCACTTCCTTACTATGTAATCTACCCACCCGAAATTCATTCCATATCATCTTGCGTTAGTATTTTTGTCTGAAATCATTGGGCAAGTGCTGTCCGAGCAAGGTTTCTAATTTTTACGACCGGCAAAGCTGTGGCCGTGTGGGGAAAGTGGCAAATTACCACACAAAAAGATAGCCACTTTCCTCCAGTTCTTGAACAAGGGTTTTCATGGTTTTGACTAAGTGTTCCTTCTTAACGGGCTCCCGGGTTAACGGATTCAATGGGCGAGCTTTCCCCAGGCGTTCCACCAGTGAATTGAAGGGCTTGGGGCCGTCCTTTAAGGGGATGAGCGCCGGCAGCACTGATCCATTGACTCCGGTTACAGATTTGGGAGTAGGAAAATGTTCTTTCAAATTGAAGGAGCGTAAAGATCGAGCTGAGCTGGCAAGGGCTTGGTGAAAGTCGTCGGTTTGTAGTAAGGGATGTAGGGCAACCGTGGATGTTTGCCATTGTTCCAACGACCATTCTGTCAGGGGCGATCGCCCAGCGGGGGAAGCATGACCACACCAAAAATCGATTAGGCGGTTCTTGGGAGCTAGCCAGTCGATCAACTCTAATTGCTGGCGCTCACTTAGCTCTTGAATCGTGCGATTAAGCCGCTCAGGCAAAGCTTTATCATCAACAAATAGCTTTTTCCAATCCCATCGCTGTGGAGCAACCAGCCCAATCCAGTTCAGGTCTGCCTGCTCCAACAGGGTAAATGTTTCTGCCACCGTAAAGCCGCGATCGCCTTGCAACAGATAGTTTGCTTGAATGCGCTCGATTTGATGTTCTTTCTTCGATTCAGCACTCGTTTTTAACCAATTGCCCTTTGCAAAGGTTGTGGGTGATAAAAACTCGAGTAGCTCAAAGCAATTGTCGATAGCTTCCTGGCTATTGGGCACACTGTCTGGATCTAGCAATTTGCTTGCTTTTTGGGCGTGCAAAAATTTCATTCGTTGGTTGTAGTCGTGCAGATTCGCCCGCAAAATACCTTGGGGCTTCAAGACTTTGCCCATTACTTTCAGACTGGCGAGGGGATTGGGGCAAAGATACAGGGTTTCGTCGCAGTTGATATAGTCGAATGTCTGCCCCAGTTCTTCAAGGTCATCTAAATTCAGGACTTGAAATTCTAGGCGATCGCCCAGGTCCCAAAAATCAGCTCTCTGGCGCGCTAAATCAATCGACTTTGGCGAAAGGTCAATGCCAATGACTTTTATTCCCGGATTAACATGGGCAAGGGCTAAGGCTTTGAACCCACTGCCACAGCCCACATCTAGAACGGTCATTCCCGCCGTGTCCACAGGACGAAAGTCACGTCGGTAAAAAGCGGTGGCAATACTGTTTGAATAGAAAAGATCAGGACGCTCTTTAATATCTTTTTCTATGGGGATGCGAGGATAGGGCGTGCCGTCAAATTGGTTGCGAAGTGCTTCTAAGCTCGAGTCCTTGTCGGAAAGGTTGACGGAGTCAGCTTGCGATGGATTCTGCATGGGAAATAAGTCGAAAGATTAAGATTGACGCACAAGCTCAGGAGCCACAACGTGAGGCGTCAGTAGCCTGCTACGGTTCGCTCAAATAAATGGCACTGCAAAACTGCGGCGGCTAAGTATCTGCAAGTTCAGCCAAGATATATCCCCATTTCGCCAGTTCACCGAGCATGTAGCGTAAGGGGGCTTCTGCTTGCTCGGCAGCGGCAGGCTCTAAAGATACCGGATCAACGGGGCAAACTTCTTGCCAGTAGTCCACCAGTTGGGTGAAGGTTTTGGGTCCGTCTAATAACGGCAGCAGCCCGATCACGATCGCCCCACTAACGGTTTCCATGCCCCAAAACACATTGAAAAATTTACGCATATGCAGGTCGCGAAAATTGACCACTGCATCACTTAAACCCCTTTTAAATTCATCAGTGTTGATTTGGGGGTTAAGCGCTATCCGCGCGGTTTGCCAATGGTGGGGCTCCCATTCCTCAGTCGGCAAATAGTCAACGTCCGCGTTTGGATGACCGCACCAAAAGTCTAGAAGCCTGTGTTCGGACGTTAGCAAATCATAAACTTCTAGCTTTTCAACCTCTGAAGCCATTGCCAGTCCCATGGCTAAAAACGCTGGCATATCATCAGGATCCTTGAGCAAGTCTTCCACAAACCAGCCCTGCCAGTCTGTCATGCTGCCCCAGTCCAGCGCTGCCCGCTCCACGCAGTCAAACATATCGGGAATGGAGAAGCCGCGATCGCCCTGGAAGAGATAATTCATCATGTAATACTCTTCTTTGTGCGTATTTTCAGGTCGCCAGGTTTGTTTCTTCAGTGCCGTGGCATCTCCCAGGGACTCAAACAGCTCCCGCACCACTTCAACTTCCATTTCTCCCGGGTTTCCGTCCATCAGCCCCATTAAATGGGCCAGCTTTTGGGCACGGAAAAAGTACGTCCGCTGCAATTCACTGTGTAAATTGGTGCGAATAATGCCCTTATCCCCCAGGACCGCTTTCATTGCAGCTAGCCCTACCGATGGATCTGGCTGTAGATAAAGAAGCTCATCGCAATTGATATAGTCAAATTTTTCAGGCAGTAGTTGATCTAGGTCCTCCAATTTTAAAATCTCAAAGCGGCAGCGATCGCCAAAGCCATGATGCTCCATACGTTTCTGGGCTAAGTCAATAGACGCAGGAGATAAATCAACTCCCAACAAGGTCGCACCCGGATTCGCCAACGCTAAAGCCAACATCCCAAACCCACTGCCGCAACCCACATCTAGGATTCGCTTTCCCTCAGTGTCAACCAGCTTCTGATATCGCCGGTAATATGCTGTTACCAAACAATGCTTATATAACGTCAGAGAAAGGGGTTTGGCGTCTAGAGAGCTTCGAGGATAGGGCGCTCGATCAAATTGCGCACGGATTTTTGCTAGCCTTTCCCGCTCCTCTGGCGTCAACTTAGGGTCATTGTCCAACTCGCTTGGATCAGTATCGGCGGTAGAAATATTGGGCAATTCAGGAAGAGACATAGGGGGAAATGGAGATAAAGCTTGCAGTAAGTCGTTAATCAGGACGACAGCAATCTATTTGTAGGGCGTAACTGGCTTTTTAAACGTGTGTGCCGATCGCCAACGGTCGCAGCCTTGCTGATCCCCCTGAAACTATTTGAAATATCAAGGGTGTGCCCAGGGAAATTATGCCCTGATCCCACCAAAGAATGACAAGGTTGGTAGTGGGCGCATTAAGTAAGATCCAGGCAAATGTCAAGAAAATTTGAATTGATCTAGTCGCACAATAAAGCAAGTTTGATTGTTGGGTTTAATCAATCTTTCTTGCGATCGCAATCACACTGGTCATAACGCTTATTTGGTTCGATAGCTATAGAGGATAGATCAAGCATGACTCAATCGGTCTGAATTCTATTCAAGTTCGTCTCTGGCACTACCTTTAGTTCATCACCTTATACTCAAGGCACCATATAAAGTCCCTCCACAGTCTATGACTCAGTTTCTAGGGCGTGTCATCAATTAATCACCAGAAGCCTTATACAGTGGGGAGTACGCGCCCTTTAAAAATAAACAAGGCTAGGGGCTAAAACCCTTACGGCTCTTGACTTAGGGATTCAATTGATGACAGCTCCTAGTGATTCGAAGCGCAATATTGCGAAACTGATGCGAATTCGCCGTGGCGCGTTTTATCTCTTAATAGCCTGTGGACTCCCCTTCTAAATCCAGTAGATTGTTGGTATCAGCAATTGACCCTTTCTCCAGATTTTCAGCGATTTGTCATGGTCAATGATTCCCTTGGTGGACCTACTTCTGACCCGCAAGGACGACGATCGCCTTCTTCTTCAGAGGCGCGATCGCCCGAAGAATTGGCGATTGCCCTTGCTGAAGCCCAGGCTGCATTGACCCGTAAAGATCAACAGTTAGAGGCAGCTATTACCTCTTTAAAAGAAGCCCAATCTCAGCTTATGCAGTCTGATAAGCTGTCGTCCCTGGGAGAACTTTTGGCCGGCGTAGCCCATGATATTAACAATCCCATCGGCTTTATTCTTGGCAATTTAATTCATATCAATCAATATGTGGATGACCTAAAAGGTCTTGTTGATTTATATCGATCTGAATACCCTAATCCTAGTGCTGTGGTTTCAGAGGAAATTGAAGCGATTGAGCTAGATTTTTTAATTGAAGACCTGCCTAAAACGTTGGGATCAGTGCGCTTTGGGGCAGAGCGGATGCGGGATATTGCCCTGGCGCTTCGTAATTTTGTGCGCAGTGATGATCGCGATCGCCAAAGCACGGACGTTCATGAGCTGCTAGACAGTGCGGTTCTGATTTTGAACCACCGCCTTAAGGGTAATAGCTACCGCAGCTCCATTGACGTTAAGCGGAGCTACGGAGATATTCCTTTGATTCCCTGTTATCCGGGACCGATGAACCAAGTGTTTATGAATTTAATCGGCAACGCAGTGGATGCCTTGGATGAATATGCAAGCCTAAGGGGACCAAACGATTTAACCTCCTCTGAGGAGCTGTTAATTACTATTGGCACCAAAATTACAACGGGGGACCACATCGAAATTACCATTCACGATAATGGTCCCGGTATTCCTGAAAAAATCAAAAAGCTATTGTTTGAGTCGTTTTTCACCACGAAACCGGCGGGTAAGGGCACGGGGCTGGGGTTGTCGATCGCCCATCAATTTGTTCAAGAGAAGCAGCAAGGGTCCATTTCTTTTGCCTCTACGCCTGATGTTGGCACCACGTTTACATTGACGCTGCCAATTTTTCCCGACGATATAAACACTTAAAGAAACCTCCAGAGCCGAATAGATTAGCTACAGTGACGGAGTCTGGATAACGACATTTATGGGGCTCATGATTATCACTTATGGCGGCTGAGGGAATTGATTTTCGCAAGTTTTATTTGTCTACGGAGCCAGGGCAAACGGGGCTGGATTTGTCTGATGAGCTACAGGCCCAGTGGTACGTGGATTTTGCGGCGGTGCGCGGCGGTGCGGTGATTCGCAAAATGTTTAATCGCATTTGTCTCTATGGCGATCGCCCCACCTGCACCCTGTTTACCGGTCACGTGGGCTGCGGCAAGTCCACGGAGCTCCAGCAATTGGTGGAGCGACTGAGGGAGGAGGGGTTCCAGGTGGGGTACTTCTCCGTTGATAAGGATTTGGATATGGGCGACGTGGATGTGGGGGATGTGTTGCTGTCCATCGCCCGGCAGTTGGGGGATACGCTGGATGCTCTGGAACTGGATGAACCTAAAGGATTTCGACGGCTCATTGATGATGCGAAACAGATTCTAACAACGGAAATTGATATAAAGGGCGCGAAATTCGGCCCGTTGAAGGGTCCCCAAGTGGGGGCGGACGACCAGGGCAAAGTGTCCATTAATTTGATGGTGGCAGAGCTCATGTTGCAGGTGCGCCACAGCCCCCGTCTGCGGGAGCAGCTTCGCCAGTGCCTGGGGACGCGCACGGGGGACTTATTGACGGCGATTAATGAGGAGCTGATTGAACCGGCGATCGCCAAGCTGCAGGCAAATGGGAAAAAGGGCTTGGTGGTAGTGGCGGATAATTTGGAAAAAATGGACAATTTAGCCATGTCCACCGGGCGTAATCAGCAGGAATATTTGTTTATTGATCGGGGGCGATCCCTGTCCCAGCTCAATTGTCATATGGTATTCACCATGCCCTTGCGGCTGCTTTTTGTGGATAGCAGCAACCAGCTGAGCCAGGTATTTGGCGGGCGCGATGCGGAGGTGTTACCCATGGTGCCGGTGCGCTATCGAGACGGGCGCATTCACGATGAAGGGATGCGCCAGTTGAAGCTGTTAATTTTGCGGCGGGCATTTCCAGGGTTTGGGGATGCGGTCGATCAGGCGACTTGGGATGGGGCGATCGCCCAAATCGTAGCGGAACCGGATAGTCTGGATCGCCTGTGTGCGGTAAGCGGCGGGCATCCTAGGGAATTGTTGGCGTTACTGAATGAATGGCTGAATGAGGAAATGACCTTGCCGTTGGGGCGATCGGCGCTGGAAAAGGTGATTCGGGCGAAACAAAATAAACGTAAGCGAGCTCTTAATGAGGATGAGTGGACCCTATTACGTCATGTGCACAACACCCATCAAGTGAATGATGAGGAAAACTACGATCGCCTCATCCAAAACCGCTTTGTTTTTGAATATATCGAAAACGACGAATCCTGGTTTGAAATCAATCCGTTGCTCTTCGAAGCCCAAGAAATGGGGCGCGCTTAAAAAAAGCCCCCTTTAATAAGGGGGGACTGATAACAATTCTCTAAATTAAAGCGACGTAAAATACCTTTGAAAGCCAGTTTTATTAGGTATTCAATGTCTTTCTGTTTTGAAGAATTGGCATGAGGGGGGATCCTAGCAATTTTGCCTTTCACTGAAATCTTTGGCTTCCAGCTTAAAGTTTGAAAGATCCCCCCTTATTAAGGGGAGCTTTTTGCGGTTAGCCTCGCACGTGGGCCAGGCTCTTCTTCGCCGCCTCACTCTCGAGGAATTTCTCTAGCTCGGTTAGCTGCTCGTCGTCGATCTTGGTCTGCATGGGGCAGAACTTGGGACCACACATGGAGCAAAACTCAGCGGTCTTGAAAATATCCGCCGGCAGGGTTTCATCGTGGTACTCTTTCGCTCGCTCTGGATCTAAAGACAGCTCAAATTGTCGGTTCCAGTCGAACTCGTACCGCGCCTTCGATAGCTCATCGTCGCGATCACGCACTCCCGGTCGATGGCGAGCAATATCCGCCGCATGTGCCGCAATCTTGTAAGCAATCAAGCCATTGCGCACATCCTCCGCATTCGGCAAGCCCAAATGCTCCTTCGGCGTCACATAACACAACATCGCCGTGCCATGCCAGCCCGCCACCGCCGCACCGATCGCACTGGTGATATGGTCATACCCCGGCGCAATATCCGTCACCAGCGGTCCCAGCACATAGAACGGAGCCTCAGAACACTCCTCCATCTGCTTCTTCACATTGAACTCAATTTGGTCCAAAGGCACATGACCGGGACCCTCTACCATCACCTGCACATCGTGCTCCCAGGCGCGGCGGGTTAGCTCACCCAAGGTTTTTAGCTCCGACAACTGAGCTTCATCAGACGCATCGTGGGTGCAGCCAGGACGCAGGGAGTCGCCCAAGCTAAAGGACACATCGTACTTTTTGAAAATCTCGATAATGTCATCAAAATGGGTATACAGGGGATTCTGCTTGTGATGGTGCAGCATCCACCTGGCAATAATGCCGCCGCCGCGAGACACAATGCCCGTAATGCGACCCTTCACCAACGGCAGATACTCCATCAGCAAGCCCGCGTGGATGGTCATATAGTCCACCCCTTGCTGGGCATGCTTTTCGATCACATCCAGAAAATGCTCTGCCGTCAGGTTCTCAATTTTGCCATGGACGCTTTCCAAAGCCTGATAAATGGGCACCGTACCGATGGGCACTGGGGATTCGCCAATAATCGCCGTGCGGATTTCGTCCAAATTACCGCCGCCGGTGGACAGGTCCATGATTGTATCGGCACCATACTTCACCGCCAGCTGAAGCTTGGCTATCTCTTCGGTCATATCAGACGAGTTCGGCGACGCGCCAATATTGGCATTGACCTTGCATTTGGACGCCACTCCGATCGCCATGGGCTCCAAATTTTCGTGATTCACATTGGCGGGAATAATCAACCGTCCCCGGGCGATTTCACTGCGCACAAGCTCTACGGGAAGCCGTTCCCGCTGCGCCACGTAGTGCATTTCCTCCGTTAGTAGCCCCTGGCGGGCGTAAAACATTTGGGACACATTCGCCTGTCCCCGTCGCTTGGCAACCCAGTCGGTACGCAACATATTCATTTAAACCTCAAAAAACAGCTTCCCTCCGCCGGTGTGAACCGGGTCAGGTTCTAAGGGTGCTTCTCAGCCTGGATCGCTCGATGGTGGCGATCCGACGCCCCTAGCCAGATTCAAAATTGCAGAAATGCCGTTAGTTTTGCTTTCAGAGAGTTCGTCTTCAAGCGCTCCTAAACAGGCGGTTTCTAGCGTATTTTTTAACGTACTCAAAAACGCACTTAAAAATGAATCTCAGGGGAATCCTAAACCTGTTAATTAGGTGATTTCAAGGGCTATTTACAAAGTAATGCGTAGGGTGTTTAGTCTACTTTTGCTTAAATATAGTTGCGAGAACATTCGACTACTTTCTCGTTGATTTTTATCGTTTTTAAATAACTGGACCCATTTCTTTTCTGAGTGGGTTAACAAAGCAGACTTATAAAATGCTAACCATAAAATAACTGAAATAGGGGCGGTAAAAAATGACTGCAACCGATATAAGAATCCCATACTTACGTTTCGTTGCAATCGCTAAAATTCTATAATTAAAACCCTGTTAATTGTTCACAGGATTTTTCTCAGCAACTTTTACGATAGTTCGCCCAATAATGCCTATTACGTCTGACTCCCACGTTGAGCCGTCAATTTCCGCTGGTGCCCCCTCTGAGACCTTTACCAAAGGACCTTTAGAAGCCAAGCCTTCTCGCCAGGAGCTCTGGAAGGCGGCCATTAAGCTGCCCATGTATACGGTGGCGGTGATTCCAATTTTTGTGGGCAGCGCGGTGGCGGCGTACGAGACCGCCCAGATCAATGGCTTAAATCTAGGGTTGTTTTTGGTGGGGGCGATCACCATAATCGCCTGGCTAAATTTAACCAATGATCTGTTTGATGCGAATACGGGGATTGACGTTAATAAAGCCCATTCTGTGGTGAATTTAACGGGCAATAGCAGTTTAATATTTTGGATTTCTAACCTGTTTTTATTGTTGGGAATTGGGGCGATCGCAACTATCTCATTCCTACAGCAAGACGTCACGGTTTTAGGACTAATATTTCTGGCAACTTTTCTCGGCTATACCTATCAGGGACCGCCGTTTCGTTTCGGCTATTTAGGATTAGGGGAACCTATCTGTTTCCTAACCTTTGGTCCCTTAACATTGAGCGCTGCTTATTACAGCCAAGCGCCCACGATGGAAGCGTTTCGTCTAAGTAATCCTAACTGGCTAGGAGCTATTTTTATCGGTATTACCACCAGTTTGATTTTGTTCTGTTCCCATTTTCATCAGGTGGAAGATGATTTGGCGGCCGGTAAAGCGTCGCCCGTGGCTCGCTTGGGAACCCAGCGATCTGCTTACGTTTTGACCGCGGGATGTGCCCTGGCTTTTGTTGTGATGCTTGGGGGGGCGATCGCTAGAATCTTACCCATCACAGCCCTCCTTTGTTTAATTAGCATTCCGTCAGCAATCAAACTTTGTCGTCATGTTTTAGAGAACCATGATCAGCCGGAACTGGTTAAAAGTAGCAAATTTATTGCAGTGAACTTGCACTTTTGGAGCGGCTTATTTTTGGGGTTGGGAATTCTTATTGGCAAAATGCCGTAGTTTAGCCGCTGCTCAGAAATGTCGCCAAAATAATAAAGAGGAATCTCCATGGTTAGCTCCCATAAAGATTCCCCAAAAGCCTCCCAGCGGAGGAGAGCATTAAAGTAGTCGCACGATAATTTCGTAGCTATTTCATGTTTTCACATCATTCAATAACCTTGAAATTGTGAGTCCTAGCTAGCGGCACCGGCCAACTCAGGAGCTGCCTTTTCCATATCAGCAGTGTACTTACCAATGCTAGCGGCGCTGTTGAGCTCGGCGCGGCGTAGCAAACGCTTTTGAGCTTCAGCCACGTTGGCTTCCTCGCCTTTCCAGTAGTCCAAAGCGGGCTGTTGAATGGCGCGAGCGTAGGAGAAGGTAACGCTCCAGGGGCACTGGCTGCCGAACTTAGCGTTCATGGCATTCAAGTGAGCAGAGGAATCTTCCTTGCTCTGACCACCGGATAGGAAGGCGATGCCGGGAACCGTGCTGGGCACGTTGCTGCGTAGGCACTTGATGGTCATCTCTGCTACCTCGTCAACGCTGGCTTGACCATCGGGGTTGTTCTTACCGGTGATCACCATACTGGGCTTCAGGATCATGCCTTCGAAGTCCACCTTGTTTAGGCGTAGCTGCTTGAAAACTGCCTGTAGGGTGCGATCAGTGACGCTGTAGCAAGAATTGATGCAGTGGTCGTGGTCGATCAACACTTCGGGCTCAACAATGGGAACCAACCCTCCTTCTTGGCACAGGGCCGCGTAGCGAGCCAAGGCGTGGGCATTGCCTTCGATGCAGGTGTCGCTGGGAATATCTTTGCCAATGGTGATGACTGCGCGCCACTTAGCAAAGCGGGCACCCATTTTGTAGTACTCGGCGATGCGATCGCGCAGCCCGTCTAAACCTTCAGTAATTTTCTCGTCGGGACAACCGGTCAAATCCTTAGCGCCCGTATCAACTTTAATTCCAATAATGATGCCGCGATCCTTCATTGCCTTGGTGAAGGGCACGCCGTCCGCCGTGGACTGACGAATGGTCTCATCGTATAAAATCGCACCGCTGACGTACTTGCTTAAATCTGGAGTGGTCAAAATCAGCTCGCGATAGGCTCGGCGGCGGTCTTCAGTGGCAGGAATTCCCAGCGCCTCAAAGCGCTTATTACAGGTACCGTTGCTCTCATCCATTGCCAGGATTCCCTTGCCGGGAGCCACCATAGCCTGAGCGGTGGTCTTAAGCTCTTGAGTATATTGACTCACTATCAATGCCCTCTTTAATAGGAAATGTTCTCGTCAAAATTATTGCAAGTAATAGTCAATAAGTCTACACTTCTCAACATTGGAGCTTTAAACAACACACTGCATGCTGTAGGTTCAGGCTTTCTCAGCGGTTTCAGCGTCCATAGCAATAGTCCGAGCCGCTGATATGGGTACCCATATGCCACACTGCTCTAATGACAGATATTTTTGTTAAGTTTTTTATGGAAGCCCGTTTTCCTGAACCGCATCGAAAATTCAAAATCAAATAATTTGAATTTAGGGTCCCAGGTTCTAAATATTGAAAAGTCTCGATTTTATCGATGCTGTATTTCAAGAGAGCAGTAAGACTATTGCAAGCAGCGAACTCCGCAGGATTGCTTAGGAGTCCGGATGCAGCAGCAGTCTCGATTGATCCTTTCTCCCTTCGTTTATTTTTTGTTGCTGCTTTAACGCCATGAATGCTGTTAAGAAGTCCACCAGTATTGCGATCGCCAGTAAGATTGCCGCAATTGCTAGTTTGCTGCGATCGCAGATACCCTATGCACAAATTGACTTTAGTCCGTGGGTTGAAAACGACCTAACCCTGCGCTTTGAAGATCGACACTCTATTGATTTGTCCGTTAATCTTCCTCGAGTTTCCCAGAAGCTACAGTGTCGCTGTATGTTGCTGCAAGTGACTGTGCCTTACGTGGACGTGGCTTCTCCAGTATCAGTGGGGCATCTCCAGGGGGATTTTGGGGGATACGAAACCGCAGTGGAAGTGGAGTTTTCTGGCTATGGTTTTGATGGAACTCAACAGTGGAAATTTGCCACTGTAAACGGCGGCCAATTTTCGGGAGCCACGTTGCCGACTTCTGACGGTCAACAGCTAATTGAAGAGCTTGTGCAAAGAATTTTGGAGTTGTTTCCGAGTTTAAAAATCGTTGAGATCGAATCAAGAAAAGCGTCTTGAATAGCGTTTTTATTCAGACGTTTTTATTGAATAGTGTTTTTATTCAATAGCATCTTAGAGGATGTCTGAAAAGTCTCAAGCACGACTCATCTTGTCGTAGGCTGCAACGAAAGAATGCGTGTTTGCGCTCTTTCATCACAGCATTCAGAACCAGTTTGAAGTGTCCGATCAGACTTTTCAGACATCCACTTAATGAGACTGTATTATTTGTAAGCAGTTAAGATAGACTTGAATTTGAGCTGAGTTCAAGCAGATTTATTAGCCCATGGCTTATCAGGACGTGCTTGATTTTTGGTTTGATGAATCTGATTCTGAGATTTATGGGAAGGCGCGAAAAGAGTGGTTTATTAAAGATTCCACTTTCGATGCGGAAATTAAGCAAAATTTTGGTCCAGTGCTAAATCAGGCGTCTGTGGGGAAACTGGACCATTGGCGAGATAAACCTTTATCTTGTTTGGCATTAGTGGTTATTTTAGACCAGTTTTCTCGCAATCTTTTTCGACGCCAGCCCGAGGCTTTTGCCCAAGATAGTAAAGCTTTAGAAATTGCTCGAGAGGCGATCGCCCGTCAATTTGATCAGAATTTATTGCCGGTTCAGCGGGTGTTTTTCTACTTACCTTTTGAGCACAGTGAGGCGATCGCTGATCAACTAGAATCACTGCGCCTGTTTAAAACGTTAGAAGGCGACCCCGAGTGTGGCAGCTTTGTGACCTACGCCCAGAAACATTATGAGGTAATTGAGAAATTTGGGCGATTTCCCCATCGAAACGTCATTTTGGGGCGAGAAAATACGGCCGCTGAAGAAGAATTTTTAAAACAACCGGGGTCGGCGTTCTAAAGTGGGACCAATTAAGTTGGAATGATGCCTGGCTTTAACTATGGTTCCTCCTGGTTTGGTGCTTTTTGGATCGAGTGTATTGGCGTCGGCTCAGCCTATGTTGGGCAGCGTTTGGGTTGATGTGTCGGCGTTGGCAATTTTGTTGGTGTTATCGGCGGTATTTTCGGGGTCTGAAACGGCGATTACTGCCCTGGATAATTTTAAACTGCGATCGCTGATTCGCGAACAGGGGGATCCAGATCGGATTTTTTCCCTAGTGCTAGAAAAACGCACCCGATTTATCACTACCCTTTTGGTGGGCAATAATTTAATTAATAATTTTGCCGCTATTTTAACGAGCTATATTTTTGTGGTGTGGTTGGGAGAATCGGGATTTGGCGTTGGAATTGCCACCGGTGCCATTACGTTTTTAGTGTTGATTTTTGGAGAAATCACACCGAAATCTATTGCCGTCACGAATACAATTCCAATTTTTAAGGTGATCGTTCGCCCCGTTTATTTACTGTCAAATCTATTAGACGCTCTTGGTATTGTTCGTCTGTTTGAAGGGATTGCCCAAACGGCGATTCGATTAGTGAGTCGCAATCAAACTCAACCCACAGAAACGGTCAAAGATTTGCAATTAATGATTGATATTCTTGGGGGCAAAGGAAAGCTTGATTTTAATCGGCGACAGTTAATTAATAAGGCGTTAATGTTAGACCGGCTGCAGGCAAAGGAGGTGGTCAAACCGCGCATTGAAATGCAAACGATCCCCCACGAGGCAACCCTAGAAGCGGCGGTTAATTTGTGTTTGGATACGGGCTATTCTCGTGTGCCGGTGCAGGAGGAGTCGAAAGATAGCATTGTGGGCATTGTGCGACTTAAGCGGGTGTTGCAGGTGCTGCGGCGATCGCAACAGGCGGGAGAAAATCGCGAGCAGGATCTAGTCACTACGGTGATGGAGCCACCCACCTATGTGCCGGATACGAAGCGGCTGGCGGATCTGCTAAAGGAAATGCTGAAGGACCGGCTGCATATTGCGATCGTTGTGGATGAGTATGGGGGCACGGATGGGCTGCTGACGTTGGAGGATATTTTGGAGGAGCTGGTGGGTGAAATTTACGACGAAAGTGACCGACCGGGGCGATCGCGAGCAGCGTAGATTTTGGACGATAAATCCGTTGCAAAGGGGCGGAATCACAGGGACACGGCAATTTTCCGGATTTTCTAAAAAATCCTTTGACAGGGTTAAACAGTATGCTATTGTTGTGTCCCGTGGACGCCGTGGGTCGGTGCCCGAGTGGTTAATGGGGGCGGACTGTAAATCCGCTGACTACGTCTACGTTGGTTCGAATCCAACCCGGCCCATTGTTCACGCCTTTGCTAGTTGCCATAGGGCGATACTAGAAAAATGCCCCCGTAGCTCAGTGGTAGAGCGCACCCTTGGTAAGGGTGAGGTCACGAGTTCAACTCTCGTCGGGGGCCCTGAATCTTATAAATTCGCTAAACGTTTTCTAATAGCCTTGGAGCACGTGAAAACGCACCAAAGGATTATTTCCTAATCGCTTTTTTTCGAGTAGATATGCCCTTTTTGCCAGCTTCTTTCGGCTCAGTGGGTGACTGTTTAGGATGCTGTTTTAAAGCCGTTTTTAGATAGTGACCGGTGTAGGAGGTGGGATGCTGGGCTACCTCTTCGGGAGTGCCGGTGATGATAATTTCTCCGCCGCGATCACCCCCTTCCGGTCCCAAATCAATAATCCAATCAGCACAGCGAATAAAGTCTAAATTGTGCTCGATCGCCAACACCGTATTGCCCTTATCCACCAGCCGCTGCACCACATCAAGCAACTTGTGAACGTCGAAAAACGACAAGCCGGTGGTGGGTTCGTCAATTAAATAAATAGTTTTACCCGTGGCTCGCTTGGACAGCTCCGTGGCTAACTTCACCCGCTGAGCCTCGCCGCCGGACAGGGTGGGTGCGGTCTGCCCCAACTTGATATAGCCCAATCCCACGTCCACCAAAGTTTGCAACCGCGCCTCTGCCTTGGGAATATTTTCAAATACCCCCACCGCCTCCGCCACGGGCATATCTAAAATGTCCGCAATGGAATAGCCCTTGTATTTAACCTGCAACGTTTCCCGGTTATACCGTGCCCCTTTGCACACATCACACTGCACGTAAACGTCGGGCAAAAAGTTCATTTCAATAACGTTAACGCCCTGTCCACCGCCCGCTTCGCAGCGCCCCCCTTTCACATTAAAAGAGAATCGTCCGGCTTTATAACCCCGTGCTTTTGCCTCAATTGTTTTGGTGAAAATATCGCGAATAGCATCAAAAGCACCGGTGTAAGTGGCAGGATTAGATCGAGGAGTGCGCCCAATGGGAGACTGATCAATAATGATCGCCTTATCAATATGAACCAGCCCTTTAATATCACATAGCTCCTTAGGAAATGGCACTTTATATCCTAAATGGTGCTGCAAAGCTGGATAGAGCAATTCGTTAATTAGGGTAGATTTTCCAGAGCCGGAAACGCCCGTTACGCACACAAATTTTCCCAGGGGAATTTCCACGTCGACGTTATTTAAGTTATTACGGTAAGCGTCAATTAGACGAATTCCAAACTTTTTACCGGGGCGACGTTCTGCGGGGGTGGCGATCGCCGAGCGCCCGGATAAATAAGCGCCAGTTAAAGACTCTTCAGCATTGAGTAAATTGTCTAAATCGCCAATAGAAACAATATTGCCCCCGTGAATGCCCGCGCCAGGACCAATATCAACTAAATAATCTGCGGCGCGAATAGTGTCCTCGTCATGCTCCACCACGATTAAGGTATTGCCTAAGTCTCGCAGCTTGGTCAGGGTCGTTAAAAGGCGATCATTATCCCGCTGGTGAAGTCCAATGCTGGGCTCGTCCAAAACATATAAAACTCCGGTTAAACCAGCCCCAATTTGAGTTGCCAGCCGGATGCGCTGGGCTTCTCCGCCGGACAGGGTGGCGGCGGGGCGATCTAAGGTTAAATAATCCAGCCCCACGTCCATTAAAAATTGCAGCCGGGATTCGATTTCTTGCAACGCCAAATGTCCAATTTGTTGCTGCCTTGATGACAGTAAGCTTTGAGGGTTTTGCAGGTCGGCCGTTAGTTGGGCAGCGCTTCTGGGCTGTTGTCCCTGGGCGATCGCCCTTACGCCGTTGGTACCGTTTTCTTCTACCGTGGGGCTAGCTTTACTACCATCCCCGTGTCCCGTTAAATGGCGTACCTTACCCAAACAATCGGCGACCGATGCTGAGGTTAAATCGGTAATGCTATAGGGACCCATTCTGACGGATAAAGCTTCCGGACGCAGTCGTTTTCCGGAGCAAACCTCGCAGGGGTAATCTACCTGATAGGCTTCTAATTTTTGCTTATATTGTTCCGATGTGGTATCTCGATATTGGCGATCTAAAATACCTAGAATTCCGTCAAAGGCACGCTCATATCCGCGACGTTCTCGATAACGAGAATCAGTTTCAATCCATATTTTTTCTTCGCCGCTACCGTTCATCAAAATATCTCGTTGTTTATCCGTTAAGGCGCTCCAGGGAGTTTGAATTTCAAAGCCGTAGGCTTGCCCAACGCTGTGCAAGAGGGATAAATAGTAACTATTATCTTTGTCGGACCAAGGGGCGATCGCTGCATACACCGGCAGCTTGGGATCGGGAATGACTAAATCTGGCGAAAAGTGTTTTAAAAAACCTAAACCGTGGCAGTTAGGACAGGCACCGTAGGGGGAATTGAAGGAAAATAATCGTGGGGATAATTCTTCCATAACTGCCCCATGTTCGGGGCAGGCAAAATTCTCAGAAAAGACCAGTTGCTTTGGAGCTGATTCGTCGTTTTTCTCTGCTTTTGGGTCTACCTTTGAGTCTGAGTTTGAACTGTTCTTTGATCTGTCTGAATTCGCCGAATTGTCTTGGGTTTCGGTTGATTTTTTTTCAATAAAATCAATAACGGCGATGCCTTCCGCATGCTTTAAACAGGTTTGCAAAGAGTCAACTAAGCGCTCTTGAATATCGTCCTTTTTAATTAATCGGTCGATGACGATTTCAATGTCGTGATTTTTGTTTTTGGGCAGATCAATGGAGTCACTGAGGTCATACATTTCCCCATTGATTCGCACCCGGGCAAAGCCTTCGGACACTAAGCTGGACAATAGCTTTTTATGGGTGCCCCGTTTGCCGCGCACCACGGGAGCCAGGATTTGAATGCGAGTGCGGTCGGGCATTTCCATAATGCGATCGCACATTTCATCGATGCTTTGGGGGGCGATGGGGCGAGCGCACTGGGGGCAGTGGGGTTCGCCGGCTCGACCGTATAGCAGTCGCAGATAGTCGTAGATTTCGGTGACGGTACCGACGGTGGAGCGGGGGTTATGGGAGGTGGATTTTTGGTCGATGGAAATGGCGGGGCTTAACCCTTCGATCGCATCCACATCGGGCGTATCCACCTGCCCCAAAAATTGGCGCGCATAGGCGCTGAGGGATTCCACGTAGCGGCGCTGACCTTCGGCAAAAATTGTGTCGAATGCCAAAGAGGATTTGCCCGAGCCGGACACCCCCGTAAATACAATTAGCTGATCCCTGGGAATTTCCAGGTCGATATTTTTTAGGTTGTGTTGCCGGGCTCCTCGGATACGGATAGTGTTGCGATCGCCGTCCGTCTTGCCGTTGAATTGGGGCAAGTTAGCCTGGGCGGAATTCCGAGAGGATGGAGGCATGGTTTAGCGATCGCGCAATGGAGGTTTGCAGAACAGCTTAACAATTGACCGGGACTCTTGTGGGTTCCAGCGCTAATTCTGACGGACCTACGGGGCGATCGCCGTAAAGGTTAACTGGTAGTGGTATAGGGCGACAGGTTGCTTTTTGGCGATCGCATAGCTGGCGTCGCGGGGGGACAGGTAAATGGCGGAATATTGGTCGGCAGTGATGGGATAAGTATCGTTGGGGTGGTAGTGGTAAACGCTAGTGGTTTCCACCGTGTTGAGGTAAACCGGATTTTCGCCGGGGCTTTGGAAAGTTTGCTGCACCACTTCGGTGGCAATAAAATCATCGGCGGTAGGAGATTCACTGGCTCGCTCCACCACGTTAGACACCAATTGGCGATTCCCCGTCAAGGTCACCACCTGTTCGTTGGGGCTCGCCGGATCCGCCTCCACGTTTTTCACAAATCCCGGTCCTAAATAGGCCTCGGTGATTTGCTGACCGTTATAGGCGCGATCGCCCACAATGGTCAGCGTATTGGCCCGTCGCGTGGCCCCTTTTCCCAACAGCCCTAGGGCGGGCAGGGACTGACGGGGGACAAATTTTACGGCAAATTCAATAGGCTGGTCCACCAGCTCCCGGTTGCCTTCAAAGCCCGGCGTCACAATTTCCGGTGCCAACGGAGCCTTTAAATCCATCAGGGTGCTACGAATTTGCCAGTGCCCCGCCATCCACTGGGGGTATTCCAAATCTCCCACGGCCGGGCGGGTGGGCGGCGGTCCAGTCCATTCAGGAAAGGTGCCCACGCGATCGCCCAGGTTTCCTGCGATCGCCCCCGCTGTCAACGCTAACCACAGCCCTAAAGCCGCACCAATAAATCTCAGCACAGAAACAATTCGCCCCATCACCACCCCAGTTGATAGTTCACAAATAATGCGCACAGGAAGGTCATGGAACCGGCGATCGCAAAGAGATAAAACACGCCTTTGGGGCGGAAAATGGAGAGCATTAGCCCCACTGCCTTCAGGTCGATCATCGGTCCAAAGGTTAGAAATGCCAGCAGGGAACCGCTGGTGAACGTGCCGGAAAAAGACAGGGCGAAAAAAGCGTCCACGGTGGAGCAAATGGAAATGGCGGCGGCGAGGACCATCATGGTGATGATGGAGCTGACCGCGCCCTGACCGATACCCAAGACCAGTTCCCGAGGAATTACCGTTTGAATAATGGCGGCAACGGCGCTACCAAACACCAACACGCCTCCCAATTCCCGTAGCTCTCGCACCACATTGTCTAGGAATAATTGCAGGCGATCGCCCCAGGGAATTGGCGGCTTGTTCATGGGCACCGCCATGGCCGCTTGCAAGGATCCTAGGGACCCTTCCAAAGGCTGATTTTGATTATCACCAAGCCAATAGGTGCCTGATCGCAGTAACCGTTCTTGGGCTGCCAATTGAATTCCCGTGGGCTGTTGGGCTGCTATTGGAGTCAGCATTGATCGGGCCAAATTTTTATTTAGCAGCGGCCGCAAATCTTCCTGTTGCCCAAATACCCAGCCGATAGTGGTGGCGATAAATAGGGACACTAAAACCCGCATCACCACCAGCTCCGGGCGGTCTTGAAACGCCGTCCAAGTGGACCAAATAACAATGGGGTTAATGGTGGGAGCAGCCAATAAAAAGCCCACCGCCAATGGGGTGGGAATTCCCTGGGATAAGAGCCGCCGCGCCACCGGCACGTTGCCGCATTCGCACACGGGAAATAAAAATCCCATGGCGCTGCCCATTAATGCTGCTAATACTGCGTTTTTTGGGGCGATCGCAAGCAGCTTTTTTTCATCAGTAAACAAAAACAGAGCACTGGAAAAAAGCACCCCGATCAACAAAAAGGGCAGCGCTTCCACCAAAAGGCTCAGGAAAAGCGTAAATCCAGTTTCAAAAGCTGGCGTCAAAGCGTCAGGCATAGAAAGTAATGATGGAACGGAAAATACCGTGATTAGCTGAGGCGATTAAACAAGACAACCCGCTACAGCGTACTTTATTAGACATTGTACGCATTACATTATGTTCCAACCCTCGCCCTTTGCCTAGGCGGCAATGCTTCTGGACGAACCAAGCTTGCCTGGGCAGCGTCCAGAACCTGATGTAAATTCCCCATTAAGTAGGATGTTTAGGATGCTGGTGAATCAAGCATGTTTTCGAAACGTTCTGAACAGTGCGTCACGGATCGCCGAAACTTAAACCACTACAATTGGGGCATCCGCTGCAATATCGAATTTATTGGGCTTCAGCGTCCCCATGTCGTCTCAACTTTCCAGCACAGTTAATAGTGATCGCCTGTGGAAACGGCTAAATATCACCCGCAACTCCCTTAACCACCTGTGCGAAACTGCCCATGTGGCCGAGCTTGCCTTGTTTGGCTCCGTCCTTCGCAGTGATTTTCGTGCTGATAGCGATATTGACCTGCTGGTTACCTACTTTTCTGATTCCCAGCGAGGACTGATTGAAGCAGTCCAGCTTAAGCATATGTTTGAGCAAGCGTTTAGTCGCAAGGTGGACTTAATTAGCAAAAACGGGCTCCAGCGTAGCCGCAACCATCGCCGCCGAGACGCCATTTTAAACTCTGCCAAAGTCATCTATGTGTCGCGATCAAAATTGTCTGATTGATATGGTGAACGCCATTGAGCTGATTAATCAGTACACGGAAAATAGCGATCGCAATGGGCTAGAAATCAACGTCGAAAAACAAGATGCTATCTTTCGGCGCATTATGATTATTGGCGAGGCTGCTAAACGCTTATCTCAAAATTTTCGCCAACAACACCCTTCTGTTCCATGGAAAGAAATCATTGGAATGCGAAATCTTGTGGCTCACGATTACGATTCCGTTGATCTTGATGAAATTTGGAAGGTGATTAGCACTGATCTCCCTGAGCTGTTGGACTATATTCAGCCTTTAGTTGAGCCTTAAATCTATTCCGGTGGTGTGGCTTATGAAATTGTGGAAATCTTTGGCCTTGGCAGTGATGATGGCGCAAATTCCCCTGGGGGCGATCGCCCAAACCTCGGGCTCTCCTCCGAACCCGCCAGAACCCCAGGAACAATATCGGGTGCAGCCGATTTTGCCCTTGCCCGGTGGCTTGGATAACGTGCTGACGTTTAATAGCAATAGCCCGGAACTGGTGCTGTCGCCGGGGATCTTGCTATCAGCGTTTCCCCCCGACGGTATGGAGTTCCCCGCGGCCCATTTGAATACGCCCTTGGGCGATCGCTTCGACCTGTTTGCCCATCACATCGCTAAAGCCACCCTGCCAGAGGATGACCCGGATCGCCTGCGCACTTTATATTTGGGCATTATTGTCAAAAATCCTGGCGATTCCCCGGTCACGGTTTACACCCTCCAGGGGGCTAGCTATCTTAGCCAGCCCGATGCGCCGTTTATTGAACTGCCGGCGATCGCCCCTAACCCAGACAGCACGGTGTATTCGGGACCGGGCAGCCGGGCGATGGATATGGTATTGCGGGGAAAACGCCAGGAAAACTTGCCGGCAAGCGTTGAAATTCCCCCCGGTGAATTTCGCATGCTGCTGAATTTGCCCATTCCCATCGCCACCCTCGATCCGCCTATTAACGGACGATCCACCTTTTTGCGGCTGCGCAGTACCGGACCGGTGTATGTGGCTAGCCTGGCAGAGTTTGCCTCCGTGGATACCAATGGCAGTGAACAAGCGCCCACCTTGGATCAGTGGCGAAATTTATTGGTGACCGGTGAATTGTCAGCCCCTCGCGATCGCCCCCCTACCCCTCCCGATAAGCCCGGCGGCATTATTTACGGTCGCGTTGGCGGCATTGCCCGCGGGTCCCAATGGCGCGGCACCCTTACCGATAGTTCGGGAGGGGGGCGTCTGAGCATTCCCGATCCTGGCAACTACATTTCTTTCGGACTTAGCCTGCTGCGAGGGGGGCGACTCAGCACCGGGCAAAATCAAACTGCCGAAATGATCGCCCGCTATCCCGATACCGCCTATGAAGCCCACGGCAATTACGCCATTCAATACGCCCTGAAATTACCGTTACAAAATCCCAGCAACTCCGCGCACACGGTGCAAATTCGTCTGGAAACCCCGCTCAAATTTGACGCCTTCTCCGGCAGCGTGATTACCGGGCTGCGTTTTTTCGACCCCCTACCCAACCGCACCTTTTTCCGAGGCACCGTGCGGGTTCGCTATACGGATCGCAACGGTCACCCCAAAACTCACTACACCCATCTAGTGCAAAAGCGGGGTCAATCGGATGGACGCCTCGCCACCTTTGTGATGCCCCCCAACAGTCAACAGCTTGCCTCGGTGGATTTTCTCTATCCCCCCGATGCCAGCCCGCCCCAGGTGTTGACCCTATTTACCGAGAATTAGATTGCCGAAAATTAGATCCTCGAGAATTAGATTACCGAGAGTTAGATTACTGAGAATTAGATCGAGGAGTCTCAAATGGGCATTGGAGCTTTCTCAAACGGGCATTTCTCAAACGGGCATTTCTCAAACATGCATTGATACATGGGCATTAATATTGCTGTTTAAACATTGCCCTATACACTGGTGGGACTCCTTAGCGCCCTATCCCCATTTCTGTGAGCCAGCCATCCCCCGATCTTCTCGCCGCAATTCAATCCTTAGTTGAGGCTTTTCAGATACCTGCGATCGGTCAGTGTGACGGGTGGTCCTTGGGCGATCGCGACCCCAAAGTTATTGGAAAAATCATGCCCTTTTGGCAATGGTTTTACGACAATTATTTCCATGCCACCAGTGACGGATGGGAGCATGTCCCCGACGGCAGCAACCTAATCGTGGGTTCCCATAATGGCGGTCTTGCATCTCCCGACATGATGATGAGTATGTACGATTGGTTTCACCGCTTTGGACTAGAGCGCCCGGTGTATGGGCTCATGCACCCTTATATGTGGCAGTTTTATCCCCCCGTGGCCAAGGTGGCGACCCAAGCAGGGGCGATTCAGGCTCACCCCAAAATGGGCATGGCAGCATTGCAAAGTGGAGCTAGCGTCTTGGTTTATCCTGGCGGAGGGCAAGACGTATACCGCCCCTACAGTCAGCGCGATCGCATCGAATTTGAATTTCAGCTAGCCGGTCCCCAAGCCGGTTATA
>ERZ1740065.412-NODE-412-length-22802-cov-5.870884_pt1 | contig 22802 bp, 30 predicted proteins | sample MGYA00581738_ERZ1740065 | MGnify/ENA primary metagenome ERZ1740065 (study PRJEB43018, sample SAMN04849749) | marine metagenome | isolation source: floating plastic debris | place: Pacific Ocean | collected 2008-09-01 | study: EMG produced TPA metagenomics assembly...
GATCCCCGGCAGCACATAGCAGCCACTGAGATCGACAACCGTTCCCGTTTTCTCCGAGATTTTCCCATCGCGGATAGAGAGGGGGCTGTCGATGCGCCCTGTGGGCAGAAGTACTGTTGCGCCCGCAAGGGTGAGAGGGGGAAGGGTCATGAAGGTATCGCTGCTCAGGGGATCGTTTTCCCCAGCCATGGCAGAAAATGACAACAGCTTTGTGACAGTCAGTCAGATGTCTCCAGCGTCAGTGTCACCCGGTCCCCGACAAACCACGTGCGCCCGTATTCCACCGGCCTTCCGTTCAGATCGGCGTTGACCCCCACGGTTCTGAGGATTGGTCCGCCCTCCTCGATACGCAGGTGACCGGCCTGGGTGACGGTTGCGCGTTTGGCAGTCAACCTTGTCCAGACCCGGGTGTAATCTTCCACCCCATGCGCGCGCAGGGCCTGGGTGACCGAGGTCTCCTGGTTCAGCTGCTCAGGCAGATCGCGGAACCGCTCCGCCGGGAAAACGCTCTTGAACAAGGCCAATGGCATGCCGTCCGCCAAAGACAGTCCTTCGTAGCAATGCACCATCGTACCGGCTGCGAGCTTCAGGGCGTCGGCCTCTGACGGGGTGGCACGCCGGGTTGCCACGTCCAGTATCTTCTTGGCGGGCGTGCGTCCTGCCGCGGTAATGTTCTGGTGAAAGCGCACTCTCTTGCCAATCGGGTAGTCGGTCGGGGTGCCCGTCACGAAGACGCCCGCACCCCGACGCGGGACCACCAGCCCCTGGGTTGCCATGTGGGACAGGGCGTGACGCACCGTGTGCCGGTTGACACCAAAGCGTCGCGACAGGGTCGCCTCGGTCGGAAGCTTGTCGCCGGTTGCGTAGATGCCTTGTGCAATTTCACTGCTGAGGGTGGCGCAGATCGCGCGCCAGACCGGTGTTTTGGTGCTGCGGGTTTTCTCTGTCATGTCATGAAATCTTCACAGGCGCCCGGATTGCATTGCGCGTACTATCGCGGTATATTTGTCTAGTTGTATAGTATATGCAAAGAGTTGTCTAGCATGAATGACATGACGATCCGGACGGACCGCAAAACCTGGATGAGCGTATTGGCCAAAGCGCCCGCGCAGCGTCTTGCGCAGTTGTGGGATGCAGCGGGATCCGCCCCCGAGCACAGTTTTCTGCGCGCGCCTGAGCGCGGCGCAGTGATGGTGCGGGGGCGGACAGGGGCGACGGGTGCGCCTTTCAACCTGGGTGAAATGACGGTGACGCGCTGTGCTGTTAAGCTCGCCGATGGTACCGTGGGTCACGGATATGTTCAGGGGCGCGACAAGGCCAAGGCGGTCACGGCGGCGCTGGTCGATGCCCTGATGCAAACCGATCGGGCCGAGGCGGTCCACGCGGCCATCCTGTCGCCGCTGATGGCGGAAGCGCAGATGGCGGCAGAGGCGAAGGCCGCAAAGGCCGCCGCAACGAAAGTCGAATTTTTCACATTGGTAAGAGGTGAGGACTGATGCAGGCACAAACGCTGTCGGGTGGTTTTTCACAGGCACCACGGGACGCAGCCATCGCCTTCAGGGCGGCCATGCGCGCCATGGCCATGCCTGGAGCCATCGAAAACCTGGCTGGAGCGGAAGGGCCGGCGCCCTTGTCTACCGCCGCGTCAGTCCTGCTTTTGACCCTTTGTGATCCGGACACACCGATCCATCTGGCCGGGGCGCATGACACGCAGATGGTTCGGGACTGGATCACCTTTCACACCGGTGCACCCTTCACCGATCCGGGCGAGGCAAGTTTTGCCCTGGGCACTTGGGCCGCCCTCGCGCCGCATCAGGCGTATGCCGTCGGCACCGCCGAATATCCGGATCGCGCCGCAACCCTCATTGTCGAGATGGACGCCGTGACCGCAGAAGGCGCGTGTCTCAGCGGTCCAGGGATTGCAACAGAGACCTTTCTGAGCGTTCCGGACGTCTCCTTCTTGCAAGCCAATGCGCGGCTTTATCCGCTGGGCATCGACATGTTTCTGACCAGTGGCAGCCGGGTCGCCGCGCTGCCGCGAACAACAAAGGTGCGCTGATGTATGTTGCGGTAAAAGGGGGCGAGCGTGCGATTGACAATGCGCACGCGCTATTGGCCGAGAAACGGCGCGGGGATACGGCGGTTGCCGAGATCGGTGTCGACCAGATCCGCGAGCAGCTGAGCCTCTCTGTCAATCGGGTGATGGCGGAAGGATCGCTGTTTGATCCGGATCTGGCGGCGCTCGCGATCAAGCAGGCGCAGGGTGATCTGATCGAAGCGATCTTCCTGATCCGTGCGTATCGGACGACACTGCCACGCTTTGGCGCGTCCCGTCCGATCAATACGGCGGATATGGCCTGCATGCGCCGTGTGTCCGCGACCTTCAAGGATGCGCCGGGCGGACAGGTCCTGGGGCCGACCTTCGACTACACGCACCGCCTGCTGGATTTCCAGCTGATGGCGGACGGGGATGTGGCAGCGGCGGAAGCGGCGCCGCCCCGCACCGAGCCTACGCCACACATCACCTCGTTCCTCGACACCGAAGGTCTCATTCAGCAGGAGACCGCCAGCGATGAGGAGCCGCCTGACTTGACGCGTGAACCGCTGGAGTTGCCGGCCCGGCGACCCTTGCGCCTGCAATCGCTGACGCGGGGGGACGAGGGGTTTGTCCTCGGGATGGCGTATTCGACACAGCGCGGCTATGCGCGCAACCACGCGTTTGTGGGGGAATTGCGCATTGGCACCGTTGCGGTGGAAATGGACATTCCGGAACTGGGCTTTGCCATCGAGATCGGTGAGATCGAGGTCAGCGAATGTGAAACGGTCAACCAGTTCAAGGGGTCAAAAACCGAACCGCCGCAGTTCACCCGCGGCTATGGTCTGGTGTTCGGGCAGTCCGAGCGCAAGGCGATTTCCATGGCGCTCGTTGACCGCGCCTTGCGTTGGAAAGAACTTGGCGAGGATGACGTCGGGGCCCCGGCGCAGGATGAGGAATTCGTGCTCTATCATGCCGATAACATCCAGGCGACGGGGTTTCTGGAGCATATCAAGCTGCCCCACTATGTCGATTTTCAGGCAGAGCTGGAACTGGTGCGGAAAGTGCGCGCCGAAGCGGAGAGTTCCCTGCAGGAGGCCGCCGAATGACCCTAATCGCTGCCATCCCCGCCACCGCCACAGTCTCCCGCTGCGCCGTCATCCGAGAAAGTGGGGCCATCGTCCACAAAGTCGAAAGTGTTTTCACACCAATGGGCAAATCCGCTGTCCGGCCAGAAGATAATCACGGCAGAGCGCAAAAGCAGCAGCGCAAGCAGACCGCCAATGACGACCGTCACAATCGTTTCCGTGTCCATGCAGTCCCCTCCGATCCGGATCGACCAATAGTGTCACGCACAAAGGAGGCGGCAACATGACCGATTATAATTTTGCGTATCTGGACGAGCAAACCAAGCGCATGATCCGCCGGGCTATTCTGAAGGGGCTGGCGGTGCCGGGCTATCAGGTGCCGTTCGCCAGCCGCGAAATGCCTATGCCCTATGGGTGGGGCACGGGCGGTGTGCAGGTTTCGGCGGCGGTGATGACGCCGGATGATACCTTCAAGGTGATCGATCAGGGCTCGGATGACACCACGAACGCGGTGTCGATCCGGCGATTTTTTGAACGTACCGCCGGCGTGGCGGTGACAGAAGCCACGAAGGAGGCAACTGTCATCCAGACCCGGCACCGCATTCCCGAGACCCCGCTCGAAGAGGGGCAGATTCTCGTCTATCAGGTGCCGATCCCCGAACCCTTGCGGTTTCTGGAGCCTTCCGAGGTTGAGACCCGCAAGATGCACAGCCTTGAGGATTACGGCCTCATGCATGTGAAGCTCTACGAGGACATCAGCCAGCACGGGGCGATTGCAACGGCCTATGCGTATCCGGTGATGGTCGAAGGCCGCTATGTGATGGACCCGTCGCCGATCCCGAAGTTCGATAATCCCAAGCTTGAGAGCCCGGCGATCCAGCTGTTCGGTGCGGGGCGGGAACAGCGGATTTACGCGGTGCCGCCATTCACCAAGGTGGAAAGCCTCGATTTCGATGATTTCCCGTTTGAAGCCAGCAAGGCCGAGGGTGTCTGCGCGCTCTGCGGTGCGGATAACAGCTATCTGGACGAGGTGATCATGGATGATGCGGGCAACCGGATGTTTGTCTGCTCCGATACCGACTTTTGCGGTGAGCGGCGCCAGCAAACCCATGCCGCCACACAGGGAGCGCCTGCATGAAGGATGTGTTTCAGGAAACGGATGTTCTGCTGTCGGTCCGCGGCTTGTCGAAATTCTACGGCCGCCGGATCGGTTGTGCGGACGTGCGCTTCGATCTCTATCCCGGCGAGGTCATGGGCATTGTCGGAGAGAGCGGTTCCGGTAAGTCGACATTGCTTAACTGCATGGCGGGGCATCTGGCGCCCGACGGCGGCGAGGTGCTTTTTTCCGGCCGCGACGGCATCATGCGTGACACGCTGCTCATGTCGGAACCGGAGCGGCGGATGCTGGGGCGGACCGACTGGGCCTTTGTGCATCAGCATGCGCGGGACGGATTGCGCATGAATGTCTCTGCCGGTGGCAATGTCGGAGAGCGGTTGATGGCGGTGGGCGCGCGGCACTATGGTTCCATCCGAGCCGATGCGATTGACTGGTTGGAGCGCGTCGAGATCGCACAGGATCGCGTAGATGACCGGCCGTCGGCGTTTTCCGGCGGTATGCAGCAGCGGCTGCAGATTGCGCGCAACCTGATCACCGGTCCGCGGCTGGTCTTCATGGACGAGCCCACGGGCGGGCTCGACGTGTCGGTGCAGGCGCGGTAGCTCGACCTGCTGCGGGGGCTGGTGCGCGACATGGGGCTGGCGGCGGTGATCGTCACCCATGATCTTGCCGTTGTCCGGTTGCTTGCGGACAGGCTGATGGTGATGAAAGACGGGCGCGTTGTTGAGAGCGGGCTGACCGATCAGGTTCTGGACGACCCGCAACATGGCTACACCCAGCTGCTCGTCAGCTCGGTTCTGCAGGTATGAGGGTGCGATGATCGAACTGAGAAACGTCTCCAAGCAGTTTGTGCTGCACAATCAGGGAAGCGCTGTCATCCCCGTGCTGGAGTGTGCAGAGGTGCAGGTGAACCCCGGTGAATGCGTCGCGCTGACCGGCAATTCCGGGGCGGGCAAATCGACGCTCATGCGGATGGTCTATGGCAACTACCTTTCGGACGCCGGCAGTATCGTTGTCGATGGGATCGACCTGGCGACGGCGGCACCGCGAGAGGTCCTAGCGCTGCGACGTCAGTCGCTGGGCTACGTCAGCCAGTTCCTGCGCGTGGTGCCGCGGGTGCCGACGCTGGAGGTCGTTGCCGAACCGCTGCTGATGCTGCGGGTCGACCGCGATGCGGCGATGGCCCGGGCAGAGGATCTCTTGCGGTTGCTCAACATCCCCGAGCGGCTCTGGACGCTCAGCCCGACCACCTTTTCGGGGGGTGAGCAGCAGCGGGTCAATATTGCCCGTGGTTTCGCCCATGGCTATCCGGCCCTGTTGCTGGATGAGCCAACCGCGAGCCTCGATCCGGTGAACCGAGGCGTCGTGCTGTCCTTGATCGAAGAGGCCAAGGCGCGGGGATGTGCGATCCTCGGGATCTTCCATGACGCGGAAGCGCGGGCACGGGTGTGCGACAGGAGTGTCGATGTCTCTGATTTCACCCCGAAGGTGGCTTGAATGTCGGGGCGGCTGATCGCCGTGGTCGGGCCGTCCGGGGTCGGCAAGGATTCGGTCATCGACGCGCTGTGCCTCGCGCATCCCGCGCTGTTTCGCGTCAAACGCTGCATCACCCGCCCAACCGAAGCGGGGGGCGAAGCCTTTCACGGGTTGGATCTGCCGGAATTTCAGCGTCGCAAGGCGGCGGGAGATTTCGTGCTGTCCTGGGGCGCGCATGAGCTGCACTACGGCATTCCAAATGAAGTCACAGAGGTCCTGGGCAGTGGCCGGGATGCGATTGTGAACCTCTCTCGCGGTGTCCTACTCGAGGCTCGGGAGAAATTCGACACCCTGCATGTGATCTGGTTGACCGCCCGGCCGGAGGTGCTCGCTGCCCGGCTGGTGGGGCGGGGGCGCGAAACGGCGCAGGACATCGCCAGACGGCTGGCCCGGGAGGGGGCGAGCATGCCCGCGGATCTGAAGATCACGCAGGTGCGCAACGATGGCGCGCTTGCGGATACGGTTGCCGAGATCGACGCGCTCTATTTTCCGGTCAGGGTGTAGCGATGGATTTCATGAAACCTGCCGGCCTCGCCCTCACCAACAAGCGTCAGGCTGTCTACGACAAAGGGGCGTGGCGGCAGATCGCCGAAGTGATCATTCGCATCCGCCATCACCTTGCCCATCAGATCGCGGGGCAGCGGGCCGGGCAGCGTCATGTGGAATCTGAACGCCTCCATCACGTAGGGATAGCCCCAGTTTTCAAGGTTTTCCTCCTGCTGTGGCGTCAGCTTGGATTGCCGCCGCCGCGCCAGCTCCGCCTCGGTTGGCGGGGCGCGAAAGACGTCCAGGTCCCGCACCACCCGCGCCGCAAGCTCGGCCAGATCACGGGTGTCGCCCACCGGCGTCAGCGCAATGAAGGACCCGATGCGCGAGAGCGTCAATCCGTCGAGCGCCACCGGGGTGAGCGCCCCGGCCAGTGCGCTCAAGGCGCTTTGCAAAGCGTCGAGGTCGGCATCCTCTGCCAGATGAAACGGCGGTTTCAGGGTGCCGTGAAACCCGTATTTCCGAGGCCGCAGAGTGATGTTGTCGTCAGGGTTCCCAACCGTGGTGCCCGCGGCGAGATCCCACCCCAGCCAAGATGCCCCCGCTTGCGCAAACGCGCCCGGTCGCGGTGTGAAATAGACGCCATATCGCGTAAAATTCATGGGTTCACGTCCCTTCATCATCCCCTCTTTTTCCAGACCAGGTTAACACTCCCATGACATCCCGAACCACTTTCGCCAATGCCAAAATCATACTGCCTGATGAGGTGGTCGTGGGCTGTGTCACGATTGAAGAAGGTGAAATCGCGGAGATCGGCACCGGGGCCGCCGTGCCTGCAGGGGCGATTGACTGCGAGGGCGATTACCTGTCACCCGGTCTGATAGACCTGCATACGGACAATCTGGAACGCCATATGCAGCCGCGCCCAAAGGTCGACTGGCCCCATGATGCCGCGATCGTCGCCCATGACGCGGAGCTGGCCGGTGTCGGAATTACCACTGTTTTCGATGCGATCCGGGTAGGGTCCATCGTTGACGACTCGCCGAGCCGCTTTCCGCGATATGCCCGCAACCTGGCGAATGAGATCGAAAGCATGCGCCTGCGCGGTGCTTTGCGGATCAGCCACCACCTGCATCTGCGGGCCGAGGTCTGTTCCGAGACACTGCCCGAAGAGCTCGAAGAGTTCGGCCCGGATGACCGGGTCGGGATCGTGTCGCTGATGGATCATACCCCGGGCCAGCGCCAGTTTCGCAACATGTCGCAATTCGAGGCCTACGTGCGTGGCAAACGCGGGTTGAGCGCCGAGGAATTCGAAGCCCACGTCATCCGCCTGACCGCGCTCCGCGCACGTGTCGGGGATGCGCATGAAACCGCGACCGTGGCCGCCACGCGGCGTCTGGGGGCGACGCTGGCGAGCCATGACGACACCACGCCGGAGCAGGTCGCGGCCTCTGCCGGACATGGGGTCCGGGTCGCGGAATTTCCCACGACCGAAGCGGCGGCAGGGGCCTGCAGGGACGCGGGCATCGGCATCATCATGGGGGCCCCGAACCTCGTGCGCGGCGGGTCGCATTCCGGTAACGTTGCGGCCAAGGCATTGGCGGAAAACGATTTACTGGACATCCTGTCGTCGGACTACGTCCCCGCCGCCTTGCTGAAGGGTGCGGTGCAGCTGGGGGAGCTGTGGGGGAACATGGCGCGCGGGCTTGCCACCGTGACGGCCAATCCGGCCGCTGGCATCCACCTGACGGATCGCGGGCGGATCGCGCCGGGCCTGCGGGCGGACCTCATCCGCTTCCGCGTTCTGGGCGAGGCACCGATCGTGCGGGGGGTCTGGTCCAACGGGCGCCGCGTCAGCTAGATTGCCCCCTTGCCATTCGCGGCGGGCTCTGGCCTGATCATGTCCGATCTGAGCTTGAAAAGGACACGCCCGATGCGCGCGATGCAAGTTACCGAACTCGGCCAGCCGCTGAGCCTGCAGGAGATTCCGACGCCCGCGCCCGGGCCGGGAGACGTGCAGGTCAAGGTGCATACCTGCGGGCTGAACTTTGGGGATTTGCTAATCATCAAAGGCACTTACCAGGAAAAGCCGGCGCTGCCCTTTACCTTGGGCATGGAGCTTTGCGGCACGGTGACGGCGGTTGGCGAGGGGGTCGGCGACCTGGCGGAAGGCCAGCGGGTGGCCGCCTATTGCGGCTTTGATGCGCTGGCCGATTACGCGGCGATCCCGGCCAATATCTGCGTCCCGATCCCGGACGCGATGAGCGATGAAGACGCCGCGGCGTTCCTGATCGCCTATGGCACCAGCCACGTGGCGCTGGACTACAAGGCGCATCTGAAACCGGGGGAGCGCCTGCTGGTGCTGGGGGCGTCCGGTGGCGTCGGGCTTACGGCGGTGGAGCTGGGCAAGCTGATGGGGGCGGAGGTCATCGCGGTGGCGCGCGGCAGCGCCAAGCTGGAGGTGGCCAAGGCGATGGGCGCGGATCATCTGATCGATTCCGAGACAGATGATATTCGCAGCGTTGTCAAAGGGTTGGGCGGGGCGGATGTCGTCTATGACCCGATTGGCGGGGATCAGTTCAAGGCGGCGTTGCGGGCCTGCAACCCCGAGGCGCGGCTGATCCCGTTGGGCTTTGCCAGCGGCGAGGTGCCCCAGATCCCGGCCAATCACCTGCTGGTCAAGAACCTCACGGTGATCGGTTTTTACTGGGGCGGCTACACCCGCGTGAATCCGAAGGTGCTGACCGACAGTTTCAAGGTGCTCATCGACTGGTACGTGCAGGGCAGGATCAAACCGCATGTCAGCAACGTGCTGCCGCTCGAGGAGGCCAACGCCGCGCTTGACCTGCTGCGCACCCGGAAGGCCACGGGCAAGGTGGTGGTGAAAATCGGTTAAGGCAGCGTCCGCGCAACGCTCTGACCGGGCCGGTGCCCGACTCGGTGCAGGATGCCGGTTAACGCGGCGTTTCAAGGCGATTGGGGCATCGGTATCACGTCGGTGTAACGTCGGTATTGCGTCGGTGTTTTGCACCGACAGGGGCTGGTTAACGGGGCGCACGGCGGGGTTCGTGAAGAGGCGGTGAAGCCTGCGCACTCAGGCGGCGGTGACATGTGTCGTCCGCGGGTCTCGCGCTGGGCGGTCAGGCCACCACGACGGCGCGCGGGTCGTGCAGCCTTGGTCGGGGGTTTTGAGAGAGGAGCGGAGACGTCCTGCGCGCCGAAGGCGCGGGTCAGGCCGCGGTGTCGCTTTTCTCCGCGTGATTGGTGCGGCCGACCATCTCCTGAAAGAGACGCGCCAGCGAGGGCGCGAGCGCCCTGTAATGCTGGTGAAACACCATCTGCGCGCCGACGAAGGCGGCATATTCGAGCTGCGCCAACCGTTCCGCCTCCTCGGCGCTGATCGAGAACCTGCGCTGGTAGATCTGCGCGACATAGCCGATCCGCAATGCGTCCACGGCGGCAACGGCGGACGCGGCGGTGCCGTTTTCATGGGCAAAGAGGCGGATGCCCGTCTCCACCCGCTCGTCCAGTCGCGTTGCAAGATCGGTGAGGCGGTCGGCCTGCTGGTCCGCATCGGCGATCGGGTCAACCGCGGTCATGATCGGCACGGTATTGGTATCCCGCCAATGCGCGACCAGCGCATCGAAGAAATCGTTCTGGTCGGCGAAGTGATGATAAAAGGAGCCGATGGTCTTGCCCGCGGCATCGACAAGTTCGGTGCTGCGCAGAGCCCGCGGCCCCCCCGCGGCAAGCTGCGCCAGCCCCAGCTGTAGCCAGTCCTCCTTGCCGAAACGCCCTGTCTTTGCTTTCTTCATATCCTCCGCCCCGGCAGCTGATGCCTGCGACACCATAACATATTCTATGTTTTGTTCATCCGCGTCTATGCTGATCTAAGGTGTTTCCAAGTCAGGACCAGTCCAGGTGTTCCCCTCCCCGTCACAAGAGATCGCGCAGTACTGCCACAACAACATCCTGCTCCTCCCCGACGGGTTGCATGGGTTCGCGGCGGCGCGGGCGGTGATGGTGAACGGCGCTTCAGGCGTTTTTCACAAGCTGATCCGGGACGACATGCGTGGGATCGAGTTTTTCACCAATGCGCCCTGCCTGGCCTATGTGGTGCAGGGGCGCGAGCGTTTCCACGACCCGGAGGGAGCGGAGACGGTTGTGACCGCCGGGGACATGCTGCTGATGCCGCGCCATATGCATATGGTATCGGATTTCCGCAACGCGGACGGACCGCTCGAAGCCTGGCTGTTCTTCTTCAACGATGCGGTGGTGGCGGAGTATCTGCAGGCCACCTCCCCGCGCGCGGTGGCGGCGGCCCCACGCAGCAGGACCGCCCGCTTTGCCGGTTCGGCCTGCCTCAAGGCCTATGTGGAGGCCTTGCCGCGGGTCTATGGAGCGGTGGCGGCCCCGCCGGTGCTGGTCAAGGCGAAGCTGGTGGAACTGCTGATGCTGCTGCATCTGCAGGACCGGCAGGATCAGTTGCACGGCTTTCTCGTCAGCCAGAACGCCGGCCATGCGCGCCGCAACATCCGGCAGGTGATGCGCGAACAGGCGCTGGCCGATCTGACGGTTGCGGATTACGCGCGGCTGTCGGGGCGGTCGCTTTCCAGCTTCCAGCGCGATTTCAAACGGGAATTCGGTGAGAGCCCGAGCGTCTGGCTCCGGCGGGTCCGGCTGGAGCGCGCGCATGAGATGGTGACGACTTCCGGCGTCTCGATCACCGAGATCGCGCAGCACACCGGATATGCCGACACCTCGCATTTCATCAAGGCGTATAAGGCGCATTACGCCGCCACGCCGAAACAGACCCGTCAAAGACTGTCCTGATGTGACCGGAAATCCCTAAAATGCGTGTTCGTTTTCTATTCCGCCCGCCGGGGCCGCGCGACAGTGGCCGCACCAGAACAGAGGAGACCAATGATGAGTATCTGGGTGACTTTGAAGATGACGGTGCAGGCGGGCGCGTTCGAGGAACTGACCGCCTTTCTGCGCGCGAACCTGCCCAATGTGCGCGGGTTCGACGGCGCGTTGAGCGTGACGCTCTACTACGATCCGGACAGCCGCGCGTTCCTGCTGCACGAGGAATGGATCAGCCGGGAGCACCATCAGGCCTATCTCGGGTTTATCGAGGAAAAGGGGGTGATGGCGGCGCTGCTGGCCTTCATGGAGGGGCCGCCCACCGTCACCTATTACGAAAAGCTGGTGATGTGATGCGTGGTCTTTCGTCCCTTGGCCTGGAGCGCCGCGCGTTTCTCGCAGGTCTGGCGGCCGCCGCTTTTCCGCTTGGGCGTGCGGCGCGGGCGCTGCCGTCGGGCACCGGGCCGGTGCACCATCTGCATGAAGCGCCATCGCCCTGGGATGCGCGCGGTCTGGTGGCGGCCCTGCGCCAGGCCGCGGGCTGCATGCGCGTCGATCCGTTCCAGACCGACACCGGGCGTCTGGTGATCTGGCAGGAGTGGTCTTCTGCCGAGGCGTGCCGACGGTTCTGGCGCGCGCAGGGTGCCCATGACCGGGCAGCGCCCCTGCTGAAACTGGAGCTTTGAGCGTCATGTCCCGAACGGTTCGCCTGTCCCACGACTATCCGTTCCCACCCGCGCTGGTCTGGCGCGTGGTGACCGATCTGGACCATCTCAAGACTGTCACGGAGGGCCTGCTGGCCTTCCGTGATCTGCCCTCCGGTCGCATCCACGGGGGCCAGCGGCTGCAGGTGCATGTCTCGCTGTTCGGGTTGTTGCCCTATCAGCCCTACACGATGGTGGTGGCGGCCTGTGACGCCGCGGCGATGACGTTTCTGTCCGAGGAACAGGGGGCGGGCGTGAAGACCTGGCGGCACCGGCTCGCGGTCTGTCCGACCGGCTGGGGCTGTTCGGTGCTGGAAACCATAGAGATCGAGGCCGGGCTGCTGACACCGGCCTTCGCGGCCTGGGCGCGGTTCATGTACCGCAGGCGGCACCGCCCGCGGCTGCATATTCTCACCGCGCTGACGGAGGAAGGGCTGGCATGACCGATGTGATCGCGCTTGTCGTTGCGGGTATCCTGATCCCGATATCCGCGCTGCATTTCATCTGGGCCACGGGCCGGCCCTGGCCGATGCGCGACCGGGAGGGGCTGGCCCGGACGGTGATCGGCTCCGAGCGGTCGCTCACGCACCCGCCGACAGGGCTTGTCACCGCCTGCGTCGCCCTTCTGATCCTCGTGGCGGCGGTGCTGCCGCTTTGCCTTGCCGGGCTTGTGGCCTCGCCGCTGCCGCCTTGGACCCTGCGGGGGCTGGTGGCGCTGCAGGCGCTGGTGTTTCTGGCGCGGGGTTTCGTGGGCTATAGCGCGTGGGGCAGGCAGGCGGCCCCGCTGGAGCCGTTCCGCACCTATAATCTGCGCTTTTACAATCCCCTCATACTTGCGCTGGGCCTGTTGTGCGGGCTTCTGGCTGCGCTGGAAACCGGAGGCTAGGATGCTGATCTGCGCCGCCCTTCTGCTGCTGGCCCTGGCCGCGATGCATTCGGTGCTGGGCGGCAGGGATCTCATCAACCGCATCTGCGTCTTGCCCGATCTGCCGGTCATCCTCGGCAGCCGCCGCATGACCGTCCTGACCCTGCAGATCGGCTGGCACCTCCTGTCGATCTTCTGGATCGCGCTGGCACTCCTGCTGGTGCGGCTGCAGGTCGACACAGCCGGGTTTCGCCTGCTTTTCCTCGATGTTTTCGGGGGCCTGTTCCTGATCAGCGGGATCGTGGCGCTTGTCGCGGGCCGGGGCAGGCACCTGTCGTGGGTCTTCTTCCTGCCCGCGGCGCTGTTGCTTTTCCTGTCGGGCTGAGGCGGGAGGTTGCGATGACCTACAGGCTTGCAAGCCGCCTGTGCGCCGCAGCCGTTGCGCTTCTTGCGGTGCTGCTGCTCTGGGCGCCCTGGGGTGTCTACGCGCTGTTCGATATGGCCCGGTCGCCGTCTGCCGATGTCATCTGCGGGCGCGGGGCCATGCTGCTTCTCGGCCTGACCTGCCTGATGGCGATGTCCGCGGAGCATCCGCCGAACCGGACACGCAGGGCCGTGGCGGTGTCGGTGGCCTTCGCGTTGATGGCGCTGGCTGTGCTGGGGGCATTCGACTGGTTCCGGGGTGTCGTCGGAGATGGCATATGGCTCGCCATCTCCGTGGAGCTGGTGCTGGGCTTTCTGTTGCTGCGGGCACCGTGAGACGGGGGCCGGCATCGCAGGACGTCACGGCGCGCGGGACGGGCTGTTGCCGGGAGGGGCAGGGTGCCCGCCGGGGCGTCGATGCAGCACTGCCCATGATCCGCGGGCCGCGGGGATCATCGCGCACCCGGCGCGACCCGTCCGGCGGCGATTTGGGTCACATCCGGTACCGGCCCGAACGGTTCGCCGCTGGGCGCGCAGGAGAGAACGGCGGCGCGCAGCCTCGCAAGCGCCTGTGTGGACGCGGGTTTGGAGCTGTCATAGGCCGGGAAGTTGTGTGGCATGTCCGGCCAGAGATCGAGCAGGACATCCGCGCCGTTCCATGCCTGAACCTGCGCGAAATCGAGGATCATGTCGCGCAGCACTTCGCGCCCGCCTGCCAGCAGATAGAGGGGCGCAAGCCGCGAGAAATCATGCGAGATCGGCGACAGGGCAGCGCGGCCAAAGCGGCCTTCCGGGTCCAGCCACGTGCCGAATGTCACCGCCATCCACCCCTGCACCAGATCGTAGCGGTCATTCTGCGTCATGCTGTCGCCGCGCGCGCCGATGTCCGTCCACGGGCAGATTGCGATACATATGCCGGGCTGCTCGCCGCCCGCGTTTTTCAGCGTCTGCAACAGGGTGAGCGCCATGTGACCCCCCGCGCTGTCCCCGATGACGGCGATGTTTTGCGCGGGTCTTTCCGCGCTGACATATCGCCAGGCCGCCAGCGCATCTTCGGCCTGGGCGGGGTGTGGATGTTCGGGCGTCAGGCGGTACTGCGGCATGAACAGACGCGCCCCGGTGTGATGCGCGAGCATCGCCGCGAACCGTTCGCTGACAGGCCCGTTGAAGCTGTATCCCCCACCGTGAAAATAGAGCGCGGTTACCGGTGTCCGGGGCTTCCGGGGCATGATCCACAGCCCCCTGGGGGTGTCGGACACCTCGACCGTCACATCGTAGACATCGTCGGTTTCCGTGAGCAGGCTGTCGAACAGGGCGCGCCCCTTGCGGATATCGGTCATGCCCATCGCCACCTTGAACTGATGACGCCAGAAGCGGATGCCGACCTCGGTGCTCCAGTCCCAGTCCGGCGCGATGCGCCGACCGGCAAGGTGGCGCAGGCCCACCTGCAGCGCGATGGCGTTGAGCGTCAGAAAGCTCCGCAGGCGTGGCCCGAAGGGCCCGGAGAATTTGAGATGCGGCATGGTCCGTGTCTCCCCATGATGGTCCTGCTGGGCAGTCGCATGGCGCGGCGGCCCGATATAGAACGATTGCGACAGGGAGGGCGAAGATGACCGCGCGATCACAATTGCTGTTACCCCCGCAGGAGCTGGCCTCCTGTATCGGCGCGGCCATTCTGCGCGACACCCGCGGCGCGGCCCTGGACGATGACGAGCGGATGAACTTCTTTCCCGCCACGCCCATGGTGTCGGTCACACGGGTGTTTCACGGGCAGCTGCATCTGTCCCCCGGGCTTTGCACGGTCGAGGATCTGCGGGCCAGCGCCCCGGCACCGGATGTCTTTCTGTCGCTGCCCAGCGAGACCCCCACCGTGAGCTGGAGCCCCGGCCCGGTCACCGCCATGACCATTGCCTTCTACACCGACGCCTGGGCGCAGCTGGCCGGTGCGCCCACCTGCGCCAGCCTGCCGGTGCCGCTGCGGGGTGCCCTGGACGGGCTGGTGCTGTCCCCGCCGCTGGACCGGCAGTTCCAGCATTTCTGCGATGCGCTCCTGCCGCTGTGGCGGCAGCAGCGGGAGACGGCGGTGTTTGCAGGCTGGCCGGGGTCCGACAAGGTCGCGGACTGGGCGCGCCATGTCATCGGCAAGAGCCTGGCCGCCCGGCGCAGCCGCAGCAAACGCAGTGTCGAACGGATGCTGCGGCGCTGGACCGGGCTGTCGCGAAAGGGTCTGGAGTTTCATGCCCGGATCGAGAACCTGCACCGGCTGCGGCAGCAGTCGCCCGGCGCAAGCCTTGCCGATATGGCGCATGCGACCGATTTTGCCGACCAGTCCCACATGGGCAGGGTGCTGAAGCGGGCCACCGGGTTTTCGCCGGGCGTGCTGAACCGGCGGATCGATGCGGATGAAGCCTTTTGGTGTTACCGTCTGCTGGGTGAGCGGTTCTAGCGCCGCCGCACCGGGGCGCGTGCGACGATGCGGGCCTTTTGCTTTTCGCGCAAGAAGACGAAGAGCCCCGAGCCGAGGATGAGGGCGATGCCGACCCACACCTCCATGACCGGCAGGTCGGAGAAGATGGCCCAGCCCCAGAACACCGCCAGCGGCAGGCCGACGTATTCGAAGGGGGCGACGGTGGCGGCATCGGCCATGCGGTAGGCCTGGCTGAGGCAGTAGCCGACGACCGCGGCATTCAGGCCGACGCCGAGGATCACCCACCAGTCGTCGGGCGCGGGCCAGACCCAGGCGCGCAGCAGGAACTGGATCGACGGGTTGTCCGAACCTTCGGCAAAGCGCCCGTCACCGGCGACGAGATAGAACCCCAGCGAGACCGCGATGAAGGTCGCCTGGATGTAGACGGCCAGCGCCGAGGCCTTGCTTTCAACCCCGAGCTTGCGCGTCAGGACCTGGTTGAGCGCATAGGTGAACCCGGCCAGCACCGGCAGCAGCAGCACGATGCGCGCGGCATCGAGGCTTTCGGTATCCGCCCAGGGCCGCTGCATGATGATCACGCCGACAAAGCCCACCAGCACCGCCGACATCCGCAGGATGCCCACCTTTTCGCCGAGCATCGGGATGCTGAGCAGGGTGATGAACAGGGGCGCCGCGAAGAAGAGCGCGGTGGCATCGGCGAGCGGGATGGCGGCCAGCGCCACGAAATAGGTCATGTTCGAGGCCACGATCAGCAGCCCGCGCAAAAGATGCAGGAACGGCCGCCGCGTCTTGAGGATATGCCAGCCGCCTTCGAGCTGTACGAAGGCCAGCGAAAAGGCGATGCCGATGAAGGAGCGCAGGAAGACGATCTCGTGCAGCGGGTAGTCGCCGGACAGTTGCTTGATCAGCATGTCATTGATTGAAATGGCAAAAACGCCCGCTAGAACGAAGAGGATACCCAGGCCCGCACGATTTTGAGGAAGATTCGCCATGGCGCAGACCTATCAGCCCTGTTGCGGCTGTCGAGCACAGAAGCGACATGGTTGAAATCCGATTGGCGCATCCCGGGGCTCTGCGCTAAAACGGTGCGCAGCGAGCCAGGAGGAGCCCATTCATGCAGATGTCAGACACCCGTCAGATCGCCGCAAGCCCCGAACAGGTCTATGCCGCGTTGCTCAGTCCGGAGGTGTTGGAAGCCTGCGTGCCCGGTGCGCAGGACGTGACCGGCTCGGCCGACGACGGGTTCGAGGCGACCGTGGTGCAGAAGGTCGGACCGGTCAAGGCGACCTTCAAGGGCGTGGTGACGCTGTCGGATCTGGTGCCGGGTGAATCCCTGACCATCAGCGGCGAGGGCAAGGGCGGCGCTGCGGGCTTCGCCAAGGGTGGTGCGGAGGTGCGCATGGCCGAAAAAGATGGCGGGACGGAGCTGTCTTATGACGTGGAGGCCAAGGTCGGCGGCAAGCTGGCGCAGCTGGGCAGCCGCATCATCGACGGCTTTGCCAAGAAGATGGCGGACCAGTTTTTCTCCAACCTGCAGACCGCACTGGAGGGGCCCGCTCCGGCGGAGGATGCGCCGGAAGAGGAAAAGAAAAGCTGGCTGAAGCGGATCACCGGCAAAGGGTGAGAGCACCGCGAGCTGCGGATTTGCGCACATTGCATTGCAGTTTTGTGCACAGATCCGCGCGGGGATTCCGGATTTCCGCACTGTTGTTTCGTAAGGTCGCGGCCTAGGTTGCGCCGCATCTGGCAGAGGACGAATTGCTATGCAGCCCATTCTCGACATCACCGACCTGCGCAAATCCTACGGGGATGGATTCGAAGCGCTCAAAGGGGTGAGTCTGCAGATCGCAACCGGGGAGATCATCGCGCTTCTGGGGCCGAACGGGGCGGGCAAGACGACGCTGATTTCGACCGTCTGCGGGATCACCACCGCCACCTCCGGCACGGTGATCGTCGGCGGCCACGACATCACGCGGGAGTTTCGCGCGGCGCGCTCGATGATCGGGCTGGTGCCGCAGGAGATCAACCTGGAGCCCTTCGAGAGGGTGATCAACACGGTGCGGTTTTCACGCGGGCTGTTCGGCAAGGCGCGGGACGACGCGGCCATTGAGAAAATCCTGCGCCAGCTGTCGCTGTGGGACAAGCGCAACAACCAGATCCGCGAGCTGTCCGGCGGCATGAAGCGCCGCGTGCTGATCGCCAAGGCGCTGAGCCATGAGCCGCGGCTGCTGTTCCTTGATGAACCCACCGCGGGGGTGGACGTGGAGCTGCGCAAGGACATGTGGGAAATCGTCGAAGGTCTGAAGGCGGATGGCGTGACCATCGTGCTGACGACGCATTACATCGAAGAGGCCGAGGCGATTGCCGACCGTGTGGGCGTGATCGCCAAGGGCGAGCTGCTGCTGGTGGAGGAAAAAGCCAGCCTGATGGCGCGGATGGGGCAGAAGCAGCTTGACGTGCAGTTGTCGGAGCCGCTGGACAAGGTGCCGGAGGCGCTGGCGGGATATGACCTGACGCTGTGCGACGGGGGGCGCACGCTGACCTACAGCTATGACACGCGGGCAGAGCGGACCGGGATCACCAAGCTTTTGTCCGATGTGTCCGCCGCCGGGCTGGTGCTGCGCGACGTGGTCACGCGGCAAAGCAGCCTGGAGGACATCTTTGTCGGTCTCGTGCATGAAGAAGAGGAGGCCGCATCATGAATTGGACCGCGATCAGGGCAATCTACCTGTTTGAAATGACGCGTTTTTTCCGGACGCTGGCGCAGAGCCTGATCTCGCCCGTGCTATCCACCTCGCTCTACTTCGTGGTCTTCGGCGCGGCCATCGGCAGCCGGATCCAGGAGATCGAGGGTGTCAGCTACGGGGCCTTTATCGTGCCGGGGCTGATCATGCTGTCGGTGATCACGCAGGCGATTTCCAACGCCTCTTTCGGCATCTACTTCCCGAAATTCATCGGCACGATCTATGAGCTTTTGTCGGCCCCGGTGAACTTTCTCGAGATCGTGGCGGGCTATGTGGGGGCCGCGGCGACCAAGGCTCTGTTCATCGGCGTCATCATCCTGATCACCGCGTTTTTCTTTGTCGATGTGACCATCGCGCATCCGCTGGCCATGGTCGCCTTCCTGCTGCTGACCTGTCTGAGCTTTTCCCTGCTGGGCTTTATCATCGGCATCTGGGCGGGGAATTTCGAACAGCTGCAACTGGTGCCGCTGCTGGTGGTCACGCCACTGGTGTTCCTGGGCGGGGCCTTCTATTCGATCTCGATGCTGCCGCCGGTGTGGCAGACGATTTCCTTTTTCAACCCGGTGGTTTACCTGATTTCCGGGTTCCGCTGGGCGTTTTTCGGCAGCGCCGATGTGCCGATTGCCCTGTCCCTGCTGGCGATTGCGGGGTTCACCGCCGCCTGCCTCGCCGTCATCGGCTGGATTTTCAAAACCGGGTGGCGCCTCCGGCAATAAAGGCGCAGGATGAAACTCTCCGCCCGCCCCTCCTTGTTTGCGGGCGGTCGCCAATCTACATGGGGTCACATGAAACGCTGGATACCCTTTGTGAAATCGGACCCCACAGTGGCGATCATTCGCCTGTCGGGCATGATCAGCGCCTCCGGGCGTGGCACCCTGAATGACGCAAGCCTTGGCCCTGTCATCGAAAAAGCATTCTCGCGCGGGAAACCCGATGCGGTGGTGCTGGAGATCAATTCGCCCGGCGGAAGTGCTGTGCAGAGCTCGCTCATCGGGGGGCGCATCCGGCGGCTGGCGGAGGAAAAGAAGGTGCCGGTGATCGCCTTCGTCGAGGATGTGGCGGCCTCGGGCGGCTACTGGCTGGCGGCGGCGGCGGATGAGATCTATGCCGATGACAGTTCGGTCGTGGGCGCGAGCGGGGTGATTTCGGCCTCTTTCGGCGCACATGAGTTCCTGGTGAAACAGGGGATCGAGCGGCGCGTCTATACCGCGGGCAAGTCGAAGTCGATGCTGGACCCCTTCCGCCCGGAAAACCCCGAGGACGTGGCGCGACTGAAGGAACTGCTGGAAGACATCCACGTCAACTTCAAGGAGCATGTCACCGCGCGGCGCAAGGGCAAGCTGCCCGAGGACCGCGATCTTTTCACCGGTGAGATCTGGCTGGCGCGCAAGGCGGTCGAGCTTGGGCTGATCGACGGTGTGGGACACCTCAAGCCGATGATGCAGGAGCGCTTTGGCGAAAAGGTCAAGTTCCGCCGCTACGGGGTGCGCAAACCGCTCCTGTCCCGCTTCGGGGCGCAGATCATGGGTGACGCGCTGCACGGGATCGAAGAACGCAGTGCCTTTGCGCAGTTCGGACTCTGACTTTTATGATTTTCAAGATTGTCACCCTCTTTCTGGTCGTCATGGGCGTGCTGGCGATGTTCGGCAAGATGCACTGGCTGGGCGGTAAGCGGTTGACGAGTGCCAAGTGCCGGCATTGCGGGCGGCACCGGATCGGACGCGGCCCCTGCGGCTGCGGCAGGGGCGGTCGGGCATGATCCTGCCGTGGCTTCTGTGCGGCTTCGGTCTTGTGCTGCTGCTGCTGGCCGGGGATGCGCTGGTCAAGGGCGCGGTGAATATCTCGCTGCGGCTGGGGGTGCCCGCGCTGATCGTCAGCCTGACCATCGTCGCCTTCGGCACGTCGGCACCGGAGCTGCTGATCTCGGTGCAGGCGATCCTGGATGATGCCCCGGGGCTGGCATTGGGGAATGTGGTCGGTTCCAACACCGCCAATATCCTGCTGGTGCTGGGGGTGCCGGCGCTGCTGGCGACGATGCACACGGCAGAGTGCAACACGCGCAAGACCTATAATATCATGATCGCGGCGAGCCTGCTCTTTATCGCGCTGGCCTTCCGCGGGGTATTCGACTGGATCGCGGGCGCGGTGCTGCTGACCGCGCTGGCGCTGATGCTGGGCGATGCCTTTCGCGACGCGCATCAGCACCGCCAGGCCTGCAAGGGCGGGCCGGAAGATGAGCCCGAGGGGGCCGATCCGGACATGCCGTGGTGGCGGATCATCGTCTTTCTGGTGCTGGGGCTTATCGGTCTGCCGCTGGGGGCGAACCTGCTGGTGGAGAATGCGACGATCATCGCCAAGACCTATGGCGTTTCCGACACGGTGATCGGGCTGACGCTGGTGGCCATCGGCACCTCGCTGCCGGAGTTGGCGACCACGGTGATGGCCGCCTTGCGGCGGCAGGCGGATGTGGCGCTTGGCAATGTCATCGGCTCGAACATGTTCAACCTGCTGGCCATCATCGGCATCGCCAGTTTTGTCGGGCCGATCCCGGTGGACCGCGAATTCCTGACCTTCGATCTCTGGGTCATGCTCGGCGCCTCTGTTCTTTTGGTTCCCTTCGTCTATCTGTCGTGGAACATCACGCGGTTCTGGGGCGTGATCCTGAGCGGTCTCTATGTGGCCTATCTGGTGATCGTGCTCAGTTAAGGGAGAAGGTCATGCCGACAGCATTGGTCACCGGTGCGGGGCACCGGATTGGACGCGCAATCGCGCTTTACCTGTCAGGGCGGGGGTTCGATCTGGCGGTGCACTATGCCGCGTCCCGTCAGGGCGCGCAGGAGACGGTATCCAGTATCGAGGCCGCAGGGGGCCGCGCCGTGGCGCTGCAGGCCGATCTGCTGGAGGACACGGCAACGGCGGCTGTGTTCGACGCGGCGGCAGCGGCTTTTGACGGGCCGGTGACCTGTCTGGTGAACAACGCCTCGATCTTTGAATACGACACGATCGCGACGGCGACGCGCGACAGCTGGGACCGGCATATGCAGAGCAATCTGCGGGCGCCCTTCCTGCTGACGCAGGCGATGGCAGCGCATGGCTTGACACCGCTTGTGGATGCCGCGGGCGAGCCCCAGGCCGCGGGGCTGGTCGTGAACATGATCGATCAGCGGGTGCGCAAGCTCACCCCGGAATTCATGACCTATACGCTGGCCAAGATGGGGCTCTGGGCGCTGACGCAGACCGCGGCGCAGGCGCTGGCGCCCGCGATCCGGGTGAATGCCATCGGACCCGGGCCGACGCTGCAGGGTGGACGGCAATCGGCGGAGCATTTTGCCAAACAGCGCGCGGCGACGGTGCTGGAACGGGGCTCCAACCCTACGGATATGACCGCGGCGCTGGGGTATATCCTGGACGCACCAGCGGTCACCGGGCAGTTGCTTTGCGTGGACGGCGGGCAGCATCTGGCGTGGCAGACACCGGATGTTCTGGGGGTGGAATAAGCTCTGCAGAATGAGAGTTTTGCACGGGCTTAAGGAGTGTTACAAATTCGTTACCAAAATGCCTTTGTTTTCAAAAACTTGCACTGTGCATAAGAAAATATCCATTGAAAACAAACGGTTAATAATGTGCCTAAATTTTGTGCAAATCGCTGAAATGCCCCAATTGCAAAGGAAAATTCCGAATGCCCGGAAGTTATCGGCAGAGTTATCCACATGATTGGTGGAAAGGTTATCCCTTGCAGTCGCTTCACCTACAGTGCAGCCATCGCTAAGAATCATACTGATGGATATGTCGGACCCCCAGGACACTCAGCCCAAGGATGTGGCAACCGGGCATCAGGTGATCCAAGGTTACCTTAGGACACTGGACACATCGCCCGGTGTCTACCGGATGCTCGATGCGCAGGCCCGTGTGCTTTACGTCGGAAAAGCGCGGAATCTGCGGGCGCGGGTGAGCAACTATGCGCGGCCCGCAGGCCACAGCCCACGGATCGCGCGGATGATCTCGATGACCGCGTCGATGATGTTCCTGACGACGCGGACCGAGACCGAGGCGCTGCTGCTGGAGCAGAACCTGATCAAGCAGCTGAAGCCGAAGTTCAACGTGCTGCTGCGCGACGACAAGAGCTTTCCGAATATTCTGGTGACGGCGGATCATGACTTTCCGCAGATCAAGAAGCATCGCGGGGCGAAGAAGGAGAAGGGGGCGTATTACGGGCCCTTTGCTAGCGCTGGTGCGGTAAACCGGACGCTGAACCAACTTCAGCGCGTGTTTCTGCTGCGCGATTGCTCGAACTCGATGTTTGACAGCCGCACGCGGCCCTGCCTGCAGTATCAGATCAAGCGGTGCAGCGCGCCTTGTGTGGGCAAGATCAGCCCCGAGGAGTATCGCCGCTCGGTCAAGGATGCGGAGACCTTCCTGACCGGCAAGACCACGGACATTCAGGCGCGGCTGGCGGCTGAGATGGGCGCCGCTTCGGAGGCGATGGAGTTCGAGCGTGCGGCGGCGTTGCGCG
>ERZ1740065.413-NODE-413-length-22759-cov-12.132664_pt1 | contig 22759 bp, 28 predicted proteins | sample MGYA00581738_ERZ1740065 | MGnify/ENA primary metagenome ERZ1740065 (study PRJEB43018, sample SAMN04849749) | marine metagenome | isolation source: floating plastic debris | place: Pacific Ocean | collected 2008-09-01 | study: EMG produced TPA metagenomics...
GCAATAATCATGCCAAATACAAACTTTCTGTACTCCTCCAGCCCCCATACTCCCCAGCCCCCCCATACTCCCCTGATCTGACACGGTGTGACTTCTACCTGTTCCCCAAACTAAAAATGGTGATGAAAGGCCGATGCTACCATGAGGATACCATTAAACAAACAAACAAAAGGAAGCGGAGCTCAGACGCATCTCACGAGAAAGCTTCAAACAGTGCGTGGAAGCACGGCGTGGCTACACAGAGCGACTGGTCGACCAGTTATATAACATCTGCTCAGCAAGCATGGTCATAGTAAACAAAGAGAGGCCCAGTGCCTGTCAACAATGTTCCTAAATAATGTGGTTCCAGTGATTACGCAACCACTAACTAGAAATGGACCAATCAGAAAGTGCATCTGGACCTAGCGGCGCTTATTTCAAAAGATTTCAAACATGTTGGAAGTGCGTCGCTGAGCTTACCGAGCATCGGGGAGGCAGTTGATCAACACTGCGGATTACCGTGAGCTGGCTCTAAACGACGAAAACATCGCTCTGTGTAGCCATGGCTTTTGCCACAGCGTTGGGACCACTGAATTAGCAGCTCAGGATGTTACTTCGAAGGGGAAAAGTTTGATTGAGTCGATATGTTTAGTATATTTTGCATAAATAAATCAGTCCTGGATCTTTCGGATCCGACCTGTACATAACGATGTTACCTGCTGAGCAAGTTCCTGATACGATTATGGTGGTAGGGTAGAAAAGTCCCCTTCAGTTGAGGAAGGCTGCTGATGAAATAAGCTGCCAATTACAAGTAAGCAACGCTAACAACTCAATGCACTCTGCTAGCTTTGAGGAACTATAGCGGGCAGCATGAGGAAGCTATCACGTCAAAACTGTAGCGTAAATGTGATATTTTGATATCCATGTGCTGAAAGGGATTGAAAGGAAACAGGAAAGAGACGTATGCAAAACCTCTTTTCAGCCTGACTAGAACGTTGGACTAAGATCCTGCCTCACACGCATGTAGAGGTTGTCTGCTCTTGCACTAAACAGTGTGGACATCACAGACATGCCTCTGCACGGGTGTATGACTAAACCAAGACCACAAGACTGCATGCTTCTCATATGAAACAGGAAGAGGGAGGGCATATCAAGAATATTGATAAATGGGATCGCCAGGGATTCAGACGCTTAGGTTCTGGTGGAGTTGTGGTATAAATGTGACCTTGACCCCTGGTAAATATCACAGCAAGTTGCTGCTGAACCTTGGTAGAAAAGTAGTAATACTACTGAAAGTTGGGTGAAGCCGTTTCATCTCATCTCATTACCGCCATAGATGGCAAGGTGTAGGACCAGAAATACCGGAGATACAGTGTTTCTTAACTTTGAGAATCCCTACCCCTACAGCTGACCTCTGACCCCTACCTTTTTATTGATTCTGTCAGCACAGGTCATATATTTGAGCTCAGCTCAGCAAGATCTAACCAACCAATAATATAAATTTTAGCTCCAAAACCTGGCTGCAAAAATACCGGACACTTGTCATGTATGATTACCACAAAATCTGTAAATGTCTGGACTTGTGTAACAGGTATCCCATAACTACCACACGAATAGTCAATACCTGACTGCGCCCATGAAAGCCCACTTGGTTTGAACAGTGTTGTGTACACTCAAGAGTTTTACTAGGTGTCATAGTTACAAATTCCTAACCCTTTGTCATCTTCAACAGTTGCACCACCATGACAAGTATATTCTAATCAGTAGTCATTATGCTATCACATATGGGTTGCGCAACGATACGTCACCAGATCTGGACATCTTCCATTCACATGCAACAGGATACAGGACCGATATAGCCATATATGGTAGTGAAAAATTCCAACAATGTTCAGTGAGCATTATGATGTCATGATATGAAACCATGAAGAAATCACTCACCTTCTTACCATATATGGGAATAGCCTTCTAACCCCTGAAGACTGTGCTCTGGATTGTTAAATGTTTGTTTGTCGATGGTGAGGCTGCCTCTGGAGTTGGAGCAGATCCCTGACTGTCGGGGAGTGCCATTTTTATAGGTGAACACGCTCCGCAAGATTCCAATCTCTTTCAAGTCTGTGATGGTCCGATCAGCCATGGAATTGATTCTGAGAGACATGAAGGTTCATAGAGGTCTGAGATCTCTTTCAGACAGCTGGGTCCGCTGGTGAATCGATTGCGGGGAGGGGGGGGAGAGAAGAGGGAGGGAAATGTCTCTAGGCTAACTGTATGTATGTTTGATCACCGTTTTTTCAGCCTAACAGCCCAGTGGACCACAGATGACTCTCGGAATTACGAAGTAAATGTATATACATGCAAACGTACGATCAATTCAATTGTTGTCCCGTACCTATCTACATTCATGCATAAGTTAGCTTTGCCACCAGCAAGCTGAGGAACAATACAACACGCAACATAAGATGACACGTAGCACATGCAAGTAAATTCGTGGGATATACGTACGAGGGAGATCCTGATGGGAGAGAAGCCAGCCAGCGGGAGCAGAGATGGTCGTCATTCATTGGTCGATCGGTATCAGCCACTTGCTGTTAACTACGCATGCGCCTAAACAGAGTTTCCGGTTCCGTATCTAGGCAAATGCTCTCTATCTCAAGTTTAACTCCAACATTTTTTTTGTCTAATGTAGAGGTCGCGAGTTTTTTGCGATGGTAATAATAATTCTATCAACTTAGCATTATTTACAGCTCTGATAACAATCTCTCTGCGGCTGGTAAGTATTCCATTGGCGCATACTCATAAACTCTATCGGTTTCCATAGTAAACAATATACGCTATCTGATGCATGAGTACCTTTGAGATGTTTGTACCATCTGTGTCCTAAACTTTCAGCTCCATGGTTTTAAGCTATGGATGGAAATTACCGACCCAATAATTTCTATGTAGTCGGATAATTGTAGGATAAACCACCAGGTCCACATGTGGCATCTTCCTCAGCTGGAAATTGGAAACTGGTAAGGACGAACAAGATCCAAGACACACTTCATCCCACCGTAAATCAACCAAGATGGTGAAAGATAAAACTGCATATTTTGATAAAAATTCTAAGATGTACAAAGAGACAGTGCTTGACTTCTCAGCGGTACAGTTGATTCAACTATTAGACTTACTTCCTTTCCAGAGTGCAAGGTCTGCAATGCTTCTCTTTTATTCTTTAGAGGGATGTTAAACACAGGAAGAAAGGAATAGAAGAGGAGTTATCCATTTTTGCTCCTCATGCTTCAGACCATCCCACAGTCAACCCTGAACATGACATCAAGATGGAAAGACCTGTCACTCCAATTGACGTAAGATTTTAAAACTATATGCGCATCGTTATGGGAAACCATTGGACCTGATCTATGAGCATAAAATTTGAATGCCTCCCTTTTAGAACGAGATAAAAAGGCAGCCACATGAGTGGGAACAGATGGACAAGTATGTGAGACGACGCATCGCACCTGATAGAAAGGTCGACATTCTTTCAATGGAAGACCAAACTGACCTGGTTAGTACTAGTCATATACATGTACATGTTTATGAGATGAAATACTTTATCATTCCAATACAAATGCTAGGATCCATATCTCTGTCACACCTTCCTGTTGTGCTGCTGAATTTATTCGGTTCTTCTCCCTTATTCTCTCTCCCTTTCCCCTCGACCGATCCCTGTTCCTCTCCCCTGCCCCTTCTCTCCCTCCCTCTCTCAGCTCTAACACCAAGTTTTGTGAAACTTGAATGATAGAATAGCATGCTGCAGTAAAGTAGCTATAGTACTGTATGATTGGTTTATTCATATGATTACATCCAATGAGTGGATGTCTCTCTTATTACAGTCGGAGATATTGGTTGCGGAAGTGTATCACATATGGCCTGAGATCAAGAGGCAGATTGATGACCCGTTTCTAGTAAGATCTATGTCATCATTCTGGGTGCATGCCACCTCGTATCTTAGTATCATTGTGTCATTAACTGATTTCTTTCTGTTTCACAGTCATGGCAGGAGAATGTTGAGTTGAATAGAAGGATAGCTGTTCACATAGTGACAGTGTGTGAACAGTTGTACCAACATTACCTGAAGAAAGCTCAAAGTACGCTAGTTTGATTGGTATGCCATTGAATTAGCAAACTCTCCTGGTGTTAAAGTCTGTGATTGTTTATTTAGTACTGATGCAGAGGGGAGTGTTTAGCGGCCCTGCCAACATGAGTAGACTGAAGGCACAGCTCGGCATTGAAGCTAGCAAGTAGTAAGTACAAAAATCTTATGTTTGATCAATGAATTAACTGCATGGCGCATAATAATGAACTTTGCTATATTAGTCTCAACGTCCTCACTATCCGCCGCTACATAGTGGCAGATATGAAAGAGCTGGCGACTGAATTCACATCCACAGAAGACAGCTCAGTTATAAAGAAGCATGGAGTGAGAAAGGCTGCCTTGCCTCAACTCTCCTATGAAGGAATGGTGAGCCATATCATCAGTTTGTCTGTTGGTGCCATTTTAGTAATGTAGTGGGGAATAACTACAGGGAATAACCTATTTACTGAGAAATTACTGCAATGCTGTGGAGCATAGAAAATACTTATACATTACATTTAGATATTCTATCAACAGCATATTTTTGGTCATCAAGCATCTCTCCCCTCCCTCCCTCCCTCCCTCCCTGCATGTTCAGTTTTATTCCAAATGTTATGAAATTCTCAGAATTTATCAAATTATTCAGCTGCAAAAGAGCCGGCCGCAGAAGATCAAATCGCGAGATCACTGGAGCCAAACAAGGAGAGATCTGAAAGAGGTGAGACCTCTGGCAACTATTGTCATCCATCGTGTGACTCCACAATGTCACATGCCACACCGCCGTAGTCATATTGCAATGTTATAAGTCCTGCTGACTGCAATGACGCCGTGCAATGACACTATGCTTCATGGCGATTGTTGCAGATTGGTGAGAATATGCCCGACCTTGACACATCAAAGTTGATGTCTGTTCTGGCTGAGATGCCTAAGGATCTGATAGAAGGCTACAGTGGACAAGCCAATATGGCTGGTGGGTAAACTAAAATGGGTTTCGTTTGATGAAATGACTTGAACAGTTTTGTAGAAGACCAAAATATCTGCTACTTGCAGGACCAGAGCCCCATCGGAGGCCAACCTATGGCTCAAGAGATGCTGAGTTCAAGGCACAGACCAGTTTAGACATCAGATTTGATCGTCCCCCTCTTCAAGTATGTTTGATACAAGATGTACTTCTCTGTTCTGTCCACCTGGTAACTCATTCAATTGTTACTACTTTCAGAGAAGCAATTCATCTCCACAAATGTATGTGAGTGAGACCCTCCTCCAAGAGTTGGGGATCAACGTTGAGGACAGCCATGACAGACATAGACTAAGTTCTGAGAAGAAACAGTATCATGGAAGTTATCACGTTCTCTACGAAGGCAACAATGAGGTAAAGCTCAATTCTTGGGATTCGTCTTCCCCCGTCATATTCCTTGTAACTGATCGCTATGTGAATGATCTTAAATTTCAGATGGATTCAAGTAAAACTGTGAAAAATCTGTCATCACGTGATCTAATCAACCTTGATCTTGAAAAGCTGACGGAAGTAAAACCTGACCCTCCTCTTGAACAAGCTGACGATGATATGCCTCCATTACTGCAGGTAAGTGTTGCTGACTTCAGACTTTCGATACTTTTTCACGGTGATAATCACTGACTTACTTGCCATGTGTGATAGCAAGTGGGTTGCATGGTTGTCATACTCAGTTCTTTTATTACTTTCTATTCAGTATTGTATTATTATTTCCTATTATTCAGTAATTTTAATCAAACAGATCGCATCTATTTCTTTCTACAGGCAATCATTCGACATGCTAAGTTTGATGGGATGGAGGAAGAGCACAAGAAGAAGATAAAGGAACTTGATGAGAAGGAGAGACTGGACCTAGAGGAGAGGAGGTTTCGTATCGCCTTGCAGCATCCACTCACCACAAACATTACTCAAGCATTAGCTCAAAATAATGATTTAACTTTCAGTGCACCGCTGCAGGAACCCCAGCATCCCCAACCTGCAACCACTGCCCAGAAGGTGCCAAACAAGGTAAATCCTCTTCCTGAACCATTCCATCTGTCACTTACAATAATTTTTCCTCGAGTGGAACAATGATGTCATATCATATCATATTTTTAGACCATTGTCCGCACATCAGACATCCGAGTCTCCGAAAGGATCTGCATGGAAAGAATAACAGTGAAGAAGCACGATACTGTTTACAACGATCTTCTAGATGAGGTTAGTCATGTGATATAGTCATGTGATATAGTATGAGTATAGTATGAGTATAGTATGAGTAGTACCATAAACATGCAGTGGATGAAGAGCAACAAAGACAACAACAGTGGTGATGACAATGAAACTTTCTGAAAGCAATAATAATAATGAATAATAATAATAATAAATATATTATATTATTATTATTATTATGTGACAAGAATAAAATGGAATATTTTGATTATACAATTTCACATGTTTTAGATCGATAGCACCACTGTCAAGAACCTGGATTCTAATCTCTTTCTGGGAGATGAGATCAGGGAGGTGTATAATGAGATCATGAAGACTGTACCCAGAGACCATTTGGACTGTGAACAGGTATGCGCGCCCCGGCCAATATTGACTTCGAAAGGAGAGCTCCAATTCACTTTAATCACTGAGTTTCGTTCTTATAGCTCTGTGACAAGGTAGCGTAACCGTCTGTGCCATGCTCCCTCTTCCCTCCCCAGCTGTTGTTTGTTCAGTTGATTGTTATCTGTCAGTCATTGCGGTCTTTTACTCTTTCCTTCCCATTAAGAAGTAGAGGTAGAGGACATATTTATTGATGTATTGATCTATCATTGTACTGGAAATTTCCAGGATGAACTGATTGAGAGGGCACCAGAGGACATTGACCTCTCGGGGCTGATGGCATCATCCAGTTTGACCCTGAGGCGAGCGCGAGAGAGGATAATAAATCCATCTCTCCGCTCGCGGCACGAGGCTCCCTGGGGTAGCAAGGAGGACAAGCTCGAGTGGTCGAAGACGTAAGTTTCCCCTCTCATAAAGGCCCTGCTTTCTTACTACCCCATAAAAATATAGTGCATCTTTGAAGCGAGTGGTATTCTAGATCGTCATTCATTCTCGGTATTGTGATGAAATGTAGAGAATACGAACGGATACCAGATGTTCCAGCCAATAGAAACATGGCTAGAGCTAAGATCTATGAATACATATACAATAAGCGGTAAAACCCAACCTGTTGATTTGGCTTCAGCGCTCAAGACTCACCATTCTCGTTATTTCATTGCTGTGTTGTCCAACGTTGTCCTGTTCCTGTATTGCTTTCTGATGGTTGCGCCATGTTAGCCAAGGTAACAGAAGTTCTCTACATTCAAAAAGAATTCTATATAAAAGCTCACAACATGTTGAACAACCTTTTTTTGCTATGTTCATTCTGTTTCGTTGACAATAAGTGCAGTAGTAAACAGTGTTGGTTCACTCTAATGTTAGTCTTCACTCAATTTTTGATTTTTTTTAGGCCTCTTGATCCGCCCAAAGATAGTAAAGGACTTCCACAGTTTGATCCTCTGGTGAGTAAGAAAACTATCAGCATTTTCCTGCATCACAAACTCACCTCTGAACATACAATATGTCATCGTTTTTGTATAACACATCATCTGTTTGCATATAATATGTCATCCATTTTTGCATGTGTCATCATTTCCGTCACCTATAGGTGCCGTCATCAGAGAACATCGCCTTTGCTGCTGATCCACACAGCGGTAAGATTGGTGGAATCAGTCTGTCCGACTTACCTGTGATGGTCGCCGAGAGGATGACTAGAGCGTACGCCTCATGGCTCACGTGGTGGAAGGGCACGCTCAACAGTGACGACTACATGAAATTCCTTGCTACCAAGGTACAGAACTTTACACACCACTCAAATGTGACGTACACACAAATCCTAGATCAGAAACTAACAGTATTATGGTCAGTACATGCGGTTATTAGTGAACATGTTTGTCCACATCATCTGGTTGTCTGATTTGCCTTCAAATAGGAAACAGATTACCTGGCTGTTATCAATCACTTCTACGATTCGGACGCTGAAGATGAAGATGAAGAGGACAGTAAATCCACCAACTTAGAAGTTCTAAACAAGGAACTCGATGATCAGAGGACCAAGAAACTCCAGGAGATGAGAATTAAGAAGCAGGAATTCACTCCAGGCCTGTGGAATGTGCAGTCAGTGCTGCTCGGAGGTCTAGGCAGAGACCCCAATGTCGAAGGTTAGCTAATCGTCTCATTTTATCAGGAGATCAGTGATCTCCATAAAAATTCCATGTTTCATAATTTTTTGTAAAAAATCCACGGTGCATATTGTATTACAGCGAGTTATATTTTACCAGATGATGACGACATAGGTCGAATCCGCAGTGCAATTGAAAAGGAGGCTGCAGTATCACAGACAAAGAAAAAGGTCCTGGGCGATATTGTGAAAGACAGAGTCAAGAGCGGAAATATGGCGGCATCTCAAACAGGAGGGGCGACTCCCCGTACTGGTAGAACAAGCAGTCGAGGAGCATTTACATCGCGCTTCGAATCAGCCATCTCTGGGACAATGGTAATCGACTTGATAATAGTCTCCTATGATGACTTTCAGTGGCATGTATCGTGTTTCATATGGCCTACGTATTGTGTGACAGAGTGCAAAGGGAGAAAAGAAGTCCGCACCATCATACCAAGACAGAATGGAAAAAGTGTGGAACATGCTGTTCATTCCAGACAATATGAAACTTGACATGGCAATCAAATACAGCTCAGATGCCTACACCGACACCCTGGAGGAGGTAAGACAGGGAATGACACGCGAGCAGTCCACACGGCCGGTGGGTGTCTATGAACGATGGATGTGTTGGCAGGTCATCAGTGCGTGGGAGGCAGCCACTAGTCTCATAATTCAGCGAGAACAGATCATCTCAGAGTTGGAGGCATTTGAGAGGCTGGCGTCGGATCCAAACCGTTTCTTTGAAGCCGGATACCGTGGCTCGTCGGTGGCAAGGTTGAAAGAAGCCAAACTTCGAAACCAACTCCATTCGGTAAAGTGGAAGCAATCATCATTATGTCTCATCAGATAATTGATGACTCGCATGTTTGAAAACTTAGAAATTGGATAACATCCATCAGAGAGTGGAGCAAGCAGTCAAGTACGTGAACGATACGTACGATGACACTATAACATACCAGGTAGGGATAGGATAAATCCCAATGTTAGCTTTGTGTCTATCGTTAATTCTGCTAAATCTCAGTCTATTGCTTGCATCCAGGGCCGCCCTTATTTAGAGAAGATGAGATGGGATAAGACAGAGATGCTTTATTGGCTGCAAGAGGAAAGAAAGGAGAAGGCGCTAGGTCTATACAACTCCCTAGCATTGAAAAAGCAGGAGTTAGTAATACCTGCATTACTAACTCCCCAAAGCTAAACCTGTGATAACATTCAATCATTTTTGTATAATTTAATGTGTGGTGTAAAATATATACACCTATCCATAAAATATCATCAGTCTGCTTTTGCAGCTTTCGCCTTCTGTATATTGCGCTTACGGCGCTCTTCTTTCTTCTGATTTTTCTCTTTTGCTTCAATCTGTTTAGCAAGTTTGTAAGAGAGTACTGCGCTTGTCACAAAGAAAGGTGACAGAAGTAGGATGAGATAGAATATGAATTCATAAGGATTCTTTCCAACATACAGGACCAGATCCACCACCCGCTCCCGCCAAAAATCCTTATCAAGCTGCAACAAAACAATAAATGCGTTCTAGCCGAAATGTACAAAATCAGCAAGGCACAGTATAACGATCAATAATTAATAATTTTACTAACGATTTATGACCAAACAACACGATGAGGGTAACGTGACACATCCAAATAGTTTCTACCTGTATATAGACATAAAGTTGTTGTAACTGTTTCAAATTCAGATACTAGTGCTAATGTACTAATGGTAGAACAATATATGTTTTGGTGTTTAATACTAATACTTATTTCATCAGTATTAAACACCACCAAAAACATATACTGTTCTAGCATTAGTATCTGCCTACTCGCTACACTGTAACAAATGCGTACAGAATATTCACCACACAACAGCTATTACTGAAAACAAAAGTAGAAAAGTAAGTTCATTTTTCTTAGGACAGTAACACAACAATGACATGATAGTGATATAAGAGCACTCACAGTGAAGTAGTCCATTCCTGAAGTATATAAAGAAGCAGGGTCAATACCGAATGCGAGAAGAAAATCAGGATCAGGAAGATGTTTGCATCACCAGAGAGTCTGTATGCTGGAAAAGTTTAATCGGAAGTGACTCAGAAGCTTCTTTTATCGGAACGGACTAACGTACGAATGCTATATTTTCATTTAAAGTTCTTATACTTACATGACTTGAATAGAAGAACATCAAACGATATTTTTCTCTCTTTAAAATGTCTTGATAACGTAGTGATCCTCTAATTGAACATCAGTATTTCGAATTGAAGGAGTGATAACAATACTTTAAAACATCCGGTATCATTTGAGCATTTTCCCTCCCTTCTGATAGCAGCCAGAGTGCAATCATAGTGCTGTCCTTTGCTACATATTTCTGTCAAACAAAATTTCCATATATCTCAGGAGAAGATGGCTGATCCTCGACTTAGGAACATAAAGATACAGACTGGAGTCGTAAAACGGTACATGTCGTTCACTTTCATTATACACATCCAATTGCGCGTTAGTAAATTTGATTTTCAGTGATATTTTATCTTGTGTGTCAGGCTCGCCAAGGAGAAAACTGTATATGAGAAAGAAGTAGTTGATCAGACAGCACGAATTGAAAAGATGAAGTCAGATGGGAAAGATGAATATGATATTAGGAAACAGGTACCGTATGATTGTTTTATGTATGACTCAGCACCATTGTAGTAGACTTGATTGTCACTCCCACATTCTTCCTTCTGTAATATTTTCCTTATAATTTGATCTTTTACTCCTACTGTAGTATCGCAATTATACACTACACTAGTAGTCTTCCACACATCTTCTTGTTTATTCATACTTCCTTCCTACTCACTCCAGCGCTTATTGACTTGCTACACGCTGCTCGAGTTCTTACATACCATAATCGACTACATGTCTACTATCTTATTGTAGTCAAGTTGACAGATGTTGTCTCATCTGATTGTTTAGGAGGAAGTGCTGCAAGAGTCACGCATGATGATCCCGGACTGTTTGAAGAAGTTGAAGGACGCTCACGGCAAGCTCACCGGCCTGCTGGGTGAGTGTCAGGAGCTCCATGAAACTGCTGAATGCGTGGCTGCCAAGGAGCAGCTCGAACTGGTTCAGGGCATCATCTGCACCTAATTACCTATCGCCGTAACAGAGAACAAAAACTCCCACTGCTTGTCCATACAAAGTTCCTTCTGTAATTCATTTTTCATTATAATCATGTGAAATTGAGGTTTAGGCAACCTGCTACAGCAGTGCCAAAATTATCCAGCTTTTCACTATCAGCACATTTCAAGGTCATCTCTCCCCCTCCTCTTCCCTCTCTCTCTCTCTCTCCTTCCCTCCCTCTCTCTCTCTCCTTCCCTCCCTCTCTCTCTCTCCTTCCCTCCCTCTCTCTCATGCTCACACACTCTAATTTTGTTTGTGATATGTTTTTAAATAAATTTAAGCAGAATATTCAAAACATAAGTGTGGTGTTCTTCCTACTCATTCCTCATAACATCATACCATATCAGCTGGTGTTGTAACCATGGTAACTATGGTAATTAACTCAGCCATTGAATACCTATATTATTTTTGGCTGCAATTACGTCAGGTGATGGAGGAAACTTTCAGGCATTGCGGAGTTGTCATCTCATTGTTCTATATGCCCCAAGTGCATCACCTGTTATCTAACCTTGGTTTATTCCGTCTGGCCTGTCTGATGCCAATCTCGCCCATGCAAGCACCGGCCCAGAGTGTTCTGGAAGTTTCATCAGTATCCCAGTCACCCCTATGCCATACAGTCTTGTGTAATAGCTCTGGTAGAGAGTGCTTGAATTGCTGGTCAAGACTATCTTCATTCCAACTGTACCACTACTCACCAGTCTAAATCTTGAGGACAGTATCTCCTCTTCACTCCTTGCTACTGTTGAAAGGTCAGTATTATATCTTCATGGCTTTCAGCATCTGCTGCTGCACTATCCTGTGGACACCAGCCCGCTATTCCTATGCGTATACCTATTCAGGAAGGATATAGTCAACTATGTGCGCCAAGACTTCAAATGCCATCGGTATAGACTTGGGTACAACGTACTCGTGTGTAGCGGTGTTTCAACATGGTAAAGTGGAGGTTATTGCCAATGACCAGGGAAATCGTACAACTCCCAGCTATGTCGCCTTCACGGAGTCAGAGCGTCTCATTGGCGACGCAGCAAAAAATCAGGTGGCGTTGAACCCCAACAACACAGTGTTTGGTAAGAGGAGCGCACCACTTACGTGGAAGGAGTTGCAATGTCATATTGATATATCCCGGTTTCTTCAGATGCGAAACGACTGATCGGGAGGAGGTTCAAAGAACCATCAGTACAGAGCGATATGAAGCACTGGCCCTTTGCTGTTGTGAGTGAGGGAGGCAAGCCAAAGATACAGATCTCTTACAAGGGAGAGGAGAAACTTTTCTCGCCTGAAGAAGTAAGCCCGCTGTTTGAAGCATGTTGATGGTGGAGGATAGGTTGACTTCTACAGATGCATCTCCTCCATTAGATCTCGTCCATGGTCTTGGTGAAGATGAAGGAGACGGCTGAGTCGTACCTCGGGGAGACAGCCACTGATGCAGTGATCACAGTACCTGCGTACTTCAACGACTCTCAGAGGCAGGCAACCAAGGACGCTGGCACTATAGCTGGCATCAACGTGCTGCGGATAATTAATGAGCCGACTGCCGCAGCTATTGCGTATGGCCTCGATAAAAAGGTAGGAAAATTGTCGTACTTTCAACAGCAATTTTGAGCAGAATAGAAGTTCTCCATTCATTCTGTCCAGGTTGGAGATGAGAAGAACGTACTTATTTTCGATCTTGGAGGAGGTACATTCGACGTCTCAATCCTGCAAATTGACAACGGAATATTTGAGGTCAAGGCCACTTGCGGTGACACGCATCTGGGCGGTGAAGACTTTGACAATAGAATGGTCAGCCACTTCATATCCGAGTTCAAAAAGAAAAATAACACCGACATTACAGGTAAAGATATCCTACCGAAGCACTCCATCAGCTGTGTTACGCAAATAGAATTCAACATGGCTGTTACTAGATTGGCAACACACCAACTAACACCTGTATGCTGACCAGCTCCCATCTGATTATTCTCAGTCTGCCGTCTGCCTAGACTTACTCATCAATGATGTCATCACCGTCTGCATCCTGTGTTGCTCAGGTAACAAGAAGGCTGTGAGAAGATTGAGGACCGCGTGTGAGAGAGCCAAGCGGACTCTCTCCAGCAGTACACAGGCCAGCATTGAAATCGATTCACTCGCTTCGGGCATTGACTTCTACAGCACTGTAACACGAGCCAAGTTTGAAGAGCTCAGCAGCGACTTGTTTAAAGGCACTCTTGCTCCAGTAGAGAAAGCGTTAAAAGATGCCAAACTGGATAAGTCCAAGGTCAGGGAAAGGTCACGGTGCCACTTTTGCGTTGTCTGAAAGTTTCTAAGTTTCGAGTGTTTTTAGATTGACGACGTGGTTCTAGTCGGAGGCTCAACACGCATCCCAAAGCTTCAGAGCCTGCTGCAGGGTTTCTTTGGAGGGAAGGAGCTGAACAAGAGTATAAACCCAGACGAGGCAGTGGCCTACGGGGCTGCCGTTCAGGCTGCAATACTCAGCGGTGACAGCAGTGATGAAATCAAAGACCTTCTGCTGCTAGACGTGGCTCCACTCTCGCTGGGTATCGAAACTGCGGGTGGTGTGATGGCCACCCTCATCAAGCGCAACACCACTATTCCTACGAAGCAGAATGAGGTGTTCACCACTTATGCAGATAACCAGCCAGGAGTTGTAATACAGGTGACGTCATCACATTTTGCTTCCGTAATTACTGTATACATAGAAATCTTAGCGACCTCACAATAATAGCTACAATAGCGACTGAGCTGAAGATGCTGTTAATGTTGAATACTATATATTCAAGGTTGCTATTTTTAGTTTTCATCAAAGACAAATCGCTAAAAATTCTAAACGCCATTATTCAAAATACTGCTATTTTGGGAAAACCGCTATAGTTTTGCTAACATTTCCATGTATACAGTAGTTACCTACCCCCCCCTAATCATTGACCTCTACAGGTATTTGAGGGTGAGAGATCCATGACTAGGGACAATCATCTGCTAGGAAAGTTTGACCTCATCGGTATTGCTCCTGCTCCGAGAGGTGTGCCTCAAATCGATGTCATGTTTGACATCGATGCCAATGGAATCTTGAACGTCAGCGCTGTTGATAAGAGCACAGGAAAACAGAGCAAAATCACTATCACCAATGATAAGGTAACACAGATGGCTGGAGATGTCAATGGCTACACTGATATCTCACCTGACTCATGTGTACATGTTTAGGGGAGGCTCTCTAAGGAGGAAATCGATAAGATGTTGCATGACGCTGAGAAGTACAAGGCGGACGATGAGGCCCAGAGAGAGAGAGTGGCGGCGAGGAACAACCTAGAATCATATGCCTATCATCTAAAAGCTGCAGTCACGGATGAGTCAGTCAGGGATAGGATCTCAGATGCCGATCGTAAAGCCGTCTTAGATAAGTGCAGTGAGGTAAGTCTCGTCTGTCTGTTTGTCTGTCTGTAACCGTCCTATGAGGTGTTAAATTTTACTCTACGGTGCTGAGGTGTTATGTTATGTTATGTTATGTTATGTTATGTACCCACTGAAGGTGATAACGTGGATGGAATCCGATGATCAGATGACAAAGGAAGATCTCAAGCAAAGACATGCTGAACTGGAACAGGTTTGCAGTCCAGTGATGAAGAAATTACACTCACAATCGAATGACACAAGTCAGTCATCTACTAAAACCAGCAGCAAGAGCTCCAGAGGCAAAGGGCCAACCATCGAAGAAATGGACTAAACACCTCCATCTTACTCAGCTCAGCTAGTTGTTAGTTTGTGAATTGCTATTTGCTGAAGTGTATTATACATTTCCGAAACATTTTACCAAGAAATATATTCTCACATCAAGAAAATTGATAAAATACTTGGCACAAAAATAGTGGCTATATAGCGGGTGCACTTATAGATTGTCATTTCCATCTTTGTTATTGGAGTTGTCCCCATCTGCTTCAATTATGTGCGGACTATCCAGTTCGCCTTTGTTTATATAGTAGCGACTCACTACACTCTTCCAATCGATAGACTGCTCTATACGAACCGGCTCCTTGGCTGCTTTTCTTGCTAAAAAATAAAAACCTTTAAAGATAAGCAACACTGCTGCACTGTTGTCACAAACGCCGCGATGGGTAGACACACTAACCTTCTGGAGATATTTGTGGGCCTCGTATGCCCCGGAGCCAGCCCTGGCTAGTATGAGAATGTTCCAGATCATCTTCTGCTCCGCTTCCGTCGAGTCCCTCCTCCTCATCAATCAGGTCCTGGCCTTCAGCGCCACAGGCTTTACCTAAGTAAGAGGTTAGACCGTAGACTAGGTCCAGCACTGGCTAAGGAGAGATAGGTAGGGGTGGGACCAGCCCTACCTCTGTGTTTGAAGAGGACAATGGTATATATATAGAGTTTAGAGATCAGATTCACTGGAGCAGGAGTGGAAGATGTCTTGTTCATGTTCCTGATGAGCTTCGACCGGCCGAACTTCCACTCCGTGTCTGACTGAGCCTGTATACGCTGGTATGTGTCAGACATCATGGCGATGAGTAGGTTGATGAGCACGATTAGTGTTACCAGCATGTACATGCCAAACACGACCTTGATGACCTGAGTTGCCCAGTCTGGACTGCTAGCTATCGGAGGCAGGCTCGCCGGGTCCACAAGACCAAACAGCGAGAAGAACAGCAGCTCGAATACGTTGATCGGCCCGAGATAGACGGCTCCCGCGTTACCGTCGCCGTCGCCCAGAGCTTCATTTTCAGGCTCTGGTGGATAAACCCTTTGGTATATGGCAGATATGTGCAGAGTAAATCCGACCATAAACGTAACCAGGATAACCAGGAACTTCACCAGGTCGTACACCAGTGATGTGATGATGACTGTCCAGGGGCCAAACAGGTGGTGAAACGTGAGAAAGTCCAATATCTGTACGAAGCAGAGGAGAAGTGAGAGGGCGAGAAACTGGTTCCTCATGTAGATAAAGGTGTAGCGCTGATCGCCTTCGAAACCGATGGCCGCCAAGTGAACGAGCACAGCCACAGCGCTGAGAGAGATTATGATGACCTTGACAATGCCGAGGCCAGATCGGTCACCGGGATTGGTCAATTCCGCCACCAGCAGTCCGGAGAACCAGGCGAGCAGCAGCCATTCGAAGAAATTAGGCCAGAGACTGTACGACATGTGTATAGGGTAGACGGGTATGGCAACGACCAGCGACAGAAGGACGATGAAGAAGATATGCGAGACGAGATACGACATGAACTTGAATATAGGAACTCGGCTGTACTTGTGCTTGAGTGGCAGGGAGAAAACTATCCACACTGGTGGACAGAAGATGAACATGAGGAAGAGGAATATGATCTTCCATGACTTCCACTGAATGCCGCCCATCCAGACGTCAGACAGATATTTCTGTATGGTCGGATGAGCCACGACTTCTTTCTGTGAGCATTCAATCAGCACATCAAGAAACGGTGTGCCCCTGCTGTCGACAGATTTCAGCAGCACACTCGGAGAGTTAGCATTGGCAGCGATTGCCATAAGCTCTGTAGCCATCTGTTCGCAGAACTGAGACGCCAGCAGCAGATCTTTGGCTCTCTCTTTCTCCTGAACGGCCACTATGTTGAAGCTTTTAGACATCTTTGCCGCCGTTTCACACGGGGCGGGAGAAAGGTTGATAAATTCCTCGATCGATCTCTGATTGTTTGTCTTTCCACACACCATGAGGTCAAACACAAACTTCAAAACAAGAGAGCGGAAACTGCTATAAGACCTAACGCGTCATATATAATACATAAAATGAAGACAACAATTAGCCTACCTTCTTATCATCCATGAGCATACGACTGTTGTGTTTCCTGTTTGTCAGATAGCTCAGCACGTCAGTGTGACTGGCAGCAGCAGCGTAGCCCATGGCGGTCTTGCTATCCTTCGTTTCAAGGAGAGTGGACGCTCCAGTATCACACAGTAGTTTGACTACCCTCAGGTGGCCTGCCTTGGAGGCATAGTGTAGTGCCGTCCAACCATTCTGGCAATCAAAACGAGTCATCAGACTTCAGAGCCGAGTGGCTGGCGCTGGCGCTGGTCAGAGAGCCTTACCTTATCTACAGCATTGACCTCCGCCCCCTGCCCTATGAGCAGAGCCACCATGTCCAGTTGGCCAGTGTGGGCGGACATGTGGAGGCCGGTACGACCGCGCTTGTCTCGGATGTGAATCAGAGAAGTCGATTTGCTCAGCAGCAGACTGACCACTGCTGTGTGACCATTCTGGGCGGCAAGGTGCAGAGGTATTGATCCCTGTACAGTTGTAGGAGTGTCTGCTTGCACGCCCGGAGAGTTGAGAAGAACTCGCACTAGACCCTCGTGTCCAGACTGGGCCGCTAAATGCAGCGGCGTCAGTCCGTGCTGAGAGAGAGAAATACATAAAGAAGGTCACAGTGAGTTAGAGAAAAGATGAAAACATTCACTGATGTAGTAGTGAGACTTTCTATAGCCGACTCATTGTAGTAGAGGCAGGCAGGTCTAAGGAACTAGGTAGTCAAAGGATAGAGCAATAGCAAAAGCAAAATGCTACGAGCACTGCAAGCAAACACCACATGCTATTGGCATAGGAATTAGTCATATTATACTAGCTGCCAAAGACTTACTGTGTCTGATGCCAGATGAGTCATTGCCTTATTGGCAGCCCTTTTGAACTTGCCCTGAGACAACGCTGACAAGTGAAACCTCTCTGCCAGGAGAGACAAGTGGAAGCTAGTGGTACCATAGTGGATACTAACCTCACCAGTGATGCTGTCAGAGGCCGACTGGCTCCTCACTGCTGCTGGGACCTTTGTTAACAATTCTCTCACAGCGTTTGTTTGACCAAAGTGCGCTGCCACATGCAGCGCGGTGAACCCGCTCTTGCTGCTGAACGTCGTAGGTTCGAGGCGATCTTTCAGCACACTCAGAATGTCCAGATGTCCTTCTTTGGCCGCAAGATGGAGTGCAGTCATACCGTCCTATGGTAGAGATTGATAGAACGAGGGCAACGCTATCGAATCAGAATCAACTCGCAGTCCAATAGAGTTACTAACAGCATTCTCAACCAGTGGGTCAGCGCCTGCATCCAGCAGAACCGTGACGACATCCTTGTGTCCCCCCTCAGCCGCCAGGTGGAGTGACGTAGACTCATTTGTCTGCAGCAGTGACAACAGGTGAGGCACAGCAATTATTGGTCCTCTGGCAACTCACTGAAGCAGCAAATTCTCACCTTATTTTTAGCGCTGCAGATGATATCCTTGTTGAACCTCATGAGCTCCTTGATCACGCCCACGCTACCTTTGGAAGCAGCGATGTGAGCGTATGTCATTCCATTCTGAATGAAATATAAAACGGTTTCAGATCATAGAACATACGCTACTCAAACGCACGCATTCCGGGGTCACTGCACGCAGACAGGCTGCATGCTGAGGGTATATAGAGAGATAGTAACAGCCTCTCATCAAGTCCCGCACTTCCTCAATGCTGCATACTGGCAATGTTTGGCGATTAGATAAATTGTTGGCTGTTTTGGTACTATAACTGAGTTCGTGGCATTGAGACGTGTCACATGCCATGAGTGTCGTATTTAATATTAGATGTAAATAATTAGAATATCTTTCCAACATAAAAACATGCGTGAATTTGACTTGAGGAAATAAATAAGTTCCATCTGTTTTTTGCGAAATGACAGTTTTGCACTGCTTACAAAAATTTGCCCTATATGGTGTATGTTTACGATACCAATTGATATAACATCCAATACTTTATTGATACAATGGCAGCTCTAAGAAAGTGCTTGCAATGAAGGCTGAAGTCTGAACCTGCCTATCATACAGTCATAGTGTTTATTAAATTGTAGTTGAGTGAAAAATGCAGCCTGTATTTTTCACTCACTTTGGACTGTTTCAGAGAAAATCTCCAATCCTTAGCTATTCAACAAGAAATAAAAATAATGAGCTTTTAAACACGGAGTGCGTCACACACATTCAAGACAGACAGACGCTGTAAGTGCAGGGAGCAGTGGGTGAGCGGGTGACTGGACTTACGTTATCCTGTGGTATAACAAAGTTGGAGCCAATGAAAACACAGAATGAGAGCTTGAATATGATTGGTTGGCTGTTAGACATACCGTGTTGGCCATAGTAACCAGGTCTGGTTTGTGTTTGAGGAAGAGTTTGATCACGTCTGAGTGATCATTCTCGGCGGCGAGATGGAGGGGCGTCTGGCCATGCTGTAACGCCAATCTCACATGAATGATTGCTAGTAAACTAGGGTGAAAAATAAATTTTAGCTATTATAGTAAATTGTAACAAATAAATAAAAATAGTAAAACAATTAGAAATAGATCATAAGTAGGAACAAAGAAGTTATCATTATTACAGGAATAATAAATAAATTATAAATAGGAAATGAATAGCAAATAAGAAACGTAAGAACCAATAACAAATAAACAACAACAAATGTAACTAGTAAATGGTTGATAAATTAGTTATAACTGATAAATGATGGCTAGTAATTGATCGATAAAAGATCATTTCTAAAGTACTGTTATGATGAAATAACTGATAAATGGTTAAAACTGTCGAGGTATAAAATGTCCGATGCTATTGTATACCTATTTATGAGTAACCCATAATCAATCTGGACTAGTCTATTCGTAGTAAAAAAATAATTACTAGAAGTGGGCTTTACCTCGTCGGTGGCGTTTGCGTCTGCATTCATGAGCAGCAGTGTATTCGCCACAGACATCTGGCCCATCTCAGCAGCCATGTGCAATGCAGTCTTCCTGGCCAGAGAGAGAGCATCGACCGACGCTCCATGACTCTCCACCAGTAGCTGTACTAGGTCAGCGTACCTAAGATGGCGATCAGGCATTGCTATTCACCTGCAGCATGTGTAACGGGTGTGCAGAATGGAGCCATACCCGTTCTGTGAGGCAAGATGAAGAGGAGTCAGGCCCAGCTTTGACTTGGCGTTGACGAAGGCTTTGTGTTGCAGCAGAATATCGGCAACTTCAAGATGTCCGTTCTCAGACGCCAGATGTAGGGAAGCCTTGCCATTCTACAGAAAACCAGAATATATTTAGTATATTGATGTTGGCCCGCGAGCAGATGCAGAGGCATGACAAAATACCTCATCAAACACGTCCACACGAGCGTTATTCTCCAGCAGTATGGCAACTATCTCCAGATGTCCCTCTTTACTGGCTACTAGCAGAGGTGACCAGCCGTTCTTGGCCTGCTTGTTCACCGCTATTTGCACATTGCCAGGCTCTATGTTCTTCACAATCTCCATGAGGATGTCAGCGTTACCGGCTCTGGCGCAGTAGTGCAGTGGCGTTTCCTGAGTCTGAATAGAGATTGCAGCTGCTACTCCTATTCTTGGTAGCAATAGCGTCTCCATTAACTTTGATTCACTTACCAACTTGTTTGCAACGCTGGTTTCACCGCCAAATTCAAGTAGCAGTTTTATCACATCTGTATCCTCAAAATCATAATGAGCCTGTGATTTCAGGAGCTGTGACGCAAAATGCACGGGTGTCTCCCCTTCCTAAAACAGAACTAGTGCTATTAGTCTGGTTGGGGGGGGAAGGGTACTTCTCTGGTCTCAAGCAAGCTTACATTATTCTGCTGGTTGACCAGCACGACGGCATCGACTTTGGACCTGGTGTTGGCGACACAGCGAATCAGCTCATCCGTCACCTCCCAGTGGCAGTACTTGACTGATATGTGGATAGGGGTCTCTCCGCTCTACAACAGCAACATGACATCATCTCCAGTAAGAAATAGCAGATGGAAGCTTGTCTGACTTACTTTTGATGGGAGAGTCGGGTTACTGCCTTCCTCTAGGAGAAGTCGAACGACTTTGATTTGACCGGATCGAGCAGCAATATGCAGAGCATTCTCGCCATTCTACAAACCAACCCACAGCCATCAGCCTCTCATAGACATCGAAATTTCCATCAACCCTTCATAGGCATAGAAATCGCCAGTTGTGACATTGCACTCGATGGACAAACAATTCATCACTGACAATTACCGGTCTTAAGTAGACTCAGAGCCTAGCCATGTCAATGCTATCCGTGTCACTTCTAAAGTCGGAATTTGATTCCATTAAAGAATAGGTAATCGTGTAGACAATGAGAGTGCATTGTACCCAATCACCGGTTACAGAGACGACCAATAAATAGGCTGATAGATCAGCAAAACTTTGAGTACAAAACTCGAATAGCTCTTATTGATCCACTCTTGACGTGTCGTGACACTAGTCCTTTAGGACGGACATACAACTCCACCTCCTTGAATTTATTCACGTCCGCTCCGCACTTGATGAGCATCTCCACGCATTCCTCAGAACCGTCTATTCGCGCCGCTATGTGTAGTGGAGTCTCCTGAGCCTGCAAAAACAGCGCTACGGATCATCATATGTTCGAGCTCAGAAAACTAGGGAGAACCGTGGCTCACTTGTTAATTGAACAAGTGCTGGACGAGATGGTATCATATTCACTCTATGCTTGTATAAGTAACAGCATTCATTCAATAAGGACCACTACGTTATCTTAAATGTATGATAGCTATCTCTAGCAATAGAACATGGTAATACATTAGCCCAAGTTCTTTCTCTCCAAATGTTTTGGATGAAACGGTGCTTACCTCGCCCCCTTTGATGTCGACTTGTGCTCCGTAGCCAAGAAGCATCTGTATGACTTGAGGTTTGCACGCCTCCACAGCGATGTGTAGGGAGGTATATTGGTCCTAGATAATATACATTCTGATGCACACATGCATGTAGGAAATAGTCAGGATTACTGGGCTATACGTCAATGACATTGGTAGTTACCTTAGTCTTAGAGTCTACAGCAGCTCCTTTATTGAGAAGGGCTTTCACGACGGAGGCGTGGCCGTATCTAGCTGCGGAATGGAGACTGATCGCACCGTTTTTGTTCGGCATCATCAACGGCACTCCCCGCTTCAGGAGAGCTAGAGCTGTGTTGGGATGACCTACAAAATAATTTATTGAGATGAACTCTCTCTTCCTTTCTCTCTCCTCTACACATTCCTCTCCTCCCCTCTCTCTCCCTGCTCCCTGCATCTCTCCTCCCTCTCCTCTACACATTTGTCTCTTCCCCTCCTTTCCTCCCATCTCTCTCATTCTTTTTTCTTCTCTCCTTCTCTGTCCTTCCCTCCATTTCTATTGTAACGCCCCGCTCTCACAATCAATCTCTATAAACAAAGATCTCGAAAACAAGAGAAGAAAATGAGAGAGAATAAGAGGGAGAAAGA
>ERZ1740065.414-NODE-414-length-22757-cov-12.357457_pt1 | contig 22757 bp, 36 predicted proteins | sample MGYA00581738_ERZ1740065 | MGnify/ENA primary metagenome ERZ1740065 (study PRJEB43018, sample SAMN04849749) | marine metagenome | isolation source: floating plastic debris | place: Pacific Ocean | collected 2008-09-01 | study: EMG produced TPA metagenomics...
GGGGGAGGGGGAGGGAGATGGAGGGAGAGAAGTAAACCATCGGATGGAGCCGTGACAGCTGACGTACCCCAGCCTATCAGCAGGCAATGTTTGAAGGAGAGGTAGTCAGTCAGGAAGCCTTTTACTACAACTATGAAGAGGTAGACGCCCTCCACGAACATCCAGGAGAACTGTGATAGGTGGAAAAACTTGTATAGGCAGTTGAGAATCCTGCACTCCATCTGAAATATACCGAGTATTACTGACACAGTGCTAGTAGGGTCTCATACATCCGCAACACAGCAGAACTTACCGGCCTCTCAAACAGGTCGTAGTAGTAACTGTTAATCAACAGTGAAATCCAGAGGAAGTTCTTGATGGTCATAGCTGAGAGTAGCTGACAGTGAATATGGTTCCTTAAACATCTCAGGTGCCTGAACAACAACAAGATGACAACATATGACCAGTCAGCTAGTCAGGCGGTCAGCAGTAATAAAACTGCATATCACAAACCAATAAATGGCTGTACCTCTACAACAAACAGCTGTTCATCAGCAGCAATATTAACAGGTGCCCTGTCAATCAGAGGAAAGTACGTGACTGTATTCTCATGTTGCCTGCAATCGGATGGCTGTCAGCCTACCTCTCCCACACCCCGCCCAAACGCAGTCCCCACAAACAGCTATGTATATGAAGGTTTTATTATTGGCCGAGTCAAAGTATTTAACAGAGCGGCTGTCTGTCTACGTTGGCGCTCTATCAGGTGTCACAGAGAATTTACCTGGATCCAAGCCATCAGTCAGCACCAGTGCCAACAAAACGAAAATACAGCATTCTTATCGCATTCACTCCCACTGCCTTCACCATAAACATGTAAATAAAAATCATTTCGCTGTACCCTGCAACTACTTATCCCCTCGAACATTTTCGCATTGACAATAAACTTGCTACAGCACCTTGCAGTACGAAGGAAAAGAGCAGAGTGTATTTTTTTAGATTAGAGAGACCGAAAAACTGAAATAACTTCATTTCTCCAACAAAGTTGGCTGATTTCATCAACTTTTGTAGATCTATTGGAATATTTTACCCAGTTAGGCTGAATGTCATGAGAAAGGAAAGTCAACTTTATCCGCTTGGTCTGTTACACTCTGAGATACTCACTTGAATCTGACGAAGACGAGTATGGCAGTGACCATGAAGAGATTGGACACAGCGAAACCAGACAGGTATATGAACGCCGTGATCCTGTGCAGTTGTAGCTGTGCCTGCAGTTGGATACGCGTCTCTGATAGTCAGACAATCAATCAGCAGTATCAACTCAAATACGGCTGACTCTTACCGCTTTGCGCAGACGAGTTCTCTCATTGTCGACCATCTTGTCTTTTATAACCTGGATACAGATGGTGTAGTTGGCCCTCTCGCTCCAAGTTCCGTTTTCTCGGCAATACCTCTCAGCCAAACGTCCTAACAGAAACATTACATGTAGGTCAGATAACGTACCTGCAGACAAGCCTCAACCTACTGAAATATCAAGGCCAGCTCTTACAGAGTCACTCCAGTAACTCACGAACTCCGCCACATGAAAGGATTCACGTTAGCCATGGGTACAAGTGTCTCTTGAGTTTTTTAAGGCTTTTGTCATCAAAATCCATAAATAGCACAGGTGAATGCATCAGAGTAATTAATAGCGACCACAGCAATGGCCGCTCTCCCTTGGACTATCAGGCAAAGCTCTCAGACGCTGTCAATGAATTCACACCACCGAACACAAGGCGAGAGCTGCGTGTGGACCAGTTACTGACCACTGATAGGTTCACCATGCCACACAGCACTAATCAGCAGTCCTTGTAAACTCCACTTCATAACCATCAAAAGTAACACTGCTAATAGACAGGAAACAGCCACAGCGACAAACACCGTTGTTGACCTCCGTGCTCTCGCTATGGCTGGTGCTAGTTCAGTTCAACCTCCCCCACACTATCACCAATAGCAACTACTACACCAGCAGGCTCTCCACACATACATACACCCCTAACGCCGCCTCCACTCCTACTGCCTCTGCCCCCTTCCCTATCGCCACCACCACTCCCACAGCCACTGCCACCGTCCCCAACTCCTCCTCCACTTCTTCATCCTCTACCCCTAACGCCGCCTCCACTTCTACAGCCGCACTGATTATTGCGAAATTAGTATCCTTACTTACATCATTTCTAGATATACAGTGCAGCGAGAGAGACATGCTTTCAAGGATACATTGATTTGATAACGCAAAGTCCTTCACCACTTATTGTTCTCACTACTACAGAAAACAGTGCGAGCTGTGCTCTCTCCTCATGTGAAATAAGGGATAATTATATATGTGGTTATATTAAATACTAGAGAAAACCATGAGTGGTCAGCTTTTTGTTCACTAGAAGACTCATTACTAAGCCTAGGTGTAGCTTACCTGAGCTATGTTTGGTTGTATCTACCTCTGGGCAAAGTACAGCAGCCATGCTGCCTGCTGGAGTCTGTGGCCATATGCTGACTCCGTCATAACAAGAGTAGCAAGCATCTCCTGAGCATCGATAAGAAGAGTCATCATTAAAACCATAGCATATTTTCAAGGTACCTCTGCCACTGACGGTCTCACTCACTTACCTGTGTAGTTATAGGCTGTGCAATCCACAAGCGGCGGTTGTGTTTGATACTCGCTATAGCTGGCTGAAATATACTGACTCGACCTGGACTGATGACCATACTCTTCTACCATGTATGCAGCTGCGACAGTCGATGGAGCAGCATTGTGAACTCTAAGGTACACTAGCAGGAGCAGAAGACTAGTAACAGCCTTCTTTTCGCAGGTAATCATTAGTTGTATCATAGGCAGAACAAGCATGAATATTCAGACTAAAACTGATTTCTATACACTCGATTCTAGATCACTGTGCAACTCTACTGGACAAACAACACTAGTAGACAGTGGTCGGCTCGTCTTTATAATAGCCGAGCCAAAGAGCAAGGCAACCTTCTGTCTTTGTCACGTGATTGAGCAATGAAGCAACGAGCGTTTTAATTGGAGCTATGGATAGAACCGTGGCCAATGGAAGTAAGCTAAGATCTGATTTTTGCGTCTTGTACCGCAGACCAGATTATCAACATCGTAGGTATGTGATCGTGTCTTGTCTTGTTGCATTTGCATAAACAGTGTGGCAGCGGTAACACATCAATTAGAGAATGTAGCACCCATTGAAATGAGTCACATTAATGATGATACCCCAAATGTATTGCATATATAAATATGATGCTGCTATGCAATGCAATTGTTATTGGGATAGATAGGGAGTGTAGTTTAGTTAGTATGTGTGTACTTGTATAATGTAGTAGTACGGTAGTATGTATGTATGTATGAGTATCTATGGACATGCCTTTCGGTATAGTATAGGAGCAGAATAGAACCATCCTCATGTCTTATGCAGCAGGTGGTGGCAGGTAGCACGTGCCAGGTAGATGCTGAGCAGCTCGACTACTTGATCTCTCATAACCCTCTCCCATATTCTACTGATGAGAGCAGCAGAGAGAGTGAGTGATCTATGAACTGACTTATTGAATTTTCACTCACTTGTATTATAGCTGTCAGAGATGAGGATGGCTCTTGTCTTGCATCAGCCAAATGCCCATGTCATATAGCAGCCAGTTGCCATCAGATAGCTGACTCAGGATATACCAAACTTGCACTTTGTTTAGATTTGCTCTGAAACCTAGTTCCTCAGACCAGCTATTGAGATACCACATAAGGTGACCAGTGGTAATAGAACTGAACACCGTTTCATCATACCGTATTGCGCATGTGAATGCGATGTGAGGTGGCTTCTAGGTGGAAACTCCACTCACATAAACATTAGTCTTCTTGCTGCTCCACTCAGCTACCTATCAGCCATACCACACTACTCAAACAGCCTGGATCCACAAAAGCATATAGCCTGAGAACTGAGATATCGTTGGGGCATTCATTCACTCCATCCATCTGAACCTGATGTAATCTCCATTATCAATACAAAAAACTGAATGGCATACAGTGAGAAATTTTGAGTGTAAGACGCATAGCTTGCCGGACCTAATAAATAAACGCACTTGATCTACTACCAGTATTCAATTCTATGCTCCATGTATCAAAGGTAAGCTCGAGACCGTCTGACGGATTGGAGTTGTCTTCTCGCCCCTTTTCGATTCTATTTGCTGTTGCGACACAACAAAGCATGCGGAACGACGGTTGACGTCATCATGTGTGTATCGAGCGGCTTGGGTAGTTGCAGCTGCATCCTTCTACATACCTCCGGCGGAGTGGAAGCTAGTACGAGCACCGACCTAAGTGAAAAATACTTCTTGGTGGTAAGAATCACGTTTTTCCTACTGCATACAATAGCTGATAGCACACCTCTATAAGCAGGTTATTGACCTAGATATTTGCAATTCTGCTAGACTTTTTGCTAAGTATATCTATCTACAGCATGTATGAATGAATGGCTGCACACGGAATGTTTGTGTTTGCTGGTGTTTTGGATTGATGCACTTGATACGAGTCCATACAACTACATCTGCTGTGCTCAATTAATGATCACATACCATGTGGGCTGCCATGAGCAAAGATTCTGAGGCTGTCGATCACTAAAAGTAAGCTATCACACAATAACTTTGTTGCTCCATTTTAGTTTTTTAAGTTTTATGAAGGTATTTACACATGTATTTGTCATGTACAATATATGTACAATACACGTGCTGAGAGAATGATTGGTGATTGTGTTGATTGATTAGCACAGTATTATAACCAGAGTGGTGAGCATAGTTGTCATTTGTGCGTGGACATAACAACACCCACCTTCACTCATATCACTGAATGTGTGCCATCCTCTGCCTATTTAGTTAAGGATATATTCTCTGTCTTGATTTTTATGGTAATGCCATAGTAAATTAGTTGAATTGGCGAGCTTAGGAGCTTGTTACTGGGATGATACCCTGTAATACTAGGTTGGGTTGCACCATTAGCTGTATCATGATGCAAACAATGGAGGCTTATCTGCCAGTTCATTGGGTGAAAGATTGCGTCAAGCTGACTCTGCAAACAGCCGTATGCAGTCATTACAGTGTAGGGGGTGTGTATTGTAGCACGGTTTGATTCTCTTCTCTTAGGACTGATTGCCAGCAAGGAGACAATGAGCCAGGACAAGGGAAATCGCCGGACAGCAGCTGCTGCTGAAGAGTCCCTGTATAGAATACCTCCGTATTTCTATGTGCACGTTCTCGATCAGAATACTAATGTTACTCAGCTTCACGTTGGTCCTAAGACCTACATCAGACAGGACAATGAAAGGTTAGCATACTACTTCTTCCCAACTTCCTGCTTTTATGATCATTACAAACAGCATTGAAGTTCGCCGTGTTGAATTTCAGAGTTGTGTTTGGACCAGAGCGGATGATAACAGTACCTCCAAGGCACTACTGTGTTATTGAGAATCCTGTGGCCAAGGATGACGATGGCTCGGTTATCATGGAGAATGGTCAGGCCAAGCTGCTGCATGCTGATCAGGAAATACGCCTTGCCCAGGTTAGTAGTGCGGTAGGTTAGTAGTGCGGTAGGGTAGTAGTGCGGTAGGGTAGTAGTGCGGTAGGTTAGTAGTGCGGTAGGGTAGTAGATGATTGTGATGGCTGTGGCCGTTGGTGAAGTTGTAGTACATTATACAGGAGCCATTTCCTCTATATCCCGGAGAAGTGATCAAGACCAGCGTTACTCCATTACGAGTGGTGGCAGCAAACACAGCTCTCAGGTTGAAGGCATTGCTGGACTTTGAGAATGGGGCGGAGAAGAGAACTGCTGGCGACGAATGGCTGTTCGAAGGCCCTGGTATGGCGTGTCCCGTTCTCTCTCTTTCTGGCTGTCTGCCTAATGGCCCAAACAGACTGGAGATGCGGTGCCGCTCGGCGGCAGCTTTGCGGTAAAATGTGGTTAACTAATCCATCGGCGGTGCGGATCTGCTTGATTTGTCTCCAGACTGTTTGGGCCTTAATGCTGTAGTGTCGCAGCTATTGATTGCTGTAGTTTGTAATATGTCAATATGTCAATATGTGCTCTGAACCAAAGAGCAATGAAAAAGTGACATGGTAGCGTCGATGTGCCGACTGATTGGTTGATGGATGTTGCAGGGACATATATACCTAGGAAGGAGGTGGCTGTGGAGGAGACGATCAGGGCCACAGTGATCAAGCCCAATCAAGCCATCAAACTGATGGCTAGGAAGGAGTGTGTAGGCAGAGATGGTAATAACAGGGTGACAGGTGAAGAGTGGCTGGTGCAGAGAGTCGGTGCCTACCTGCCTGGTGCTTACGAGGAAGTGGTGGATCTCGTCAATGCCTTCGTCCTTACTGAGAAGGTAGACTTCCTTCGTGACCAAGATCGATAAATTAAATGAGGTGCAATTGGAATTTGATTGCAATTATTTCTCATGCAAAGCTATCTAACAGATCAATTGAGAGCTGATGCACCCAGAGTACTAAAAAAGCTATTCAAGATTCAACGTTGTATTGAGCATTGTATTATTACTGGAGGTGCATCATACTCTCAATTGATAGCTTTTCATGAGAAATAATCAAATTTTACTATCCGTAACCATTCCATAGTACTCCTAGGGAAAGTTTTTCTATATCCTCTCAAGATTTTCCATTCGTGATTGTGATTCAAGATGTAGCCACACTAGCTTCGGTCTGTGGCCTGGCCAACTACAACTACAACGCGTTTTGTGGTCTAGGAAAGATGATTCTGTCATATCCCTGACTAGAAACACTAGCTAGCATATACACTGTGATATTGACAGAGGGTATTGTCAGAGATCATCGTGGTATTTTTTGGTATTGCTTCTCTTACTGGTTGGGGTCATGCCTGTCAAGTCTCCTGTATTTCCCCGGGAGACTCCTGTGTTTTAGGTGCCAGAATTTAGGGTTGAAATTGCTATTAATGGTTTTCTAATGTTCTCCTGTGGCTCACCAGTTAGATATTGCTGAGCTCAACTCAAATATGACAGAATCCTAGCTGTAGGGGGTAGGGGGTAGGGGTTTTGAGCTATGGGTTCTCAAAGTTCAGAAAAATGGAACCTCCAGTATTTTCAGTCTGACAGGTTGACAGGTCTGGTACTCCGAGAGGTTGACAGGTCTGGTTGGGGTTTGGGTTTTACTACTTCACTATGCGTGTGAGATGAGACAAGTTTGAGCTGATCAGTGTTGGAACTATTTCAGAAAGCACTGCACATGAGATGCCTGCGCACTTTCACTGATGGAAAGAAGTGTCTAAGAAAGAACGGGGAAGAATGGCTGATTAAAATGGCGGACACTGAGACTCACATTCCTGGCGTGTACGAGGAAGTAGTTGGCGTGGTCAACATAACCACCGTCACCAATCGCCAGTATTGCGTAATTGTCAACCCTGTGGATGCCAGTGGCAAACCTCAGCTTGGAAAGAAGAAGCTCATCCGGGTAGGACAGCTTATACAAAGATGCTGTTTCAATTAACTGGATATCGCATTGTTCAAAAGAATATTGCTGTTTCAGGGAGAATGCTCGTTCTTCTTGATGCCAGGGGAGACGCTGGAGAAAGGTATCCAGGATATATTCGTGCTGGGAGAGGATCAAGGACTCATTCTGAAGGCATTGGAGAAGTTTACAGACGGTGTAAGCCTCTTGCCTAGTCCGAGTACATGAGAGCACACAATGCAGTCTCTACCTGCAGTCTGATAACTTCTACTTCAGGATGTTGAGAGAAACCCTGGAGACCGATGGATGATCAGGGGCCCTACAGAATATGTTCCCCCTGTCGAAGTCGCAGTGGTGTGTGAAAGGAAAGCCATTCCTCTTGATGAGAATGAGGGCATCTATGTTCGGGATGTAAAGACCGGAAAAGTAAAGTGCAGTTGGCCTCGCTACCATATTTATGCTGCTGTTGGTTTGTTATGTCATCCAGCGCCTTTCATTACAGGTCAGGGCTATCACTGGGGAGACATACATGCTCAAATCTGATGAAGAACTGTGGAGCAAGCAACTGCCAGCCGGAGTGGAGGAGCTTCTCGTATCAGGCAAAGACCCACTTGGTGACAGGGGCAACCGTGGTGCGGGACCTGGCAAAGAGCGTGACAGGACAAAGGTCGTGACATTTAGGGTTCCTCATAACGCTGCCATGCAGATCTATGATTACAAGGAGAAGAAGGCCAGGTCTGCTGCCACTCACGCTGTCATTGATGGAGTCATTAAGTCATGATTTTGTATAGACATTCCGTGTCATTACAGAGTCATGTTCGGTCCTGACCTGGTCATGCTGGGTCCTGATGAACAGTTTACGAAGCTTGCACTGTCAGGAGGCAAACCTAAGAAGCCAAATGTGATCAAATCGCTATGCCTGCTGCTGGGACCTGACTTCTGTACGGACATCGTGGTGGTAGAGACTTCTGATCACGCTCGGCTTTCTCTTCAACTATCTTACAACTGGTGACTGGATCTGATCGGCATCTCTGTTTCATCATGCTCTTCAGCTGATTGACTGTATGGGTTCCACATACCTTACAGGCATTTCGAGGTGAAGGATAAGCAAGATGCAGAGGGAGCCACCAAACTATTCAGCATTCCGGACTTTGTTGGTGATGCTTGCAAGGCAATTGCTTCCCGAGTCAGAGGAGCCGTGGCTGGAGTCCCATTCGATGAGTTTCATAAGGTATCTATCTGCATAGCCTCAATTCTATTCAGACGATAAGTGCTGACTCCCTGCTACTATTTATCCATTAATTGTGATCATTCTTCTTTCTAGAACTCAGCTAAGATCATCCGAGGCTCTGTTTTCGGTTTTGATGAGGGCATGAAAATCCGAGACCGGTTTGTGTTCCCTCAGAACAACCTAATCGTTACAAGCATTGACATCCAGTCAGTGGAGCCTGTTGACCAGAGAACAAGAGACTCACTGCAGAAGTCTGTGCAGCTGGCCATCGAGATCACCACTAATTCACAGGAGGCAGCAGCCAAACACGAGGCTGAGAGGCTCGAGCAGGAGGCGAAGGGAAGGTTGGAGCGTCAGAGAATCACTGACGAGGCAGAGGCGGAAAAGTCACGACGTCAGCTGCTAGAACTGCAGGTTAGGACTGTTCAACAGTCGATTAGTACATACAATGATAAGTAGGCTGTGTGTCCACCAGGCTGTATGCAATACTGTAGGCACATAGTGCAGCTGTGGAGAGTACAGGTCAGGCCAAGGCAGAAGCTCAGTCAAGAGCTGAGGCTGCCAGAATTGAGGGAGAGGCAGCTGTTGACCAAGCCAAGCTCAAAGCTCAGGCACTGAAGATTGAAGCGGTACGTGTTTCCGTGTTGCTGTTGTGCTGTGAGAGGACAGCTAACACCACTGTATTCTGATTGATCAGGAATCGGAGCTCGATCGCTTGACCAATGCCAGAGAAGCAGAGACGAAGTATGTGCGAGAGCAGAATGATCTGGAAGTTAGCAAGGCAAGGGAGATCTCTCTCATAGAGGTTAACAAGTTCAAGAATATGGTGGACGCGATTGGTGCCGACACTCTGCGCGCCATGGCGGCTGCTGGCCCCGAGATGCAGGTCAAACTGCTGCAGGGTCTCGGCATCCGGTCGACATTGATCACTGACGGCTCGTCTCCCATCAACCTGTTCAACACAGCCAATGGTCTGATTGGAGCCCCGATGCCAGCGAAGAGAAGCAGGAGAGTTAACGATGACGACTCTGCTGACGGCTCCGATCAGGAGTAGTGATCATGTGATCAGTCCACTTATGTCTGTGATTCTATCTTCTATTAATATTGACCAAGATTTCTAACATTTCTGCTGGTGATAGGCTGGTGGTAGGCTTGCTACGAAAACAATGTGATATTTTCCCAGGTTTCTTTTATTTTATTGGTTGTTGTAGTTCTACATACCACTCTTGGTAGTTGTTCAGCTGTGAGTGGATATATAAGGCAATGGTATATCAATACAGGTCATAGATACCAATCCTCTCACACCCTAGGCTGGTATAATGTAGGCCATCTATTCCTTGATGATTGGGGGCTGGTAATCCGGCTTTATGGCATCCTGGAGCTCTTCAGCATACATATCCAACCTCTGCGTCATCTTGAAACGTGATAACAGCATTTCAATGGTTGAAATCAATAATGGCCTGAGATCATATGATGGACAGAGAGGATGCTAGACAAGATACACATGTACATACGAATGTCAGGGTAATAACATCAATGTTCCAAACCCCACAGCATAGAGTGACCTTCACCTTTCAACCACATCTGATGATAGAATCTTACAATAACTCTGCTTCACAGAAACAATCAACTAATCAATGAGCCACTAATAACTTATTTAAAACTAACCTACACATGATACAGATTCCCTCAGTGACCAATGGCCATGTATATCAGCACCAAACCACTGCACCAGATCTCAAGCTTGAAGCCTGATGTTTGCACAGTTTATGCACGGTTTTCATAGAATGTTGGCCCGCCTGCTGTACATTTGGCATCAGCCAACAAAGGTGTTTACAATGTGCAGTTAATGCAAACATGTAAAATGCAGCAATATGAGTTTTGTACTGAGTTTTGCTGTCATGTGTAGTAGGTCCACGTTGCCTTTTCCATACATGTACACGTCCTCGTCATTATACGAAATTTCTACGCCATGGTGGCCCCATTGTACCATTAGATGCCGTAAAGACCATTTCTACAGACAGCCATACTTTTAAGTCCTGTGTGTGCAGTTATATGTCATGTGGAGAAAATAAAGCTTGTTGTATTGCAAGGTATCCCATAGGAGAGGACGATTCCGGAAGTTTCAAGGAACATTTTTCTGGAAAATTAACTGCTGATAACGATGATAGGGAAGAAGACAGCACTGCTGTCTAAAAATAGAATCACCTTTTGATTCACCGAATGAGATTGGAGCTGACAGAGCTGATAATGACAGCCTTAGACTCACCCTAAAGCACCATTTATCCTTGACTTGTCGGCATGCATTTAAATCAACCTCTGTAATCAGCAATCCATCTTGAGTTCTGGATAGACCCTGTAAGAAATATCGAGCTAGTAACAGTGGCAGAAGAGCTGAGATACACTGAGTGAGAAGGACAGCAGCAGGAGACATAGACTCACAGGCGTTCTCAATCCGTCAGGGCCAGCGACGTACGACGAACCATAAAAATCACCAAAATCTTTGTGAGCACCTTTACCATCCGCAGACGTGAATTCATTCGGAAAGGTTTCCTACATAACAATATTCTTCTCAGCATGTAGTTATAAAGTTCAAAGTTTTTGGGTTCGAAGTGGTGAAATTACTACCTTTCCAACACGATTAATAGCTACAGTGAAGTAGCTGTTGGCAATGGCTGCACATCGAGCCTCGATACCCCACATAGGTTCACTGCAACAAGGAAGAGAGGAAAATGGGAATTAAACTGCAGGATGTGAAATCACAAGTGAGATGGAGTGACCTGATAACTACCTGAGACTGCCAACCGTAGCAGACGGATTGAACACAATCTCGGCACCATTGATGCCATACATCATCCAGTTCTGTGGGTGGTGTCTGCCATAGCAGATGTTCACAGCCAGCCGTCCAAACTGAGTATCAAAGACTCTATGTCCGGTATCGCCCTCCATGTAGTAAGTGGCCTGTAAGTGTATGTATCAATCATACTTCTACCTGCTACTGGAGCAAAGGCTGCAGGAGTAAGGCTTGAAAACGGACCTCATTGAAGTCACCAACTCTCGGGATATGATTCTTTCTCGTCTTGCCCAAGACAGCACCAGAGTTTGAGATGACCACTAAGAAGAAAAGGCACCATGAACTCAGCTAGAGCAGTGAGAAGCTAATGGAGTCAAAGTACCGCAGCAGACCGGCAGTGTTGGCGAGCACTTCACCGTGCACTTCATCGCGCTCCAATATCGGCGACACGATGACCATGTTGTATTGTTTCGCCATCTGAAACAGCATCGCATGTAGTCTGAATGATAGGATCCTGATCGCATACATGTTGGTACAACACTTTCATCATTATTATTTTCATATCTTATGTATATCATTGCCTGATATATGGCCAGGAGAGCAGCAGTTGAAGGGTGCATTGTGGGTTTTGTTCCGTAGTCAAGGATATTATATACACCAGAATAAGTTTTCCACATAAACCTCGGCGGTTGATTATCTTTCATTTGTTAGATGAAATAAAATGTCACACAATTCTCAGCATAAATTTGCTGGCTATTGAAGTAAGAGTAAGCAGATAAGTTCTTACCTCTTGCAGCATGACTGTTGTAGGACCAGTCTCGGCTGATTCTGCAAACTGACACCAGGGATGCTTCTCTCGTGTGCAAAAGGCAAATGGCATGGCTACAACAGCATAGGCAGTTAGAAGTGAGCAGTCCAATCTATGATTTCATAGCATGATGTAGAGACTAGATGGTACACACTCCATGCCTCTTGCATACACAGTATGTTGACTCCACACATCGCTGCTGCCGCGGCAATTTCCTTGATTCGAGTCCACAAAGCTTCCCTCTACAACACACAACTGCTCTCAGGGTTCCCATCAGCTGCAGCCAGAACATAACTGAACCATCAGAATACAAGTTGCTAGAGCTACGCCACAGAGATTGAGGTATCATCGATCACAGATCACATCAAACCTGCGTCGGTATTGATATCGTAGAATACAGCATAAGGAATTATGCTGTATTCTACGATATCAATACCAACTCAGGTTTGATGTGATCTGTGATTTTGCCAAAAGTTTGTTTTTAGCTATTCTGCAAAAGTAATAAATGCACTGCACTGTACTAGCGAATGAACATCAACATGCAAGTTTCTCATTAGTAATTTTCCACAGTGTGCCACCAATAGAGAGCACATACCTGTGCTGCTATTGGGGATGTTGTAGGGAGGACGATCTTGTTTTGGATTGCACCAATTCTCACAACCCGTGGGGGTCTCATCTCCTCTGTTAGTGTTCGGCACAGTAAAGATGTTCCAACTAGCTCAAAGCCTTTACTCTCTGCCAGTTGTATAGCTGCAGTTGGAAGCTCAAGTGATCTGCAAACAAATGCTAAGATGTGCCACAGAATACATTTGCAAACTCTAATAATACAGATAATATCAGCTTGGAGCACTCATCATCATCAGTAGGATGTACAAATATCTGTTGTGGGAAAAGAGAGATGTATTTTCTGCAATGTTTATCCTTGTATCTCCCTTTGCCTCCCTTTCAATCTTGCTCTTCCTCCCCAACTCTCTATTCCTGCCTACATACACTCTGCTATCCCCATCCATTTCCATTCCTCTCCAAACAGACTGACAACAACAGGCTGAACAGACAGAATTTTTTTGGATCAAACATTCAGAAAAATCTACATACAACTTGGACGCAGTAAAAATGTCAAACGAATTAGAAACAATGTCACAGCATACCTGCTCATGGTTATAAGTCACAGTGAGGCATCCACTAAAAAGTGAGGAGACCAAAAGTATTCAAGTTTGAGTTTGAGTAACATGTAATATACTATTCGATGATGGGTCATGTTTTCCAGGACTAGAGGCATTGTTACTACTGTGCCTAGCACAAAGTAATGTGCGATATATGAGATAACTCACCTACCTAGTATCGTATCTGAAACTTCTACCACTCATTATAGTAGATAGTTTAGAATACTCAAGAGTCAAGAGTCAAAATTAAAACCATAGCATAGGTATGGATTATGTACACGACAGAAAGTGTTAGAAATAGTAGTTGTTATATTAGGGGAGTATTAGTCAGGTCGATGATCAAACACTCCTACTCTTGCATTGTTTTCACTCGTCCAGCTGTGCAGTACAACAATAAAAACAGTCTCATCTGCACTGCTTAACTTACTCAGCCTCACCACCATACAGCACACGGAGTACTTCTGAGCGCTCTCCATCGGGTAAGTGTTTCTTCAGGGACTCCTCTACACTCGTGAAAGAGTTCGCCATCGTGGACCAGCAAGTAGCTTGAATGAAGTGTGCCTAAAATTCTGCCCAGGGTCGAGTGACACGAAACAGATGTGACCCAGGAGGAGATAATGCCAGGTCTCTGATAATGCTTTCGCTTTCACCAGCCTTTCGGAAGGGGCGTAACCGGCGGAACCGAAGAGGCGGAACTAGCTCATGATTACAGCGAGCCCAGTAGCTCATTTTTGCGGACAGGGAAGAAGAGGACGACGACTCCCTGTCGTCCACCCAGCTGTGACTACTTGACAGTGGAAGTCGTATCCGTTATCTATAAAGCTTCTGGTATTTTACATTCTCTCTATTCTTCCCCCTCAAATTTCAATCCAAACCAAATCATTGGCGGACCTCGCTTCAGATCCACATTTTATTGTAAACTTTCCTGAATAGATCTAAAGTATATACATCTATGTAGGCACACAGTCATCTATAATAAGCATGTGGTGTAGTATTTCCTTAACTTTTTTTCCAGGTATGTCGTTCGAGGAGCTAGCAGAGCTTCTTTCACACGACCCTTTTAATGTGGATGAATGTGTAGAAACCCTAGCTTGGCGTTCTTCTAAGAAGGATATAGATGGTGAAACAAAGCTCGAGCCCATGGTTTTGCACGGTGCTTTTTGCCAAACTATCCAGAGACTTAAAGATTATGAGGAAAGACTTGGAACTCAAGCTGTCATGTTAGAGAGTGAGTGTGTTGAAGAAGAATCTAGGCAGAGGAAAAAGGTCAAAGATCTACTTCAAGAAAATCAGGTCTTGTAATAATATAACTAGGGGATAATCAAAGTGATTGAGTCACCATATTGTATTTCGATAATCTTCATTTATAGTGTGCTACTCAACACTTCAAAAGTTTAGATGAGAGAATCAATCATGTAGCTACGAAAGTAGTCCATCTTGGTGATCAGCTGGAAAGTGTCAATGTGCCTCGAGCGAGGAATGCTGAAGCTTTGCATATGATGCGATACCTTGATGTTTTCATGCTGGACACTAGAGTGAGAATCAAGAACTCATGCCACTTACGAAATGTATTGCAATCACATCGTCACAGATAGCTGAGTGAAATGCGTGTTGTAGAATGGTAGCCTGGTTGATGAGCTGCTATCAGATTCATCACGGCTGCCTGAAGCTGCAGAGCTCGTTCAGAAGCTGTACCTCATCTCCCAAGAGCTTCCCTCCAATGACAGCAGGTTCGATCAGACGAAGGCACACATCACTGAGATATATGAGAGCATCGAGAGTAAGCTGATTGATGGCTTCCTCCAGGCCTACAATTGTGGACAGGTTGGCCATGACTTCATACCTTCATTAGATCACACTCTTCTCAGACATTAATATTCATGATCTGTGTATGCTATGAGCAGATCGAAGAAATGAAGCGTATGTGTGACCTGCTGAGAAATTTCCTTCGCTACAATGATGTCATCGAGAGATTTATAAATGAGAGTCAGAAGTTTATCGTGGGAAAGCATGATTTGATTGGAAAGATTGAAGAGCTAAGCCAATCAACATCACAAATTATTTCTCAGGTAACTGCGAGATTTATTCGATCAATATAAATACCTGCAGCTGCTGTTAACATCTATGACTTGTTACTCCCAGGTTTTCTTCAAGCCTGAAACTGTGATGACTAAGTTTGTCAGCAACATCTATGTTGGAGCTCTGAGCAGTTATATCAATGGTGAGCTGGAAGCCCTACGAGGAAATATGGAGCAGTACCTGGAGAAGCTAAGTGCTCTGTACGCTAGCACAACGCAGCTCTCGCAGTCATTGTCAGAGACTCTCAAATTTGGATCGGACACCTCCTTCCTGATGAAGCTCACACAAAACAAGCTATTTGGTGCCTACCTCAGCAAGTATAAGGAGTACGTTAGCACACCTCAATCAAGAGATTGCTGTTTCCTTCACTATTTTGGCTGTTCATTATCTCCTACAGACAAGAATTCGGTTATCTGCGAGATAAGACGACTACCACTCTTGCCAAGTACTATGAGAGTAGAAATCATGTGAAGCGGCAGCTACAAGCAGGAGGGCTCAGTGACTTCAGGCGAGAAGTACAGGCCAAAATACACATCAACATAGGGCCCAATATTGATGGCTATGATGGCGAGGTAGTGTGTTCAATTCTATGTGTCAAACCGATAATGCCTCCTGCCGTAATAGTGTACAGTGTACCATATGTAATGTGTATGTGTATACATAAACCAAACGCATGTTGGCACATACCTACGTGCGCTCTGTTCATATGCACATCTGTGTGATTAGTAGATACAGTATCTGCTACCTATTTGCTTACTGCAGAAGAGAGGATGGTGGGCTGTTGTGTCAGCTTATGAGTAGTGTGTGTATGGGTTATGACGCATCATGTCTTTGCAGGTTTTCTTGTCACAAGAAATTGCCATCAGTATCCTCCAAGATTTCAAGTTGGCTTATGGTCGTAGTAAGAATCTGGTAAGCATCAAAGACCTGCCGCAACACGCCTCACAGATCTTTCTAACTCTCACACAGTATCTCTGCACAGAATTTGTCGACTATGCCATAGGTAAACTGCACCAGGACATCTGCTGATACTATATATACAACGCTGTCATCATCATTCTATCGCTAATGTGCTGTAGAACTGGCGTTGTACCACTGTCCCCTGCCAGAAAGCAGAGTACCACCCAACCTCCATTTCTTCTCTGCCGTGTCAGACACCAGTGCCATAGTTCATCTGTTTGAGAAGCAGTTTGCCGACTACCTGTGGCCCATAATCTGTCGGTCTGGCCACCAGGAGGAGTGCATCACTGCTAAGAACACCTGGATTGAACAGGTTGTAAATCTTATGTTTGCTTGATGTGAGCTCATTCCGATGTATTGAGAAGACAACTCCTGCTTGTGCACAGCCTCCCAGCTGTCTCGCCAGATCGTGTCCATGTCATTATTTTCTCGTTTCTAGTTTGAGACAAAGCTGGACCTTGGTTTGGAGAGAACATTGATGGCTATATGTGGTTATACCAAACATCTGCTCACTAGTGAGCAGAAACGAACAGACTTCAGGCCAGAGAGATCAGACATGAGTATGATGCACTCCAAAGCTTGTTCCCTGGTGGTAACTTATATCACTCAGACTGTGAGCAAGATCAGGCAGCAGCTTGATGGAAAGAACAGGCTGATCATGCTGCATGAGCTGGGTGTGAGGCTCCACCGAATCATCTACGAACATCTACTGACATTTCAGTACAACTCATTGGGCGCTATGCTGGCAATATGCGACGTCAATGAATACAGGACATGTATAAAGCAGCTGGATGATGGTGATTTAGTGAGCCTGTTTGATGTGCTGCACGCTCTGTGTAACCTGCTGGTCGTACCAACAGATAACCTGAAGCAGATCTGTGTCGGTGAACCATTGAACTCGCTGGACAAACCAACTCTGTATTCCTTCATCCAGCTGAGAGAGGATTTTAAAACGGAGAGATTAGGGAATATTCTGGGAAGATAAGACCATACAAACTGTTCATTGAATTTATTGGTTATTGAATCTAATACTATCGATGATATCATTCAACCTAAAGCTTGGCCTCCTTCTTGAAAAGAACCTGCAGCTTCTGACTCAGCATTATGTTGCCCTTCAGCTTCAGTTTCCCAGACATGAAAGCCTACGAGTAAGACCATAATTAGTTTGATAATAGCGAGTGAGATTGACTGGTGCTTGCGATCAATGATGGTGAGAAAGAAAATATATTACCTTTTGCGCGTCCAATTTGCCAGACACCAAGTCCACAACATCATCATCCGAGAGTGTGAGAGTCACTCCAGGCTTTGCATCAACTGGTGCACCAGGTGTAATCGATCCAGGTTGAGACTTGAGGTCAACAGCTGCAGCGTCACCAGGCAGTATGAGAGAATATCTCACCAACAAGCCATGATGAGAGTGGAGAGACATGTGCAATCTACTTACTCCAAGTTTGAGCAACTTTGCCACTCTTAGTGATGTTGAACTGGAATACAGCTTGAACCTTGCGGACAACATCTGCTGTGACCAGATTTTGCATTTCCTTGAACGTAGCTGTGCTGCGCAATGTGCTGTCGGCTCCACTTGTTGAAGCAGGTGCCTGCAGGTGGTTATAACATGAAATCAGAGACTTGGCAGTCTACTGCTGCAGGATGGTGACAGTGTTGAGGTTACGCGTTCCTACCTCACATGTAGAGTGGAGATCCACATACCCGCCAGTGATAACCTTATTACCACTCTCAATGATCTACAATCACACCGCCACATAGAGCCTAGGCACCGCATCTCCCACATTCTCATAGCATGTCCACTAACTCACCATAGACTCAAAATGAATGCGATTGTCAACTTTCCACATCTCGGTGCGGATTGTTTGTCCTGGGATCACAGGTTTGGCAAACCTTACTTTGATGGCCTTGAACTTGGTAACATCATTGCCAGCATACTGTTGTAGCACATGTCTCGCAGCGAACCCCATGGAGCAGAGCCCATGGAGGATTGGCTTATCAAATCCTGGCAGCGATCGGTGTGATATGAGAAGCAGCCTATTTCACAATTTACATGGTGAGTTAAGAGTCACACTGATTTACAGCTCACCTCCCATGGCTGCAAAGGCCGGGTCGATATGCAGAGGGTTCCTGTCACCAGTCAGACGATATAAGGCAGCCTAAAACAGAGCTAGACAGTCTGCGATATTTATTACTGCAAACAAGCAACCCATGGTAGTCACCAACAGCAGCACCTGATCGATGGATGTCATCTCTTGAACTGCACTGTCAGGCTGCCTCTTGGGAGCCGGTGCAGTGGCGAAGGTCTTGTCAGAGTTCCTTTTTCCACCGAAGCCGCCAGCACCAACAACAAATATACTCATCTGGTTGAAGCAGACTTTCTCCTTCTTCTCGTTGTACGATGTCACTGCAGTGCAATACCGAGTAGAACTGCACGAACTACACTATACTGAATACAGCAACTAGTAATGGCAACTGGCAACTTCGGATAACTCACAGTTGACAAGAATGTTGGCGCCGGATCCCTTATCTAGAACATCTATAACTTCACATTCAGTGGTCATTGTGGCTGCTGGGTCTAGAGGCTTGTAGAGCTCAAGGTACTGTTCACCGTGCAGAATCTGATAAAACAGCGTGATATCATTGTTGTACCATTCGTTATCTCTTGCCAACTACTAGATAACCTTGAACTAGTTATGCAGTACTGCCTACCTTGGTAGGATCGACATCAATGCCAGTGGTTGTCTTGTCTAATTCCACCATTGCGCCATTGTGTGCCACAAGCACAGCGAATGTAGGTAGGACAGAGAAATCTTCACTCAACTCAAACAAGAATTTCAGATGATCTGGCTTGGTAGTAGAGCAGCCCACCGCCAAAGCATACAGCATGGCATCCCTGTCTGTATATGTCCAGCTCTCCTTTCTCACAGCCTGCTGAATACCAATGGCAGACTGGTCACATATCAGCATCTGTCAGTAATACCCATCTCTTCATTGCCTTCACTTGATTGTACCACCTGACTATTTGATGCAGCATTCATGCTGCTGCCTCCACCATCTCCCTTGAGAGCCTCCAGGCATTCCATCATCTTGCCATTTGCATCTATATCATTCAGACAAACGCCATTATGTCTCTTCATCTCTCATTACGAAAGGAGGAACATAGATCATAGAGAAGTAAGATTTCATCCAATACCTGATGGACTGCTGCGATATTCTGGATTGGAGAAATCACAAATTTTCTCCCAGTTGTCTCTGACTATAACAGAGATACATCATCTCACATTCAGATCTGCTAAAGACTGCTAGTTAAGGGAAAATATCGTCACCATCTTCCGGAGTCATGGTTATTTGTCCAGTTCTCGTATCCCGTTTGGCCACAAGGACACCCTCAGAGTTTTGCCAGCGAGCTGGAAGAGGACCGGAAGGTAACGTTGTCATTATTCACATGTGATGGGATATGAAAGTACAGAAGACACCTGTGAGAACTCACTTCTTCCAACCCAGCCAGCCATAAGCTCAAACAGCGAGCCTGTCTCCAGTGTAGATTCATGGCACAGGTATAGAACCAGAGGAGATATGTATTCCGGTTTCAACGCATCGATCAAATCTGGGATAGCAGGTCAGCACATGTCAATACGCTCATATGACGTGTTGCTGATGCGCAATACTGTATTGGCATTGCCCGTAGTTTACCTTGTGGCATAACAGTCTGTAGCATCCTGGAGCCTGCTGTGGGAGCTATGGCGTTGGAGGTGATGTTGTACTTGGCACCCTCTTTGGCCAGGGTGTTACTCAATCCAACAAGGCCAAGTTTAGCTAAAATTTTAATAAGTCGGTTTGAGATAGAGAGAGTTGAGCAGCAGCTGAGGGAGGATAAGACTCACCGGCAGAGTAGTTAGCCTGGCCAAAGTTACCGTATATACCAGCAGGCGAGCTCACCATTATGATCCTACCAAACTGCTGCTTTCTCATATAAGGCCAGGCCGCACGAGTCACTTTGAATGCCCCTTTTAGGTGCACCTTATGAACCAGGTCTAATATGATATTCAATACCCATTATAAATAGGGTCAACAGACAGGAAATTGACGATGAAGAAGTACCACAACCAACCCCAGTCTTCATCAGACATGCGAGCGAATGACTTGTCACGTAGAATCCCTGCATTGTTCACTACAATATCTAGACAGACGGAAGCAAACATAATTTAGTCAGAACACAAGTTTAACATACGCCTTATACCACACATTCAGTTCTGGAAAGTTGACAAACCAATTCTGCCGTACGTCTTGATAGCTGTCTCCACAAGTTTCTCACCAAACTCCACACTGTCATAGTTGGCAACAGCTTTTCCACCCCTTGACTGAATTTCATTCACTACCAAGTCTGCAGGACGGTTACTAGCACCTCCTCCAACGGCATCTCCACCCAAGTCATTCACTGGTAAGGGTAGATGTAATTGTAATATAGAATGCAATATCATTTGCAAGGCAATTTACTCGCATGAAAACAATCAGCTACTCACCAACAACTGCAGCACCCCGGGCGGCAAACTGGAGGGCGTATATCCTACCAAGACCTACGATTGACCAAGAAGAATTACTCTGCGTTTGCGATCAGAAAAGTTTATTTAGAAAGTTGCATTTTTCATACCATTTCCAGCGCCTGTGATGAGAGCAACTCGTCCAGAAAAATTCATTACGCTGTCCTGGTCTGTGACGTGAACTTAGTGAAACAACTGCTCAGCAACATCAGCTGAAGTGAACTTCAACCCTCTCGTCGGTCAAACGTCGACGTTTTATCAGTGGAGCTGTGCGCGACGACGATCGAGCAGCAAATCACCTGCAGAATCACCCGATGCGCTATCAAAAAAGGTGGGGTTTAATGTCAAGGTCGGACAGAACTTGGACGAAAACCTTCACATCTTCGACTCGGCGCTAAAGAACGTATCCAACGTATCGATACCAATAATATCAAAGCCCTATAAATATAATATAAATATAATAGCGATCTCTACGTTTTCTAACGGTACGTATCTGATAGTCGACCCCAATAGCCGTGTATTTTTGTCTATTACCAAAGAGGCAAAGGGAGGAAGGTCTTCGCATGCAGTATCCAGCATCTGAGTGAGAGGGGTGCACTTTCTCTTCTCTGCAAGATTGCAGCGCGACACAACAATACCAAGAAAGAAGTCAAGGTCAAGGCACGTATGAAATTTTGCATGATGTAGAAGTAAACATCAAATCAAATGATAGCTCATTCATCGTCGACTTGTGATATCACATCAGAGAACGATGATCTCTGGTGATACGTAAAAAGGTAGCGGTGCCCAGGGTTCAGCATTGCCATTGAACGAGGCAAGAACGCGACTATCAGTCTTGTTGTATACCCTAAAAAATACAACTTCTTGGGCACTATCGATGGATGGTTGTGAATATGGGTCCCTCCCTTGTATCCTCCCTAGTTCGAAGTTGAATTGTCAATGTGGATGTTCTGAATGTGGATTTTCTGGTCTTATCTTTAGCTCAGCTTTATTTTCAAGGTTTAACGAAAGAAAAGTGGCAGTCTGGCTAAGGAAGCAGTGAGAAGGTAGTCATGCTATAGACATATCTCTGAATGATACTGTTAGTATGAGACTGGAATGTGCTCACTTTGTTTTCATACAGACAAGGGAAGATGAAGTACATTGTCTATATCATGGTATTGGTGTTGGTACCATTTGCGGCAATCTACATCAACAGCAGTGTGCCTGCCAATGTTGTGCAATACCGGTGGAGACTCATTGCAACAGATGCAATCGCCAATCTACTGATAAAACTGGTTAGAAAAAACACCCGACACTTTAGTCCCTGGTTTAGCTTGATCATGCCAATAACTTATATCCATCAATCCTATTCAATTTTTGGCACCATAGTTGCATTACTAGCCAAAAGTTTTGTAATCCAAGGCATAACAGCATATTAGTAATGTTTGAAGCACTGGAATACATTATGTTACTAAGTACGTATTATCTTTTTATAGCAAAGCTTAGTAGAGTATGCATCCGGACAACCATTCTACTTCTTGCGTATGAAACCAGATGCCTCCTCCACCAGTGATACAACGATAGAGGTAAGTTCTTCTCTCTCACATGGTTTACTTTATTGTCTGGGGTTTCTTACATAGCCCAATGTCCTTCCCAGCATCTTCCCCAAACCATACCCACACATTACCCACACCCTACCTACACCCTACCC
>ERZ1740065.415-NODE-415-length-22754-cov-11.505176_pt1 | contig 22754 bp, 23 predicted proteins | sample MGYA00581738_ERZ1740065 | MGnify/ENA primary metagenome ERZ1740065 (study PRJEB43018, sample SAMN04849749) | marine metagenome | isolation source: floating plastic debris | place: Pacific Ocean | collected 2008-09-01 | study: EMG produced TPA metagenomics...
ATAGAAGGAAAGTAGGCAATCAGCAATGGCATAGAAGGAAAGTAGGCAATCAGCAATGGCATAGAAGGAAAGTAGGCAATCAGCAGCAATAGGTTATCTATCAGCACATGACGGACGTGACGTTCTCACATATAAGAAAATCTCGCAGTCTTATCAACACTCTGGTTTTCTAACCAAGCTCTGACTAATATCTCTCCTGCTGGGATGTTGTTATGGTTACCAGAAAATTGGATGGACTCAAATGAAGTTGGATTAACTTATTAGGAGTAGGAGATGGCTCAGTGGTAGAGCTTGCACCTCGAGGCACGCAAGTGTTATGAGGTTGTGGGTTCAAATCCCACTGAGTCCTCCTGCTGGGCCCTCTTGCCACAGGTGTGCACCTACCTGCCTAGAAACCGAGAGCAACCTGGTGCCGCATATGGCAGCTTTACCCTTAAGGTGCTTTATTTCTTAGTGCGTAACCATGGAGACAGACTCACGATTTGAACATTTTAGCATTTATAGTGAAAGACTGAGACAAGCTAAGATGCCGAAAATAGGACAAGTTTCCACGGAGAAACCCTCACCGCCAGCTACTCAGAAATCGATGTTGATGCCCTCGATCCAGACCCCAAAGAGCGTACCAACAACGCCAATCAACCACCTAACTCATGGAATCAAAGGTCAGTATACGACTAATGAATAGGTACTGGGTGCATTGTATCCAATGACCTCAGAACACTTGCACAATGCCATCAACTTTCTATACAGTGGATTAGAATTCCCTTAACTCTGGATTTTCCCACTCACGATGCTTACACTCTGACTGTTTTTATCATCGTGTCGTTTTTAGAACAGATTCAAAGCCTGGAAAATTTAGTGAATTTTTCATGACGATAATCGAAAAGAAAGTAGCATAAATTAGGAGTTTTTGGGAATTTTTATGGTCCTACAACTAGGCTCTGTCCACCTAAATATTCTTCACCCTCACCAACTGCCATCATAGTGCAGCGACACTGATTGGTACAGTCAACAACCGACCAACACCACCATCCAGTTACTGACAAGTTATCACTATTTTACCTTCAATTGAAAGAACATACCTTTGGTCCCTCACTCCTCTTGAAATGGGTGTCAACTGTATTCCCCTTGAAATGGGCTTAGACTGTAGTTGCCATTTTGCCACAAGTATCAGTGTCACAGTGAAGGAAAGATCAAATGTCATAGACTTCTGATCCTAACTCTTCTGCTCTTCACTCTAGAAGAATACAAGAGTCCTGATTCACATGTCTATGTTAGATATGAGCGTTTACATCTCAGTTAATATGGAATTCGGTCCTTGTACGAATGATTAATTCACGCACACGGTGAGTATCAGAAAACAACAATCTCAACTCGCATCGTAATTTCAAGCGTTAATGCGCGGCCAGAGGCAGATCGTAAGTCAATTCATCCATGATTCGGAATTAAATGCCTAGCGTCACTTCACAGCGTAGTGTGCCTAGCATCGCGGCCAGTCAGATGTAAATATCCATCTGAAATACGCGTAAATATTCATCTGAAATACGCGTAGGAAGTTGGCTGATCTGCGTGACACTATAGCAGGAGACATTGCATAACATGTTAATCAATATCTTACCTAACAGTTCCGGCGTGGGCAATACTCCTGATATCTGTGGCCTTCGTCGGCACGTTTCTACTGCTGCTCATCTACCTCTGTCGAAAATGGTGCAGTGGCAAGGGGCATGGAAAGGAGTCCAGAAAGAGCGCCTCTGGCTTCATGAAAGGTACCCGAAAAGCACATGGTCTATATATTACACTATGCTACAATACACGACATAATACAATACACTATATATTACAATACATATTAAAACACAATAGATATTACAATGCAATACATACTACAATACAATATATATTACAATACATACTACAATACAACATACATTACAATACACTACATATTACAATACAATACATACTACAATATATATTACAATACATACTACAATACATACTACAATACATACTACAATACAATAAACATTACAATACACTACATATTACAATACAATGCATACTACAATATACTACATGGTACAATACAACATATATTACAATACATACTACAATTAATTAGTACATATATCGCATGGTTCAAAAGTTATACCATTGCAATGGTCATCATGGCTCTTTAATCTTAGTAAACCATTTTGAACTTTTATAACTGCAGCCACCATTACAATATTACCCGAGGGCATTACTCTAATACAGGCAATATTACCTGAGGGCATTACCCTAATACAGCTAATATCGTAACAGATCGTAATTATAGCAGTAACTCAACCAACTTACTTTGAGCGACATCGATTCATCAGCACATCTAAATCCTGGCGCTGAAGTGTATTTAAATGACATCCTGATGAAATGCATCACAATTACGCAATAGTATTCATAAATATATGGCTGATGACGTTTAGCTCAGATCAAAACGGAAGAATAATAATGGGAATAATAATTATAATATAAATAATAGGTTGTCACTCTCTAACTGCTTCCGTGACCTTTATGCAGGTATAGTTGACCTCAAGAGCATGGCCCTGATTGGACAATCCATCAACAAGGAGCAGGTACATTGACTCCACCTACCGCTGATATCTCCATTCCTAAAGGCTAGCCATCTTTTCATCCGTCAGTTATAGACGACAGTTTGCCATATACGACAGTAGTGTTCGCACTAGACGTTACTCACGGCGTAATTCGTAAACAGACTGACCATAAAAATCTGGAAAGCCGACCAGTGATTTTCTCTGAATTTTATGCGCACAAATGCAGTCCCATATAAAACTTAATGACGATCGCGTGTTTTCCGCGAACTCGGCACCCAATCAGCTAGCACTTTACCAAAAAGCGTCGTTTGAAATTTCAACATTTTGAAAGTCACTTACGGCAGAAAAAGTTGTCAGTTGAGAGCTAAAAATAGAAAGGAATGTGTGTCGTCCGTGAATGACGGATGAAAATACGGCTGGTGTGGCCCAGCCTCTACTCCTGTATTCTATGATACAACTCAATCCATACATTGCCACAAACTTGATTCATGTTGGCAGAAACTGGATTCATACTATATTCGTTTACTCTTTTACACAAAGTCGAAAAATTCTTGCAGTTTTCAATTTCTGTTCTGTGGCTCAAAGCACACCGATTTTCCACCACCAAAATGAGTTTCCAGTGAAGTTTGGATTGAGCTGAACAATAGGGTTCTGATGGCCAATTGAAACCCGGTATTATTCAGGTACAGCCCGATCTGGAGGCGTTTGATTTGAGTGGAGACAACGTCGAGGACGACAACGCTTCGGACAAGTCTGACAAGAAAGCTAGTCAAGAACTGGGCAAACTACACTACAAGCTGGACTATGAGTTCCAGAAAGGAGAGGTAATCAGCAGCAGAAACCTAACGAGATTGCACGAGATTACACGAGATTACACAAGACTCCTGGTCTATTTATTATGACCAAGCTTCTTCTCTATAAGAAATTGTCATAGGGGCTATAGTGACACTCTGACGTCACAGATCATCAACTTTCTTTGTTTGATTTCTTCAAAATGACTTAGCTTAGGATTATTTTTCCTACGTATTCAACTTCTACAGCATCTAACTAGTGAGTATACATGGAGATTACTGGTGATTTCACCCTCATTTTAATGCGTTTATAACACTTATGGAACTCTAGGTCTATGCTCTATGATTTTACCACTCCAAGAGTCAATCTAAAAACTGGTAACCAGCTACCTGATAGATCACAGGTAACGGGTCAGCCCACCATTCCACACACAATTAACACATAAATCACCATCCTGTTAATTACATGAAACACAAATGGTGGTAATTATAACATGGTTCTATTTATAACGTTTATAACGAGTTGCTCAGCATTGCTATCAAAAGTTATATGGAGCTTAGTAAGCCTATATGTCACTCATCCCGATCCGTTATTGTTACAACCAGTATCTTTTGCCCTCACTTAAAACCGTTACACTTCAGGCCGCAATCAATATCATGTTTACAGTATATAAGTGTGTAAAAATGATGGGTGTTTGCTGATAATTCCACAGAGCACCTATCAGTACCTATCAGCACCTATCAGCAACTGTAAGCAAGTGTCAGCAAGTGTCCTTAGTGAGGAATGCGGAGAAAACAGAAACCACTGACATGATCGCTCTCCCACCGATGGCTGCTCCTCTTATCACCCCGTAGGCAGCTATGCTCAACCTTTGGCACCTTTCATGCCAATGCTATACATGAACAACAGGAAGAACGTTCTAGACCAGACTGGTGCACGCACGCACACAGCGGCCCTTTCAATAACGTCGGTAACTAAGTTTGATAACGACGAGAATATTAAGTGTTTGTGGATAGTCAATTACAGAAAGGCTACTGAAATCAAAACAGAAAGTGGAGACTACCCGGGCCAATTCGATTACTGCTCGCCGCACTAGCTAGCACCTGCTCATAAATACGCTTGAACGAAATGTAATTGCCGTTCAGAGCAGCTGTTGAGGCCCAATCAATATTCCAACAGTATCTGCCTGTGATGGAATTGAATGCCTATGTTACGTTCTACTGAGATTCTACGCATGCAAGATCGGTCAAAGTAAAATCGACTGGGACGAAACCGACCCAGCCAAATCAGAACATGTCAAAGCTGACCCGGCCAAATCGGAGCTTACCAAAACTGACCCAGGCAAAACTGCCCTAAATAAAACTGACCCAGATAAAACTGACCGAGGCAGCACTTAGCAGATAAATCAAGCAGCGGTGACAGAAAGCAAGAACAAGTAGCTGAGCGGTGTAGAAATCATACAGCCATGTAGGTGCAGGTGGCTGACTTGGTTACATCAGAGAACCCAGTAACCGATGTAAGGCTGGATATTATCTACATCTCGTTATTATTATTATTACTACTATTATCATTACTACTATTATTATTACTACTATTATTTATAAATCATGGTATTAGTCGCAGACCATCTCAGTGAAAATATGAGTAGTAATAGGGAAGACTCTGGCTGCACATACCTTACAAGCAGTTGCTGTTTCGTCAAATAACACCAATCAGAGTTTTCTGGTGGATGAAAATTGAACTCAAACAGGTTCAAACATAAGTTGGTCTCTAGAAACTCTAAACCTAGAAAAATACTCATCAAAAGTCTTTCTACGGATGATGTCAGAGGTCAGAGGTCAGAGGGTACAAGGAAAGCAAAATCGAAGAACTTTAAGTGGCCAATATTCACTTAGTGATGGCATCAAACACGATCCATATTCGCGCTCAAACAGGAAACGCATGATCGATTGCTGAATTTTATACGAATCTATTCTTGTTTGTGTTCGTGCAAAAAATGTCAATTCATCACAACAGTTCCAGAGATATAAAGAGTTGCATTATATAACAGCACTTGAAAAAACTAGTGCTCTTGGCTTGCACTTGGATAAAAGCGCTCTGAGAGCAGTGATAATATAATGCGACATAAATAGGAATTATGACAGACTGGAGTTTTCACATAGAGAAAACTTCTCATAGAGAAAACTTGATTGAAAAGACACGCCTTCGTAACGAAAGACACGCCTTCGTAACGAAAGACACTGGGTAGTTATAGAAACTAATAGTGGCACCAGTGCAGATCATTTCAGTAGAAGTAAACACATGAATTTAAACTCTAAATCACCATGGATTGTTTTAATGCTTATCGCAAATTTATATCGACCCATATACTGTGAGTGGAGAGATTTTGCAGCGCACTTTTTTGCCAGGTCACACAATCACACACTTATTGTAAGTTGCTCAAGTTTAAGTAAAAATGGCAACTATTTTCTATTTACAAAAATCTTCGATTACGCAATAATACCAAAACTGAAAACATTTCTAAAGGAAAAGCGTCCCACGTACGATGACATTGTCACAACCTTTACATCTGTGAGCTAGTGATGGGATTAAGATCGTGCTAGCAGCTAATATTGTATTCGCGTTTCAGCTGACAGTCGAGATAGTCAACGCCATCGAACTACCAGCCATGGACATGTCAGGTACTTCGGATCCGTACGTTAAGGTGTATGTTCTTCCAGACAAGAAGAAGAAATTCGAGACAAAAGTTCATCGCAAGACCTTGAACCCGGTGTTCAACGAGAGCTTCGTTTTCAAGGTAGAATACCTAAGCAACCTGCCTCCACTGAGTGATTCCATCTCCGCTAATTAAAGAGTATCACAGTAAACAGACGCTGGCCAATCATGGTTACATCTCTTTCAGCTACCGTACGCCGAAGTAACCGGGAAAACCCTCGTCATGTCTGTTTACGATTTCGATCGCTTCAGTAAGCACGATCAGATCGGTCAGGTGACTCTGCCACTGAGCAGCGTTGACCTCTGTCAGACCTTGGAGGAAACGCGAGACATAAGCAGCCCGGACGAAGACAAGGTCAGAATAGCTTCAGGGTTCAAGACAAGAATTCTCAAGAAGTCTTAAGACCTATTTGGGAATTCTCAAGAATTTATCAAGACTTCTTAAGAATTCTTGGACAGTGCTTCAAATCTTCAAGAACTTTCAGGGCGGGACATAGACAGCTACCAGTTCCTCGAAAAAACGTGCACGCGGACTTTAATATCAGACCTCATCTCTATTCACAGGAGACGCTGGGCGACATCTGTTTCTCATTGCGCTACGTGCCGACGGCGGGTAAGCTGACCGTAAACATACTGGAAGCCAAGAACCTGAAGAAGATGGACGTCGGCGGTCTCTCAGGCAAGTAATCTTGACTCAGTAAAATCAATAGTCCAGCCTTTCACCTCAATCAGTCGCGGCATATAGGGTGAAGTACGAGTAAATCGTATTCTATAAGATACTGTCGCTTCCAGAATATTCTCGTTGTCATATACGCAACCCCTCCTAGCTATGCCACAACCATAGTAAGGTAAATCTAAGCAACCTAAAGATAAAGCTTCTAATGACTGCGATTAGTAGGGTCACAGATTCTTCACATCGTAAATGTCTATCATGTTTCATGTCGCTTTCAGAACACTCCCATTGTTATATGTCCACCCCTCCTACCTATGTCACCGCCGTAGTAAGAGAGAGACAAAATCCCTAACAGCTAGGATTAGTATGGTCAAAGATGGCGATGCCTAATATCACACCAATGGAGACATGGAGAGAGGCTTCATAGCCTTTGGGAAATTATTTGCTCTCAAACAATCATCTCTCTGCCACAACTAGTGGGAGACAACTCCTACATCCTTATGTAGTCTTACTGTATTATCAGAGTAGGTATGGGCTAAGTAAGCTACACAACAGAACAGTAGCAGTAGTGTTATCATATACACTAGAGGATTGTCGATCTACTTCATGTTATCCAAAGCCACCTACCCTACACTGCCCTACGCTACCCAACACTGTCCTACACTGTCCTACACTGTCCTACACTGTCCTACACTGTCCTACACTACCCTACCCTGCTCTACGCTGCCCTACACTGCCACGCACTGCCACGCACTGCCCTACGCTGCGCTGCTCTATACAACCCTGTACTGTAGAACCGGTTTTGATAGCGACAGAAATGTGAGTGTTTCCTTCAAAATCATCAAGAAATAAAAATGATAGCGATCCCATAAATGGGAAGACAACTCCTATATAAAGTATAATGGGTGTAATTTCTATAACGAATTCCAATGATAGCGATCATTTTTCATTGCTGCTTTCGCGACCATTAGACTGTCACTATCAAATCCCGATCTACAGCACCTACCTTACATTACCCTATACTACCGTACACTGCCGACTCACTATTAGACAAACTTTGAGCTCAGAAAATGAGTTTGTATTTACCATATTACCATATTTTCAGATCCATACGTGAAGCTTTCAGTGATGGTTGGTGGGAGACGACTCAAGAAAAAGAAGACAACCATTAAAAAGTGCACCCTTAATCCTTACTTCAACGAGTCCTTCACCTTCGAGATACCATTCGAACAGATGCAGGTAATCCCGTCTAATCCAACTAGTCCGTCCATTAATCTTTGGCGGGTGAATGCGTTTAAGATTCTTGATGACATCATACTGTAGATCGGGATTTGATAGCGACAGTCTAATGGCCCTGAAAATAGCGATGAAAATTAATTGCTATCATTGGAGTTGTCTTCCCATTAGTGGAATCGATATTATTTTGATCTCTTGATGATTTTGAAGGAAGCGTTAACATTTTTGTGGCTATCAAATCCGGTTCTACAGTATTACTCTTTTCCTTTTCATTTTCAAGATACCTAACAAGCAAATAGCCATGCCACTATCTCTCTCATTAGCAGCTTTGACGCCGCCATGTGGTCTGCTCATTTCTTAAGACTGACTGCAGGCACTATAGGGTTACTGTCCCTCAAATATCATAAAATAGAGAGGAGACAATTCCACTATACTATGGTTAACACTAGTATAGAGTGAATCTGATTGTGTCGTATGTATGAAATTTATATTTCTGACTTCCTGTAGTGACCCGTTATTACCCATTAGCCAGTTCTTGTCTTCAAGATTCCCAATGATGTCACCTCACTTATGTAGACTCATTCTAAGAACCGCTCAGCTTAGCATATACATGACTGATTACTCGCAGTTCGTGGTTAATAGACCAACCCACTAATATACATGTACGTATGTACATGTACGTACATGTACATACATATGTACATACATTTACATGCATGTACATGTGTATGTAGATGCATATGAACATGTACGTATATATGTACATGTACATATGTACATGTACTGTAGTGGAATGCTTTTGTGAGTAAGAATTGTTACAAGCGTTCATAATCACAGAAAGTGAGCAAAATTATAATTTAATTTAAAATACTTAAAATTTAAATAATCAAAATTCGATTTAAACACTTCAACGGTTAGCGGTGAAGATGAATTATGAATTACTGCAGAAGCGTTTCCGTACACTGCGCGTAACTTCACTACATGCTGCAAAAGTGTGAACATTAATGTGGGAAAATATTTAGTAAACATATTGATTTGAAGGAGATCATCAATGATAATTCCAGCCAAGTTTTCTGTTGGAGTTGTCACATCATGACAACTTACGGGAATTGTCATCTCATTAGTAATAGAATTGCTCCGATGATTGTGAACACAGTCGTGACTTTACAGATGCTGATTATTCCGGTGGGGAGGTACTTCTACTGCATTTTCAAAACGGACTCCATCCACAAACGCTAATATTTCTTCTCGCCATCGTGCTCATTTTGGGAAAATGTTAAAAAAACCTCCCGCTAAAACGCCCACTTTTATAGTACCCGCTACAGGTGCGCGATGTTACGAGACTCAGTCATTGCTTGATGTTGCAGCAAGTGCAGCTGGTGCTGACGGTGGTGGACTACGACAGAATCGGTACTAGCGATCCGATAGGGCGTGTCTTACTGGGCAGCAAGGCGTCAGGGGCGGAGTTTAGACACTGGAGTGACATGCTGGCCAATCCACGTCGGCCAATTGCTCAGTGGCATCCGTTGAAGGAGGTACCAGAGAAGAATTAATACCGACGAGTCGACCAGAGAATACCAAAGCCTACATCATCACTCGTGTGACACTCGTACAATATTATGGTCCTATTGTTATTATATGTACGACAACGAGGTCACCATATCGCCATGGTGACACCCTAATGGGAGGGACACTACCAGCCGTGCTGGAGAATAACACAGTGCAAATGTTGTGACTGTGGCTGCTATACTTCCATCAGTGTTAATCAACCATCAGACTCGCGTGGGTCGTTGAGTTACTGTAGTAAATTCTAATAAAATATTTGTCATGACTGCGTAGACCTAGAGAACTCGGGTACTTTTAAACTGAGTTCTACTGCAGGGATTCGAGCAATGGAGTGAGATCTTTCATGAAAACAGAGAACCATGATCACATGATTTACTGTAAAACAGGAAATAAGTGTGTTCGTCTAATTTATTATGTTTCAGCCATTTTCGGGTGTCTACAAAAATCAAGCTCACAAATGTTCCTCTGTTCGATTGATTGTCTATAAGCTAGTTGCAAGAAACACAGAAAATGAATCCCTTTCAAAAGTTTTGGGACAGATGAAAATGCAGAAATTTTTTATTTGACCCGCCTGACATCCAGCTAGCCTTGACCTAAAACCATACCCTAGCTCAAGCTTATAAACTGATGGACCAAGTTTGAGACCATAGCCATACTTTCCAGCTCAATTAATTTCAGTTCATGAACTTGAGCCAAAGAAAAATTTAGGTCAAGGCCAACTAAATGTCACAAAGAGAGCATATGTATGAGTATGTAGCTCACCTGTAATTATACAGCACGATCAGTCCTTTCAACTCCGGCAGTAATTCTGTAGCAGGACGGTATCCAAAGGGTTCATCTATTAATCTAAAAGGAAATATTTCAATAGTTCTATGATTGATAGTCAGCCAAAGCACTTTCAGCTCTGTAGGTAGGCCACACCCCTGTAGTCACGAGTTATGGTTACTCAATCCGGTCTGATACTACTGTAGAACCGGATTGGATAGCATCGGTCTAATGGCCACGAAAATAGCGATGAAAAATGATCGCTATCATTGGAATTCGCTATAGAAATTACGCCGATTCTACCTTAAATAGGAGTTGTCTTCCCATTTATGGGATCACTATGATTGTTATTTATTGATGATTTTGAAGGAAACACTAACATTTCTGTTGCTATCAAATCCAGTTCTACAGTAGCTGTCTCAATCTATCTACTTCCTCCTGTAAAGTTCCTTCAGAGAGAAGATAACTCCTAAGAATAATATTCAAGTTAGGAGCTTTATCAAGTGGCAATACAATTATAACACTATCCAGTACAGAGGGCCCTGCACTCTAACTAGCTGTCAATGGTTGACTCTTAAGAAACTAACTTTGACATGAATTTATAATTTAGTTGAAATTTGGCCGTCGCTGGAGCCCATCCTTGTGATAGCTCGTTTATTCATCGGGGACTACAAAAATATTCATAGACTCATTAAATGACAACTTACAACATGGAATCTAGATGTCTATGTCACAGAATCTATGGACCTCAGCAGACGGCATTCGCAGCAGACGGCATCCGCAGCAGATGGCATTCACAGCAGACGGCCTTCGCAGCAGACGGCAGTAATACCTACAGTAGTGCATCAGTATGACCAGTTACAGAAGATTTTAGAGTAACAAATGATCTGTTATCTTTCTGTCTTTCATTCATTTCTCATTGCTCTCATTACTCATTGACCGGTAAAATATAAGCATCTTCTACAGACGAGAAAATCACGCATCATGTTATGTACTTACCGGTGAGAGAAGTGAGCCCAAACAGACACTAGGGGGCGCAGCAGTCTCTATTGCCATGTATCAGACTTTATATTAGAGCTGGACAATATCAGGTGTCACAAAACGAAGGAATATTTTCTAGAAGTTAGGAATAAATCTTTGTAACTCTACTCACATCGTATGATTATATATCTGTATAAAACTATAAATAGCCACACCCAGTAATCGCCATCATTAGGATTGCAGCAAATTTACCCCCCCCCCTCTCCGCCTGCATATATGATACTGAACTAATTCAAACCAATCAGTTGTCCTGTCTGTCTTGTAAAATCTATCTATGAATGGTTGCAACACTTTCGCTAAAAAAAATTAAAATAAATTAAATTAAAATAATAAATTTGATTTATTTATAATTTAAATCTATATGAGAAGCTAGCGGAAGAATTTTGACCACTGATACTGTAGAATGGAATTTTTTTGCAAATTGACAGTTTTTGCGATCGAGCCGCTCACAAATATTGTCGATGCGCGTTTATTGCAGTTATATATAACTAAGGCTAAACCAAGAACGCAAAAATTGTAAAATCGCAAATGTTTTACTAGGCGCTAAAACGCTAATATTTTCCACACATAAAAATTCCATTCTACAGTATAACAAATTAGAACAGATAGCAACATTGAGTGTACAACTCAAGTGATATGTAGAACTAGATTTGAGATCACCGGAAATGTTAGCGTTTTCTGCAAACTCATAAAGAAATAAAAATGGGAGAAATAAAAACGATAGCGAGCCCACAACTGGGAAGACAACTCCTATACAAGGTATAACGGACATAATTTCTAATGATAGCGGTGATTGATGGGTCACTATTTTAACTGTGGTTAGACTGCCGCTATCGTAGGGTCATTCTACGGTACATCTGTTCTACCTTACAATAAGTTTGACCGTTGGAATGGGATATCAACACATCATATAGATGTCAGGAGAAATGAGTTTAGGTTCCATGGTGGAGGAAACTCCCACAGTGATTCTAAACTGAAACAGCGATAACAGGGAAAGACGACTCTCCAAACATCACACAGCTATACAAGTATTTGAGTACCTCCAATATCTATCACTAAGGCCCAACAAACTACAGATCGAACATACCAATGACCTCTACAGAAGTTAGCTAATATCGATGACTGTATTCAATTTCTGCAATACACAAACTCTCTCATATCGTAGGACTGTACACCAGAGAATTCAGCTCGAGAGCACGCCACAAAAAACCCGAGTAACAAATACATGAAAGTCAGTGGCTCATTCCGCCTCCTCGCCCTCTAGTTCAAGGTTAGCAGGGATTCCTAACTCTTTGTCTGTCCATTCTTTGGCATTTGGCCAGGGATGATGACCCTACAGAGCAAACAATCATTATATTAATGTAGCTAGTGCATCCACCAGTTAAGGTCCACATAAATACAGCAAGCCTCGATAAGGAGCCTATATGCACTGCCATACATAGGCCTACCAACAGCACTACTGATCTGGTCAATTGTTGATTTTCTAGTTCTTGTGGCAGTCAACTAATAATATAACAAATAAAATAATAATGATATAACAAATATGTAGCAGAATGATGCAACTCAACCGTATCCTTCATCATTTAGTTTCATTTCATTCTCACACACAGGTTCTGTTAAAAAAAAGGGGAGGGGGTTCCAAGGCCCCAGCATCTTAAAGTTTCCAGTGTTAGAACCCAAGTTACTTAGAGAACTAGGAACGCCAACAGCAGCAAATCCTGCACATTGGCATAGCACTGGTCTGCAGTGATTGCATGCACACTAAAAATACCATGAGTTTTTTATCAACTGAAATGTTGCAACTTCGGAAGGACAATGAGCCCGTATTACATATCGAGCAGCTTCCATCAAAGTAGCATCAAAAGAAGGACAGAGCTCCATAGACAAAGTTTTAGGGCACAATGTGTGCAATTTTTAAACTCCGTCTTTCTCCATGGAGATGAACTTTGACATGACAGTGTAATTATTTGGCAGTTGTTTCTTTCCCCACCCTCAAATTTCTCAAAATAAGAGAAATTGAGAAATCGTAGGAATTTTTCTAGGCTTAAAGAATTTTTAACAATTCTTCAAGGATTCTTGACGAACTCTTCAAGAACTTTCAGGGCAGAGAAATAGCCAATTACCAATTCTTTTTAACTCTACTAGACATTTTAGTTCTCAGCTATAATGGTGGAGACAGGATACGAATACAACACAGCTGGAGTTGGAGCTGTGAACTCACGGTTATATGATCGGATTCGTAGTAGAATCCTAGTAGAATCCACGTCCACATGAACGTCCCGATAATGGTAGCTAAAGTTTTCGCAAGTTTCGATGGTTCATTCCTCTCGCGGTACATTGGTCTGAAAAGAAGGATTAAATTATACAGTATGTATAGCATGAAAATCAGGATAACAATCACAGGCCAACTAATGACGTGGTACAGTTTTAAAGTAGCACGTATTGATAGTGAAGGCTGCTCATCTACTGTAGCTATCGAACAATAGCTACTAAAATTATTGGCGGAAATGCAGAACCCGAAGAAAATACACTTACTTCAACCTAATCTAAGTAACCGCAATAGTTTTTGTGCATAAAAGCTCCATACTTTCAGCTTTGGTTCACGATTATCACTTTTAAAAGCAATAAAAAACATGTCAATATATTGAATGTGTAAGGGTACCATTGAAAAGCAGATAACTTACGGTGTATGCTCTCGGGCCATGAGTTTTGGTTCTATGTATTCTCCGAGATTTTTCACAGGTGACGGTGGAGGTAATGGCGGTCTTTCGACGGTGGATCCATATCGTACTAATCTCAGACAGGCTGCCCTGTTACAAATTCCTGATGTGAGAACTCTATTGAGAGCCATCCAAACTATACCTTGGGTAAAATTGGAGTACTATCTTTCTACAGTACAATTGCTAGCTGTTGCGCAGAGAACTGATACCGGGACTCTGCAACACAAAACCGGATATGCTGGAGCTATACACTACTATGTCTAACAAGTTTCAACGTATTTCCTAATATTTTATTCTAAAATGTTGAATTTATTTTTTGCATGAATTAAAAAACTCTTTCACAATTATTAGCTTAATATATTGTTTCGTCTGAAAAATCAGTCACTTCGCTATTGTATATGGATACGAGAGTTGCTATGCAACTTATAAATACGTGAATGGCCGTATCCGCATAGGAATAGCCAACGGGTGTGCAGTCGCGTTCAGCTCAACAGCTTGACGTACTCTTTCATAGTCTTTATTTCCCCCATTCTTCGTCACAAATCTGTCAGAGTTGTATTCAAGTAAGTGCAGCATTTACCTCTCGAAATCCAGTTATTTCTATTGTTGTTATTCCGGATAAAAAATGTCACAAAAGCTCGCTCATCTGAGCTTCAACCGGACACCTGCCTGGTTTCTATAGCTTTTGGTTACCTCTCATTTTAGGATACATCAAAGATGCCTGGAGCATCTGAGCCAACGTTATTTGATGACGTGAGAGAGAAGAATGTCATCTTTCTCATTGACACATCAGGCAGTATGTATTGCCGTCTGGCTGTTGTCAAGCAGCACCTCAAAGAGTTTCTGCTCAAGATGGCTTTCAAAGGTAAAAGCTATTTTAAAAAAGCTACCACATGAACTTCACTCAGAATCCCTAGGATGACTGGATGCAGTGCATCCAATTTATCATAAGCTATTTGCATAGAAAGCAGTTGAAGATATTTAGCATTCATAATTAGATGAGCAAGAATTGTTTTCCATCAGCCCAGCAAGCGTAGTAGGTCTAAAGATAGATGTACTAAATATCCTGCTCACACAACTCCTTATTTTGCAAATGACACTCAAAAATTATCATCACCGTTATGATATGGCTGTGTATTGTCTTAAATTGATATCAACTAAACATGATTGTGGTGATGAAATTGGTTACTCAAAGCATTTGAGAAGTTAAATGTTGCTCCTATCCTTCATCCTTCATTCTAGTGATATAACCAATCCATCAGAAGTCAGAATGCATTACTGTATACGTGGTAATTATAGTGAAATAGTGAAATAGCGATTTCATGGGTTTTGCTATTAATAATACAGCAAAGTTGCTTACCAATGACTAGTACTTATTGACGTATAAGCAAAGAATGCTAAACTTTATTTGACAAATATTCAGTTTCTGAAACTTTCGTTATATTTTGGACACGCAATAATTACCACGTATACAGTATGGTAGTCATACTCACTCCAAATCGCTCTTGACGACTACTAGTCAGTATCGGTGACTATTGATTTTCCATTTTCCGATATTGTCAACCTGTAATCAAGCATTATTTCGGTTGTCTGCTGATTCATAGATCCTCTCATCATCACTAGTTCCTTGCTGCTCACCTGTTATCATGCATTCAATATTAACAGGTTGTTGCAAGTTTAACATCATCGAATTCAACTCCACGGTGACGCAGTGGGCAGACCAGATGGTGGAGTGTCTGCCAGAGACAGTCAGGGTCGCCTCGGACTGGGTCAGCAGTCTGGAAGCCAAGACTGGCACAAACACAGAGTCGGCGCTGCTGGCAGCTTATAATGATGATGAGTGCGACGCTGTGTACCTCGTAACAGACGGCTTGCCAGACTCGAAACCGTCTGACATTTTGGACAGGGTGGCGTACGTCTGCAATAGCCGGGCCTGCCATTGCATCTACCTGACAGGTGCTTCCGTTGACAAGTCGGCAACCAACTTTCTTCAAGATTTGGCCACCGACACGTTTGGCTCATTCATGATCGTGACCGTCACCAACCACGGCTCCATAGACAGAGTAACTCCTGTGTACAAAGCCTCGCACTCAGGCACTGGAGTCATCCGCACAACTAACAGACAAGTCTATTCCGGAAACCAGAAGCAATGCAGTGTGACATCGACTCTTGATAACCCTCCACCTATGACTGCTGTCGTCCGCGGCGTTCCAGCGGTCAGAAGTCCGTATGAGCTACCCGTAGCTCCCCCTGGTGTTCTGATCCCACCAGTCAGCGCTGTCCAAGGATCCCACCCAGGAGTCGTCTACCCGAACCCCTACTGCTTCGTACCCGGGCCCAGGGTCTACACAGAGGATAACGGGCGGGTACTGAGGGTGCCCTACTTCAACTATGCATGGGCACAGTGGTACCAGCCCTATCTGTGGGCCAGGTATCGTACAGCCAGGTAAGGTTCTGTGACATCAGTGTTGCTGCAGTATTCGTGAAGGTCATGTGACCGGGAATTCTTTCGCTAACCAGATCATGGCTGAAACTATCTGATGACCTTGATGGAGCAGTGTCATCCATTGGGATGTCACCGGCGGCAGGTGCCCTACTCATCGATCAGCCAGTTCTTGCTCGGAGGACAGAAGATGGACTCTACTACAGTGGCAGGGTCAAGTCACAGGTAGAGTATTCATTCCTCCATATCACTAGCAGGCTGATATTTATTCTGTCAGCCATTTTCTCTCATGGGCAGGTTGACATGGTCACTATTGACTTACTAAAAATCAATGATGATAAAGAACATGGGTAAACATTGAAAGTCAATGGTATGTTATGGGTGGTGATCATGAGACCAATAGAGCTTCCTACTGATCGGAGTAGCTGAGTCCCTAATACCAAAACCATAGCTGCGGGTTCCAACTACACTCAATGATACAAGGGTAGCGGTAGCGGTGCCTTCACCCACCCTCAATAATATAGACTAAGAACCTCTATGGCCAATCTAGCAGTAGAAATATACCTACGTCAAATGGTTTACCTTTGCTGTTTGTACTACAGCTCCCAATACTAGATGACACTCTAGCATATCTCTCAAGTCTACCCCCCCCCCTCCCATTTCCCAAGACTCTCAAATATTTTAATGGCCAGAATTGAGGGTTAAGATAGTTAGGTTTGGTTTCCTATTGTTCTCCCTTGGCGTATCAGTGAGATCTTGCTGAGCGAGCTCCAATATGGCAAAAACTTAGCTGCGGAGGGTAGGGGTTCTGAGCTTTAGCTTTAGAAAAACTGAATCTTCAGTATTCTCACCCTGAAAGGTTGACAGGTATACACTCTATCCAACTGCTGCATAACCATAAATAGGGAACCTCACTCTGCTTTTTTCTGTTGCTGTTTCTATTTATTGCTAAGGGGAGGCAACTCCCCTGACTCTCATTGTCATCCAGCAGTTAATAGTATGAATGGTAGATATTTGTTACAGATAAGCAATGACCGGTTTCTGGTAGAGTTCTCTCCATGTGAGCGCGGAGGATTCAATGAAACCAGCTACCAGGAGACGTTTGTATTCGATATAGTTCAAGTGAACGATGCTCGCAGGCACTCTATAATGAAAGGTGATAAGGTCCTAGCTCCATTAGAGGACAATCCAGCTGTCTATGCTCCAGCTACAGCGATAGAAGGACAGGAGGGGAGAGAGTCATCACCAGGTATGTGCTCTACATAAAAATTTTCGTTTGTTGTCTACTTACCCACAGTAAAATTGCTCACGATACAAAGTCTTGAATAAGTCTTAAGAAGTTTTGAGAATTCTTGGAGAGTTCTTTATGAATTCTTTAGGAATTCTTGAAGAATTCTTCAAGAAATTTCAGAGCGGTGAAATAGACAATTACCTAATTTTCGGTAGTTGCCTATTTCCCGGCAGTAAACTTGCTCAAGATAAGAAGTCTTGAAGAAGTCTTATTAAGTCTTAAGACCCCTTTGATAATTCTTAAGACTTCTTCAAGACTTCTTAAGTATTATCAAAAAATTCTTCACAAATTTTCAGAGCAGGGAAATAGGCGATTACCCAATTATTTTTACTGCAGTACGAATACAAATAATATTAGTTGATCAGCATGCCCGCTTCTTCCCTTATTATGAACTTTCGTGATATTGGCATGGCATCATCCCTATGATGACTGTCCATTTTAGACTTGGAAGAACGAGAGCTGATAGTCATGTACTCCATGGGTAGGAGTTCAACTGTCATGCCAGGGAAGGCGATTTGGATAGACCAGCTGCTGTACGAGAGGACTGCGTTTGAACTGAAACTACCGAAGAAGACACGACGGCAGATAGTGGACACGGTGGCAGGCTATCCTGAGGAAAGCTACCCTGGATATCCTGTCTCCGGCTCTGACAGAGATCCAGTAGAGTGGGAACTCCCACGAAAGTACCACGTCACCGGAAATGATGAAACATTCCAGCCGCACACTGGTGAGAAAATGAAATCGATTACGCATTGTAGTTTTTGTAATAGTCTATTTCCCCGCCCTGAAAGTTCTTGAAGAATTCTTAAGACTTCTCAAGACTTCTTCAAGACTTCTTATTTTGAGCAATTTTAGGGCGGGGAAATAGACAGCTACTGTAGTGGTCACAAGGTTTTCAATTACAAAATTTTAGTGGTGGTGCAGATTACGCTAAATCTCCTTGCGGCAGCATGCTTGCATTGTTAGACTGCAGTCTGATGTGTTGGTTGTAGGGTTGGCTATTTCAAAGCAGAGTTATGAAGACTATAGACCTTTTCTCAAAGATCATTCGCAAAAGTCTGCTGTGAGAAAAGCTGATGTTGAGAGGACAATTCCCGGCACCAATATAAGTGAGGAAGAGCTACAGAGGAAAGTTGACAGTCAGATTCGAGCCAATCACAGAGAGCTGGGCGAACATGAGAGGAGCGTCATGAGGAAAATGTAAGCAACAGCTCTGTGCATTTGTTATTTTTTGAGGGGAAAGTCGGAATTGCAGGCAATAATGCAATAAATACCTTCTAAATCTAAACGATGAGCTGACGAGCGCGTATCTGTCAAGTCTCGTGTATTTCCGCGGGAGACTCTGATATCTAAGATACCAGAATTCAGGGTCGAAATTCCTATTAGTGGTTATGTTATTCATTTATTCTATTTATATATTCTGGCCCACCAGTGAGAGCTTGCTGAGTTGAGCTAAAAGATGACAAAATTCTGGTTGTATCGGACAGCGGCTTTGAGCTAAGTTCAAAGTTCAAAGTTCAGAAAACTGAATTTCCAATGTTTTCAGCCTGACAAATTGAAGGATACGCGGATGAGCCTCTACATAAAACTAAGGTTGAAATATCACTGCGCTAGTATTGTAGCATTTTCTAGTTCTAGTGATATCCACGTCTGAAAGTAGCTCTTTATTTACTTGCTACTAGTTATTAGTTCTACTAGTACTATACCAGTTATTTTTCCTATTTCTCTAGGGAACTTGACCGACAGAGACAGCTGGTGAGCACTCGCCAGCAACAGACTTCGTCCACAAAGGATGAAATTGACAGGGATATCTCCATGCTAGAGGCTGAGTTAAAGTACAAGATGAAGCTTAGAGATCAAGCTCTGGAGCAGAAGAAGAAAGATATTGACTCAGAAATAGACCTGAAGATTAGAGAGCGTGATGAGCTGATGCGAGAGAGGAGGCTCTTACTTGAGCAGCCGAGTGAGACGCGTTTGTCAAGAGAGCGACGGAGAATGAGATCCGTATCGCCTCACGATAGATCTCGATCGCCATCGATGGACAGAGGTCGAGGCCGGTCCAGAGATGACTACCACTACAGGTCACGATCAAGGTCACTTTCCACCGAGAGGGCACCGTCGTTTGGACATTTATCGCCAAGATATCACTCGCGGTCACGATCTCTATCGCCGTCACGGTCAAGGTCACAATCACGCTCAGTCAACTTCGACGAAAGTTTGAACAGTCACCATAGTTACAGGTATGACACAGAAGATTACTATTCGTCAATGTATGACAGTGGGTTTGGGGAAGAAAAGCTGGTGAGGGATTCGGGCACGAACACTCCAATCATCAGGAACGGCAGGGAGATCAAGATGAAGAAAAGCAAAGACGAGCGACCGCCGTGGAAATATTGGAAGTCAGAGGCAGTTCCAGATGTTGTTGGGCCACCTCTGCATGAGCCCTACAACCAGAGCGCAGTTGCTGAACCGCTCGAGCTCAGGGACGTCCATGTCCGCAATGGAGGTGAGATCCTTCCTATGAGCAATGATGGTGATAACCATACTGGCTAGCAATGGCATATGCCATTACGACTGCTGAGGTTGGTTCAAGAGTGTGATCGAGGAAATGTATTTTTTTTATTTCAGTATTAGAATGGGGATCGTCTCACTTCAACAACGTGGTCCCCAATGGAGTCACCAACTACGACAGATTCCTACGAACACCAAACACATCAAAGTCAGTCAGCTTCCAGGATAGCCATACCCACATAGCGCCTGGATCCAACCTGGTCACCTACGCCTCTCCAGAGGAGAAGAAATTGAAACTTCGTCAGAACACTTCACAGCAAAGACTGACGACTATGACACCCGCCACATACTACATGAATGGCGACAGCGTTGGTACCACAATGCAGGACTTCCATCGAGAGAGGGTCAATGCACAGATGACCAGAGAGAGGTCTCGCCCAGCCACAAGCTATATGAGACAGGTATGTGAAGTGACTTTCATTAGAACAACAACTCCGCTATCCTAATTCATTGTTTTTACTTGCTGCAGTAGTAGCAATAACTAAAGCCTCTCCACCATCCTGAGTTGTACTAGTTATAATAGTAGTTGTGACTAAACTTCTTTACTACCATTGTTTGTACTAGTAGTGGAACTGATCATCATTTTAGTGCAACTAGTAGTACAACTACATGATTCACAAGCTAGCAGAGGTAACAGCTCTCATACCTGCTTCATATGGCTTTTCCTAAAAAACTATAAGTTAGCACTTCCTCATCTTACAGCACTTCAGGTTGATATTATTGTTTACCCTCACACTCTTGTGAGCTTGGGGTGAGCACATGCCGCGTACCAATTCACTATTGCGACAGAATGTCATCAGTGGGAGTTGTCTCCTTTCCTTCAGGTGTCTAATCAGAAGCCAAAAACTTGTTTAAAGGACACTAGCAGTTCTGCAAATAGTTCGTATCAGAAAGAGGTCAGTGCTACCTCCTACAAAAGAGAGTTGGATCATCGTAGTCAGGTGGTAAATACAAGAACACCACAGCAGAGGAGAGTGGCAGCCATGTCTGCTCGTCGTGAGGAACGCGATCTTCTTCAGGCAGCAAAACTCCAGCAACAGCAGAACAATCAGACTAGAAATCTGGTAAGTACACACCTCCTCCTCCCTCCCAGACAACCACAAAAACAACAAAAACAAGAACAGAAACCCCCCCCCCCCCCCCCTCCCTCTCCTCCTCCCTCCCTCCCTCCCTCTCTCCCTCTCTTGCGCCTTCCTCCACCCCTCCCCCTCCTCTTCATCTTCCTCCTTCCTTCTACACCCCATTTTAGGAGAAGGAGAAGCTGTCTGATCTTATAGTTAATGTGCAAATGTGTTGCTACTCAAGGAAGATGGAAAACATCATCGTATACAATGATAGGCTTGTGACTGAAATTTTCAATTTCAACACCAAACAGGATCTCAGGTGCTAATGATGTAGACAAGACTGCAACCATTTGTTTCTGATTGTCGATATCCTTTTACAGACCATGAAGAGAGAGCGAGCTGCATCAAGAGATGACACAGCAACAATCAACATAATGAGAGACATAGCAAAGGAAAGGTCAAGGCCTCTGAGTCAGATGGCCACTGTCATGTAGGAGAGGACAACTCTAACTGCATTCTAATATTAACTAATTGCAAGATTTTACCAAAAATAAATTTTGTCACATTTTATTCACTTTTTGATAGCTTGTGCTTCATGTATGTACACTTACCCCTTTAGAATAATTTACTGCATTCATACAGTTCCTTTTTCTAGAGCATTACTTCCCTTTTTAGCAAGTTCTTCAATATCAATCAGCGACACCTCGGGTGATAAATCTATGAATAAACATTGGGCTAGGATATAAGCTGCGTGTTTGTTATTCATTCCACTTAAAGCCTCATAGCTTTCGAATCTTGTAAGAACAGCTTTCATGGCTTGTGATAGTAACTATAGTAAAGATAGTCTGAGATTCAGAGACTTCCTAATTAGATGTGGGCCTAGGTCTAAATATTATAACTCCATTATATTATTGGTGCAGCATAGCCATAGTGTGTGAATGAACATGAAACCTGCAGGTATGAGCCTCAGATTTAATGGTAACAGGTGAAAACAATCATTATCAAGTTCAGGAAGTCTGGTGTCAATGTTAATTGAAGTGATTACCTTTGACCTGTGACCTTCCTTGTTGAGAAATCAGATTCAAACCTCAATAATGGCTCCGTTCACTATACTATACCATATACAGTTCAGCTAGAGTTATCTCATCACTATAGCTATTTCACCTGTGTAGCTATCTATGGCTATCTTAGCTCGGGCAGCTATCCTACATCTATGGCTATCTTAGCTCGGGCAGCTATCCTACATCTATGGCTATCTTAGCTCGGGCAGCTATCATGTTTGTAGC
>ERZ1740065.416-NODE-416-length-22710-cov-10.764997_pt1 | contig 22710 bp, 16 predicted proteins | sample MGYA00581738_ERZ1740065 | MGnify/ENA primary metagenome ERZ1740065 (study PRJEB43018, sample SAMN04849749) | marine metagenome | isolation source: floating plastic debris | place: Pacific Ocean | collected 2008-09-01 | study: EMG produced TPA metagenomics...
CCTCTCCACCTCCCTGCCTCTCCACCTCCCTGCCTCTCCACCTCCCTGCCTCTCCGCTGGAGTCGGCAGGTTTTTTCCATTTTACCAATTTCGGGAGACCTGATTAGAGTACTCTTGCACTTGCAGTTAGTTTTATTATAGTTTTACAAAAGGCAAGATGACAGATTGTTGCAGTGCAGTAGAACTAAGAGCCCTTAGTTTCATACGTTCAGATATGAACTCAAGATAGCGTGAAACTTACTCTCAGGGCACTCAAAAAGATAAGATTTTCCTGTGGGAGGTCCCTCTGCGGGAGGGGACACCCTTTCCACACTTTCCCTGGCGCCTTTGGTGCCATAGCTTCGCACCTGAGTATAGCGAAGGTGCTCCGCAAGTGGCCCTACAGGCAGTATTAGTTGGCAGTGCCACTCTGAAAAGGAATGGCGCAGCGCTGATGATGGACACAAGAGTATCAGTACCAGCAAAGCCTTCTTCTCCAATGAGACTCAATTACAGTTAAAGATTGTGGTTGCTAACTCAGCAAGTAGCTCTACGCATGTGTTGAAAGGAGGAGGCGCTGCTAATTGACTGTGTGCCCAATAGAACAGCAGCTCACTGATGCTGTGTTATCTGATGGGTGTCATCCTTGGCTCTGTTCAAATAAATCTTGTTATCTGCACTTTCTCTCAGTGGTCTAATTCTGATGCTGTTTACAATGATCCCAATGCCACGAGCAATCTCAGTAATCCACCCTTGCGGCTGTAGAGATAAGACTCATGGAGACGCCACACAGTCTGACAGTACATATCACAGTGTGTGGGGAAAGCTAGTTGATCAAGTAGTAAACTGCTCGCCAGACAGATGTGAGTAAATATTACCAAACACGTCCTCACCTGTATCTCCACCCAGTACCGGAGTCTCTCAACAGATCGCCATATGATTTTAGTTAGTGACCAGTAATTTCTCTGTTGTCTAGTTCAATGTAAAATTGATGGACAATGTTTGTTGAAGTGAGTTTTCTAAGTATGAAGGTTTAGGTGTCATAGAGTAAGATGGCTGACTAAATGAGCAGACATAATAGCGAATGTTTTGGTTTATGAAGCATGCAAGTGTAAGCTAATAGGGTGCATTTGCTAACTTGATTGTTTTAGTCTTGCAGATTAGATATCACGCAGTAAGATGGCAGAGAAATTGAGCAACAACAGACCTACGATGGAGTCGTGCGGCTACTGCTTGGAAGGAGCGGAGAAGATGGTCAGCAGGAAGAGACTTCCGTGTGGTCACGAGTTCTGTCTGCCTTGTTTGAAGGCCGATAAGAAGTTAAAGGGAGTGATTGAGTGTGTGGTGTGCCGGTAAGTAGATTTTGTTGAGGTCATACTAGGTTGTAGCAATGGTGGTGAAATTAAATATATTTTACCGGCTAATACAGAAGAAAACTAGATTCTGGCATTGTTTTGGATACATTGCCTGGCGATGAATCCTCAAACAGCCACCTACATAGACCATGTGACACCTGTCACGCAAGAGGAGATACTAAAGTGGGTGTGCGATACTGTGAAGACTGCAGTAAAGTGATGTGTGTGAGACACGAGGAGGTGAGCAGTCGGTATCCACGTAAAGAGAGCTCTTTCCGCTCATTCATGATTGTTTATTCAAGTTTAGTGAGTATTGAGAACTGAGTTGGCTGATTGATCACTTGAGTAAGAGATGCTAATGATAGGATTATTAAATCATGGATGCTGATACTCATACAATTGCTGTGGGTGCCACCAATACCAAGTATAAGAGTAACGCAAAAGTGATCTCCAATCTCTTTTAGTACCACAACGAACTGTTCACCAGTCACCATACCGTCTCTGTGTCAGTTTATGTCAGCCAGGGAGCCGCTCAAAAGGAGACAAGAGACTGTCTTTCCCACTCTGGCTCTATGATTGCGGTGGCCTGTCTTCTGTGCTTAAAGCTCTTCTGTCCCACCTGTCTGAAGGACATAGCGAGCTGCATCAATGGTATTTAGTACACCTATATGGTTTTACTTCCAGGTTGCTTTTAAGACTTAATATGTGAAACAGAACCCAGAAACCTGTGAACATTGCAGGTGAGGCTCACAAATTCGTTCCCGTGGAGGAGGCGGCTGACGAGGCTAAGAGACGTCTGCAGCCAAACAGAGAGAGGTTGAAGAGACGTCAGAAGGAGGTGGGAGACGAGATGAAGAAGTACAAGGAGTTCCTGAGACGACTGGAGACTGAATACAACAACACTATGGAAGAGATGAGGAGACGCAAGAAGGAACAGGTTCGAGAGAGTTGTCTTTCTTTGTCCTGGATGTGCACTACTAGTAGCTCCATGGGTTGTGAATCATGGTCGCTTTAGTTATCAGCCATCAAAAAGCAGTATGTGGAGATGGCGAGGAAAATCACCAACGAATACCGCGTGAGAGAGGCTGAGTTAACATCTCACCTGGACGGCTATCTGACAAGGGAGATGACTACCGCCGGACATCTGATCTCGCAGATACAGGAATTGATGTCATCAAACCGAGTGGTGAGTACATAGCAGTGCTTCTGAGAGGGGTAGAACGTTGAGAGACTGGTTTCCGCTATCTACAGATAACACTTTCTCAGATGTCAGACTTGAGTTTACTTTGTTATTTAGGTGAGAGTAGTGAGGACATCACAGGAATTTTCTTCCCCTAAAATTCAGCCACAGAACAAACAACTGAGTATAAAGCACCTCCCAGATCTTTTCATATCCTCTGATGGTAAATATGCCTCCGTATACTCTCCTAGCTTGATTATGCTGAGCTGCATACTGTAAAAATATCACAATTGCACTACTACATCTAAAATGTTGCATAAGTTGAAGTTGATGTCTGCAAAATGTGCTCATAAATCAATCAGCTGGGTAATCTGTCAGTACTTCTAGTTCTTCGCTGAGGCTCCTTATTCAAATATTACCAGGGGTGGATACTTTGTGTTGCAAGAGTTAGTCCATGGATAGAGCTAGAGGCACAATGTTTTTGTTAGTACTTGCCTTACATATGTACTGTATTTCTATCAGAGTGAGTAATTACCTGAATTTAATATTTTCTGCACTTTGCACATATGTATCGGTTACTGCGTGGCATCCTGCACTGAATTTTTTGTCCTTGATATGGTCCATGGAATGATTGAGTTTTGAGGTCGAAGTCTTATTTCTACGCTCTTTAGTATCACTTACCAAAATGTTCACTACTCTAAGAAACCAGTCCCGTCCATAATCTTCTTTAGGTGGTACCTATTCTTAGGTCTGTCGGTTTGCCTATGAATAGATAGGTCCGCAGAGGGTATCTCAAAGTAACAAGCTCCTGAAATGCAAGCTTTCTTCCTCCTGAGCCAAACTTTGGGAGGCCAAACTATTTACCGGATAACGTGATACATACCAGTCAAGAATGCATAGGCGCATACAAGATTGCTTATGAGTGCTTTTGAAATAGGCATCCTGGTGTGTAGACCCACCTAGGTATTCCTAGTCGGGTCGACTGATCTAGACATAGACACTGCTCTCATTTACATCCTGCCTTATTCAGAATTCTGTCGACTAGTCAGATGCACATAACTTCCCATTACTAATGAGGAAGCAACTCTTTAACAGACATGCTGCTTCATTTTCTGTGATGCTTTTATTGTTCAAAATTGAAAAAACTAACTATTCTATCACAAAAACAAGTAAAATCACATTGAAATCAACCTAAATGAATAGGACCGTGATATCAAACCAAAACAATTACCTGTTGACAAACGAGTGAACTGCGCTACCTCCAAAACTCAGACTGGATGTAATGCCACTCGCAGTAACCACACAGCCGACACCTGCTGTAAGATAACGTAGTATTACACTGACCAGTGATGTGGTGAGCACCATGTGTTCGAGTGAAACATAGAACTCACATGTCTGCTCCGTGTTCATCTACTTCAGTAGGCGACATAGATTATGACTTTAGAGAAATTAATGTACGCTGTAGAGCTGGGGTACCTGTACATGTGATAGGTGTCGTATCTGTTTGGGTGGGCAGCAAACGGTAGCAGTGTGTCTGTATAGAACACTGTTAGAATGAATGAATTTTGAAAATGGTATGCATCTGACCGAAGACTCTGTATTACAGGTAAACACAGACAGAGCGAGGTGACACTGAGACAGTCAGACAGGCTGATGATATCACCATCAAAGGCTCCGCCCACTGGTATGAGACCGATGAGGAGAGTAGGAGTGAGTGGTTGGTGTTACTCAGTCTCCCATGCTGGCGGTGCGATGTACGTGGGAATTAGAGGTGGAGTTGACCTGGTCACAAAATACGCCCAGTCGTCTCGTATCAAAGCAGTAGATGGATACGTTTACAGTGTGTCTGCCTGTGACAATCTGATCTATGCTCTGGTCTATGTGCGTATTGGCAGCTGGACAGTCAGAGTGTACAACTCAGACTATCAGCTGAATCGATCCTGGAAACACAATGACCGGCTTACGCTCTCCAACCAGCTGGTGGTGAGGAAGGATAGTGTGCTCGTACCTGATAGAAACAGTAAGAATATCATACAGTACAGTCTGACCGGTGAGGTGGAAAGACACATACCCTGTCGTGTACTGAAGAGTGCTCTCACATGGCTGTCTGTGACATCAACACTTTGTAACACAGTGATAGTGTCCTGTGGTGATACAGTATCCTCTATAGATGTGGGTACAGGACAGTGTGTGTGGTCTACTGGCAGTCTGGAGAGGCCTACAGCAGTCTGCTGTGATGACGCTGACAGAGTCTATGTGGCTGTCGGTGGAAAGTCTAATACAATAAACATCGCAGTACTGGACGGACGAACAGGTAGCGGGGTGGTTCCACTATCTGAACTATAACAGGGTTCGAACATGTCTATGATGGGTTAATTGCTGTGGCCTGATTGGCTACTATCATACAGTCAACGCAGTAGTCTGATTGACTGATGAAGACATTGATTATCTGTTTGTGTGACAGGAATTGATTGATTTGATTTGCTTTACAGGTCGTGTGATCGGTGAAATCAGAGATACCAAGACCAGGAATGAGGACTACGTGTGGGGTCTTAGTGTATCCGATAGATCATTAGCTGCCAGCAGAATGTGCGAAGAAGCTGTACACACATACGAGCTGATCTGACAACTACAGTCACTGCAGTATGACTATTACCTGCTGTCTGTCACTCAGTCTATTATGCGAAACATATTCACTAGAATGGCAATCAGCATGATGATGTTTTGCCATTTGAAATACTTTTTGCTCATTATTAGATGAACGTGATAGGAAGAATGTGTTTATCACACAAATTTGTGATACCTTTTGTTTATTAGTCAATTAGTCTATCCTTTGCATTCCCACCCTGAACTGCTGACATCAAAATATGCATCACTATTTTAATTATCTTTTGGCCTCCACCACTGATACGATCAATCTTTATTGTTGTGAAGTTACTTACTGCAATGTCTCTGTGTCCTCAGTAAGACAGAATACTACTACTGCTATCACTAGATGCTAGTTGTCCCTGGCAACTCGGTGTGCGATGTTAAGTGATACTATTGATATTATGCGTCATCCACATTTATACACTTAGATGGCTGAATTACTAGAAAGCTGTACAATCCCTAGACTGTACTGTGCTGCTTTCATGAGTACGCGTTGTTTACATGAATATCATACCTACCAGATCGATCGATATGATGCAATAAATGCCTCACGGCAGCGTAGTACAGATTTCCATCGAAACTTGGAGTAATATACCATGTCCATAGTTTACGTGTCTGCATTGCTACTACAGCAGCATGGAATCGTTACACAGCTTGAGCGGAAGTAACCAGAGGTAGCTTGTGCGGTGGTTCCTGTACTCTGAAGTTCTCTACTTTCTGTCTACACTCAACTGACCGAGTTTGATGGCTCAACTCCAACTTCAACAGTTACATAGTTGTGATTTATCAATAATAATTCCCTGTAGTAGGTGGAATATTCAGTTAGTTGGAGGAGGCTACAAAAAAAATGCGTCGTATCTGCCTTGTCTAAAGACCGATGAGATCTTAAAATGAGAAACCTTAAGGGTGACGGCCCGGTATGCTGATATAAGTCTGTTGATAAGACATAGAGCTATGGTGATGATATTCTGCTCTGTGATACAGTAGGTAACTGGGGCTAATGTTGATCAGAGTACAACCTTCCAGGAAATGACCTTCGTAGGGCCACCAGCTCCGTCAATCGGACTCTATGTGTACCACTATCAATTTTCAGTGGGTAAGTGGTATTTGGTTGCAGTAAGTGACATAATGTATGACTGACACAGCTGAACTTTATTATCACGTGTCATTCTATGAAATCAAACACCCTGCCTAATAACTGTGCAGGCGGCTGAACTCACTTACAGTCACGCAAAGGGGCGTGGCTAGCTGCGTAGTGCGGACTCTGTGCCTAAGAGAGAAGCAGCTTGGCGAAGCTATCTTATCTCATAGAAAGTTGCAGGAAACACATGTTGAAAATAAGGAGGCGGGGCTTACTGACTGTGTGCTAGTGAGAAAAGCAGTTCTCTGAAGCTATTTTATCTTATGAGTGCAGTCCTTGGCTCTGTTCAAATAAAGCTTGTTATCTATATACTCTTTCTCTGGCCCTCATTTTGCTGCTGCTTACTATGCTCCTAATGCCACCAGCAATCTCACTAATTCACCCTCGCTGGTTATAGAGATAAGACACATTGAAACGCCACTCAACCTCATGACAAATATTTTAGAGTTCGAGGGAAGAAGTGGTGGATTTAGTGAAGCACTTGCAAGATAACTGTGAGTAAAATATTACCAAGCACCTTTGTACCTGTGTCTTTGTCCAGTACTGGAGTCAACATAGCATAAAACTCACTGCAGACGCCCATGCTGTTGAACTTACTGACTGGCATACTCTTATTGCTTTTTGCCAATTAGCTAAGCGTACCTATAGGTGAAAGCTGATAGACAATGCTGCTAGAGGGGAGTTTTGAAGTCTATGTGTAACAAAGTGACAGTGGCTCATGTAAGCGATACCGGACCTGCTACCAAATTTTGTGGTCATCAGACTATTCAAGCATTGCCGAAAGTGCTAGCTGATAAAATGTATTAGCTTACCTGATTGTTCTAGTCTTGAAGATTACGTATCACGTAACAAGATGGCAGCGAACATGAGCATCACCATTCCTAAGACGGAGTCGTGTGGCTACTGCTTGGAAGGAGTGGAAAAGATGGTGGACAAGAGGAGGCTGCCATGTGGTCACGTGTTCTGTCTACCTTGTTTGAAGGCTGATAAGAAGTTAAAGGGACAGATTATGTGTGTGACGTGCCGGTAAGAAAATCTTATCATGGTGATACTCGGTTATGGTGGTGTTATTAAATAGATTTTACCGAATAATGCAGAAGAAAGCTGGATTCTGGTGTCGATTTGGACACATTGCCTGGTGATGAGTCCTCAAGCAGTAACCTGTATAGCTCGTGTGACACCTGCAATGCGAGAGGAGACAGAACAGCGGGTGTGAGATACTGTGAGGACTGCAGTAAAGTGATGTGTGAGAGACACAAGGAGGTGAGCTGTCGGTATCTTCAGACAGGGAGCTGAGTATGTTAATTGACAAAAGAATATTTGAGTTCAGTGGAGGTGTTATCTGTGGGGTTATTACTACATGGAAATTGACAATCATGCTTTTAATGTGGGCGGTACCGAGTGCAAAGGGTGATGAGCCAGTGTTCTCTAACTTGTTTCAGCTCCACAGCGAACTCTTCACCGATCATCGCACCGTCTCCATGTCAGAGTATGTCAGTCAGAGAGCTGCTCGAGCGGAGGCCGACTGTCCTTCCCACCCTGGCTCTATGATTGTTGTGGCCTGTCTGCTATGTTTACAGCTCGTCTGCCCCAACTGCCTCAAGGATATCAGGAGCTGCAGCCATGGTATTGAGTGGCTATCATGGTCTGAGCATTTCGGTGGTTTTAAAACTTCAAGTGTAAAATAGAAACCACAAGTGTATGAATTTCTTTACTTCGTGCTTTTTACCTATATTTTTTTGCTTTATGTCGGCATTTTCTGTCGGCATTTTGTCTGCACTTAAATGCAGAAAAAATGTGGACAAAAATAGACATGCCTGATTAAAGTGCGGACAAAATGCGGATACGGTAACTCACAATGCACACTGACATAACAGTAAAAAATGCCTCACGTCGCAGGTGGCGCTCACAAACTGGGTCCTGTGGATGACACAACTGATGAAGCTAAGAAACGCTTGGAGTCAAACTGCAAGAAGTTGAAGAGACGTCAGGAAAAGGTGGGAGATGAAATGAAGAAGTACAAGGAGTTGCTGAGAAAATTGGAAACTGAATACAACAATACTATGAGGAGATGAGGAGACGTGAGCAGGAACAGGTCAGTGAGAGTTGTCTTTCTTTGCACTGTACACTCTCTGCTGCAAGTATCTTGTGATACACAGCAATATTGATACGAGCCGATGACGTTTCGTCCTATGACTCGTTGCTGCTGTAGTTGTCAGCCATCATAGAGCAGTATGAGGAGATGGAGAAGAAGGTGACAGAAGAATACCGTCAGAGAGAGGCTGAGCTAACATCTCACCTGGACAGCTATCTGACAGAGGAGATGACTACTGCTGGGCGCCTGATCTCACAGATAAAGGAACTAATATCATCGAATCGAGTAGTGAGTATATAGCAGAGCATTTTGGATAGATGAGAAATTGACGATGGACATCTAGACATTGGACTTTTCTAAACGTCATATTTTAGTTTACTGTGTTTTTTCAGGTGGGAATAGTGAGGACAGTATTGAAGTCATCTTCTCCTGACACAATGGAACATGAAAGAGCTGGATGTCAAGCGTCTCTCTGATTTGATTGTCTCTTCTGACGGTAATTACGCCTCATTACCCCATCTCTAGACAGCCATCATTAGTGACACTAGCACCGCATTACTGACACCAAATCACTTCTTCCTATTTCCCACAGCAACACCTACACGGTCTGACCATTAGTACTGATTACCGATACAATACAAGTAGAATATTATGATACCGTAAAAGCCAAGTTTGTAATTAGCCATCACTGGACTAGGGTAGTGTGTCTGGTGAGAGGTATTCAACAGAGTGCCTCTAACTGCTCACCTGAATTTAACACCACCATTTGGGCGTAGGTAACGGGTCGAAGGTCTTAACAATGTTACATTTTCCGCATTCCAGTCTTCAGTTCTACAAATTCTAAGCTGAGTTTTGAGCGCAGCCGTACCACTTTGTTTATTATTTTGTCAATAATCATTGAAAGCTGTTAATGAGACAATGTATTCGTGTACTTACACATTATCTAGACTGCCTCGACAGAACTACAAGTAAACTGATAGTCACAAAGTTCGAACGAATAGTATCTGCTCCCTGTTGTGTATGTACGTGATTATTTATATGTGTACTGACTTGTCGACATATAGTGAAGTGACAAAGAGCCTTAAGCGGCAAAGCACCTGCGGCCATCATCACATATACAGCGGTGTTACCTGTGCAAGTGATCAGAGCTGTATACGTATGCGTGTTGAATGGTCGCTGCGTGTCTGCATATCCGCATGAAGCATGAAGCATGGAATGTCTTTCGGATCAATAAATATTGTATTGATTTTTAACTGACCAACAACTCTATGTGACAGGTAAACACAGACAGAGCGAGGTGACACTGCGACAGTCAGAGAGGCTGATGACATCATATTCACAGGCTCCACCCAACGGTATGAGACTGGTTTGGACAATTAAACTGAAGGATGGATGTTCCTCAGGGTTGCAGTATGATGGTGAGGTATACGTGGGAGTTGATGGTGGACTCAATCGAGTGGCAAAGGACGGTCAGTCGTCTCGTGTCATATTATTGGATGGTATTGTATGGAATTCCCGGGTCCATGACGGTATGATCTATACAATGGTCTCTAACAGCGATAGCTGGTCAGTTAGAGTGTACAGTTCAGACTATCGGCTGGTCCGATCGTGGAGACACAGTGAGGCAAAAAACGTAGATGAAATGTTTTGTCAGCTAGAAGTGGGAAAAACTGTGTACTCGTACCTCATATCGACAGTAAGACTATCGTACAGTACAGTCTGACTGGTGAGGTGGAGAGACGCATACCCTGTCCTATACTGAACAATGCTGTGGTATGGCTGTGTGTTACGTCATCATATCGTGACGCTGTAATAGTGTCATGCGATGGTACAGTGTCCTGTATAGATGTGAGTACAGGACACTGTGTGTGGTCTACTGACAGTCTGGAGGAGCCTTTAGCAGTCTGCTGTGACAAAGCTGACCAAGTCTATGTGGCTGTTGGTGGAGATTCTGATACAATACTGATCAAAGTACTGGATGGAAATACAGGTAAGGCTGTCTCTAGATCTTAAACCCATCCATATTGTTCACATCGCTCAGTTTATGTTCCCCTGATAGGCCCGAGTGCACATGTTATTCGGTTATGGTACACAATGGTCGTCTGGAATTAATTTGTGGTGAAATCAGGATTGAGAGAAAAATTAAATTATATTTCCTCAATTCTGGAAAAGGTGAATCGATTGCATCGGGAAGTGTGTCACCCAAACCGTTATTGTTGAGTTTATCCCCATAAGCAACATATGCACTTAGTTTACACATTTCGAACTCAATTTCTTTTCATAATCGTTAAGTCAAATTATGTTGCATATATAATAATATGTTACATATACGAGGCCAATAATTAGGTAGGACTGACTGACTGACGAGGACAGTAACTATCTCTTGCTATTATATTGACTGATTGGATAGATTTGTTGTAAAGGTCATGTGATCACTACCATAAAAGACGATGAGGTCAAAGATGAAGACATTGTTTGGGGTCTGAGTCTGTCTGGCACATCATTTGTCGTCTGTAGACCCAACACTCTCTTCACATACGAACTGATTTGACAGATAAAGGCACTGCAGTGTGAGTATTGCCTGTATTGCCTGAGAGTGACTATTGCCTGTGAGTAGAGTCTGTTAGTCGGTCTATTACGCGTAACATATTCACTAGAATGCTGATCAGCGTGGTGTCATTCACCGGTCCGACAGTGAGTCAGAGTAAAGATGATGTCACAGCGGGTTCAGGAAGTGGAAAACCTGAGTTTATTATCTTTGATTAAGATACTCCTACACTCATCACATAACATATTATTACAATGATGTGGAGAGTGTAATAGCACTAACACATCAGTCTGTGTTATGTCCCGTTTATACGAGCCATAGAACAGTAAAAACATTAGCGCCCGTATATCGTTGTATTATTCAACCAGCTCCTTTACACAGGCGTATATAGCTGCGCTGCTCAATCGTGTCTCCGATACTGTAGACTGGAATTTATTTGTGATGAAATATTTTTGCGAATGTTCGAAATCGCAAAAATACAATCGCAACAAATTTCAATGGTTATATAGTGATTATAGTTGTGATGAATTTTTGCAAAAGATTTTGATCGCAAAAGTTTTCCCACCCAAGTTCCCTACCATTTTTGCAAATATTTTCCAGCGCAAAATAATTCCAGTCTACAGTACCTGTTCGTTTGAATGTAAAAGAAAAGTTGACCAACCAAACTTCCATCTCTGTAGTTGGTTGCAGAAGATTGACAGTAAACATCATCACGTGAGATTTTCCCCAAGCAGCTAGCTTTGACCTTGACCATGCCAAAATAATGGAACAAGGTGTCAAATAATCTGGTAAATTTGCTGAGTATTTGGACTATGGTGCCGAAAAAATTTGATTGGCCTTGGACAGCCGTGTAATGAGCTAATTAACGGCATTAGATAGGTACAGCAGCACTCTATCGGTGCTCTGAAGTCTCATTGCCGGTATGATACTGCTGATTCACTAACACAGATATGGTAACTTCACTGGCCAATAGGAATGGATATTAGCATTTCAAACAGACCTACCATATGACAGCGTGGGCTAGTATGAGACTTGCAGTCTATGGTATCCTTCTAGTTTTTTGAAAGGCAGAGATAACGCGTACCGTCACAACACGATATCTTGCATGACTGAAGCATCCCAAGGAGGCACAACTCCTAGACAAGGTCTTACCACATTTCCCACTAGCTGACCTCTGATGTACCAGGTCGTATGTCTGTAAACAAAGTATTGTCTATTTGTGCTGAATTTTAATTCTGTCATTGCAGTGTGTTAGTCCCACATCAAGAGGTATTGCGTGTTTTTCAAGCCATCTTATCTGCACTAACAGATTTAATGCTTGAGTCAAACCAAATTTTCTGATCTTCAGCTAAAATATTTTTGAACTAATATAGCTTAACAGCACTGATACACCACCCTGGTACTACATTAGTAAAGCGGCAATGTATCGGCGGTTTAAGGTTCTATTGCCAGTATGATGCGGTTGGTACACAGAAATAGGTAAGTTCACTAGTCAATGGGAATGGATATCAGCATCTCAAACAGACTTACCATATGACACGGCTAGTCTGAGCCTTGCAGTCTATAGTAGCCTTCTAACAGCTTTGTGGCTTTTGACGGGCAGAGGCAGCACATACTATCACAATGAGATATCTACTATGTTAATCAAGCGTTCAAAGGAAGCACAACTTCTATACACAGCCCTAATAGCTTGTCCCGGTTGCTGACCTCTGATGTAGCAAGTTGTTTCTTGGTAATACCGATGTAGTATATTAGCATTTAATCATATTCTCTGGCATCAATGTGTGCTAGCCCAACATTCAGTAGTGATATTCATTTTTCAACTCATTCTATGTACTCTAATATACTGCTGGATGTACGTTACACAAAGAACACATTTATCACACAATTTGCATCAGCCTAAATTGTCACATCAATCCAACCAGCTCCTTTACCCTAACATATTAATACGATGAATATCGTGGTTTTAATATTTGCGCATCAGTTTGCTCGATATGTACCGCTTTCACTTTACAAGTTATAGGATCACAGACAACATAGAATACTATTAGGTCAAAAGCGCTTTTTTTTTCGATCGGGTATGCCAGGATTTTTCCAGTAAAAAAAGGAGGCAGGGGCCAGGACAGAGACCAGCAAAAGACCAGATTAATACCCGTAAAATATCAGCATTTTACAAAGCCTCAATTCCAGTAAAAGCTTTGGTACTGTAACCGTGACTCAGGAATACCAGATAACTAAACGTGACAAGTATCTGCCATCATTTTTATGGCTGTTATTGTTATAATGTTTGTTTCAGCGTAATAATGCTAACAGATGCATGTTGTTATTTCATGTTGTTTAGGCTTATACTCCACAGTGGTAGCAGTTGTGTACAGGCATATTTGGTGCTAAAATCAATAAAATATCGGAAGAATCGTTTGTATTTTTATCTATGGCTTTTTGACATGCAATGTATTAATAGTTTGTCACTCTTGAGTGAATGATTAAATTTATCTTTTTCTGAATCTGAAATCATATTGTAAAATGGACTTCTACTTCCTGAGATATGGTGAGACGAAGTGGTCGATATGAGAAATGGTTTGTTTCCATTTTGGATGCCAGGTCATTGTTGAAGCACCATAAAAATTATTCTTTGCACCAAATGTATATAATGGAATAAATGATGTTATTTAGAATCGATTTTGAGTCAAGCAGACAGCTCTATGGTATTAAATTTGGTCTTCAAAATCGCCGATCGCCAAAAACTTCAATGAACTAGACTAGTCTTCGATTACCAGTTTTTAACACTAAATCTAACACGATAGAGCTATCTGTTTGACTCGAAATTGATTCTAAATAACACCATTTATTCCATTATATACATTTGGTGCAAAGAATAACTTTTTTCATGCTTCAACAGTGACTTGGCGTCCACGATGTCAAAATGTTCCTGGGGATGGACACCCAGAATCCCCTCTCCCCAGTCAGAGGGAGACCCTCACCCACCGACTCCGGGACTCTTGGCACCATAGTTTCACACCTGAGAGTTGCAATGGTATTTTACACGCTGTCCTGCCTGCAGCATAATCTGACAGTGCCACTCTGAGCACAAAGGGCATGGCCCCAATAGCATATATTGTATATTATCACACCTCAAAGTGGCAGAGACAATCGCCATCTAGTGATGGCAATGGTATTGTATTATCAAACACAGATATAAGTTGTAATAACTTCTGAAGTTAGAACAATACAGGTTGATCATATCAAATGATAACACGTCAATTATAAAGCAAATATTAAAACTGCAATAATAGTTTTGCTATCAATATGTTAGGATGAAGGAATAATGATTGGATTGATAAGCCATGATAATACTGACACAAGTTTTTGTGATAAATATATTCAGTGTTTGCCATTCTCCCGTAGATTTTGCGCAACAGCACACGTAGGAGTGAGCGGTAGTGAGCGTGGATAGGCGCGGGAGTGAGCGCAAAAATCAACAGGGGTTTGGGTAAATATCATCTCTCAGCCATTCCTGTCTAAAGTTTTGCTTGTATCTTGCCTTCGGCATACTCGACTTTGTAATCTAAATACTGCTATCAGATTGCATCTCTCATACCGGTGGTTTCCACAAAAAATGTGTTCGACTGAGAATGTTCTCACCTTGACACCTGATATGCTACACGATTTGATGATTGGGTTTGATAGACCGAGGTATTGCTCAGGGTATTCATAATATCATAGTCATAATGTTATCACTATTTTCTGCTATAAATATCAATTTAAGTCAAGCCACGGGTATAGATTTCAGAGTGTCTGCTCACTGCTCTAGTTGATCGGAATCCATATCAGCATCTCAAACAGACCTGCCATACGACGCTGTCATGTCTGAGAGCTACATTCGATGATTGAGTTTTCATACATGCATGACTCTTTGAAGGGTAGAAGTAGAAGCTGAATAATTGATATCCATATGATTCAAGGGAGCACAACTCCTACACACCTCTCTACTTCCTACTAACTGTCCTGCTTGCTGACCTCTGATGAAACAGGTGACAAGACTCTATGGAGTTTTCTATTTTACTGGACTAAATTTTCGGATCATGATGGCGTATTCCACTGACTGTCATTGGCGGTATGTATCTTTCAATGTCACCAGTAGAACTACCCGCTGACTATTAGATGGATGTGGCACCGGTAGTATATTTATCACACTAGTGTGTCTCTGCCCATGCAAACTTTTGCTGTCTCCAGTTTATCAATTGATCACTACTTATCGAACACTAGCGTATCGATATCAAAATGACCATAGCTATTTCCATGCTGTTTAGCCCTAACTGACAATACACAGAATGCAATAGTGCTACTTGAACAATCAGCTTTGTTATTTTGTGATTACACAATACTAGTGCTATCAATAGATAGATGCATCGTGGAGTCATTTCATATCCAGGACAGAGGAGGCAAGAGATACCTAGTGAAAGGAGTCTATTACTTCAGAGTTGTCTGCTCTTGGTCTACACTCAATGATCTAATTGGATAAATCGACTCCAACTACTTCGTTCTGATCTCCCTTGATGTAGTGCGAGTTATTTCCAAGAACAAAGCCACTATTCTGTCACATGCAGAAGCAAAGGCAGGTACCTGGTTGCGAGGTTGGTTCTGTACGTAGGAGTTGTGTGCTCTAGATTGTCTCTCTCCCATCAATCGACTCCTTTCTCTTTTCCCCTTATATACATATGTAAAACAACCATCACTGTGCTATCGTACTAACTCTAAACTTATTTGCTGAAAATATGCATATCAATAGCCGTTAGTAATGTGAATCATCAGGCTGTAAACAGTCAAGGCCCTACCAGGTATGGATTCATCACATTTATTAATCACCATGGCTAATTAGTTCATCACAATAAGTAGCCTGAGTGAGACCCATCCACTGGCAATCACAGATAACGCCTGTGCACACATCGGACTCACGTTTACTGCGATATCCAGCTGAAAGTGATAAAAACAGTACAGGAGTTGTCTTCCCACTTACTCAGGCTACTCGGACGGAGTGGATAAGGTGGTTAACAGGAAAAAGCTGCCTTCCTTGTTTGAAAGCTGATCAAGTAGTACAAGGAGATACCAGGCCGTGTTGGAGTTATTCACTTCATAGCTCAGAATCAAACAGGACATACCTAAGGGCACCACCTGGATGGAGCCGCAAGTGCTGTCACTTGAACTGGGCATTGAATACATTCAACTATCTGGCTGTGAGCATTCTAATGTTAAGATTACAATACACAGATATACTACCACTCTCAGTGCTTTATCAAAGGAGATATACGAAGTATGAGCACTAACCGCCCTCATATTTACGTCGGTCATAGTCTGCCAGTCAGTCTGTGACACAGGCCAATTAAAATCACGATTCCCCAGTCTTGCCTTAGGAACCCATCAGTTTTGTAGTAATGAGGAAGCAGCTTATTAAAGCTGTTTTATTTCGAAGGAATACTTGCACTGCGTCTTGGTCAAATAGTAGTAGTTATCGGTAGAAAACCTTTTCATCTCATCATTCCACTCCTGTTGAGAACTGCTCAAATACTGAGAGCAATCAGATAAGATACGGTAGAGCGCTCATTTACACACATCACACAGTCTGTACAGTGCTACTAGATAGCAGCTGGGTTTAGTATCAAGGAAGTTCCTCCGAAAGCATTCGTTGGATAAAAGTAAGTAAACCACACACATATCCATGTCCATGGGACTTGTTCACCTTGTTCGCCTTTCACCACCATATCCTAAATGGGTGGCGAGTTGATACCTTAAACCATTCGAGGCCACGAGTGTATTTGCTGGCTGGATGGTCTTTCTAACGCCATCCCAACTTAGGGTCGCACTCACTACAGTATAGGCTCATACAGTAGCCCCGCCAGTAGCCAGGCTGCTCTTCTCGAATAAGGCAGAGGTGGATCTTTTCCTTGAGCGCAAATGACATACACTACAAGTGGCCGCCAGTTTTTTTGGTCCAGATCAGAACAGACCCGTACATGTACATGGGACTGCAGCCTGTAAATTGTGTTGTTTTCCGTCATCAGCTTTCTTAGCCGGAACAAAGGAAAGGGTGTGCAAATCTTATTTGTTCAGACTGGATTGTCAGTTTAAGGTGACAGTGAATGTCTCTCTCTCTATGACATGTGGCGATTGGTTTTATTTGTTGTGCAGGTCGTGTGATGATGAACATCAGAGACAATGAAGTCCGATGTATAGACATTGTAACGGGTCTGAGTGTATCTGACAAATCATTGGCTCTCATCATGGGCTTTACAAATACCATCCACACATGTGAACTGATCTGACAGCCACAGTTACCGCAGTGTGAGTATTATCTGCTGTCTGTCACTCAGTCTATTACAGCAACACATTCACTAGAATGGCGATCAGTATGACATCATTCTGATATTTTATTTGTGGGAGTGTAAGTTGTGGTATGATGGAGAGAGTAGCGGGTTTCTATGTTTCAATACCGTTTGCGCACAGTTATCGCATATGAAGATAGTGATGAAAGTCAGTCAGAGTTGGTATGATGTCACAGAGGGTTTAGTAACTGAGACTAAGCAGAATTCCTTATCTTCACATAATATGTTTCTGAAACAATGTAGAGAGTGACAGCGCTGATATAAGCCTAATATTATGTAAGTATAGCAGCATGTTAATGGTAGATCGAGGCCTGTATGATATAATTGGTGCTCAGATATGGTAACCTCACTAGCCAATGGGAATGGATATCAGCATTTCGAACAGACCTGCCATATGACACGGGCTAACCTGGGTATTGCAGTTCATGGTATCCTTCTAAAAGCTTTGTTTTTGTTTGAAAGGCAGAGGCAGCAGATACCATCCCAAAACAATACCTGATGAGCCAATCAAGTGCTCCAAGGAAGCACAACTCTTACACAGGTCCTAATAAATGTCCTGCTTGCTGACCTGTGATGTAACGGTCGTATTTCTGTAAAGGCAGTGCTGTCTATTTGTACTGAATCAGACTTCCTGTCATCATGGTCTGTCAGCCCGACATTCAGTGGTGTTATCTATTGTTCAACTCATCTGATCTACACTAATATAATACTAGATGGAACTGATGCAAGTAACACATATCACACAAGCTTGCATCATCGTGGTTTACCAATCTAATCATTACCGACATCTAACTCCTTACATATATACTGATACCAAAACACTTATTGCAGTTTTAATCTTTGCTTTTTATCTGCTTATTACCATTGGATATACTCAATATGTATTGTTGTCAGTTTACGAGTTATTGCATCATACGTCTATGTTTGATAATAGAGAAGACTCTTGATATCATTAGGTTCTTACTGTCTTCCTGGCTAGATCTGTAATAACATGAAAGCAAGATGTATTAGACTTGTCGTAACTGGCCAAACAAACCCTGTGTTTGTATTTGATCAACTACCATCTGGCCGGTATAAATCTGTGAAAGCGAGAGTAAACATCCGATCTGACTGTTTTCGACCTCTATGTGAATAATAGTAATAACCGAATAGCTGACTGACTTTCTTAGCGGACGGTAATAATTGCTTTTATAAGTTATCTTTTTCTTTTCTTTTTTCTTTTAATGCTCAGCAAAACAAAATATTCCTCAGTAAAAAGAAACAATATTAATAACAATAACAATAACAATAGCAATAATACACCACATCTGTAATTGATCTGAATGGTCAGTGTCACTCAGTGTCACAGTATGACAGTCTGACATAGATGGGAGTTAGGGGTGGAGTAGATATCGTGACAATCAGTTGTATCACGCCTTATCAATTGAAGGTTACGTAGATAACATGACATCATGTTTTCTTAGGTCAGTCGAGCCAATACAGCGTGGCTTATTCCAAAGCTAAAAGATGCTTTCCAACAACTGTACAGAGGCAAATAGAGGTAGCTTATAAGCTTGGTTCTGTACTTAGGATTTGTCTGCTCCTGTTCTAAATAAGCTATTGATGTAGAAAGTGTTAGGATTGCCGAGCACTCGTTGGATAATAGTAGGATTGGAGGTTCTGAGAAAGCTGGAGTTGTTTCACCGTTGAGATCATCCATCATCCCTACTAGTTAGCATGACGACATGACAGTCATAAAGTATTGGAGAGAGGTAAGACAACTCTCCGATGGTATAGTCAGACATTTTTGGTGCCAAACAGGAGTGGGTATGCTTTAGCAGAGCCAAGAAAGCTTACATCATGTTACACTACTGTAACCGCGTCTCATACCGCCCTGACTAGTTCTACTTACTGAGATCGATTTGAAGTGGTTACTACTTCTAACAAAAACTACTGAACCCATCCATAAGGACGCATGGCACTCACGAATCCAAGAATAACATCAAGTACAGTTTGGAATAAAGCCATATGTGAAGGAATGATACTGTAGACTGATAATTGATTTTGATTAAAAATAATCGTGATTTTTACTCTACTTCACTACCTCACCATGATGCTAACCTATTCATAGACCAATGTTTCCAGCAGGAGCTCTAATTTGTCTTGTACTTGAAACAATGATACGTTGTTCATAAAAAATACTATACGTGACTTGACATCTGCCATACATTGGTTCATTACTTTCATTCTATTATTATTAGGTATCAACGTATAGCTTCCAGATGAGGACAATATTTGGGTAAACACGTGGTACGCACTATTTTCTGTGTTGTTTTAACTTTTGGCTGGTTCTATGTTTGTCTGAACCTGTATTGACCATTACATTGAGTAGAAATAGCCTCGATTATAACTTTACTAAGTGGAGCTTATTATATTCATATCCACTGTTGAGAGCGAGGATGATGGCCGCTCTGTTGCTACTCTACTTCAAACGGCTGCTCACCCAGCATATCATATATCCTGTATCCTGAGTGAGTATGTTATGCTATGTTTGAACACTGCTTGCTAGCTGGTATAGCTGTATCTATTGTGAGGGGAGGTAGAGATACACGCCTGCCTCTCTTAACTGACTAGCCTCCTCTCTGAGGGAGTGTGGTAGAGTAACAAAACCAATAGCCAGACAGTGCCAGGGAAAGAACAGATAAAACGGCATCACAAGATAGGTAGATGACATGATAGATGATGACATAAACAAAGTTAGTGTGTGTGTAGGCAGCAAATGTGGGGCCTGTAACATCCACACATAGTGTGGTCACACGTTCAAGAGAGAGAAAGCATGTAGCTAGCTGGACATGTACACGAAGAGATGCTTCAAGTTTCATGCACCTGTACACGAGCGATAATGATGCTGGCCGATTGGAATTAAATACCTGTTTAGACCGCCGTAAAACTAAGACACGCCGTCTGACAACTCTACATGTCGCTGTACTCAGTAGCCAAAAACCAAGGGGGCGTGGCCAAGTGAGAGGTTGAGATCATGCGCTTAATAGAAGCTGTTATGTCTTGAACGTATCACCACTCTGGTCTCTGTGCAAACAATGCTTGTTATCTGCACTGTCTTTTGCCTTCCCTGCTTCTATCTCTGTTGGCGGCTCTCGCAATCCCAAGATCTCACACTTTCACCCTCGTGCTTGTAGAAAAGTAAAGTAAAGTGGAGATAAGACAAGAGAATCAGTTGATTCACATTATCAGGCCAGTGAAATGATATGTTAGCCGCCCTCGTGTGTATGTTGGTCAGCACAGGGCCGTGCCAAGCTGTGCGGCAGGTATGGCTTGACGAACCGCGTTGTATCAGGATGCTCAAACAATTTAGAAGTTGTCTTCTCATGGGAAAACTTTGTGGGAAAGTTCCACTTTACGTTCGGACATTCATAATTGCATGTGACTTGTTATCCAATGACAATCGATCACTTTTCCTCTACCTTCACCGAATAATTGTCTGAGCCCATCAAGAAATGGAATTCAATCAAGCACTGCTGTGGATGGAAAGACTACTCAATACGGATTTTGAGATGACTTGAAAATGTACTATCAGACTCTAAGCCATGCGGCAATTGCCTTCATGTCCTCAGTTAGCATGTCTATTCCCTATTCGATTGTCCTTACATTTTATCCGTACAACAATTGCTAGTAGATGAAACGAACGTGGTAACCGCATGAATGTGATATGACGTGTGTTCCCCACATCATTATTCTTTGTGAGTGAAACCTACCCGTATGTATTTTTTTGAAACTGATAGTCAATGGTGTAATATAAAGCCTTGTGCCATATACATATCAGTATGGTAGGCTATTTGATCGAGGACCTAGTATGGATTAATCAACTATTGATCAAGTATTATACTAAGAGGATAACTCAAATTTTGGTTGACAACATAATTATTGGGCATTTAATCATAATCATCATTTCAGCTTTCATGACAAGTTGGGCAAGACCTGCTTCGGAGGTCACTGATGACACAGAACAAGATGAAACTGTAGCCAAAAAGAGAGTGACGGCCACATCAATCATTTGGAGATGCAAGGTGCTGCATTCGCAGCCTGCAAGATCCACGATCACGTCTGAATTGCAGCGCTACCTTGCCTTCAATCGTGGCGCAATGTCCATTAGCTCTAATGGAGAGGTAGAATCCTTAGATGCAATTAAATTCTGGCGCGAGCATGGCAAAAACTTCTGCTCTGTTGCCTAATAAGCACTAAAAGCTCTATCAGTCCCTCAAGCACTGCCGTAGAGCGGCTGTTTAGCCAGAGAGGCCTCATTTTCAAACCACATAGACGCTGCCTAGGGCACAGTAATCTCAAACAACTTATATTTATAAAGTGCAATCGCCTAAAGCTATACTAAAGTTGCCTGAGATTAGTCTCCCCTAGTTCAGCAGTTGATATACTTGCAATCATATGCTCAGTTTGGTCCTAAACAATAATTTTGGAGAAATAACCTTAATCAACTGCTGACATTGCCCATAGGACTCCCTCCGTCTTTCACCACCACTAGCTTTCATCACCTTTTTTTTCTTTCTTCTAGTATTGATGTTGGCGTTTTGAGGCATTAAACTCAATTCATAAAGCAGTGTTATATCGATTAATAAGTGTCTGTCAATACATAATGAAATATTGATCCGTTTTTAGAATCAATGAATCGCAGCGAATCTAGTTGAACCCAATACACTCTGTAATATACAATACACACTGTAATATACAATACACTCTGTAATATACAATACACTCTGTAATATACAACATACTCTGTAATATACAACACACTCTGTAATATGCAACACACTCTGTAATATACAATACACTCTGTAATGCACAATGTACTCTCCAAGATGAATGGGAACAAGCTAAATTGTTGTCAGTCTGCCATGAATCAAGTTTAATAGGACTCTTAAAAATGATGAATCTGAACAGTTCTGTTGTGCGGTTGAATAAGTCAGGGCACTGTTGCCAGCTAACTCTATGACAACTCTTCTGGTACTGGGCTGCATTGTGACTTTGCAATATCTGAATGTCATGCGGGTTACGTCAGAATCCATTTTACACAAAACACACGACTTGCAGCAGAATATCGTGCCAGCTCGCCACAGCTGTCCAGTGGGATAGTTATTTTGAGTGGCATATGATGCTATCAGCAAGAAACAAGATACCCGCAGGGGGGGGGGATAACTTCCAGCCCGGCCATACTGATGGGCTAATAGTTCAATAAAATACGTCAAAAAGTTTCATTCTTTGCAACATCTATTTCTCTTATTTCCGTACTGGTCCATCAGCAACATGATAGGGTGGAACAGTAGTTTAGTGACGACGCCCTTTGTTTCCCTTGCCACCCCTTTTACCATTGCCG
>ERZ1740065.417-NODE-417-length-22690-cov-11.767351_pt1 | contig 22690 bp, 16 predicted proteins | sample MGYA00581738_ERZ1740065 | MGnify/ENA primary metagenome ERZ1740065 (study PRJEB43018, sample SAMN04849749) | marine metagenome | isolation source: floating plastic debris | place: Pacific Ocean | collected 2008-09-01 | study: EMG produced TPA metagenomics...
ATTCCACTTTACGCTATCATGCGTTCACTTTTCCATATACCATATCCACTATTGACTGTATAGTATCTACTTACTTATATGTCATACCCTCTTTTGGCTCTCGACACCCACTATTCACTCTGTGTCAGACCCTTGCAGATTCCCTGATTTCTGGATTCAATTTAGTTCAGTTATCTATCAACATAGTTCAGTTCACGAATCTGTATCAGTGACAGCCTTTCAAAATGTACTCATTCAGATGTAGTCAAAATCTTTCAGTTGTAGCGCTGTCAATGACTAAGAGGTAATGCTTCACTAAACTTCTGCAGCAGATGGCTCAGTTTGTCCACTAGTTCTTTCTATTTTGAGTAGAGTTTAGTTCAGTTCAGTTCACAGTTGACCGAACTCAAGTTCAGTTCAGTTCAGTTTTGATTCGCTTCAATGCCATGTTGATTCTGAAGTTCTCAAAAATTGTGAACTGAATCAGAATTGATTTAGCTCTTGGGAAACGATTCGGAGGGTCTGATCTTGCTATTCACTATTCAATGTCTGTAGTCAACTTTTCTCCAAGCCACTTCTCTACTTTTCAACATGAGTATTTCACTCTTTGATGTATTCCACTATTAGCTATGCATATTCCACTTCCAGCTATATGTATCCTACTCGCTTACTCTTATTTATCATCGACATCATTGCCCTCATCATCGTCATCATCACTCTCATCATCACCATCATTGCTCTCATCATTGTCATCATCGTCCTCATCATCATCATCATCGATCTCATCATCGACACCATCGATCACATCATCGTCATCATCATTGTCACCACTTCCTGTATCATCCATGCAGCCTGTGTCAGGCGGAAGAAAAGACATGTGTATTTTTTTGGCAGACAGAAGCTGCATCACAGCGTGTGGCACAAAACCCAGGGAATTGGGTCTTTGTGTGTCCATGTACTGGGTGTTATTCAGCAGTAAGTGATGCAGGTAAGCTGGCTGTAATTTGATTGGGTGAAAACTGGGCTAACAGAGGCAGCACCTAGCTCAAGATCCCGCCAATCGATAACGATCCATCAACCATTAATCATAACACGTTTGCAGCTATACGATAAGCAATGTGAGAATAAGATCTTAAAAAGTTCAACAAAAAAATCATCAGTGATCTTCTTGTATATTATTCTTTAGTCTGTCGCTGTTGACGTTGGATCTGTTGGTGAAATATTCCTTAGCTGAGTAATTTTGAAGAAATCAAGCAAAGAAAGTTGATGGTCTGTGACTCAGGATGTCACTTAGTCCCTACGACAATGGCGTATACATATAAGAGGCTTGGTCCAAATAACATGAGACTCAGAAAGAAAATCCCACTTAAGTTTCACTGACTTGTTGATCATTATGCTTAAAAGGGATGTTGATAATGCGATCGGCTTGTGGTAGCTAGTGTGGGAGCTATGCCGACCAAGCTTCTTGTATATAAGACATTGCCATATGGGCTATAGTGACACTCTGATGTGACAGATTGGCAACTTTTTTGCTTCAATTCTTCAAAATTACCTAGCTGAGGATTATTTTACCAACATATTCAACATCTGCAGCATCAAACTTATGGGTATAGATGGAGATCACTGGCGATTTCACCCTTCTCTTAACCATCATCATCATAAGCAATGGTAAACCTGTGAAAAGGTTTCAACAGGTTTTTATGCAGTGCAAATGCCTCATCAGCTATGTATTACCAGTTCCAAATCGGAGTATCAACCCTCTCCTACATCATCCCAGAAGCCTGCTGGGCCAGATGGACAGCGCTTTAGGATGACTATATCTTAAAAACCTGGAGCGACAAAAAAACTATAAAGGCAGCCAATCAGAAGCGACTCTATGTTTGCCTACTACTAGTTGTTTACTGCTCATCCACTACATTGGTATGTTGATGAGTCCGCTGTGGTGACAGACAGCCGTGTGTGGAGGTGTGTCCAGTAGGAACCGTTGGAACTCAGTTACCAATCATGACAGCAGAAACTAGAGGGACAGCCCAGTTAATTGATTTCACAGGAATCTACCCGGGTATGCCGCTCCAGGCGTTTAATCCCCAGAATTCCAAATGACTGGAGGAAGTTGGCTCTAGAATTTGACACTTGTTGGAACTTCCCTCAATGCATTAGTGCCCTTGATGGAATGCATGTGATGATGGAGAAGCCTTGCCACACAGGAAGTACTTATCACAATTACAAAGGCACAGAGAGCATAGTCTTGATGGTGATGTGTGATGCAATATACTGGTATGACTCCTTGATGTAGGTTTGCCATACTTTACAGTATGTACTACTACACTACTATTCACACTCTTCCTTTGTAGATTTACATACATCAATGTTGGCGTGAATGTTAAGGCGTCAGCCAGAGGTGTGTTCAAAGAGTGCAGCCTTGGGTAAGCTCTGCAAGACAACTCTCTCAACCTGCCTGCCGAGGAGAACCTTTTTTTAGCTCCTGGCTCCATTCTTAAATAGTTTTGCCATGAGCCAGGACCTCAAGGTACGATACCACTGTCCAGAACATCATAGAGTAACTTTGACGTTACACCGAAAGTAGAAATGCTACAAGATTAACTCGGCTTCAACCATAGGAATAAATAGCAAGACATAAAAAACAAAATAAGGTTACCTTTCTTTCACACCGAGATTATCTCTTTGTTTAATTTAAAAAACTTAGACACCCAACAGGTTCTCTGGATTTGCCTTTCATCTTCATCGGGAAGAGCAGTAACCGCAACTGCTGCTTTTCTTTGACAATTTCTCTGCCAATTAATTGATTGTATTGTAGCCATAATCAAGTATTTTTCTCATCTGCAAGCTAAACAGGAAGTTGCTTGCAACCTGAGCTACTCAGGTCGCTGTTATGGTAAACAGTAGACAACTCTCAATTCATCACTCCATTGACCACTAGTATTGGCGCAATGTGAATAGAGCATAGCTGACAATGAATTCCTCGAGGATCGTGGTTTTTCATTGGCCGGTGGTCACTGGTGTGAATTTAGCTTTAAGTGCCAGCTTTCTATCCGATACATCATCTGATAAGAGTTCTAGACTGTTGTCCCCTTACGCCTAACCCACAATTGATCAAGCATGATTGAGCCCTATCACACCTATACAGACTGCTTGGTTCTCAGGCTACAAATCAAACAATACAGGAAACTGGTTCACTTGTCCAGTAATTGTTGACTAGAGGTACAGATGTGAGATCCAGCGGTTTGCTGTAGCGACACTCTCCGATCGTCATCACACCAACTGAATTTCTCATTGTCAACTTGTTCACTGGATTGTTGCAAACGAAGTGAGGATGATTGTGGTGCCTGTGCTTGTAGGACTGTTAGCTACCTTGGCTGCAGGTATGTCGTCTACCTTAGTTTCACGGGATAACATAACATTTAATTCTACCACTAAGTGGTAGAACTTCTACCGCATTGGCAGTAGCGTCACAGCGTGACAGTGCGACTGTGTGACATGGCTGGACAGCAAAGGCTTTATCAACCCTTTCATTTACCAAACTACGGCATAACTCTGCCATGTAACAAACCTGGACACATATCGTGGGTGGTTGGTGGTTCGGTAATGGTTGTAGTAGCTAGCAGCCTCACAGGGCTCATTGTTTGTCCTTCCGGTGCATGATGATAGACCTTGAAATCATTCTTTGCATTGTTACGATTGTTAGGGATTTAACTTTTTGACAAGATACCATCATGGTTTAAAGGTTATTAAAGGTTTAAAGGTCTCGTATGACCCGATATGCTCAGATTGTCCTAAATAAAATTAATGAATACAACATCTATCAAACTCAATCTAACCCTGCACTGGTTGATGTTACACCCGCTGCACCAGCTAAACTAGCAATGATTTACCTAAGCTGTCATGGAGCTGGCAGTAACTTAAGTAATTCTAATCACATTAGCTCAGTATTTCAAAGAGGGGTAACTTGGCCCCTTGGGGTCGTTAGTTTCAAATGGTTATATAACGTTCTCAAATAATGGACACAATTCCAAGGACGATCCTTTGCCTCAAAGGATTTCAGCTGAGAATAGCCTAGGATTAAATTTCATAACCATAATGCTCCTTGGAGTAAGCTGTCCATGGTTTAAGCTGTTTACAGCAAACAATGGCGGTCTTTCATTTGAGGTGCTCTGTGAATTCTGTCTCTCATTAGGCATTGCGCATTGCACTCCCTAGGCAGTATGATGGATTATGTTGTCTGAAAACCCTGTCGTAGGACACTACTCTACCTGTACACCTGGGAATACAACCGGATTGCTTATAATTTCAGCTGTTTTTGGATAGCTAATCTACACTTCAATTTAGCAAGCTTGCTAAATCCAGATGCTGTCGATTTGCTCTCGATTTGGGCTGCACTCCTCGATTAGGGCAACAAGAAAATAAGACATCTCTTTAGTATGGTACTCAGGTCAAGGTCACATCAATAATGCATACATAAAATACACAGCTAAAATACTTGATTCATAACTACTTTGACTGCAGAGTAGTACGGATTACAGATCACTGCTATTCCTTTCGGTGAATCAAATAACTTCAATAGTCTCAAAAAAGCTTTGAGTGGTAGATTTTATAGTGGCCGATGGTTCATGAATCCAAGATGAAAAACAGTAGGGCAAGACAAGGCACCGAGAAAACCAGATGTGTTCGTGCCAGTCAGGTCATGTGATGATGTTAGGATCTATCGTTCGGCTATAGATTTAGCTTGCTAGCTAAATCGAAGATGACAATTGATACATTGATTTAGTATCTGAAACGTCCCTGAGTAATGTTGTGTTTTAACAGTTAAATAGACGCTAAATCGACTATCCAAAAATGCCTTGAAAAGTTTCTCGATATACCCTAATTCACCATAGAGCTACCCATTGTCATAGGTAAAACAAACTTTGTAACTGTCTCTCTGTCATCCACGCTGCGTCATACGCTCAAAAACTAGTTCAATCCGGGGTCTCTGTATAGTATTTTTGTATTTGATCAATACAATGCCAAAATATAGTATTTATTGCACTCCGTCGACATCGTAAATTCTAAGGAAATTTGAGACAAGGACCGACTAAAATGAGGTGCCAGATTGATCTCATGTGGCGGGTTTTTGGTTGAACTCTGACTTTTTGGGGCCGCGTTACGCCACTGCAGGGGTCACCCTGTGTGCATGTGTAGAGTTGCAGAGTCCAACTTGTGTTAAAAAATGGTGATGAGAGCAAATCACATGATACACGACCTTTAAAGCTCTTCTGCGTCCTGCATTTAGATCAGGGGTAAACGGGATTTAGGCGAGAAGAGACCGCTGCTTGGTTGACAACAATACGATTGGAAAGCAAACGTTTTTCCTTATGTGCGATCCTGTTAAAAACAGAGTGTGAGGCAGTGTAGTTATAAAGTCAGAAAGAGTCGGCAGGTCTAAAACTTCAACCTCTCAAGAGACTCGAGGTCAGGTTAAATTACCTTAGCAGCAAAGGCCCGTACACTCCCAAGAAGTAAATAAATATTTACTTGCCAGTCCAGCGTTGTATCATCACACCATATGCGGGCTTTGCTTGCTTCACTGAGATTCTAGTGATGAGAGAGAATCAACAATCTACTTGTTGCGAGAGTTTGAGAAACGGAATACTTCTGTTCATTCCTATGAGAATCAAGTATAGCTATACATCATTCGAAAGCTTATTATGTGTAGCATGTGAGGATTCATTAGAGAGAAGCCGATTCCTTTATTCTTGAGTCCTCACTAAGTATGCTCTTAGATACTTTCTGCACACTTAAACTTGAGGCATGCATGAGCGCACATGCTGACATAAGAGGTCTATGAAATTAAGATGAGTATTTACTAAGATGCCTCATTCAGATGGAGTTATAGGGTAAGGGTCAAAGGTCACAGTGTCATCATTCTTCTTACGGTTACTTAAGGAGAGGTTTATGATGGTCCTTTTGTCTATATCTACGCCACTTTCCACACAGCAGACTACTTGATCTCTAGTGTTTCTTTGCTATTCGAGTCGGAGCTAAGTGGAGAATAATCTAGGGAGAAATTTGACTATGCTTCGTCACTATGTTTGTCTGGTGATTCGCCCGATGACATAAAGAGGGGAGAAATTGCTTTTACATGCCAGCGGCTACTAGTCTACGTTTATAAATTTTTTTCAATAATATTTTTATCCTCTTATCGACTGCCAGAAAAGAAAGATCGCAGAAAGTCCCCTAATGACTTCCTGTACAACATTTCATGCTTGTTTTAGCTCGAAATGCGAGAGTGGCAGTGAGAGTGGATGACGGAGCATGTCCAATAGGTGACGGTCAGACGCAGGAAGGGAAGACAGTATCAATAACGTGTGTCTACAACATTGATGTTCCACTAGAGTTCGAGCACAAAACGAAAATGAAATTTGAAAAATATGGCCTGAGTTCACTGGTTGCAATAAAAACTGGTCTTTCTGAGACCTTCAGCAACCCCAGCAAGTATTACATCACTGAGGTTAAGGAGGGAGCGTATGCGACAAGGTTAGACATCAGAGGTGAGTCAAACTCAAGACAACAATGTTTCCTCGTTGAGTTACATGTACCTCTTGTTTCGCGTATAAAAGTTATCTTACACCATTTATTTCCTCTACCATTCTCTGTCACCAGTCTCGTGCTGTCTGGCTGTCTGTCTGAGCTGGAAACCACCGCAACTAGTAACATATTGTTTGTTTGTTATGTAAAGTACTTTCCTGACAGCTATCCTTCATAACAGAATTTTTTCAACACCCTCATGTTAGTGTCTCTTTGCATTTCCCAGCTATCCTCGTTTGATATCCCCCCCTAGCACAGGACTAGGCCAATCTTGACAAACAGGATGCAATGCAGCATAACCAACACAAGTCAGGAGGTCGGGAATCAGGAGGCCGGGGGTCAGGAGGTCAGGAGTCAGGAGGTCGGGAGTCAGGAGGCGGGAAGGCACGATGTCGGGAGTCAGGAAGTCTATGATCACGGATTGGAATTACCAGAATAATGGGAAATCAAGCCGTAGAAATATGAAAGATGTTGCTCATTTGAGTAAGATCCTTTTCGAATGCCATTTAAACGATCATTAATTTATTTGAGTCCATTAAAATTGTGCAGTAACAGTCAATATGCAGTGAAAATAATTTTTTAGAAGCATTCTGGTGACTTGAACCAAAATCATAGCACCTAACAACAAAATTATTGGAAAAACAAAAAATTATGTAGAAAACACATAGTAAATAAACACACACGAATTAACTACAAAATAATCAGGAAAAGAACAAATCCTGTAGAAAACACAAAATAAAGCAAGGTAATTCTTTATCTTCAATTAGAAAATTTGGCTTCTATGTCGAAAAATCTTTCTCTGTCCCTACCAAGGGTGTACAAAAAACCAAAACGGTCTAAAAAGCTTTCACATATAGAAGCCAATTTCTAATCAGAGACAAATATATGATCGTCTTTTATTGTGTGTTTTCTACAAAATGTGTTGCTTTTCCATGTTTTATTGATTATACTAAACATCACTTACGATTGACAGTTTAGGGAATCCCTCCAACATGAAAAATGCAGGAACACCGAACCTCCGCTAAATACAGAAAATGAGAGGAGCTACTTCTGAGGAATTACATGGAAATCTCGTAGGTAGTTGGTAAGGAAAATACTAGGGGAAACCTAGGTATACCTCAGAGTTCATGAGAAAAATCCCTGATTATATTTTTAGCGCATTTCTCGCGGTTCTGACTGCGCCAAAAATAAAAGTTACTGTGGGTTCAAATCTTCTCTGTTACTTACGGACACAGTTATCAGTTGACTAGCAAGTAGATTATCTAAATATCTGAGCAATAACATAATAAACAATTAATACATGACCAATAAGCTGGAACCCAGTATAAGCAGGTATAAAATATCAGAGGTGCTAAATCAAGAAAATGTGAAACTTTTATAAAATAAATTTTTCGTACACTTCACCATTTCATGTTGACTTATTAGTAGATGACAAACAACCGTTACATTGCAGGTGTCACCAAATCTGACGCAGGAATCTACCGCTGTCTGTTCTACAAAGAAAATGTGGTGCTAGCCTCAGCTGAAAAGCGCATAGAAGTCTTCAGTGAGACACAAGCATATTACAAAGCCTAGAGGAGTTGTCTTCTCATACACTGAGCCATTACACCTCTATGATGATTGCAGGTGATAGCAATAAAGTCTTCCTGACAGTTGGAGGCGAAGAATCAGATTCATTTAAAGTCGAAGCCGGTAAAAGTTATATGGTTGGCTGCACTGCTTACGGCCCCAGCAAGCCGACCATGACGATCAAACTCGGCAGTCAGCAGATCCTCACCCTGTGAGTTTTCACACTGTCGATGCCGTCTCATATTACAACTAATAAGACCACTGCACTAACGCGCCTTTTGCAGTCAGAATGTATCTCATGCTGATAGCTCCCTGGACCCCAAGTGTCTCTGTCTCTTGTAGGCAAGTGGGGGTGACGGCTAATGGCGCCGGATACGAGGGATCAGGCAGGTACACATTCGCGGAGGGCGACAATAACAAGAACTTGAGCTGTGAAGCAAAAGTAACTTCATTCCCCGATGCCGTGATAGACTCAGCCTCACTGGAAGTAGTTGGTGAGCTCCCTCTCATTGTTCGCTCGCCTACTTCCAGATTTTTTGTCGCCAATATATTGGAATTTGGGCATTTTTTACTCTTCTATCGGTAGGCGCGCTGGTTTCGTAAACACCGGTGTTAATGCCCATTAATGCGGGCTGATAAAATAGAGTGATAAGCAGGGTGATAGGTAGGTTTTCTATTCGCGCGGCGTCAGGCTACGCGACAAGTAATTCACTCGCTTTCCATGTATCCAAAACCATTGTGACAGCTTCCTTGCGACTCCTGCGGTTGGCGTTTCCATGTCACAAACTTAGTCGCAAGCTTCCATCGCTATCGATGTGCGGAGTTGTAACTCTCTGCAATAATTGCAGCGAGTCGAGTTCTTAGTTTTGTTGTTAGTGAAGAAGCGCGCAAAATCCACCAATCGCAGTCCAAGTATAGCGATTGATTCCCAAGTACTGTTTCCAAGTATCGAAAGCATGTCGAAAGCATGAAGCGTCCTAACAATTTTGGTTTCATCAACCGCGGTGGAAGAAGCTTCAAGCTTCTAAACCAAACAAGTTTCCATGTGTCGATTGCGGTCAGCTTGCGACTTGGTTTGTGACATGGAAAGCCAGTGATTTATACAGGCAAAGCTTCCAAGCGAAAACAGCTCAACAGGAGCCATTTAGTTCAATGGTTTATAGCTGCTGCGGTCATTCCATTTCCCATAGTGCACCGGCTCAGTTTGCCGGCCTTGACCATGCGTGGAGAAAAGGGTTTTTATACATGTACTGCTACTGCTAAGTAATGGCTAACAATATTTCAAGTCATTCCCACAAGTTGGCCTTTGCTCCTCAGCTGTCCTGATGAACTGTGTTGGCTGTACGCTGATGAGAAAGGTGTTTCTGCATCTTTCCTAGCTCAATGAACATCCCACCTGAGGCTTGATTGCTTTCTCTACTTTCCTTATGGACCTGAACTCATGGCTATCAGCCAATAAAATTAGACATGATTAGTTAATAGCAAGGTCAAAGTTCGACATGTTGTAAGCTGTAGTAATGCTACACGCCCCTTTTCCATAGCAAGATAAGCTAACATGACATCACGAGGTCAACCATACAGCCTATCGCGGAGCTAATCGCTCTGTCTTACTGGCCTGTGTGAATGGGGCTTTAAAGATACTGAGAAAGCTCACAGCCATGTAGAATATACGTAACCTACCCTACATCGGTGCCGTGTGAGCAATCGCATAGCTGTTGTCATTAGCGGTGGGAATCACAGAGGGCTTAATTTCTGGTCCTAATTAGGTCATACTGCCGGATGCTACGTCAACCAGGGGACTCGCCTACCCAGGTCTACTTCATCTCATTGTACTGGTATGAAATAGTTCTACCTATAAGAATGCATTTTCTGACTTTTTTATGGTTGCAACTCATGTCAAATATTTATGAAGCAGAAAGAATAGCTGTTCAGCTATACTTCATCAGGAGAGTTTTGTACTACCAAAGTCAAAAAGTCCTTTTTTAGGGATGATGTTGTACTCTATCATCAGCTTGACATTGTAGCTTATGCACCTTCCATTACGCACACTGGCGAGGCGCATAGCATAGTGAGCCAAATCGCATAGTGCAACTCTTGAGCTAAATTCACACTGCGCCGATTGCCACTGGCCGATACCAGAATTTCATTCTTTTAACACGGGGTGAGAGGGCCATCCAGCCGGTGATTTGGCTTCAGCCGATGCATCGGCAAGAATGCTTTTCTAACGATAGAATTTTTCATTGGCTGAGCATCGACCAATGGGAGGCCTTACCCAAATTGCTGCGGAATTAGCGCTCACTTCCTGGACTAGCGAAGTTCGTATTCGTATTCTATTAGGTTTTGGAAGAGGTCAGAGAAAAGCTACTAGTATGAAAGTAGAAATCCTACACAATTAACTCGGCTTTTGACCATCGAAGGAAATAGCAAGACATGAAAAGGCAAAATACATGCTACCTTTCTTTCGCACCGAGATTATCTCCTTGTTTAAAAACTTAGACCCCCAACAGCTTCTCTGGACTTGCCTCTCATCTTCATCAACAAGAGCAATGACCAAAGCTGCTGCTTTTCTGTTACGGTTTCTCTGCTGCTGAATTGATGTACTGGTATAATTGGCAACAGCCAGTACCAGTCACGGTACTGCTGCTGGTGCATCTTCACATGCGCGCTTCATTAACTATGACTACAAGCAGTCTTCCTTTTACTTTTTATATTAGGCTGTGATCTGCATGTATCCCCAAACATGCATCACTTCATAAAATACAGTTAGTCAATCTCTCTCATTACAGCCATCTGCTGTCGAGAGGACGTCATTTTAGTGGCAGATAAAGACGGAATGGCTGCTTTCAACCGATCGAACGCTGGTAAAATGCACACAATGATGCTACCGCTTGGAACCTATTCCTTCAGAACCTCTCTTGGGAGCTCCCTCTATCAGTGGAACGTAACTGTGGTTGGTACGTCTGTCATATTTCTTAATCACAACTTTTAACCGCTAAGCGTACTGTACAAGTGGAAACATTAACTAGGGTGAAACAAGGCTTCGGCGCGTTGTCTATTATTTACCAAACAATGCGTCTATGTTACCTCAACTCATACATCTGTTTTTCACATCTTTGATTGTTACATCCAGAATGGTATAGCTATAAATCGCATGTGATCTTCTTGCCGCCAGAATGCATGAGTATTTTCATTCTTTTTATGAGGCCATTGAATATTGTAGAACTGAATATTTTAGTGACTGAAGAATGATCGTGTTTAGTGAGCCGCGAAGAAATCACTATTTAATTAGACGCAATAACTTTCGTGTTACATTTCTGGAGCCAATTCTTGCAAAATAACGTCACAAAACTTCTTCCATAAACCAATGAGGAAAAAAGGCGCAGTTAGTGTAGACTAGACTGCACCCACGGGGCTTAGCTCTTAGTGGTAGGCCCACATAGCTAGAACCCGCAATGTCAATCTGGATTTATAACTAATATTGGGGCTATTCACCACATGGTCGTCTTCCCTGACCAAAACCATAGCACTAAGTATAATTACGAGCGGAATACTGAGATAATTTAGAGTAAAAGCCAAAGATGATGGCTCAGGTACTTTGGTGTCCAAGTGCACTGCTCATCTACAACCCTTCGATATCTGACTCAATGATGTTCACAAGAAAGAGGTCAAGTCAAAATTGATACAGTAGTATGCCAACGGCGTTAGTGGCTTGTCAGTTGATGACATTTCGACTCTTGTGGATCTTAGATCATCACTCGTAAAACCGCTGCATGGTCCCTGGTTAATCGCAAACCACATTCAAGCTGTCCAAAATTACAAGATGCAGAACCTCCACTCAGTGATGAGGAGCTGCTGGTTGAAATTCATGATGCTTACCGCTATGATATAGCATGGGCTGTAGTCACATTTGTCACTTGCCGCTGATCATGTTAACGGGAAGGAATTTCTATTCTATATTCTAAATAGAAGAGAACATCCACAAACGCTAACATATCTTCTCTCTATCATGCTAATGAAAGTTAAATGAGTCAATCGCTAAAGTTTCCGCTGGAGCTATAAGATCACATTAATTTCAGATCACAGAATCAGATACCGGCTGATGGTGGAGGTGGACTACCAAATGAATTGTACTGAATTCGATGAGAACAGACAGTTTATCCATACCAAACACCACAACGATGAGATAGAGAAACTATGCGACGGATGTAAGTGTGCTCATACCAGGGGCGGACCCAGGGATTTCTTTGACTGACGCTCAAGTCATCAACTAGTAGCTTTCCAAAGAGCTGCCTGCATCTGTTGACTACACAACCAATTGTTTAGTGATGCCGACTGAGGTTTGTGTGGCTGTGTGATGAGTGCAGTCATGGTTTCTTTGTCCATTTACTACTAGCTGACAAAAATAATTGACGCACAATTTTTGACTGACTCTGGGAGCGTCAGTCGCATTAGCCTAAATCTGCCCTCGCAAGCAACCAAACAGAATCATTTCAGACATATAATCTCTTGGACGCATCACGCCACACTATAGCACGCCGTGTCTTAGAAAACTATAAGGTAATACAAATCTTCAGATTCTTAAGAAACTCAAGATTCAGTATTTTCAGACGAGCAGAAGGGGATAAATTCTCAGACAACAAATTCTGGAGATTTCTTTTGACCTGTAATGGTCGACCGCTCAGACTCTCTCACCCCCACAGCTAGTTTCATTCCTATCTGAGCATTCTGGGAAATAAATAGTCATAAGTTCACCTAATTTATTCAGCAGGTAAAATGCTGAAGGGTCTGCATCTTTTACGAAAGCTGGCGTAGCACCGGCACAGCAAGCCTACTAGCAGATGAGTAACAAATGCTGACAGGTCCTGCAAAAACGGGAAAAGGGTAACTTATGCAAAAACTCCTTTGGGTACTTAAAATGGAAACCTTGCTATTCTGCTATAAAGCAATGTATGCTTCCTTCACTAAAGATAAAGGCGAGCATGTATGAAGATGGAATGGTGGTTTGTAAATACGCTTGAGGGTTTATAGCGATGATGCATGCCTAAGATTGTGACGGTTGTTTTAGTGTGTCACGTGCTAGCCGACAACGTGACACTGAACTGTACTGGCGATGTGGTGACGATAACATGGCCGACTGACGTCGTATACCGAGGTGACACGATCACCGTACCAAAGGAAGTTAGCAATAGGATCTATGGTAATATGCGGGGACAGATCGCAATCCTGCAGATCTTTGTAATGACGAAAATCCCTAGGTAAGTTCATTTACTATTGGATGTCTCGAGCTGAAACCAATTTCACCATTCCATCAAAGAGAGCTGAAACTTTCAGAGTTATCTACCCACGGAGGAATGAGATAAACATGCGTGCTAGACTGAGGCTAGAACGCTTCGAGGAAGAGGAACAGTTGACGAGCCAGGCCAGCCCCCAGTATCATCTAAGATCCCCATTCTATCTTAACCTCACATGATTTCTTCGAGGAGAAGGACAGAAAATTAAGATGCTAAAATATCATCCTAAATAAATGAGAATTGATGATGCAACAGAAATCATATTCTACTGAGCCTCAATTGCACAATTAATCTGGGAATTGTCTCCACATTGCCTGCAATACACTCTGCTACAGTGGCTGATAGCTCTCTCCTTCCTGTAAGACTCTACAGACCACCAGGAGCCAGCTGCAACCAGTCACATGACATTGATGTAATGCTGACTAACGGTTCGTTGACAGTTATTAATCCACTCTACTACAGCGGAGTGGAGCAAAGCGGATGAGTCCCTACTGTTTCCAGAGATCCCTATTCTAGCTGTAAGAATTTGGAGTTACATTATGATAATTGATTTCCTAATGTTCCTCGTAGTTTCACAGGTTAAATCTTGCCGAGCTGAGCTCAAACAGTATATAGCATTAGCTGCAGACGGCTGGAGTAATAAATTATGGGTTCTCAAAGTTCAGAAGAAGTGCATAGGCAGTATTCACGGCGCACAACTTGTCATGAATGATGCGGAGTCAAGTACCAGCCAATGCAAAAATCATAACCTTTCAATCACAGACCAGCTAAGGTATCTCACCACAGGGCAGAGTGTTAGCTGAGCATGATCAGGGAAGAGACGGTACTGCCGATGCTTGTGTCTTGCAGGCTGCCTTTCTCAAACACTAATGGCTGCCTGCTAGCTGACGCCTGCAAAAGCGAGTTCTTTCAAGTAGTGCTACATTTTAATCAAGCAAATCTAAGATTAACTAAGATTAAAAGTACGGGGAAGGAGGAAATTTGACTAACTTCAAACTCCACCCATCAAGCTGTTGTTACATGGACATGTGTGCAGTACGGAGTAATCCGATCATTCAGCCTTGTAAGTGCCAGCTTTCTATTCCATACACCATCCAAAGAGAGTTCTAGACTGTTGTCCCTCATGCCTAATACACCATTGATCAACCATGATTGAGCCCTGTCACACCTACACAGGCTGCTTGGTATTCAGGTTACAAATCAAACAATACACGAGACTGGTTCACTGGTCCAGTAATTGTTGACTAGAGGTAACAGATGTGAGATCCAGTGGTTTACTGGAGCAACACTCTCTGATCGCCATCACGCTCTAACCGAACTTCTCATTGTCAACTTGTTCACTGGATTGTTGCAAAGGAAGTGAGGATGATCGTGGTACCTGTGCTTGTTGGACTATTAGCCACCTTGGCTGCAGGTATGTCACCTACCTTAGTTTTCCCTGTTAATATAGCATAAAATACTATCAATTCTGTGTCGCAGTGAGAAACTGCAGATGGCTGTCTCAGCATGGTTGAATCGATTCCCAGAAAACCATTCTCTCGCAGAGTGGGAGATGCGATGTAGTCAACAGGGAGGGACACATCAGCTCTGCATTTTCATTTTCGGACACACTTATTTGTATGTGTCAGTGTCATTACGCTAACTCAACTGCCAAATTGCCTATTTTTGCCACATTGGCAGAATTTTGACAGCGTGACAGCGTGACACCGTGACATGACTGGACAGTAGAGGCTTTATCAACTCTTCCTTTACCAAACTATGGCGTAACTCTGCAGTGTAACAAAGCTGGACACATGTCGCTGGTTGTTGGTGGATCTGTAATGGTTGGAGTAGCTAGCAGCCTCACAGCGCTCATTGTTTGTCTTTCAGCCGCATGATAATAGACGTTGAAATCATTCTTAACATAGTCACGACTGTCAGGAATTCAACTTGTCGACAAGATACCATCATGGTTTAAAGATTTTTTAAAGGTTTAAAGGTCCCGTATGACCCGATATGCTCAGATTGTTCTAAATAGAATACATAAACTCAATACGTATCGCACTCAATCTAACCCTGCACTGGTTGATGTTACACCAGCAGTAGTTCACATAAGCTGTCATGGAGATGGTAATTCTAATCACATCAGCTCAGTATTTCGAGGCTGTGACACAGGTGCCATTAGTGGCAAATGGTTATACAACGCTGTAAATAATGGGCGTAATTCCACTGGCGATCATGTCTCAAAAGAATTCAGCAGAGACTAGTCTAGGATTACCTTCGCTCTTTTCATCACGTAATGCTCCTTGCAGTAAGCCGCTTACGGCAAACAATGGTCGTCTTTCAGTGAGGGTACTATTTGACTCCTGTCTCTCATTAGGTGCTGCGTTGTAAGGTGCTCCCTAGGAGGATGGATTCTATTGTCAAAAAACTCATTTGTAGGACACAAATCTATCTTTATACCTTGGATTACAACCGCATTGCTTAAAATTTCATCGACTACATTCATTTCTCAATATGCCCTCTTCACCATACAGCTACTCATTGCCTTAGGTAAAACAAACTTTGGAGCTGTTTCTTTGTCATCGATGCTGTGTCACGTGCTCAAAAATTATTTCAATCCTTAATATGATGTGTTTGCTCTATATGTGTATTCGATCAATTTAATGCCAAAATACAATATTATTGCACTCCATTTACTGGGTAAAGTCTAAGGTATTTTGAGGCGAGGAATGAATGAAATGAGTTCTCAGAGTGATGTCAACAGCGGGTTTTGGTTGAACTCTTACTTATCGCGGTTGCGTTACGCTGCCGCGGGATCACCCTGTGTGCCTGCGTAAAATTACATAGTCAAACTTGTGTTAACACATGCTGATCAGAAGAAATCACATGATATAAGACCTTCATAGGTTTATTTACCGTTGCAACTAGTTTATCAGCAGGTGTTAAAGATGGATGATCGTAGAACAATCAAACTAGAAAGTTGGGTTCCATTTGACATGTAGTATGGGAAAAGACTGTTCAAGCGCTTCTGTATCCCGCGTTTTGGTGAGCAGTAAACAATATTCTGGCGAAAGGAGACCCTTGCTTGGTTGACAGCAATATGATTGAAAAGCGGATGTTTTTTATTACGTGCCATCTTCTTAAAAACGGACCGTGAGGCAGTAGTTATAAAGTCAGAAAGAGTCGGCAGGTGCAAAAACTTCAACCTCTCAAGATACTAGAGGTCTGGTTTGATTATCTTAGTGGCAGAGGCCCGCACACGCTCAAGCCTATATTTACAAGTGTTTGAGAGAAAATTGTAAAAAACAAGGGATGCATAAACCTGAGTGTAATAGAAGGTCTTTAGGTGACTTGGATTAGAAATCAAAGTCACTGTCGCATTAGAAATCATTTTGAATTGCGCTTCTTTACTAAATTTTCAGAATCATTAATTCTGATGTCGGTGTACGTGCCTATTCATGCGCGCCGGTGTTAAGCCAGCTTTAGTACGCATTCAGCATACTTTTGCCGCACATAAGCCTAAGCTTAATACCGGCGCGCATGAATAGGCACAAGTGCCAACATAAGAGTAAAAAATGCCAAATTTTCTACATAAGAGGTCTAGGAAACTAAGATGATTATCTACTAAGATACTTTGGAATTTTACTCATTCAGATGCAGTTATAGGGTAATGGTCAAAGGTCACAGTGTCATCATTCTTCTTATGGTTACTTAAGGAGAGGTTTATTATGGTCCTTTTGTCTGTATCTACGCCACTTTCCACACACCAGACTACTTTATCTCTAGTGTTTCTTCGCTATTAACAACAGATGTATTTACACAGAGTAGTAGCTCCTTTTTCATTTAGTATTGTCAACCACGTCTTTTGAGTAGTGGTAGTTGAGCGGAGTACTGGGTGTAGTGCAGGCAATCATAACTTTCAGCTCTAATAACTAACTGACGGAAGTAACGGTGATTAATCACGGGTTAGACACCGTAACATGCGACAACGCCAGGCGAGTAGTAGAGGGCATGCCACTCTCCCAGCATACCATATCTCTATACGCAAGCCATAGATAACTGTGGTAAGATGCTAGCTCCAGCACTGCCTGTCATGGCGGAGTTCCCCCTTATACACCCATTCAGTAAAGATGTTTAATTATCCATTGAATGCCTGTAATCCATCTTAGTGAGAGGACAACTCCAGAGCTCACTAGATGTTGCTCTTTGGTAGCCGTGAGATAGATTAGATAACAAACTAGAATTCCTCGTAGATCATGAGTTCGCTTTCATCGTCATGTGATGCGAAATCAGTTCATGATAGTTTCTTCTGGTCACAGTTTCCAATGGTTGCTCAGACGACTGAGTTCTTGTGAATTATGTATGCATACGAATGGTAAACTCGCATCACGTTCGCTCATAACCATGTATGCAGGGGTCCATATAGAATATGAGGTCTCATGGTATCTTCTTGTACTCGAATAACTACGACTACATGTATGTATATAAAAATATTATGTTGACAACATTTTTTATCTGCTTATCGACTGCAAAGTCTCCTAATGACTTCCTGCACAACATTTCATGTGTGTTTCAGCTGAAAATTGGAGGGTAGCAATTAGAGTGAATGACGGAGCATATCCACTGGATGACGGTCAGACTCAGGAAGGAAAGACTGTGTCGATAACATGTGTCTACTACCTGTATGGTAAACTATGGTTTGAGCACGACATGGAAATGGAGTTTGAAAAATATGGTATGATCTCACCAGTGGCCTCAAGAACTGTTCTGTCCAAGACTTTCAACGAACCCAGCAAGTATTCTTTAACTAGGGTTATGGAGGGAGCGTATGCAACAAGGTTAGAAATCAAAGGTGGGTCAAACTCAAGAAAACAGTATTTCCCTCGTTGAGTTGCATGTACTTCTTGTTTTGCGTGTATAAGTTATCTTACACCATTTATTTCCTCTGCCATTCTCTGTGACCAGTATCGTGCTGTCTGTCCGTCTGTCTGAGCTGGAATTCACAGCAACTAGTAACATATCGTGTTTTTTATCTACAGTACTTCCTTCCTTGTTATCCTTTATAACAGGATTTTTTCAACGCTCTTATATTAGTTTCTCTCTGCATTTCGCTGCTATTCCCGTTTGATATCCTTTCTAGCACAGGACATAGTACTGTCACCTGATTAATGTTGAGGAGTAAAGAAATTGAGCTTCAATTAATCTTATATTAATCTGCCCTACTTTCATTGACAAAGTTGTAACCGAAGCACTTAAATCATCACCAACTGTCATCAGCGTGTATTATTGAATTCACAATACTCAGTACAGCAAGGCACTGAGTGAATGATTACAGTCATAGCAATAGAAAGTCAAATAATTAAGGCATACAGAATCTAGCCGCCCGACGCATCGGAGTGTATTGGCATTTTTGGGCTTCAAACTGTGTTGAAAAAGTCAGTTTACCTTCTGGAGCAGCCTCTCCTGATGAGGCAAGTATCTCAAACAGGATTAGTGAGATGTGGATACAAAGCTGTAGGTCACATGGCTCACAAACTTCTTGTAGGATAGATTGTATCGATTCAGCTATAATATCTATGCAGAGGTTTTAAATCCATGAACTGTGAGACTTGGATGTAATAATTTTATTCCACACTTCATTATTCCATGTTGGTGCATTAGCTGATGGCAAACAACCGTTACATTACAGCTGTCACCAACTCTGACGCAGGAACCTACCGCTGTCTGTTCTTCGAAGACAATGTGGAGCAAGCCTCAGCTGAAAAGCGCATAGAGACCTTTAGTGAGACACAAACATATTACAAAGCCTAGAGGAGTTGTCTTCTCATACACTTAGCCATTACACCTCTATGATGATCGCAGGTAATAGCAAAAGAGTTGTCCTGACAGTTGGTGGCGAAGAGTCGGATTCATTTAAGGTCGAAGCTGGTAAAAGTTATGGGGTAGACTGCGCTGCTTATGGAGGTAGCAAGCCGACCATGGTGATCAAACTCGGCGGTCAGGAGATCCTCACCCTGTGAGTTATGGCACTGCTGATCCCGCCTTGTGTTTCTAGTCAAAAGATCTGCGTACTTAATGCGCTTCTTGCAATTAGAACGTATCCTATGTGGACAATTCTCTGGACACTGAAAATCTCAGTCTCTTGCAGGCGAGTCAGGCCCATGGCTAATGGTGACGGGTACGCAGGATCAGGCAAGCACACATTTGCGGAGGATGACAATGACAGGACTGTGAGCTGTGAGGCAAAAGTAACTGCATTCCCCGATCCCGTGATATACTCAGCCTCACTGGAGATATTTCGTGAGCTTCCTCTCATTGTTCCCTCACCTAGTTCCAGCTCTGTGTCACCGACAAATTTGAATTTCCTTCTCCCTCTTCCACTAGAATAGTTGGCAAACAGTTAATAGTAAATCGTGTTCCAGCTCTCTGTCACTAATATGTAGACCTCTTGCAATTACGTCACCATAACTGCGGTCATGTGGTACGCAAGTTTGCTTCGGCGACCCTAGTCACTGGCAGCCAGTATGCTCAGCTAATGGCTATGCCGAATAAACAAGGCAATAAACTAGGCAGGCAGTGTATAGTTTTTTTTATCGCCATGACAGAGAAGGGTAGGGCAACACATTTCAAAGATTTGAAGCGGATTCAGACCGAATGAAGCAATGGATTTCCGGTATTAAACGGAATAAAATGTTGAGACTTGAATCATTCCAAATTTCAGTAAAGTCTCTGTATTGTTTTCCAATTTTTTTTCCAAATTGATAATGGGGTTACTTAATAAAATCTGAAAAATGCCCCTGGATGGCATCTCTTTCTGCAAAAGGATGGGGTCGATGGTATGGAAATGATCCCCTTGCAAATTGTTAACATTTAATCATTCTGAGACTACATTTTATTGTGTTTTAGAAAACAGAAATAACTGTCGTCACCAGGGAGGGGAGAGGGTGATGCGGGAGGTTAAAATCCAAACACTTCATTCTGCGCCTCACATCAATCACTTAAGTTGCAGCTGGTGAGTGCTTTCTTCTACAAATCAAGTGATATACCATTTATCATCATCAATTTCATCACCTACTAGTATTTTACCCCAGCAGCGTGAGCCCAGCTTATCTGCTCATTTGTTTTCCGGTTTCTGAGGGAATTTTTTGAAGATCAACGACGATAGCCAGCCAACAGCACTTGTAGTCTCACAACAGGCACACACACATACACACATGTGTGTTTGCATTTGTGGTAAAACTATGACTCAGCTGTATTCCTGCTCCTTCAAGCGGTCGAGAAGTAAAGTAGCAATAGTCAACACATACCATATATCCCTTCCCCCCCTTCCCTTCATGCGCGCCTCTACTAATTGTGGACTAAATGCAGCGTAATGCAGGCGCGCATGAATAGGCGCACCTGACGACATAGGAGTAAAAGATGCCCATTATCTCATGTTTTTTCAGCTCAGGGGTTGGCAGTGAGAGTCGATGACGGAGCGTATCCACTGGATGACGGTCAGACTCAGGAAGGAAAGACTGTGTCGATAACATGTGTCTACTACCTCTATGGAAGACTATGGTCTGGGCACACCATGAAAATGGAGTTTTTAAAATATGGTATGATTTCACCAGTGGCAGAAAGAGCTACTCTGTCTCAGAATTTCAACTACCCCAGCAAGTATTATTTCACTGAGGTTGAGGAGGGAGCGTATGCGACAAGGTTAGAAATCAAAGGTCGGTCAAACTCAAGACAGCAATATTTCCCTTGTTGAGTTACATGTACTTCTTGTTTTGCGTGTACAAGTTATCTTACACCATTTATTTCCTCTACCATTCTCTGTGACCAGTATCGTACTGTCTGTCCATATGCCTGAGCTGGAATTCACCTCAACTAGTAAAATATCGTTTGTTTGTTATCTACAGCACTTCCTTCTTTGTTATCCTTCATAACAGAATTTTGTCAATACCCTCATATTGGTGTCTCTCTGCATTTCCCAGCTACCCTTGTTTGATATCCTCCGTAGCACAGGACTAGGCCAATCTTGCTGACCAGTAGATTTTCTTCAGCGCTCTATGAAAGCAAGATTTCCTACAGCTTTTTGCATAAGGACGTTTGGAATCGTCTCTTTTATTTAGAGACGTAGTTATCAGTTGTAGCGAGTAGATTATAAATACTGGTATATGATATGCATATACTTCAGAGCTACAAGCAATGAATTGGAAGCCAGTATAATCAGGTATAAAGTATCAGAGGTGCTAAGTAAAGAAAATGTTAAACTTTTATGAAATGAATTTTTCCTACCTTCTACCATTCCATGTTGACTTATTACCAGATGACAAACAACTGTGACATTGTAGGTATCACCGACTCCGATGCAGGAACCTACCGCTGTCTGGTCTTCAAAAATGACATGCAGCAAGCCTCAGCTGAAAAGGACATAGAAATCTTCAGTGAGACACCAGTCTAGTATAAAGCCTAGCAGAGTTGTTTTCTCATGCACTCAGCCATCACACCTCTATGATGATCGCAGGTAATAGCAAGAGAGTCGTCCTGACAGTTGGTGGCGAAGAGTCACATTCATTTAACGTCGAAGCAAGTAAAAGTTATGTGGTAGGCTGCGCGGCTTATGGCGGCAGCAAGCCAACCATGATGATCAAACTCGGCGGTCGGAAGATCCTCATCCTGTGAGTTATGGCGCTGTCAATATTGTCTCCAGTTACTATTCATAAGACCAGTGCACTAGCGCGCCTCTTGTGATTAGAATGTATCGCATGTCGACAATTCTCTGGACACTGAACATCTCTGTCTCTTGTAGACAAGTCGTGAGATCTGCTAATGGTGACGGGTACGAGGGATCGGGCAGCTACACGTTTGTGGAGGGCGACAATAGGAAGACTTTGAGCTGTGAAGCAAGAGTAACTACATTCCTTGATGCCGTCATAGACTCAGCCTCACTGGAGGTAGTTGGTGAGCTCTCTCTCACTGTTCCCTCACATAGTTCCAGCTCTGTCTCACCAATACATTGGAATCTGTCCTCTGCCTTTATTAGAATAGTTAATTGTTCTGGTGATGGTAAGCATTGGACTAGCCAATCAGGTGAGCCGTAAGAAGTATGTGCGTGTGCGTGCGTGCTTATTTAAAAAATAATATCCGGCTTGGTGAAGAGAAAAAGAGAAGGAAAATAAGACAATGGATAGGAACAGAACAAAGAGCAAAGTATTATTTTTTATCCGCAGTAGGGACAGTAGTAGGAGCGGGAGGGACAGTGGTAGGAGCGGGAGGGACAGTGGTAGGAGCGGGAG
>ERZ1740065.418-NODE-418-length-22565-cov-17.106086_pt1 | contig 22565 bp, 21 predicted proteins | sample MGYA00581738_ERZ1740065 | MGnify/ENA primary metagenome ERZ1740065 (study PRJEB43018, sample SAMN04849749) | marine metagenome | isolation source: floating plastic debris | place: Pacific Ocean | collected 2008-09-01 | study: EMG produced TPA metagenomics...
ATGCCCTACTGGTGCATTTAGAAATTAAAGATCGACAGCGCGAGGCGGTGGCCCCATAGGTTAGTTCCCATCTAGCCACCAAATACTGACTAATCATCTACGGATTGAGTTCAAGCGGAATCGTAATTTCAAAGGTGGTACCCAGACCGAGCTGGCTTTGGAATTCAAGCCGTCCACCATGCTGATTGTGAATAATCTGGTAGCTATTGGGCAGACCCAACCCAGGTCCTTGGCCAATGTCTTTGGTGGTAAAAAACGGCTCAAAAATTTGGGCCTGAATTTCCTGGGGAATACCGGGACCATTATCAGTAATGCAAATAATAACTCGATTATTTTGACTTTCAGTGGCGATGGTAATACGGGGGATAACAGCCGACTCCGATTGGGTTTGCAGTGCATCAATACTGTTGTTAAGCAGATGCATAAACACCTGGTTCAGTTCAGCCACGTAACATTCAACAGCGGGCAGTGTGCCATAGTGTTTAACAATCTCGATATTTGGATAGTTGCCATCACTGTGTAAACGATGCTCCAAAAGCATTAGGGCACTGTCAATACCATCATGAATATTGACACGCTTTCTGGGCGCTTCGTTCTTCCGAGAAAATGATTTTAACGAAAGCATGATGTTTTGAATCCGCTCTGCCCCTGTGAGTGTGGAGCGAAAAAGCTTGGGCAAATCCGCCTGCAAAAAGTCTAAATCAGCATCCTCAACAGCCCGCTGAATCGGATGATTATCTTGGGGATACTGCTTTTGATAGCTCATAATTACCGCCAGCAGGTCATACATATAACCACTTGCTACATCGATATTGGCATAGATAATGTTGATAGAATTATTAATCTCATGGGCAAAGCCAGCAACAAATTGGCTCAGACCTAACATCTTCTCATTATGAATTAGCTGAGCCTGGGCATTTTTAAGCTGTCTCAGGGTGTGTTTAAGAAACTGATTCTTTTGCTGAATCTCCTGGGTGCGCGCCTGAACAATCTTTTCTAACTCTTTAGTTTGTTTTTGTTGCGAAGCGTAGGAACGAATGTTGCTAATGGCAATGGAAACCTGGTTAGACAAGTTAGTCAAGCCCGTTATTGCACTGCTGTTGGCAAAAACTCGAGTGTGGTAGTTCCACATCTCAGCCGTGTTGCCCACAACCAACAGCCCAAGAGTCGATTGTGTTTCATGGTGCAATACCATGGCGGCATATTCATCCATCCCTAACGCAGAGCACCAAGACTTCAGGTGACTATCGGACGAGTGGGCTGAACAAATCAGTGGGGTGGTGGGGTGAGCGTCGTTAAATAAATCTGCCCATGGAATGGTCAGGGTTTGAATCACCTTGGCGAATGTTTCATCGTAATACCCATCAAAGGCCCGAACATAGAGCTGCTGAGTATCAGCGTTGAGGGAAAAGAATATGCAGCGCTCAAACTCTAACTCGTACAGGGCAAATTCAACGGCCAGGTCTATGACCGTATCACTGTCGCAGGCCTGGTTGAGCGCATTTCCGAGGTCCGTCAGCTTTTGATACGTTTTCAGCTGTCGATCTAAACTTGATTGAAATTGAAAAAGTCGATTTTCGGTTTTAATGAGCTGGGTGACTTGTTTCGCCAACTTCTGATTTTGTCGCTTTAAATCACTATTTTCTTGCAACAGGCTGTCGACATCAGTAGACCTATTTTTGTCAAGCGGCATGTTACTGGTCATCAGCACACTACAGATAAAACACCTGCAAACCCATGCAGACAATTGTGGTCCTTAATGGGACAAACTTCACCATAGGCATAAAGGCCAATCCATGGAATATCACGCCCGATGGTTTCTTGCATAATAGCAATCATGGCTTGCTTGTCGGTTTCGGGCAGCACCATCTTTCCGCGCCCATCGCACTCAATGTGGAGAACAAACTTGGGCGTTTTACCGTTTAGCCGATTGAGTACGTTAAATGCCGTCTGCTTGGCAGCCTGCTTCATTTTTTCGGTGTCGCGGCGTGTCACCCAAAAATCGCTGCCTTCGTTGATGTTGGTAGCCATGGCAACGCTACCGGTGGCCTCATCCTTAGACATCATGCAGCGAATAAAGACATCCCCTCCGTAGTCGGCGCCGTACCCCGCTAAGCCAGGGATGACCAACCCTAGCCCTAGGTTGACGGCTGTCCGATCCCAACTTTCGATTTCGTCATCTTCCAGGTAGTCGTGCAGCACATCCAAAACTGGCTGGTGGTCAATCTCATAAATTTTGTTGCCTTTAGCCCGGGTGATGGTTCGTTTTTGACCTACGGCTACGCACCCATGGCTAATGCCCGTGACCAAGTCGGCGTTACCGGACAGTAACGCCCAGGAAATGCCATCAGAAATGACTTGTTCATTGTGGTACTGATAGGTTTTTTGGTAAGCAAAATTATCGCCGCACAGACTGCCAATAATGGGCAGAGGCTGCTGGTTCGTCTGTCCTAACCCGGTCATGAGGTCATCAAAGTTGACGGTAATGGCGTCGGCATTGAGGAAAAGTGCGATCGCATCTGCCCCATTTGCCTGGCTAATCCGCCGACCTAATTCCTGACCTACAGCCGTCGATGACTGACTCAACCCGGTCAGAGCACCATGGTAAAACCGAAGTTCATCAGAGCGCACTACCATGACCGCTACCGCAAAGTTTGACTCATCCGCGAGTCCTTGGGCAATAATCCCAGCCGCAGAGCACCCATATAAGGGGGCATTACCCGTTGCCGCCCGCACGGTCTTGACCAATATTTCCTGTCTGTAACCAACGGTGGCAAATAGAAATACAAAGTCAGGCTGGGTGATATCAGCTTGTTCTAGGGCATTAGCTACAGCCGTTTGCCCAGCAACTTTAGGATTGTGATGTTGACTAATGCCGACACCGGCTTGAGTGCTCATAAAATTTAACCGACCGACGGATACTGACAGTGCATAACTGAAAGTTTAGAAATTTTGCTCAAACGCTCCTGGTTTCCTAGTTCTTATATACGTATGCTTAGTTCCCGTTTCTGGTTGGATTTAGATAAATCCTAGGTGATTTTTAGGAGGTTTACCCTGTGTTAGCCCTAAATTTCAACATGTTTACTGAGTCCATGGGTCAATGTCTTTACATAAAGACATTGACCACAAGAAAGCGCCAGCTTCCCATAGGAAACTAGCGCTAGTAGCGTACCCAACAAACAGTCAATAGAATCTTAGAAAGCGTTATACAGCATCAGCTGTAGAATCCACGGTCACCACCGTGTGGACCTCGGTTTCTTTTTCGACTAAAGCCACGACCTCAGTGGCCCCGTCCTCTGGCTGACCAAGAAGTGTAGCCTTAATCGCATCCACAATAGCCTGGAGCTTTAGCTTGAACTGGGTAACGATGTCGGTTTCATCGGTTGCTGTCTCCTGGGCGGCCTGCCTAGCGTTAACATAGGCTTCTTGACCTCTTTCTTTAACCACTTGGACAGCATTACCGGCCAGATCTTTTGCCAGGGGGCGAACGGTGCTGGTACCGTCCTTAATCTCGGTAACCGCTTCAGAAAAAGCAGACTTCAGGATATCGGCAATCTTTTGAGTACGTCGCCCCCCTTCTGCCTTAATGGACTCAAAATTTTCATTAACGGCTTGGGTATTGGTATAAGTCATGATTCTGTGCCTTTTTTAATGGATTAAACGTCAAACAATGTAAGCAACAATCTTGTCAAACCACATCCAAGCTGAACCGTGACATTCTCTCTGCAACAAAACCACAGGTCTTAACATGGACAAGGTTCTCAGCGACTGAGTTAGCTTACAGATACCGCCTGGACATCAACCACCTGCTCGGTTGCAGTGGCGGCATCAGCGGCTGCATTGGTCTCTTTTCGGGTCTCTTGATTGCCCCTTTTCTTAGAGGCATTGACCTGTTCAAACAAAAGCTGAGACACCTCAGTGACTAGCAATGTGGCGATGATGCCATCATCCAGCCAGCCAATGACGGGGAAAACATCAGGCGAAATATCGAATGGGCTCACTAGATACAATAGGCTACCAAAAACAACTAGCCAACGATACTTAGAATGGCGGATAGCTTTGCGATACCAGTTGCGTAGACTTTCGATAATCGGTTGCTGTGCAGATGTCTTCATGGGTGCGGTCTCTCTTGCTCGACAAATTCATAATCGCAAACTGAGAGAAACTGCGCAGGTGGTGATAGCTCCCATGGAATGGGGTAAAATTACACCGACATTACCGTATACGGTTTCCCACCACCATGGATAAAAGTACTGTCATGAAAGTGTTTCAAAGGCTTATCACCCTATCCTTTCTGTCTGTTTTTTTACTACTTGTGCCAGTCGTAAAAGTGTCTGGATTGTTGTTTTTGTGGACTATACCCATGGCGGATGCTGCCCCCCAGGATTTCTTTCGACGAGCTGAGATCAAAGGCGATGCTGAACTGATGGAAGCCTATCGTAATGGTGAGTCTGACCTGATTGTGGAAGGTGTAGGGAGAGTAGAACGACTGCTAGCGGATGATTTAGAAGGCTCTCGACATCAGAAATTTATTTTACGACTAGGGTCAGGGCAGTCATTGTTGATCAGTCACAATATTGATGTGTCCCCCCGCATCGATACGTTACGAGAAGGAGATGAGGTGCGATTTCGGGGGGAATATGAGTGGAATGAACGGGGTGGTGTTGTGCATTGGACCCATGACGATCCCAAGGATTGGCATGCGGACGGCTGGTTAGAACACAACGGAATTCGCTATGAGTAATGCGAAAGCGACGCTGCTAGTTCCAGATTTACCATTGCTGGATGCTAGATAATATGGCGTTGCTGCTCCTCGGTATGATTTTATCTGCGAGATACTGTCCTAGGGCATATCTCACCGATCGGTTCATCCTCTAAATCAGCAACGGCAATAATATTGTTCTACGACAAGAACAATCTGTCTGTTATAACAAATCATTTTTGCTAAAAAACCACTAAAAAAGGCCTGAACCATATGGTTCAGGCCTTTTTTAGTGGTTTTACATTCCTAAATACACGTGGCGACAAGAAAATACGTTAAAATCGCATCCATCAAGTTTTATTGATATATAGCGAACCATGTCATATCTGTTTCCTGGCTGTCATCTATTCCGATTTCATCTCAGCCCTTATGCCCAAAGGATATAGGGCCGTCCTTAAGCCTACTTTGGTAATTCAACAATGCTCAACACTACTTCCGTTAACGTTCAGCAGCAGTCTACGCTGCAAGTATCGACTTGCCCCGTGGATTTATCTTGTTTAGTCTCCGCAGACCAACAGCAGCTCATTACTTGGAATTCCACCCAAACGCAGTATCCGTCACAGCTTTGTATACATCAGCTGGTGGAAGCTCAGGTAGAACAAACTCCGAATCAGGTTGCCCTCGTCTGTGACGCCCAAGAACTTACGTACAATGACCTCAACCAGCGAGCCAATCGGCTGGCCCACTATTTACGCTCTCTCGGCGTGGGGGCCGAAGCGCTAATTGGGATTTGTGTTGAGCGTTCTGTCGATATGATTGTTGCTCTGTTGGCAGTGCTTAAGGCAGGGGCTGGCTATTTGCCCTTAGACATCTCCTACCCCATAGAACGCTTGCAGTTTATGGTGGAAAATGCGCGGGTTCCCATCTTGTTAACTCAATCGTCTTTAGTGAGCCATTTGCCGGTGGCAGGGCGTACGGTTATTTGTCTGGATGAACAAACAATTGATGAGACCTACCCGGTAACAAATTTGGCAACTCAATGTACACCGGACGATCTGGGCTATGTGATTTATACGTCTGGGTCTACGGGGAAACCCAAAGGAGTCGCCATGACTCAGCGGGCCTTGGTCAATCTGTTGGCTTGGCAGCGACAGCAGTCGACGGCCTTAGACCTGGGTGCACGCACCCTGCAATTTACTCCCATCAGCTTTGATGTTTCCTTCCAAGAAATCTTTTCTACGCTCATAGCGGGCGGAACGCTGGTGCTGATTTCAGATCAGGCGCGTCGTAACCCTATTACGCTGCTGCATTTTTTAAAGCAGGCCAAGATTCAGCGTTTGTTTTTGCCATTTGTTGCCCTGAACCAGCTGGCTGAGGTGGCTGAGCAAGAATCTATCGTACCGGAACACTTAAAGGACGTCATTACGGCTGGGGAACAATTACGAATCACTCCAGAAATTGTGCGCTGGTTTAGGGCCATGGTTAAGTGTCGTTTGCACAACCACTATGGTCCGTCTGAAAGCCACGTGGTGACCGCCTTTACGTTAAATGAATCACCCGAGACATGGCCGCTGCTTCCCGCCATTGGCAAACCCATTGCCAACACACAGATTTACTTGCTCAATGAGGAGCTTAAGGCCGTTCCCCTGGGGGAAACTGGCGAATTGTATATTGCCGGGGACTGTCTAGCGCAGGGATATCTTCACCGACCTGGGATTACGGCAGAGCGCTTTATTAACTGCGGTGGGGATACGGTGCTCTATAAAACAGGAGATTTGGCTCGCTATTTGCCAGATGGCAACCTTGAGTATCTTGGCCGTAGCGATCAACAAATTAAAATTCGTGGATTTCGAGTTGAACCTGGCGAAATTGAAACATTGCTAGAACAACATGGAGCGGTGCAGACGGCGGTGGTGCTGGCCCAGGAAGTTGCGCCTGGACAAGCACGGTTGGCGGCTTATGTGGTGCTGGTGGATGCATCAGCTGCTAACGGTGCTACCGATAATTTAGCCGCACAGCTGCGTGAGTTTGTAGCCGCACAGCTGCCCGACTATATGGTGCCGTCAGCCTATATGGTTTTGGATAAGTTTCCACTAACCCCCAGTGGCAAGATAGATCGGCGTCAGCTACCGTCGCCGGTGTGGTTGCGATCGCAAACCGCCCAATACATCGCCCCCGGCACACCACTCGAAACAGACATTAGCCAGCTGTGGACTGAGCTGCTCGGGGTTCAAGACATTGGCATCCATGATACATTCTGTTCCCTCGGGGGCCATTCACTCATGGCGGTACAGCTGATTTACCGCATTAAAGAACACTTTGGGGTAGAACTTGATCTAGCCAAATTCTTAGGAGACTCTACAATTGCCGCCTTAGCTGACTGGATAGACCAGATTCAAACCCAAGGACAGCTGGAGACCTCAGACGATACCCTGGCCACCAAGGCAAGCTTGGATGACACCATCCAAGTGCCAACATTACCAGAATCGCCTATTCCCAACTATTTTTTGACCGGTGCAACTGGTTTCTTGGGTACTTACCTACTCCATGACTTGTTACGTTACACGCGAGGAGATGTCTATTGTCTGGTACGTTCAACCAGTATCACCAGAGGACTGGCGCGGCTAAAAAGTAGTTTAAAGCGCTATCGACTGTGGAATGAAAATGATGCCGACCGCATTATTCCGGTAGTGGGTGATCTGAGCCAGCCACGGTTGGGAATGAGAGAATTTATCTTTAACCGACTAGCCAAAAAACTCGATGCCATTTATCACTGCGGCTCTTGGGTGAATGTGCTCTACCCCTACTCAGCCCTAGAAGCTCCCAACGTGGGGGGAACACAAGAAGTCCTGCGACTAGCCAGTCAGTCTCGCGTGAAACCGGTTCACTATATTTCCACCGTGGATGTGTTTGCCGCCGATCGTAATCGTCACATTCGCACCATCCAAGAAACCGGTGAGAATAGTCTCATGGGCCCCATTCGCTCTTTATTTAGCGGCTATGCCAAGAGTAAATACGTGGCAGAAACATTAATACAAGAGGCCCACAGTCGAGGCATCCCCGTGATGACCTATCGCCCCAGTAACATTATGGGGGATAGAACAAACGGGATATGCTCTCCAGACAGTTTTGTCACCAAGATGATTCAAGGATGTCTTCAAGTGGGGATAGCCCCAGATATTGATGCCGCTTTGAACCTGGTGCCCGTAGACTACGTCAGTCGTGCGATTATCCATCTGTCTCAGACGCAGTTTCCCAATGGTCAGGCATTTAATATAGTTAATCCTCAGTCCTATCACTGGAACGACCTGGTTAACTGGATGCGGGATCAACAGGGATATAGCCTAAAATCGGTGGCCTATGAAACGTGGTGTTCTGAGGTGATTAATGGGGTCAGTCAGGATCAGGATCATCCATTATTCTTCCTGACAACATTTTTTGCCAATCTACCGTTTATCCAAAAGTCGCTGGGGGCTTTCCATTTTGAGTGTGATCAGCTGCAAGCGGCACTACAAAACTCATCTATTGGGTGTGCCGAGATTGGGAATGAGCTGTTACAGCTGTACTTTAGTACGCTTGTAGAGCAAAATCTGGTGAATTCTGCATCTACGGCCAAACAAACTCCATCACTCTCTCTAGCCGGAAAAGCCACCTCTCGTAGATAGGAGAACCAGCCACCGTACTCAGGTCCTAGTTCTTCTAGTACGATGATTGACTAGATTAGTGAAAAAAGGGTGTTGAGCTGTCCTTACTCGGCACCCTTTAGACACAATCCCACAGTCTACTGTTCTACAGAGATCTCCGGAATTGGAGAGGGCATATTCCCTCCTTCACAATAAACTTCAATCGCGTAGTCCAATCCTTCATAGGGGTTTGCTCTAGCCAAAACGGCCTGGTGAGCGGATGAACGCTCGTTAGCAGCGGTAATGGTCCGTTCAACCTCGGCGAAGGGAGCCAGATCGCGGGAAGTTTTGGCCCGGTAACGAAAACTCTCTGCTAAGTAGGAGTTCAAAAGCCTTAGATTTTTATCACTTAGCTCCAGGGTTTCTAATGCACGTGCCGTATCGAGATGGTTCTCGGCACGTTTAAGAAAACCTGCTTGCGTTAGCTTCGTGTCAGAAAAGAAAACCTCTTGGGCATAGGTAGCTACTCCCTGCTCATAGTTGGCTTGTTTAATCTCATATATTTGAGAACATTCAGCACGACGCTCTTCGGCACGACGCTTTTTAACCCCGATTGGGTCATCTAAATCTGAGGTACAGGCCGTTAGGCTCAGCAGGGCAGCTGTACCGATAATCATTCGCCCAAGCATATATCTTCTCAATAACTATGTCTTATTTATCTGCAACTATCTTATCAACACCATCGGCTGAGCAGCTTTGAACTCCACGCCCCTTGAGCAAATCAACGATTATGTTCTCAGTTTTTTGCTGTAGCTCGGAGTTGAGATAATAGCTGCATAGATCAGAAATATGAAGCTTTTCAAGTAATGATTGTTGTTGCTCACTACTTAATTGTTCAAGTGATGACAACCTTGGGGACATGCACCCATAGGAATAGAAACAAAGCAAAGAGATAATCGTACCCAATAAACGTTTATCCATGATTTTATAAGAACAATACAATGCCAAACCTCTGCTAACCTGGGGCTGACATTGACGGTAAAATCCACGGGCTTAGCGTTTGAATCAAGTAATTGTTATGCAGTTAAGCCTGAATGGCTCAATCTGCAAATGCTTGGAACAGAGCGCAGTATACAAACAGCAGCCCCATCAATATACTCCCCGAACGGGTAATCGTCAGGAATAATGCCTGATGGGCATTTGACGTGCCCATGTATGTGTAAAGTGCAACGCCAGTTGGCACAACAAAGAGCAGGGCTATAGCCACAAGCTTCCATTGAGAGGGTAAGGTGCCCCGACGAAACATCGGCATCGTGCGATTGAGTTCGATCGCGGCAAGCAATGCTAGTAGCGGTAGCCCGATAAACGTACTGCCATACTGGAGGGCTTTGTAGCCGGGCACATGCAAACCGCCAATGGCGATGGAGGAATTCAGCATCGGCATTAGCTGGGTTCCCCAGCGACCTTTGTGGGTAAACGCATCCCATATCTGGTGGGTGTAGGCTCCTGCGACAATGGCAAATGCAATGGCAATAACGTAACGAAGGACACTCAAAAACGACTGTTTAGGAAGGTTCGGTTCGGGCGACAATTTAGATGCAAGCCGCTCTGGTAGAAGTGCAATCATTGGCTTTCGCATCACCAGTTCAAATAGGAAAAATCCACCCATGCCCAGCGGCAAACATAAAGAGAGTAGCCCTGTAGAGGAATGGGTCTGCGCGTAGTCGACCATGGGAAAGAACAGAGGCACGTCGGGAATCATGGCACCGATTGAGAAGGCAGAAAAGGGCACGACGCGGCGCAACGGCCAAAACGGAAGAACGGCGACAATATGTGTTGGAGTAAACGGCATAGATCAAAATCAGAGGCTAACACAAGCTGACGGTATATCTATAGCGTGGGTCATATTGGTTAGGGCATTCTATTTCGCAGTCCCTGGGTATCAATACTATTGATGGCGGGGGCAGGGGCGTCAACACGTTTGACGCGAAATCAACCTACTCATCAGTGGTTTTATAGTTTCTCCCAGCTTTCTTTCAAAAATATGCGTTCAGCAGCTTGTCATATCTTGTCGGTGAAATCATAGCCAGCAAATGTCACCCTACAATAAAGGTATCCGTCAACTGGGCTTGAGGCTATGGCAGAACAACCCCGTCCATCATGGGATTTCGGTCGCTTTTTTGAAACCCTCAACTACTTTGACGCCATTCCCATCGTTAGCTCACTGCAAACCATGTTCTTTGGTTCACCACCGCCGCCACCGCCCCAGCTCCAGGCAAATCTTGTCTTCGATTTTCGCTCACCCACAGAGCAAATGCGTGACCTGTGGGGTGCCCTAGACGATGTGGTGATGGGCGGCGTTAGCCAGAGCGGCACCCAGCTACTGCCTGAAGGATTAGCGTTTACGGGCTATGTATCCACCGCCAATTCCGGTGGGTTTGCCTCCGTTCGCACCCGCAATTTTGAGCCCCCCCTAGATCTGAGTGCCTACAGCGGCATTGAACTCCGCGTTAAGGGCGACGGGCAGCGCTATAAGTTCTTTTTACGGGATGGTGCAGGCTGGGACACCGTGGCCTATGCCCATTCATTTGACACAACCAATGGTGACTGGGTAACGGTACAGATTCCCTTTGCCGAGATGAAGGCGGTGCAGCGGGCGCGGGTCGTGCAGCGGTCTCCCATTAGTGCAGAACGAATTTATTCGCTGCAGCTTATGTTGAGTAAGTTTGAGTATGACCGACAGCTCAACCCGCATTTTGCCGCAGGTCCGTTTCAGCTAGTGGTGGAATCGGTGAAGGTTTACTAACCCACTCACTGCCCCTTCAATTACGTGATCCCTAAAAGCATGCGCTGGTAACGGCTATACATTCAGCAGGTTGCCATGCTTTTTTATTTTTTGGAAAGGTGGGGTTGATTGGCCGTCTGGGCACTGGCTGTCTGGGCATAGAGAATACCCAGGAGCAGCAGCAGGGCACCAAACAGGCTAGACCAGCCCATGGGTTCTTTAAAGGCAAAAAGCCCTAGCAGCGTGGCAGTTAGGGGTTCTATGAGCACGGCAATACCGGCGGTAGTGGCAGCGGTGTGGCGAATGCCAAGCATATAGAGGCCGTAGCCAAGGCTGCTGGTGATGAGGCCAAGGTAGAGCAAAAAGGGGAGCGCTCTAAACCAAACGTCGAGGGATGGCTGTAGCACTAACGTGGGGGTGAGAGCAAGGGCAGCTACGGTAAAGCTGTAGGTTGCGATCGCAATCCCATCCATCTGCCCCACCATGGCCTTCGCCAAAATAGCATAGCCCCCATAGGAGAATGCGGCCCCCAGGGCTAAGGTCACCCCCAACAGAAACCGGCCGCCGTTCACCGTCAGGGCATCCGGCTGGGCAATCAACAGAATGGTCCCCGTTATCCCCAGCACTAGGGCCATCCGAAGTCTGCGGGTGAGTGTCTCGCCAAGGAACGCAACGGCAAGCAGGGCAATAATTAGGGGCGATGAACAAATGGCCACCATGGCGGTCATAGCGACCCCCACATAGGGAACAGCGGCAAAGTAAAAAACCTGGTATCCGGCCATGCACAGCCCCATGGCAATTAGCGGTAGGCGCTGGGCGTTGCTGGGCCATGGGCGTTTGTGCACGAAACCAGGGCCGTTATGACGCTTGTTATAGCCGTACCACAGCCAGAAAATAGGCAGGGCAAAAACCAGACGCCAATAGCCAATCAGTAAGGGGGAAACGGTCGCCTGCTGCGCAATCAGTACCGAGACGGTGCCGGTGGTGCCCCAGAGCATAGCCGCAAGGCAGATCAAGATTAAACCCATGGGGTGGCGATGATTTGATTATCTATTTGTAGCTTCGTTGGGTAAGTTCAACATGATCAAAGGTGAGGGTTTCTTGATGTAGCTCAGGGGCCTGTTCATCACCGGTGTATCCCCAGGCGGCCACATAGGCATAGTCTTCGTCATTGCGTTGGGCTTCGCCGTCGCTGGTCTGGTATTCTTCGCGGAAATGGCAGCCGCAGGACTCGTCGCGGGTGAGGGCATCGCGGGCCATGAGTTCTCCTAACTCTAGGAAATCGGCCAGGCGACCGGCATATTCCAGGGTTTGGTTGAGGGTATGGGCGGCGCTGGGGACCCGCAGATTTTGCCAGAATTCCTGTCGGAGCGACTGGATTTGGTCGATGACGTTTTTTAGGCTGTTGCGATCGCGACTCATGCCCACGTGATCCCACATCAGCTGCCCCAACTGTCGGTGGAACTGCATCACGGTTTTATCCCCTTGAATGCTTAGCAGCTTTTGGGTTTTACTCTCCACCGAGGCCTCGGCTTCGGCAAAGGCGTCATCACTGGTGTTTACAGGGGGTAGCGGATTGCGGGCCAGGTAGTCCCCCAGGGTGTAGGGAATCACAAAGTAGCCGTCGGCCAACCCCTGCATTAGGGCGCTGGCCCCCAAGCGGTTGGCCCCGTGGTCCGAGAAATTGGCTTCACCCAAAACAAACAGCCCCGGCACCGTACTCATCAGGTGATAGTCCACCCACAGCCCTCCCATGGTGTAATGCACCGCCGGATAAATCCGCATGGGTACTTCGTAGGGGTTTTCGTCGGTGATGCGTTGGTACATCTGAAAGAGATTGTCATAGCGAGCTGCGATCGCAGCTCGCCCATCCCGTTCAATGGCGTCTCGAAAATCCAGATATACGGCCAGCCCTGTGGCCCCAACACCGCGCCCCTCATCGGTCATGTGTTTAGCATTGCGAGAGGCCACATCGCGAGGCACCAAATTACCAAAAGTGGGATAGCGCTTTTCTAAGTAATAGTCTCTCTCCTCGTCAGGAATCTGGTTGGGTGGTCGAGTATCGCCCGGTTTGAGCGGCACCCAGACGCGACCATCATTGCGCAAACTCTCACTCATCAGGGTCAGCTTTGACTGATAGTCTCCCGACACCGGGATGCAGGTGGGGTGAATCTGGGTATAGCAAGGGTTAGCGAAGTAGGCTCCCCGTTTGTAGCAGCGCCACGCCGCCGTCACATTCGAGTTGCGGCCATTGGTAGAGAGATAAAACACATTGCCATAGCCACCGCTACACAGCAGCACCGCATCCCCCTGATGGCGCTCCAGCTGCCCCGTAATCAGATTGCGGGTGATAATTCCCCGCGCATGGCCGTCAATGACCACCAGATCGAGCATTTCTCGCCGAGTAAACAGTTCAATCTGGTCCGCCATTTTCATCATGGCGCTATAGGCTCCCAGCAACAGCTGCTGCCCCGTTTGCCCCTTAGCATAGAAGGTGCGCGATACCTGGGCACCCCCAAAGGAGCGGTTGGCCAATAGCCCACCATAGTCCCGGGCAAAGGGCACCCCCTGGGCAACGCAGTGGTCAATAATGTGGTTACTAATCTGGGCAAGACGATACACATTTGCCTCGCGCGCACGATAGTCTCCCCCCTTGATGGTGTCGTAAAACAACCGCCAAATGCTGTCTCCGTCATTCGGGTAGTTTTTAGTGGCGTTAATGCCCCCCTGGGCAGCAATACTGTGGGCCCGTCGAGGAGAGTCTTGAATACAGAAGCTTTTGACGTGGTAGCCCAGCTCTGCCAGGGTGGCGGCCGCCGACGCCCCAGCCAACCCCGTTCCCACAATGATCACCGTATGCTTACGTTTGTTGCTAGGGTTAACTAGCTTGCAATGGTCTTTAAAGGTGTTCCACTTATCGTTAAGAGGGCCGTCAGGAATGCGGGGATCTAGGGACATGGGGAATAAAAACGTAGGGTGTGGTTAAGATAGGAAACCCAGCAAAAGATAAATAGAGATAAATAACGGGTCAATAGCAAAATTCTCAAGTCACCAGCCCAAAATAAATGCTCAATGGCAACACCACAAACCCTAGGGCAATACCAATTGCCAAGATCAGGCTAGCCCCGTAAACGATAGGGCGGACCGTGGCATTTAATGCCCCTAACGATTGCAACGCACTCCAAATGCCATGGCGCAGGTGGCTAGCCAAAAACACCATGACACCGACATAGCCGAAGGCATAAAGGGGCTGCTGGAATTTTTCGATCACCAGTCGCGCCAGATCGCGCATCTCTGAGCCTGGGACGGTATAGCGAATCCCAAACTTAAACGTGAGCAAATGCCATACCAAAAAACTCCCCAACCCCAACCCGGTGACTATCATGGAGCGCGAACTCAGGGTCTGGTAGCTGGGGGCTCCAGCAGACGCATAGGTGCTATAGCCCTGGGACCGGGCCCTTAGCCGTCCTAGAAAAATCTGGACCCCCATGAGTATGTGGAAGCCAATAAAGCCCAGCAAGATCAGCTCCAGCAGCCAAAGCAACGGTCCCAGCCGTTCCACAGAGTGGCCAAATTGGTTATAGCCATCGGCACTGCCTAACAGGATCAGATTGCCAATCATGTGAATAACGACAAAGGCCACCAGGACAAGGCCACTGATGCCGGTGATCAGCTTTTTGCCGATGGACGATTGGTAAAGGCTAAGAACGCGGTTGGGCGCTGTGGTCATGGTCGGTGGGCAGGTACAGACGGCCCATCTATTTTGACTGATGTCATTGGTTTAGATAACCGGTGGCAGTAAAAGTTTGGACTCTGTATCCTCAATGCTTAAACCTTTGGGCTGGAAGTTGTATAGCCGTGCGCTAGGTCTTTACGATAGAGAGGATGCGCTTTGGGTGGACCATGGATTTGGATTATACGTTGGCCTCTGAACTGGTGGGGACAGCTGCTGGAGGAGCGGCGTTAGTGGCCGCCCTAATGGCGAACCGTTATGGAAAGCGCCAGGCAGAGCAGACAACGACGATTGAGTCCCTGGAATCGACTAAGGCTAAGCTATCCCAGCAGGTGACCCTGGCTAAAGGGCAAACCCAAACCCTGACCGAGGCGATGGCCCTGGCTAAGGATGCGGTAATGTCCTTAGAGCAACAGGTACAGGAACTCAAGGCAGATTGCGATCGCACCACCCAAACCCTCACCGCATCCGAAAGCAACATCAGCCAGCTCCAGACCACCGTCACCGCCCTCACCGCCGATAAACAAACCCTAAGCCAGTCGCTCCAACAGCAACAGCAGCGAGCGACCAAGCTAGAATCCGAGCTCCAGACCGCCCAGCAGCAGTCCCTCACAGCACAACGCACCGCTGAGCAAAAATTAAACCAGCTGCAGCAAGACATTCAAACCAGCCAGGCAAGCCAAACCGAACTTAACCAACAGCTCAGCCAGGCCAAGGCTCAGACGACCACCCTACAACAGCAAATCACTCAGTTAACCGCAGAGAAAAAACAGTTAACCGAAACCACCACCACCCTAGAACAACAGACACAGCAGTTAAAGCAGTCCCTAACCCAGGCCCAATCTGAGACAACCCAGGCCCAGCAACAATCCACTCAGCTAGTCAATGAGCAAAAACAGCTGCGGGCAACCATCGCTACGCTCGAACAACAGGCCCTCACGGCACAGACCACCCTCGACCAGAGCAAAAAAGAAGCCGCTCAAATTCAACAAACCGCCAATACCCTGACCACGGAACGGGAGCAGCTGCAAGCAACCATCATCACCTTAGAACAGCAGGCCCTCGAGGCACAGACTGCCCTGACCCAGGTCAGAGAAGAGACCGCCCAGACCCAACAAACCACCGACGGGCAGCTAGCAAAACTAACCACAGAGAAAAAACAGCTCGCTGAAACCATCGCCACCCTAGAGCAACAGACCCAGCAGCAGCAACAGGCCCTTGAACGCACCCAGGCAGAGTCAGCTGACGCCCAGCAAAACACACGTCAGCTCACCGAAAACACCACTCAGCTCAGGGGCGACATTGCCGTTCTCGAGCAACAGACCAGAGAGCTACAGCAAAATCTGGAAATAGCCCAGACCGAGACTGCCCAAGTTCGGCGTGAACTCACCTACGAAAAGACCCAGCTGAGTAAAGTCAACATCACCCTCAGGGAACAAAACCAGGGGCTGCAGCAGGCCCTTAGCGCCTCTCAGTCATCAGAGGACCCGGCCAACGCCCTAGTCAGTCAATTACAGCAACAGGTACAGCAGCTACAGCAAGAGTTACAAACCCAGACCGAGCTAGCCCAAACGGGACAGGACCGCATAGAACAACAGCTCCTAGATCTACGCCAAGAGCGGGAACAGTTGCATAGCCAATTGCAAGACAGCCAAATCCAATTTACCCAGACCAATAACCAAGCCCAGACCCTGGGCACTGAGTTAGCCCAGACGCAGCAGGAGCTAATCAAGACCAAAGCTGACGCAGAACAAGCAAGAATTCAGCTAGAGGCTTCTTTCCAAGACCAACAGAGACAGGCTGCCGAACAGCTAGAGCGCCTACGCCAGGAGCGTGAGCAGCTACAGACCCAAGCAGACCAAGCAAATCTCTTAGAAACACAATTAGCAGACGCCCAGCAAGCGTTGACCGCTGCGGCCACAGCACAGCACAACCTATCGCAGCTAGCAGCCTCTGCTGAAGAACAGCAAGGACAGACAGCGGCACAGGTAACTAGCCTACGCCAGGAGTGCGATCAGCTGCGCCAAGACCTCAACGATAGCCAGGCTCGGGCCGCCGAAGCAGAGACATTAGCCACTCAGCTAACCCAAACCCAAGAAGCCCTGGACGAGTCAACAACGGAAGCAGAACAAACCATATCGGAACTGCAGGCCGAGTTAGATGCCCTCAAAACCCATCTAAAAATGCTCCAAGAGACATCGACTAATCCGCTTGAGGAGTTGACAACGAAAAACTCTCTACTAAATGAAGAGTTGCAGGCTGCTAAAGCAACCATGGCAACCCAGGCTGAGCAGCTATCGACCATTACCAATGAGCAAACGGCCCTTAAAGAAGCCCTCGACCTGAGTCAAAAGGTGATCATGTCTCTACAGCAGGCACCCACCGCTCCACCGGTTGAGCCTGCCAGAGAAGAGGTAATATCCGCATCCTCGGAGACGCCATTACCGGTCTCGGAGAAAGTCTCAGCGGAAGCTCCTGCGGAAACGCCCGCACAGACAGGTGGTCTAATGGACAAGAGTTTTGTCATTACCGGCACCCTGAACAATCTCAACTATGAACAGGTCGTCAAACTAATTACCGAGGCCGGTGGACGCATCAACAAAATGCCTAGTGGAAAAACCGATTATATTGTTGTTGGCAAAAATCCTGGTAGCAAGCTCAAAAAGGCTGAAAAATACAATACGCCACAGCTCAATGAATCTGAGCTGTTGGCGTTGTTGGATAGTGTATAAGGGCGTTCTTGTAGCTACACTATGCACCTAGAGATAGCCTGGTGCCCATGGTTCAGATTATGGCATCGCTAAAGGCTTTAAGTGGCAATGGTTATGGGTGCAGCAAGCCGCTGAATGTGCATTCAGCGGCTTGCTGCACTGGCATATGAACTTACTCTTGAATGGTGACAGAGACAATCTTGTCGCCACCTTTAATGGCATTGACAACGTCCATATCTGTGGTTTTACCAAAAACCGTATGGACTCCATCGAGATGGGGCTGGGGAGAATGGCAGACAAAGAACTGACTGCCCCCGGTATCGCGGCCAGCATGGGCCATAGAAAGACTACCGGCTTCGTGCTTGTTAGGGTTAATCTCACATTTAATTTTATAACCGGGGCCACCAGTACCCGTCCCTTTAGGGCAACCACCCTGGATCATAAAATTAGGGATGACGCGGTGGAAATTCAGTCCGTCATAAAATCCATCCTTGGAAAGTTTGACGAAGTTGGCAACCGTGTTGGGAGCATCACTATCAAAAAATTCGATGTTGATGGTTCCCTTGTCGGTTTCCATAATTGCTTTAGTCATGCAGGCATCCTCATATAGCAGAGTGGGGTCCTTGCCTATGATGGCAGCAAGGGTAGTTTGGCTCAAGCGCGGGCTGACTCAGACTGGCCAAATATCCTAACGACGGCGCTTTTTCTTAGCGGCTTTAGCTTTCGGAGCCGCTTTTTTGCTGCCTTTGAATCGACTGAGGGCGGCGCTGGCAGCCGCCACAATCCGATTGTCAGTATCCCTAAGCGCCTGTCGAAGAAATGGAATTGCTTTAATGGAGCCAGATTCCTGTAGTGCCGTAACCGCAGCTAACCGAACATCCGCATCGTCATCTTTAACGAGTTTGCCGAGTTGGGGAACGGCACGAACGGCATCCTTACGATTTATGGCAGCGGCTTGGCCAAGGGCAGCAGCGGTTTGGGCACGTTCCACCGAGCTATCTGGTTTTACTGGAGAGGGCGCAGCTACCGGGGTGGGTGTCGCCTCAGGCTCAGGCTCAGGCTCGTTCGCCGGTATATTCTCCGGTGCAGCCGCTGTGGCGACAGGGCTGCTGGGAACCTCTGTCCAGGGATCGGGAATAGCGGGGATGAAGGCGTTATCTGCGTTATTCACAGAGGGTGAAGTAACGTCACCGGCAACGGCGGCGGTCTCGGCTAGACTGTCTGGGCTAGCTGTTTCTACGGGCGTTCCCGTAGCGGGCTCATCATCACTCGCTAAAATATTAACGCCTAGCAATGCGGCGATACGGGCTTCGTATTCGGCTTCTAGCTCCGTGAGTTGTTCCTCGTGGGTGTCTTGATAGCGCTCAATTTTGGCAGCTAGCTGCTGTTCATAGTCAGCTTCCGCCTTAGCCAGGGCTGCATTCAAATCTTGGGCATGGTCGTCTTGAATGCGATTCAAGCGATTGAGGGACTGCTGTAAAGCATTGTCTTGACGGCGAATAATGCGCTTCATTAGAAAGGCGGTGACACCCGAACCAATGCCTAACCCAATTAGTACGCCTATCCCTGCTTGTGTCGCCATCGAAGCGTTTCCTCAATTAATTCAACTGCCGAACCAGGTGGATTATCCCCTATCATGGCAAAATTTGACATCGGTGATGGACATCGGTAGTCAACATCGGTAATGTATTACACCTCGTTACACTATGACGGCAGAATTGGTTAATGTGTTCTGCTTCAAATAATTTGCATTACCGTGTAAGTATCCATCATTTTATGTGGGAGGCCAGTATCGTTGACTGAGGCACTTAAGTTAGACACACCAGGCACTGTAGATGAACTCGAAACCGATCAGATAGACGAAGAGGCCCTGGCATTGGCAACGGCCATTGCCAATGCGGCTGATGATCGCAAGGCCGAAGACATTTCCATTCTTCAGGTGGGCGATGCTTCCTATCTGGCTGATTATTTTGTCATTGCCACCGGGTTTACCAATGTCCAGGTTCGAGCCATTGCCCGCTCCATTGAAACCACTATCGAAGCCGATCACGGCCGTTCGCCCATACGCACAGAGGGCGCTGATGAGGGTAAATGGGTGATCTATGACTACGGCGAGGTGATTGTCCATATTTTTCAGCCTCGGGAACGGGAATATTACGACCTCGAAGCGTTTTGGGGGCATGTCAAACGTATCGAGTTTATCCCTAGCCCCCCGCCCGGAATGGGCCAATAAGCCCGTCAGGATTGTGTCCTATGATAGAGGTATTCATCCGTAACCATTGGCTATGAAACGCTCTACACCGCGCTGTCCTGTTCCTGCGGAGCAGCTGCCGATACGTGAATATGAAGATATGCGAGACTCCTGGTTTTATAGCTGGGGAGCCCGCGATCTACGTGGTTATACGGTACCTGTTTTAGTGGTGTGGGGTCTGAGTTGGGTGGTGTCAGGCCCCATTGCCGCCGCCAGTTTTTCGCCCCATCAGTTCTTGATCAAGTTTTTGGTGAGTGCGGCGCTGGGGGCATTAGTCATTCCTGCGCTATCGTTACTGCAGCTTTATGTTGGCTGGTCCCATGTGGGCAATCGGCTACAGGTAAAGGACCTCCCCTACGAAGAATCGGGTTGGTACGATGGTCAGATATGGACAAAGCCCGATGATGTGTTCAAACGCGATCGCTTAATTGTGGACTATCAGGTCAAACCAATTTTGAATCGGTTGCGAAAAACGTTTGGCATTATGCTCGGCTGCCTGGTAGCCGGGGTCCTGGAATTATCATTATTTTGAGCCGCCTTGAAACTATCCTAGATCTTTGCTGGGACTCTCATAAGATTTGCCCTACGGGGTAGAGGGGCTTCTAGAGCCTCTTTGCTTTGAGCCTCTTTGCTTTAGTGCTGAGGCTACTACCCCATACTCAAATCCTCCCGAAAATTTAATCTTGATAGAGTACTAGTATTGGAAAGTCCATTCTAATTTGCCGGAATTGCAGATCTGGCGATGTTTTTAGCTGTTTCAATCAAAATCTATGCCTAGGCCAAGCCGTATCTCCACTGCCCCATTAGCAGTTCAGCTGCTAAGAGAAGGGATTGTTGAGTCTGTTCACCAGGTCCATGCGGCGGTGGCCGATAGTCGTGGACGCATACTATCAGTGGCAGGTGATGCCGAACATGCAAGCTTTATCCGCTCTGCATTAAAGCCATTTCAAGCCATGACAGTGACTGCCACGGGAGCCTTAGACGCCTTTAACCTGACCGACAAGGATCTGGCCGTCATGTGTGGTTCTCACCAAGGTCTGACCGCCCAAGCCCGCCAGGTATTTGGGATTTTGTGGCGGGCTGATTTGGAACCGGGCTGTCTTCAATGTCCTATACCTGCTGGAAAACAAAGCCCGTTGGAACACAACTGTTCGGGTAAGCATGCGGGCATGTTAGCGGTTTGTAAGCAGCAGGGATGGGAGCTTAGCAGCTATCTACAGCGCAACCATCCTCTCCAAAAGGAAATTCTCAATCGCTTTTCGGGGCTCTTAGAGATGCCGTCCGATGAGTTTATTTGTGCCCACGATGACTGTGGTGCCCCGACTTACTTTATGCAGCTGCGTCAGATGGCGACACTGTATGCCAAGCTGGCGTCAGGTGAAAATCTTGAAATGGAGCGGGTGGTTCGGGCCATGACCCATCATCCGGAGATGGTTTCGGGGCCCCAGGGCTTTGATACAGAGTTAATGCGCCTGACCCAGGGAGAAATTCTGAGTAAATCGGGGGCAGAAGGAATCCAGTGCATCAGTCGAGTGGGTGACGGTTTGGGTTTGGCCCTAAAAGCGGTGGACGGGTCTAGGCGAGCAAAATATGCAGCCGCCCTCCATGCTCTGCGACAGCTGGGATGGATTTCGCCAGATATTGCTGATGCCCTGGCTGAAACCTATCTCAATCTGAGTAATTACAAGCGATTGGACATGGTGGGAGACATTTCCCTGGACTAATCCCACATTCGTGGAAAAAATTGTTGCGCTTTACACAAGGCATGGTTATAGTAGTAAAGCGCTAACGCGGGGTAGAGCAGTCTGGTAGCTCGTCGGGCTCATAACCCGAAGGTCGTTGGTTCAAATCCGGCCCCCGCCACCAGTAAAAAATAAGGCACTGAAGAGACACTTCAGTGCCTTATTTTTTTTTGGATTGGAATTTTCCTAGCCATCGGATGCATAGGGATTTGAGTCCGTCCGGCAAGAGTCCGTCCAGCAAGAGTTAGAGACTACGTGCTAGCAAAGCTAGAAATGTTACTTTAAGTAAAGTGATCGCTTTGCTGTGCTTTGTTATGACTCTTTTGTTTGCTCACCGTTTTGTTAGTCGCCTAATTTTGCCAGTGCTGTTGGCTGTTGTATTAGTGCTCGGGCCATCGGCCCCAGCGCAGGCATTGGGTGGAGAACAAGTGCCGCTGGGTACACCTGCCCCTGGGTTTACGCTACCGACGAATGTGGGGGATGGGGAGATATCCCTGGCTGATTATTTGGGTCAGTGGGTTGTTCTATATTTTTATCCAAAGGACTTTACCCCCGGCTGTACTCTAGAAGCACAGCGTTTTCAGCGGGATTTGCCGGAGTTTATTGAGCGCAATGCCCAGGTAATTGGGGTGAGTGCCGATGATGTGGATAGCCATGCTGAGTTTTGTGATTCTGAAGGCTTGAGGTTTCCACTGCTGGCGGATGCGGATGGGGCCGTCAGTCGCGCCTATGGGTCTTGGATGAAGCCCATGTCCATGCGCCACACCTATTTAATTGATCCAGACGGAACAATGCAGGAGCGTTTTCTTGGGGTACGTCCGGCTATCCATAGCCAGGAGGTTATCGCCCGCCTGGATGAACTGCAGGCATAGAAATTCTATCGTTTGTTTTGGTGAAGACGTTCCAACGATTTGGTAGAGAAGCTCCATGGAACGTCTCTACCAAATCGTGATTGGAATATTCGGTTAAGTAGGCGTTAATAATTCGGTGTTAAAACAAGGCCTTGATGTATTCGCGA
>ERZ1740065.419-NODE-419-length-22455-cov-12.525268_pt1 | contig 22455 bp, 13 predicted proteins | sample MGYA00581738_ERZ1740065 | MGnify/ENA primary metagenome ERZ1740065 (study PRJEB43018, sample SAMN04849749) | marine metagenome | isolation source: floating plastic debris | place: Pacific Ocean | collected 2008-09-01 | study: EMG produced TPA metagenomics...
TCTCTCACTCTCTCTCTCTCTCTCTCTCTCTCTCTCTCTCTCTCTCTCTCTCTCATGCAATCAGTTTCAATCTAAAACCTGCAATTCCATGGCTTTCAAAATCAAAATCAAACTAACCGCTACTAAATCTCCCATCGGATTTGGAGAGATACCGAAAACTTTGCAGTGCATAAATGAAATGTAACAGGGTTGGCAAGAGGCTATGATTCAACGCAAAATTTATTGCTATCAAACAGCCTTAGAGATCAAACAACGATGAACACATGCCTCTGTGTCTGTCCATGTTAAAAATCATAGCAGCGGCCCTGGTGGGTGTTGCAGTAGTAGCCAGGAGGACAGTCTTCATCACTCTCGCATTTGAAGGCTGCAATTCAATGATAAAAGATTTGAACTATTGTACAGCAGCGTAGAACTGTAAGTTTGGGACATGGATTTGAGTGCACATTGGAAACTATGGGCGATATGAAAAGCTGTCAAAGAAAAGTTCTAAACATACCGTGGGTGCCAGTGACGAGGCAGCAAAGAGCAAGAGCAGCGGCTATGATCTTCATGATGATTATGAGTGGATTGACACAAAGAATCTGATGATGATGCTTATCTGAGGTGCTTTTTATACCAGTGCAGTTAGCCTATGGCCCTATGTTTGTTTGCAGGAATTGGAAATATTCAATTGCCAAGAAGCCTTAGGATCTACCCCACTGACCTTTATGCTGGTAGATTTGTGTGAGGGGGATTGCGCTAGAGCAGCCTACAGGCAAAATTTCAAGGTGGAGAATTGTTATATTTATTCTCCTGTCTATCAGAAAGGACAATATTTTCCAATCTTGTAAATGATGTTATGCAGGTGTTGTGACTAAGCGTGCTTCTCATCATGCTGATTTCAACGCCCCCTCTCCACACGCAGGAAAACTTTGCCCGACACGGTCCCAGACTAATCTTGTCTGGCTGACCACATCAAGTCAGAAATTTTTCTCATGGCAACGATCAATTCATGTCTAGCGTGATGATGGATTATTTGATGAATGGTTGAGAGATTACCCGAGTTTTGTCGTTCTACTATCGATTTTTGCGCATGCTCCACCAGACGCCACATACATGAAAATTGACCGGAGAATGACGGAAAGTCAACTCTGTGCAGTGAGAATGAGACCAATCTAGGGTTCACCGGTGCTACATGCCTGCTAGTGGCAGCAACAGGGCAGTGCGTACACTCTCCTGCACTAAGTGCTTGTATGAAGCCGCTTGGCAATAGCATATTGCTACAGCGGTAAGCTTGATGGTCTGGGAGCCACTAGCATTATCATTGCGCATAGACGCAATGACCATGGTTTATGTGAGTTTAAAGAAGTGTCAAGCAGCCGCACTGGAAGATTTGCCCTGATGTTTGTGTCTAGCCACACCTGTAACCTCTGAATCGAGCCATATACCGATGTTAAACTTGCTACAGTGCACCAATAATAAGTGATGATGTTCCATGCTCCCAGTTCATGTCAACTGTAGCTGTTAGTATCATAAACTCATCACCAAATGAATGGGCTTCCAGCCCCATCATGTCTAAGAGTTGCATCATAGGTGAAAGTAAACTTCATTGTTGCGGGAATGTCCTATACAGCCCAGTGAGTACTCTGCCTCCAGTGTATGTCAGTATGAACTGGGAAACTGGGAAGCAGCAATCTCTCAATCTGGGTTAACACTTTAAGCGGCATGACTCTCATAGTTAGAAATAGCCAGTGAGCCAGCCGACTGGTGGAACAACCAATCACTTTCTTCAACAGGCAACATAACTACAAGGGTAGAATCATCAAGCCGCTCTACAGAAGACTGTCTGGTCTTCAGCTGCTTGCGGACAGCAAATAAAGTAAGCACCACAAATTTAGGATGTTCGTCCTTTAGTGATGTGGAACACGAGCCAATCGACAGCTTCTCACCATGTCTTCATCTAAACGGATCTCTTGAGAACATTAACGCCGAGTAATTCACAACTTCTCCACACTTGCTGTGATCCATTCCAGTATGGACCTCGACCAAAGTTCACGCCACGGCGAAACAAATTTGCATAGCTCTTTAGATTGGAACAGAAACTGCAAACATTCATGTTGCCATGTAATCATAGAGAGCTGTGGATAGTTCTAGCTAAAACTACCAGCAGAAGTGACATAGCAGTGGAATTGAAGCTTTTTTGTCCAATTGAACAGCACCCGCCCCACAAACAAGCCGATGATTGTAGGCTAAGTTCGCATGCATAAAAAGCAAGTTGAACAAGCATCATCATCACATTCACTGTGTCAATCCACTCACAGTTATCATGAAAGTCATTGCCGCTGCTCTCGCTCTCCGCTGCCTCGTCGCCGGTACCTACGGTAAGTTTAGAGTTTTTCTTTGTTAAGTTTTACCTTGACCCCTCTGCCTTTATTATGGCCAATGCGATTTTCTCTGCGCCCTAGTCAGTATCTCTTATTTAGAGTTTAACACTCCAGTCTGAAGAATCATATGTGGTTGACTTATAGTCCTCGAATGCCCGGGCGAACTACCATGTCCTCCCGGCTACTACTGCAACCACAACGACAGCCTCTGCTACCCTGTTAACTAGACATCGAGAGACACACACAGATGTTTTCATTGTTGTTTGATCACTAAGATGGTGTGATAGCAATAAAATTTGCATTGAATCGGAGCCTCCTACCATCCATGTTACATTTCATTTATACATAGCAAAGATTTAAGTATGTCACAGAGTCCAGCCTACAGCTTAGTAGGCCTTGGGGCAATTTTAACATTTGGATTGTAAACGTTGGAACCTTAGCGCTATCAATGTCCATGAGTGACCATAGTTTCCTTGGGTCTTCGAAGTCTTCAAAGTCTTCGAAGTCTTCGAAGTCTTCGAAGTCATTAACTGATGCTGCTATTTCCTTCTCCATTGGTAGGCGGGCTGTTTTCGCGCCCAGGTGTTACTCCGCTGTTGCATGTGGCTCAGCTTGCACTTGGCATCACATCTCCAGTTACTAGCCCAATACGTGTACATACAGAAGCATTCATCTGCACATGTTCGGTAGCTGGTATGCGACAACGTAGTACATTTATAAGTTAAGATGAAGCGTAAGTGATAAAATGATGAAAACCCAAGACTTTTCCTCAACAAAAGATGTTCCGAAAAGTGACTTTTTTGTGGTATATCGTTCTGAATCAAATTGGACCGCAGAACATGATAGCCCCAGAGTACTTTCATACTGTTAGTTGCTAGACTGATCTTGTCTGCAATCGCTTAGTAGCGCTCAGCATGTCTTCCATATTTGGAATAGTAAACATCGATGCCTTGTAATTGCTACTAAAGCAATGAGTCGTCTTGTATCGCTGTCAGCATTGCCTGACTTGAGAGGAGTTGACAGAGGAAAAAATGCAATATTTTCAATGTATGTTATGGATATGTTCTCTTTGTCCATCGGCATAAGACTGAAATTATTGCGCGATGTGTGATTTGGTATTTTCAAAGGTGTGTTGTCACACGATATTGAGTTAAAATAGGAGTAAATCCTGTGCTCTCATTATCTTCGGATGTCACAATGAATGCGTACATATTGGGACATAGGCAAAGAAAGATTAAACAGGAGTTGTCTTCTCCAAACTGTGCTTTTTGATGATGGAGCTTTCCACTGATATCAGGAGATTCAAAATGTTCCACCGATGGAATTGACAGCACAAGAGTCAGAGTTGCTCTAAGTGACCATTTCTAAGCATTAGTTATGTCGTGCTTTACATCCTGAAACGACTACCTTCCCACAAGCACAGCACTCACCTCATCCACATCTACAAGTGGGAGTTGAAGTTGAGGATAAAAATTAAATGGCATGAAAAGAACTGATGCCATATCACCATTTACACGGATTAGTTCATAGGAACAGAGTCTGCCATACTTCCTTATAAGGGAAGTTGACAGCTGCGGCGCCCATTCCATGGTAATAAGGCGAAGGAATGATGCTTTGACATCAAAAATTCTGTTGCCTCATAGCAAATTTAGTCTCACGAGCAGTTAACCACTTCCGTCAATCTGTGCACCATCGTTTGATTGACAAAGCCATATCCCTCCAGTGTTGTGACTGGTAGAGTAGCTTTCAGCATTGGTCCTATAAAAGACAGAACTTCGAAAAAATAGTGCCAGTTCATGCCGCTATTTTATAGATCGTTCGGGTAGACCGAACCTGATTGAAGGTAGCTGATATTAATCCTCCCATCACAAGTTTTTAGGCTTTCGCTTTGTTGTAGTTTGCACGTTCTGCTGGTACCAGTGCGTCTTTCACGATACAAAAAGGTCAGGGTGATTCATATGGTTGTTGTCTCTCGCTGCTACCATACTTTCTCTGTAACGGAAGACGTATGATATGGTGGTGAATGAAATGATATCACTGTTGATAGTAATAGTGGCAGTATTTAGTTTTGAATAAAGAACCACATACATGTACATTCCATATATATTCGCATGCGGTCAAGCCGCTGTGATCAGTCATATGGAATCAAATATTGTAGAGCGTGTGAGAATCTCCAAACTCAAAATACTAATAGAATCTTCTGCAGGGCTGCAGCCATGACATTTCATTACTGTACAATAGCTTACCCAGGTCTGCATCATAGCTATCATCAGTTTTAAGATATAGTCAGGAAATGAAGTGTCTTAGCTTTGCATACCAACTAACTACATGAATTCAAATAGCTAGGACATAGACCTGGGTAGGCTATCGTACACAGTGGTATATCAGTGAAGGAATATCATGGCTGCGGTACTGTAGAAGGTTCTATCAATATTTTGAGTTCAGAGATTATCACATACACTATATTTGATTCCACATGGTTGGTTACTGTAATCTCTTCCCAGAACCAATATATCAGAGCAATGAGAATGGCATTCGTAGAAATTTCTACCTTTATCTTTGAATTCACAGCCTTTTCAGTCGAGGATGCGATTAAGAATCAACTGTATTACAGCAGTAGGAGCAACAGCACCAGCGTAAGGTACTCTGCTAATGGTACGCTCTGCAGTTCTAATCCACTCTGTAGTTTCATCAGGATGCTATGCATCTTTTTTCTGATTGCACTTCATGGTAAAGACTGTGGAGCTGAATACTACTGCTAGTTGCTGTGTGTACAGAACATTAAATCAGAGAACTGTAAAAAATGTACAGCAATCACACACTGCTTCATATCCAAGAGACCGTCATAACCAGATAAGACAGTAACACTAGTCCTGATTGGATGATAACTTTGTTAGCGAAGCGGTGATTGATCAATGTTGTTTAAGTCAACCTTTGAAGATAACCTGCAGCTACGATAACGAAACCAAGTCAATGACCAGCCGGTGACAGTAAACAAGCCATCTGCCCAGGGGCAGATACATGAATAAAACTTTAATAGTATTAGTCACACAATATTTTCCTCCTACTCCTGCGACAATGTTTTTGTAAATAAAAGGCTATCTGCAGAGGGGCCGTAGTAGAATCGAAGAATCATCTTCGGTAGAACAATAATAGTAACACATTGTTATCGTAGCACTAGAAACAAAATTTGCATATTTTAAAAGACAAAATTGTACTTTATTTGGGCAGCAGTAGGACATGGACGGATTAGTTGACATTTTAGTTCATTTCCTCATAGCTTGAGTGCGCAGCAAGCATTTTCCGAACAGTAAAGGCAGTTTAGGGTGAATTTATCGGTCTGTATCATTTAGAGTTGTCCTCTCCTGAGTGGCAGTTCTGGTCCCAAAAAAATTTGGCGGGCTTGGGCTGTCTACCTTGGCTAATTAGCCTAGATCCGCCATGAGCTTTATACGAAAAAATCGTGGCGGATCTGGGTTTCGGTAACAAGCTGAAAAAAGCGCCTGTAGCATTAGTCTCTGTGCTGAGGGCTATCTCAGCTATTGTTTCGCTGGCCAATTACTTCCTCACTGATACACTGACAGTATGGTATAGATGAGTTCCAGCACAAAGGTGCTAACTGCTTCTCACTTGTTCAATGTTATTGATCTATACAAACTTTCGGTATCATAGTTTTGCATGGCATAAAAAGCACAAGTAAAGTTACCGTTTGCAGAACCCTGAAAACCACTGACCATAATTTTGGAACTGTGCCTCACTGAAATGTCGAAAGCACAGTTTTGCCGACTTATACCTGTGAGCATTGAAATTAGCTCGCCCTGTAAGCACATAGTTCACCGTGATTCGCCTCAGCTGAGGATTTTTTGGGAAACCACAGACCTACCCAAGGCAGCTACAGCCAAAATCAACACATCTAATTGGCATCGCAAAAAGAATGAAAGCTATCAAGCGTTCATAACTACACGTGAGAGGTGAAAAGGATGCTGGGCATGATGTTCACGGCTTCAGGGCTATTATTACCTTACTGAAGGGACAGTAGTGGCCTTGACAGAACTGCCTGATATGGCTTAACTATCGTAGCTATCACGACATAGATGTCCGTTTTGGGATCTGACTTCAGATTTAGATTCAGCGAACCATTTTAAATCTTCACCTGTCAGTAAATTTTGATCATTAAATAGCCTGGTGTGGAGAGAACAACTCCCACCACATATTCATCTGCCTATATCTGAGGATCTGCACGTCCATTGAGAAGTCTGATTTCAGACCATGGACGACCAGAATTTATTCCTCCAATTGAACTCAACATCGTGTGACAACACACCATTGAAAACACAGAATCACATGTATAATCATTTCAGTCTTTTGTCGATGGACGAAGAGAATAATATGTCTGTGACATTGATTAAAAATGCTGCCAATGTAAAAGGCAGACTAGTATATGGCAAACATGCATACATTGTGGGCAATCGATGCTGTGTGTCATTGAGAGCGTAGCTGTTGACCCATATAGCCATCATGCCTCTCAGCTAACAGTGGTGAGATATGAATGAGTATCTGATGCAAATATAAGAATTTGCGGTTAGCGGGCTTAGAAAAGGTAGTACCAAGTTCTTACAACTGAATCTTATCAGTTGCGCATGCAAGCATGAAGACGCCTAACAGAGCAGAGGATGCCTGAGGAATAAGACCCAAGAATGCCTAAGTCAACCTAAGATCATTTACAGCTCCTTAGGTATTTCTAAAAATCTCTCTACGCTCATTATCGGCAGCCCTGAGGTGGGCCTATAGAATCATATGCAGGCCGATTGCTTGAATAATCATCACTACCTCAAACACACTCATCAAGAAAACAAGTTGAGGTGTCTGTGAACCTAGAAAATGTGCAAACGGCGTGGCTACCGATAAGAGAGTAATAAATGGTATCAATCAACGTTGGGCAGGACTCAAGACAATTGTCGCACCTCATTCTTATTGATAACACTGAGGTCTGGTGTTCACAATTTAAATTTTAAGTGACACTAACCTCTACTAGACAATCTGCTGGCCTCGGTGAAAATACTGATATATTTGCCATGCATAAGTTAAATGTAACATGGATGGCAGGAAGCTTTGATTCAATGCGAAGTTTATTGCTATCACACCTTCTTAGTGTTCAAACAAGTGGTGAAAACATCCCTCGTGTCACTCTATGCTTAGATGAGAGGGTAGCAGCGGCCCTGGCTGGTGTTGCAGAAGTAGCCGGGAGGGCAGTCAAGATCGGTCACGCATCCCTGGGCTGTAAATCAATGATAGAAAAGTTTTAACCGTTTTACATGGGGTCGAATCGTGAACATGAGACACTGACTTGCTCGAAAGGAAAAGCAGATTTAATGCGAGGGAGCTATATAGACAGTAGTTAAAGGAGCGTTTTAAACTTACCGTAGGTGCTGGCGACGAGGCAGCAAAGAGCGAGAGCAGCGGCGATGACCTTCATGATGATTGTGAGTGGATTGACACAGTGAATGTGATGATGATGCTTGTCTGAGGTGCTTTTTATACCAGCAGAGTTAGCCCATGGTTCTGAGTTTGTCCACGGGGCAGTTTATATTTGATTGCAGAGAAGCCTTAGGACCCACTTGTAGGACATTCATGCTGGTAGTTTTGCATTAGGGATTACTCTGGAGTATCCAGGTGGACATTCAGAATTGATCTTCTTTCCGGTTTTCCTGCCTATCAGAAGGTACAAGCGGGTTATTTCATCTTGCAAACAATGTTATACAAAAGCTATCACTCAAAGTACTTCTTATCATGATTCACTGTTAGTTGACTCAGAAAGTCAATATGAGGCTCATTGGTGAATACTCGCAGCCCCCCGCTGATGGAGTCAGTTGCTGTATCAGGCTAGTTAAAGACTAGTTTGCATATTACTGTCAACTTCGCAGCATTAAACTCTTCCTATCTGTGTCTGAGTAATGAGGAGCTTGATTCCGACGTCACCTCCCCACACGCAAAACAACCTCGCGCAACACAGTCACAGACTATACTCGTCTGGCCTATCGCATCCAGGAAGACATTTGTCCTGGGGCGGCAATTAAGAAGCGTCCAGCTGGTTGGCGGATGGTTTGACGAACAATTGATAAATTACTCGGTGCTCGTCATTCTCCCGTTGATTTTTGCGCAGACCCCAACGCCTACCACATGCATACGTATCGACAGAAGAATGACAAAAGCCGATTGCGCTATTCAAGGTTGACCCAGCGCTGTGACAAATGAATCTACATAGGGTGTTCCATTAGTGCTACTGGCTTGGTATTGACAGCTTTAGAGCAGTACATACATAGCTTGAAACATCAATACGCACCTTGATAAGAGGTTTGTGGATCAGAGATGCCCAGCGATGAATGAAAGATTAGGGAAACTAGGGAAACTACACTCCAGAGCTGGTTCGACTCTGCAAGGCAGATGGCAGTGAAATGCACATCTATGCAGCCATATGAAAAGAGCGGAATCCAATGGAATTAGGCTTGAGGGACTGGGAGCTACTAGCATGGATGTAGCGCGTCAGCGGCCCATACCAGATGGTACCCCATCGCTTATGTGTTGTCCGTGTCCATTTAGGCACCGTTCGTGGCTGCCTGGGGAGCCCTATTGACAGAGAGCATTACCAGCTTTGATTAAAGAGAAAGCCACTGTAAAAGGTCCTCTGCTTCAGTCTGGTCAGTGTACTGCAGCCTGGAGCACTTCAGCTCCATCATCATGTGGACCAGCGGACGCCCGAACAGTACCATATGGTGCCTGTTGAAATTAAGGTGTGTCTGAGCTGGCGAGGAATCTGCGGGTTGGATAGTTGCAGTCCAGCTATCAAAGCTGTCAGAAAGGTCCAACTGATACAAAATATGGATGCAAGTCTAACACTGCGTTAAGACATCTGTTTGTCCAAGTTCGCAGGACCAAGTTATGCACGCATACACACACCCACAATAATGTTCATATATGTAAGTGTGCAGCTTCAATACAGAGTAACTGTTCTATCAACTAGGATGCAACTATGAAGCATTCCACTGATTGCCTCCCCCCCACGGTCGGGTCGCTTGCTGATGAGTGAACGCTATGAGCGTTGACACTTACTGGGAGTAGAAAGCATGTTAACTAGATACTGAGTCACTGTAAGATGTTCAACCTTGAGAAATGGTGCTAGTTATTCTGTCAAGGTTTCACGCATCGCCAGGCATGAGGACGGAAGTGAAGCTTCCCATGCAGCTGCTGGTTAGGCCTGCGCTGAAGCTCATATCAGAGTTTTCGAACCATAGACTCAACACCACGTGTCATGCCTCATTTGAATTTTCAACACATACGCTCCGCTACCATATATGATAATCATGGTTGGGATATGCGTCTCCTTCTTCATGAAGGTTAGTTTCGACGCTTTGGTGACCTCGATCGCCTAGGTGCCCTTGATGGCTTGGCTGCCATTGATGGCCTGGGCGCCATCGATGGCCTGGGTGCCTTTGGTGGTTTGTGTTACCTAGGCGCCCATGTCTTACAAACGGAAAAAATTATCCTTAGAAAGTTAATTTGTTAACTGCTGCAGAGTTTCGTAGTAACCATTTCCCAATAGTTACTGTTACACTTTGCAGTAGGTGATAATTTTCGAAATCTACCTGATGTATGCTACAATGTGTCAGTCTCATTACTAATAAAACTCACTCCGTATAGCTCACAACACCAAGCTTAAACATCCTTCTTTGGCTGATCTTTTTTCGAATACAGCATGCGACCAAATGTATGTACGGCGCTGATAGCCAATGTATCTGTTCGTAAACTGTGAAAGAGATTGATATCTGATCCTATTGCATTCCTGCCACAAGGACAATCTTTGAGAACGATTAGTTCCCGCACATATCCACCTTTATCCACCAGAGGCCTTGATTCATGGGAATTAAGTTGTGTCTCCTACATTCATAATATGCTCTAATGCTGCGAAATGAACTGAGAAATGATCATCAAGGAAGCGGCAGCCCAACAACATTTTAAGTCGATGATGAAGAAACCTTGATCAGTATCTGTCAACGTGAGTTGTTTCCAATGTTTAAAGAATTATGCTGCCCAAAACATGATATTTCACAAATCGATGAAGGGAATATATAAATTGAGGTAATCAATTCAAACCTGATAACACCCCTTTTCATCAGCGTGAAACTAAGAGCTGACCTTGACGCATTTGATAGAGGCGTCGGACGCAGCTGCACTGGAAATTAAACCCTCATTGTCATGCCTTGACACTCCTGAAAGTTGTGCATCGTAAATGGCACCATCCATCAAGGTTAAACATCCAATGACACATCAATAGCTAGTGATGATTCATCATACTCCCAGTCAGTGTATACAGTATATTATATATGGTAGCTGTCAGTATGATCTATGCATCAGCAAGTGGCTGGATCTCAAATGTTGTGATGCAGAATAGTTATATCGTAGTCCATTGCAAACTTTATTGTTATCGGAGTTTGCCATGCAGCACAACGGAAACTCTTCAGTATCTTTATGTCGGTATGAATAGGGAAACTTGGAAAAACCGCTGTCTCATGCCCGGGTTTGACTTTGAGCATCAATACTCTCGCAGTTGTGACAAGTCTAGTAAGGTAGCTGTCTTATTGATCGCTTTCTTCAACAGACGACATTACTAAGCGGGTAGAATCATCGAGCCATCAGCAGATGACCATATGGTCTTCAGCTGCTAGCAGAGAGCATGTCACGCACAATGCACAGTTTTAGCATGGCCAGCTGATCAGTACCCACTGACTGAAAACCTAATGTGAAGGTAACTTTTGATCGAATGAAACCGTCTGCCGGCTGATCGGCATGGATCGCTTCTTAGACCATTGAAAGCCCAATTGGTATGCCGGCAGCCATCCAGAAAGCATATCTGGGTAGCTTTCCGCATCACCGATAACTATTAATCTGCTGGAAATGTGAAAGGACCGGTACTGGTACAAATCTTGCCAGTATGGATCGGCAGGCTGTACCGCCGTAGTGTGACTCTACCTCAAAAGGGTGGAATCATCAACCTGTCAGCTGAACACCATCTGGTCCTCAGCTGCTTCCAGGCAGTAACTAACGCATCAGACATGATTTTCGTGCAGTCATCTTAGTGATGCGGAATACGAGCCAATTAACAGCTTCTCAACTTGTCTTTGCCTCTACTGCTCTCCCAACAACAGTAATGCTCAGTAACTCCCAACCTCCGCCCCCATAGTGTGTTCGATTACAGTATGCAGATGAATCAGAATGCACGCGATGGAAAGGGATATTTGTATTGCTCGGCCGATAGGAAAAGAAGCTATAAACTCTTACCTTCTCACGTGACGATAGACAGCTCTGGAACATTCTAGTTGCAAGTAACTGAAAACTACCAGCATAACTGACATAGCAGTAGGTCTGAAGGCGTTCTGTCTAACTGAATAGCATCCGCCCTGCAAAAAAGCCGATGATTGTAGGCTAAGTCCACAGGTATAAAAAGAAACTCACGCAAGCATCATCATCACATTCACTGTGTCAATCCACTCACAATCATCATGAAGGTCATCGCCGCTGCTCTCGCTCTTTGCTGCCTCGTCGCCGGCACCTATGGTATGTTTAAAACTTTCCTTTGGCAACTTTTCATATAGCTCCGTTGTTCTCAATGTGCTGTTCCCTGTACTCATTTCAGTATCTCATGTTCAGGGCTCAACACTCCTGTACAAAAAATAAAATTTTCTATCATTGATTTACAGCCCAGGGATGCGTGACCGATCTTGACTGCCCTCCCGGCTACTTCTGCAACACCAGCCAGGGCCGCTGCTACCCTCTTATCTAAACATCGAGAGACACTGAGGCATGTTTTCATCACTTGTTTGAACACTAAGACAGTGTGATAGCAATAAACCTTGCATTGAATCAAAGCCTCCTGCCATCCATATTACATTTAATTCATCTATAGCAAAGATATCAGTGTTTTCACCGAGTCAAGCGGACAGTCTAGTAGCAGTTAGTGTGATTGCAACGTTTGAACTGTAAGCACCGAACCCCAGCGCTATCGACAATGATGAGGTATCACAGATGTCTTGAGTCCTACCCAGCAATGACCGATCCCATTTTTTTATTCTTTCATTGGTACGTATATTGCATTTCTTACTCTCTCTCAATGGTAGGCAGGCCGGTTTCACACTGTCTAGGTTCACAGCCACTTCAAATTCTCTTCTTGATGAGTGTATTTTTAGGTAGTAACTATTATTTGGGCAGTCAACCTACCTATGATTTTCAAGGCCTACCTCAGGGCTGCCGACAGCGAATGTAGAGAGATTTTTAAAAATACTTCTGGAGTTGTAAGCGATTTTAGGCGGACTTATCTGTTCTCGGGTTCTTTCAATTTCCCTCCTCACTTATACCAAGAGTGTCCCAGTACAACGCTGACCAATCTCTACCATCACTTTACCTTGTAAAAGTGTGCTGCCACCAGGATTCAACCCGCGGGATGTCATGTTCGTAATACAGGCATGCTAACCCTGACAGCAGAGTGGCATACTTCACTCTTCATGAGTTGGTGCTATGCCAGTGTTACACCAGTGCTACGTCAGCTTTTTTCTGCAATTATTATACCATCGCCTGTACTTAATCCTGCTTCAGTCTGCGCTTCTCACGGGCATTTACAAAAGGAAAAACGCCAGCGGCTTGTACTGTATAACAGACCTGACTAGTTTATTTCGCTACTGCAGGCTGTGCTCCACTCGTATGGCAAGAAACCAAACCGCCGCAGGTTTACGCAATGGTTACCTTTCTGCTTGAGAACTAATCTCTAAGCTTTACCTGTTTTCAATGGCCAACCTCATCGTAACGTATTTACAGCCATTTTGAATCCGATGGAAGGTTATCTTCTGGCTAGTCTGTTTGTGGTGAGCGCAATTCAAGTTATTGTCTACTGCCCTGCCACAGACAACCAACAGGGCACCATCTGTCATATCAAAGACCTCCACAAGAGCGGCTTTCTTGACTGATATAACTCACTTAGCGTAACCCTCAGGACATCGATGTCCATTTTGGGACCTGACTTCTGATTTAGATTTAGCAAACAATTTTAAATCTTCACCTATCAGTAAAAACCTCCATCATTAAAAAGCCTGGTGTGGAGAAGACAGCTCGGCTTTTGTCATTCTTCCGTAGATATTCGTGCTTCAGCACGTGTGGGAGTGACCGAGACTGAGCAGGAGTGATGGTGGATAGGCGCGGGAGTGAGCGGGAGTGAACCAGACTGAGCGCGGATAGGGGGAGTGAGCACAAAATCAACAGGAGAATGACAAAAACCGACAAGTCACATCACGTGTTCATCTGCCTATATCTCAGGATCTGTTCGTCCGTTGTGAAATCTTATTTCAGATCATGGAAGAACAGAATTTATTTCTCCATTTGAACTCAACATTGTGTGACAACACACCATTGAAAATACTTAATCACACGTTGAACAATCATTTCTGTCTTTTGTTGCTGGACGAAGCAAATAATATGTCTGTGACAATAGTGAGACAAGAATGAGTGTCTGATGGAAATACAGGAATAGGCGGTTAGCGGGCTTAGAAAAGGTAGGAGCAAGTTCTTACAACTGAATCCTATAAGTGGCAAATGCGATCATGGCGGCGCCTAACCAAACAGAGGATCGCCTAAGGAAAAGGACCCATGAACACATAAATCTGCCTTATATCGCTTACAACTCCCTAGGTACTTCTAAAGAGCTCTCTTCGCTCACTGTCGGCATCCCTGAAGTGGGCCTATAAAATTATAAGCTGGCCGATTGCTCAAATAATCATTACTACCTCAAATAAAGTCATCAAGAAAAGACATTGAGGTGGCTGTGAACCTATAAAGTGTGAGGCTGGTGTGGCTACCAGTAAGAGAGTGTAAAATGGCATCAATAAATGCTGGGTAGGATTCAAGACGACTGTGGTACCTCGTTGTCGTCGATAGCGCTGAGGTCCGGGGCTTACAATTTAAATGTTAAAATCACACTAACCACGACTAGACTGCCAACTGGACTTGGTGAACATACTGAGATGTTCACTACGTATAAATTAAATGCAACATGGATGACAGGAGGCTTTGATTCAATGCAAGGTCTATTGCTATCACACCACCATTATGCCACGCCAGTGTTCAAACAAGGATGAAACCAATTGACCTATCTACCAATGAGAGCGTAAAAACGCAATCAGTCAATGCTGGGCAGAACTCAAGACAACTGCGGTACCTCACTGCCATTGACAATGCTGGTGTTCACAATTCAAGAGTTGCAATCCCAATAGCCGCTACTACACTTCCTGCTGGACTCAGTGAAAATTTTGATATCTTTGCTGTACATAAATGAACTGCAACATGGATGGCAAGAAGCTTTGATTTGATGCAAAGTTTATTGCTATCACACTACCATTATGTCATGCCAGCGTTCAAACAAGTGATGAAAACATCCATCGTGTCACTCTACGCTTAGATGAGAGGATAGCAGCGGCCCTGGCTGGTGTTGCAGAAGTAGCCGGGAGGGCAGTCAAGATCGGTCACGCATCCCTGGGCTGTAAATCAATGATAGAAAATTTTATTTTTTGTACAGGAGTGTTGAGCCCTGAACATGAGATACTGAAATGAGTACAGGGAACAACAGCACATTGAGAACAATGGAGCTGTAAACCAATGATAGAAAAGTTTGAACACTTTTATATAACGGTTGAACCGTGAACATGAGACACTGATTTGAGTGCAGGGAAAGGCATACTTGCAACGAGAGAGCTACATGAACAGCAAAGTTCTAAACTTACCGTAGGTGCTGGCGACGAGGCAGCAAAGAGCGAGAGCAGCGGCGATGACCTTCATGATGATTGTGAGTGGATTGACACAGTGAATGTGATGATGATGCTTGTCTGAGTTGCTTTTTATACTAGCGGAGTTGGCCTATGGCTCCGAGTTCGTCAGCGGGGCGGGTTATATTCGATTGCAAAGAAGCCTTAGGATCTACTTGTAGGACCTTTATACTGGTAGTTTTGCATTAGCGGGATTACTCTAGAGTTGCCTGCGGAAAAAATATCCAGGTGGAGATTTAGAATTGGTTTTCCTGCCCATCAGAAGGTACAAGAAGGTTATTCCATCTTGCAGGCATCGTTATACAAGGGTTGTCACTCAAAGTACTTCTTATCAGGATACGCTGTAAGTCGAATCAGGAAGCAAATATGAGGCACGTTAGTGAATACACATTACCCGTAGGTCATCGCCCCAACATCCACTTTCGGTGTTGATAGAGCCGGTTGCTGTGTTAAGCCAGCTGAAAACTAGTTTACATATTACTGTCAGGGTCGCAGCATTCAACCCTTTGTGGTCAAGTCTGAGTAAAAGGGAGCATAATTTCGACTTCCCCTTTCCACACGCAGAACAACCTTGCACAACACGGTCCCAGACTAAGCTCGTGCTGTATAGCAGTAGGTACGTACTTGTTAAGATCAATACACATCTTGATGAGAGGTTGGCGGATCAGAGAGGCCCAGCGATGAAAGAACGATTGGGAAAACAGGGAAACTATGCTGATAAGCTGGTTTTACTCTGCGAGGCAGATGGCAATGAGAAGTACATGTATGTAGCCATGTGGTAACAGCAGAGCCTGGTGGCATAAGGCTTGAGGGGCTGAGAGCTACTAGCATGGATCTGGCATATCGGCTGTCTATACCAGACAGATTATGTGTTTTCCGTGTCCGTGTCCGTTGTCCAGTGTGTCCGTGTCGGCAGTGTTTCTGGCTGCCTCGGGAGCCCTATTGACAGAGAGCACTGCCAGCTTTGATTAAAGAGAAAGCCACTGTAAAAGATCCGGTAAGACAGCTTTCCTCCACTTCAGTCTGGTTGGTGCACCGCAGCCTTGAGCACTTCAGCTCCATCATCATGTGAACCAGCAGACGCCCGAATAGTGCAATATGGTGCCTATTGAAGTTAAGGTGCGTGTGAGCTGGCGAGTAAAACTGACGGTTTGATATTCGTAGTCCAGCTACCAAAGCTGTCAGAAAGGTTCAAATGATACAAAATATGACTGCAAGTCTAACACGGCATCTATGTGACCGTGCAGCTTCATTACAGAGCAACTGTTTTATCAGCTGGGATACAACTTTAACCATGCCACTGATTGCCTCCCTCAACGGTCTGGTCACTTGCTGATGAGTGAATGCGATGAGCGGCTGGTGTTGACACTTACTGGGAGTAGCAAGCAAGCGTGTTATCTAGATACCGATTCACTGTAAGATGTTCAACCTTGAGAAATGATGCTATTTACCCAGTCAAGGTTTCATGCGAGGCCAGACATAAGAATGGAAGTGAAGCTTCCCGTGCAGCTGCTGGTCAGGCCTCTACTGAAGTTTATACCTGAGTATTAGAACTATAGATCCAATGGCACATGTCATGCTTCATTCAATGTTTCAACACATGTCCTCCACTGCCAGATACGATAATCACAGTTGGGATACGCATCTTCTTCTTAATGGAAATTGATTTCGCTGTCTTGGTGCCCTCGATAGCCGAGGTTCCCTCGATAGCCTAGGTGCCATAGATAGCCTAGGTGCCCTCAATAGCCTAGGTGCCATAGATAGCCTAGGTGCCATAGATAGCCTAGGTGCCTTTAGTGGTTTGTGTTAAGTTGGAGCCCACGTCTTGCAAACGGAAGCAACTATCCTGAGGAAGTTAATTCGTTAATTGATGCTGAGTGTCGTAGTAACCATTTCCCAATAGTTACCGATACGCTTTGCAATAGGCGGTATTTTTTGCATGTATGGCGCTGATAGCTGATGCATCTGTTCGCGAATTCCGGCATTTGATGCTGTTGCATTCCTGCCACAACCAAGGTCAACCATTGAGAATAATCGGTTCCTGCACATAGCCATCTTTTTCCAGAGGAGGCTTTGATTCATGGAATTCGTTCATATCTTGTTCATTCAAAATATGATCTAGTCCTGAGAAATGAGCTAAGAAATGATCATGAAGCAAGTTGCAGCCCAAGAAATTTGCTGCCCAAACAATGATATTTTATTGATGGATTAGCATGATAGAAGAACTAAGATAACCAATTCAAGCCTACTAACACCCCCTATTCATCAGGATGAAACTAAGCGCTGACTTTCACACATTCGATAGAGATGCCACATGCAGCTGCACCGGAAATTTAGCCCTCATTTTGTTTTCTAGACACGCCTGAAACTTGTGCATCGTAAATGGCACCATCCATCAAGGTTAAACGTGTAACTGTGCGTCAATAGCTAGTGATCATTCATCATACTCCCGGTTAGTGTACACGGTAGCTGTTAGTATCATATACTCATCAGCAAGTGAGTGGATCTCCAATACTGTCATGCCGTATCGTTACATCTTAAGCCCGAAGCACACTTGAGACAAAATAGGCGGTGCGGCACGGCAGGTTTTGCCGCTTGCGCTAGTTACGGTGCGACAAACAAAACACACTGGAGGCGTAACTTTCAGATGGTGCAGGTGCAAGTGGGTGCTTTCTAGCTTGAACAAGCATTAATCACAAGCAGGGCCTGATCTGAGTTGAATGGTTGACCAATCACAGGCAGGCGGCAAGCGGAATCATCTAACACACTCGATAGCCACGACTGCGGCAGATTTTGCCGTGCCGCCATGCGAATTCGCCTATTTCGTCTCCAGTGTGCTTCGGGCTTTAGTCGAGAGCAAACTTGATTGTTATCGGAGTGTTCCATACAGCACAACGAATCCTCTTTAGTATATATATGTCAGTGTGACCTGGGGAACTTGCAAAGAGCGCTGTCCCAAGCTCTGGTTTGCCTTTGAGCATCATTACTGGCACAGTTGTCAAAAGTGTAGTAAACTAGCTGTCTGATGGATCGACCAATCACTTTCTTCAACAGGTGACATAACTCAGAGGGTAGAATCATCGAGCTGTCAACAGATGACTATCTGATCTATAGCTGCTAGCAGACAGCATGTCACACACAAGACACAATTTAGCATGGCCATCTCTTAGTGATGTGGAACACGAAGCAATCAACAGCTTCTCAACATATCTTTGTCTCTAATGATCTCACGACAAGGTTAATGCTGAGTAATTCCCAACGTCTTCGCTATGAAGGTAAACCGAAATTCACGTGGTGGAAAAAGAAATTGTATCGTGCGGTAGATAGGATCAGAAACTATAAACTTTTACCGTTCCCTGTAATGATAGACAACTCTGGAACATTCTAGCTGCATTTAACTCAAAACTACCAGCACAAGTGACGTAGCAGTAGGTCTGAAGCCTTTTTGTCTAGTTAAATAGCACTCGCCCCGCAAGTAAGCCGATGATTGTAGGCTAACCCCACAGGTATAAAAAGCAACTCACACAAGTATCATCATCACATTCGCTGTGTCAATCCACTCACAATCATCATGAAGGTCATTGCCGCTGCTCTCGCTCTTTGCTGCCTCGTCGCCGGCACCTATGGTATGTTTAAAACTTTCCTTTGGCAACTTTTCATATAGCTCCGTTGTTCTCAATGTGCTGTTCCCTGTACTCATTTCAGTATCTCATGTTCAGGGCTCAACACTCCTGTACAAAAAATAAAATTTTCTATCATTGATTTACAGCCCAGGGATGCGTGACCGATCTTGACTGCCCTCCCGGCTACTTCTGCAACACCAGCCAGGGCCGCTGCTACCCTCTCATCTAAGCGTAGAGTGACACGATGGATGTTTTCATCATTGTTTGAACACTGGCATGACATAATGGTAGTGTGATAGCAATAAACTTTGCATTGAATCAAAGCCTTCTGCTATATATGTTCAGCCTATCTGTGAGCTAGTATGACGTTTGTTGGTCATATGATCTTTGCAACTCGGATGCCGTATTAGCGCTCACGCTTATACATTCCTAGTATGGCATGACTATGTCTCTCTAAGCTATATATGACGTAATGGACTATGATGATCCCGTTCCCTTCGGTTACACTCTCCATCTCACCTTGTCATTACTTATGTATGCTTTATCTTACACTTCTTCTCCACAGCTCACAGCTCCATTGAGTTCTACCTCTTCTGTGCGTTTACATTGCCTGGTTATCGCTCGGTTGGATTTGCCCAGTTATTGCGAAAACCCGAGCACGAGTATCCGAGATGCTTTTACACAGTTCGATAATGTCTCGGGTTACAATGCTATTGCTCATTGGACCGTGCGACCGCCAAGGAAGCCAATCATATGCTAGCAATTCTTGTTTGACGCATCCTGTTCTTTGGCCTCAGCTTCTTCTGACGCACTGTTGTTGAACAGCACATACACACAAGCTACTAATTATTACTTCAAACCAGAGAATTAGAAGTTGCGTTTTCTACGGTACTCTTTGAGAGCAGTCAGAACAGTCAATGACTGTACTTGCTCACAAGTTATCAGACCTTGGCTATCTCATCCAGTATCCATGTTAAGTGATTTGAAAGCATGTTAGTGCTGAATGTAAACGAGCTATGACTAGTGTAGAGACAGGGGCACCAACCAGGAGTTGCCCTCTCTATGATGAGTGGCAGATGGCTTTCCTTAGTATCCTGGAGGCTATATGAATTAAACCAGGATTTATTTTGTTCTCTTTGGAACCTGCTTCTCCTGCTGGCTGGTTGTCACCACTGCTCTCTCGACATGTCTCAGCAAGTTCTGTTTTTAATGGTCTGTTTGTCTTTGTTTGTAATTAATACAATGACTAATGATAGTCTGTCATAGTTTCCAGTTTCACTTCTGCACTGAGGTGCAAACCCACACATAGTGCTCTCCTCACACGTACTGCTCTCCTCACACATTCTGCTCTCCTCACACGTACTGCTGTCCTCACACGTACTGTTCTCCTTACAAAACACTATGACGATGGCGATGAATTGGGTTGGTCAGCTGTAGTCAGTGACGATCAATGTGAGAGTGTTCAGAATGTACTGAGTGAACAACATCAGCAGGATTACCTATCATGATAGGAGTGGGACACTACTGCAGCCAATAAGCTGAGTCCAGTTGTTTACGAACATTCATAGTTGCCTGTGATTAGATACTGCTCACTCTGATTCGAGGAGAACCCCCTACTATCCTACTATGGTATGTGATAGTTATGGTCAGCACACACAAGCACTGCCATGAGAGAATTCTGGGATCATGCGGTCTTCTTATAGGATTGACTAAACACAAGCTTTATATGTGTGAGGTCACTGCCCTTAGGGGCCACCCTTCAATCATGAGATAAACACTGATGGCGTTTGTTTCTAACTCAGCAAAAATGAAGTGTTACATGTTGTATGACATTGTTGAGATGTCTTTTTAGCCTCACTAGCCTGTGAGAAATGACATGTCTAGAGGCGATGTTACATTGTAATTCATATGAAAAGTGACTTTCTAAGAGAGGAAAACTCCCACTTCAATACAGGGGCCAACCGTAGTTGGTAACTTGTCTATTGATGTGTTCCTGTTAATATGAGTAATGCCATCACTAGGAACTGATTGTCACGGGAGACTAACAAGTGTGTTATATATGGTAAACTTGATGAGATAGAGAATGGCAAATTTTAACACTGTGGCGTTTTTGGCATTTTTTACTCTTCTAATGGTAGGCTCGCCGCAATCATAAATGCCTTTGTTAACTTAGAGCTGAAGCAGGCTTACGTGAGGCGAAAGCGTAATCAGTGCAGCCAAAAGCCAGCGTAACATAAGCGCATGATTCCAGCAATGCAATAGGATAACATGGCTATTTTCTGGTTCAAAAAGTCATTGCTATTTCTTTATAAAGGTGTCGGGACTGTTGCCATCTCGCACAACAAGCCTGCCAGTTGTTGCATAGCACAATTTTCGTGTTGTATGCCATATTCCTCTATACACTGGGATGGAGAAAACTTGATGAAGTTTTAGGATTTCATATTACGATATCGTGGAAACAGAGTGAACAATATGGCTACACTATGATAGTGGTAGAGTATCATGATCTTGAAAATTTCAGTGCCTTCAAAGAGACCTACTTACATCCTTACAGCACCGACCCAGACTGAGTAGTTGCACTCCTCGGCCCTATCATAATTCATGTCCAGCGCACTGAGTTCATGTAGCTTCACTGTCACTGCAAGTCTAATTAAGCAGTTTTACGGACGAAAACTATGTATAATGGCGTGACATGATTGGAGAGAGCAGTGGCTGCTGTACATCACCGGATATGCTATGTAATAACTCTGCAATCGCGAGTCATTCAGACTTCTTATCAAGTTGAGATTGATTCATCACATGTTCAGCAATGTTTTCGATGCTTTTCATTTGATTTTGTATTGTTACAATTCATGTATCTGTCATGGATACCACCCCTAGTGTATGCAATGGACTGGTCAACCTGTCTAGGCCGCATTTCGCAATAAGAAAACAGTTAGATCACGAGAGGTCGGTCTTTGTTCTCGGCTACGTACTAACTGCATCATTATTTGGGTCTTTTATCGATGGAAGAAGAAAATATATCTGTGATGTTGATTAAAATGCTTTCGATGCAAAATACAAGCCTGCATAAAGCAAAAATGCATAAATGTTGGGGAATTGATGCTGTGAATGTTTGAGAGCGTAGCTGTTGACCCATATAGCCATCATGACTTTCAACTAACAATGGTGGTACGTCAATTAGCGACTGATGAAAATATAAGAATGGACTCGTAGCGGACTTAGAAAAGGTAGCAACAGGAGGTACCTCTAAGAATCACCCTCTGCTGGCCTTAGGCAGGCCTATAAGCTCATAGGCGGCCGACCAACTAGAGAGACATTACTACCCTTATGAACCACCTCACTCGGGCTTGAGGTAGACCTATGAATTCATAGGAGGGCCACATAATTAAACCAAGCAATCCATAACCCTTTCAGATTAATGCATCAAGTTGTACGTTTAACAGATTTCTCACTGTCGTATACTGCCTGTTCTAAGCCTAAACTCTGCTAATTAAATTCAATGGTTGTTGCTTCTGTTTCCATTTGTACATATCAGGGGTCTCAACCTGTCAACCCAAAAAATCCTAACATATTCGTTCCGAGACTGAGCAAAGTGCAGGGTAG
>ERZ1740065.420-NODE-420-length-22449-cov-11.889479_pt1 | contig 22449 bp, 15 predicted proteins | sample MGYA00581738_ERZ1740065 | MGnify/ENA primary metagenome ERZ1740065 (study PRJEB43018, sample SAMN04849749) | marine metagenome | isolation source: floating plastic debris | place: Pacific Ocean | collected 2008-09-01 | study: EMG produced TPA metagenomics...
CATTTTTCTAGGGCGCTGTCCCCTGGCCTCCCTCCCGCTGGGGTGTTCCCCAGACCCCATTAAGGCCCAGATGACCCCTGACCACTGTGGGAACCACTTCCTCATAACTAAGAAGACCCCACCTGACAAGTATTCTGTCCTATTTGCTGTACTGAGTCTTGAAACATGAGAACAATGCAATGAACGGTAGGAAAACAGGTATAAACGCTAATTATAGGTTGCATCCTCCTCAGTACACTTTTTGGCGCCGGAGTACACTTTTCAGGTATCAGTGTACTCTTTTGTGACATGAGAACTTGACAAGTTTGGTACCATCTTGCGGCACAAGACATATCAAGGGATAGATAGATGTAAGTAGAGTGGCGGGACATTTTTATACTTGTCCGTAGAGATGGACATGTAGTTGTATTGGTTGCGCACAGTCAACCCGACTGCTGGATAGGGAGGAGCCAGGGAGGGGCATGTTTGGTTGTCTTATAGGTATACATTTCAATTCTTTTAATATCGCTTAAAGACTCATGAAATATTTTTTTTAGAAAATTTCTTTAATAGTTTCATGATTAATCAGTAGCTCTTTTTAGAGAAAGTACCAAAATCGAGTTGGTCCCATTGAGCTCGAGACGCAATGCTCTTTGCTCATGACTATGCCATGACGTTAAAGCGCTGTATCTCGACCTCTATGGATTCGATGTGCGTATGAGCGCCGATCTTGAAAGTAGGCGAGTTGTCGTACTGAATACAGTGCCAACATTCTTCAGAAAGTGGCTGAAGAAGGCTAAACACTTCATTCTTGTGATACAACATAGCTGACTGAAAGATACTTGTGGAACTGTTTTCATTTAATTATGGCGTCGGGCGAGATCAAGTATTCTCTCTCCAAACAATTTTCATCCCCATCTTCAGGTATCTGTTTGTTTGCTCCTGTACAGCTTTTTACTGTGAAGGCATTACACATCTCTCAAGACTATTAGCAACTAATCTGACAAACCGATGTTTTAGTTACAGAGCCGATGGTTTTAGGATCGCCGTCCTCTCCAATTTCTGGGTCTACTACTGCTTCTCATTCACAATATTTACCAGGATTTTTATTAGGAGACCATACTCCCACTATTCCTAGTTCCTTACAGTCAGTAAGTATAACCCCACATTATTGTTTTAGCATATAGGTGTAAATAAGTGAAACGTATCTGATACCGTATCCATGTGCAGAGTGTCCTGAAACAGAAGAATATTGTATTGTAACTTCCAACTTTCTTTTCTAGCCCAAGTCCAGTCATCGACTGTGGAGTGGAAGCAATAGCATGTCTGCTCTCAAAAATAGCAGCAGCAGTACAGACTGTCTCCATATCCAATCACCTCAGTCCTTTGGCTCAGCAAAACGTTTTGCAGTCGGAGCAGAGTGAGTAGACAGTAGCAGTCATCTCATCTCTCTCACTACTTCCTCCTTGATTTCAGTCATTATATCTCCATTTCAGAGATACACTTCCGTCAAGGCCTAAGGAGAAGTTCTCTGCTCCACCGATTAGTGGCCTATTGGATACCAGTGTCTCTGCAGTAGTTCCTCCTCACCAACCAGTCGGTCCGTCATCACTCCACCACAGTCTAATCGATGGTTTAGACAACTCTCAGGTTGCGTGTATCTTGTGTTGCGTTGTCAACATCAAAGTGATCGTAAAAGTTACCGGTGTTGTTTTGTGAACTTTACAGAATTTGCTCACTTCTGGCTTCTCTAGTCCTCTAACCTCCGCAAACCAACACAGCCATTCTCGTAAGTTTAATTTTTTGTTTGTATTTATGCTGACAAACTAAGACCTACCTAGGATACTCCCTCAGAATTAGCATGTACATCATTACGTTGAGGAACTTGTATGCGTTGAATTCTATGCATCCTAATACACATCTGCTTGCAGAGGGATTTTTATTTTGGAGTTGTGTTATCTTGCTTGCTTAGACCTGCATGTTGATTCTGAGGGATTACGGTAAGACCAGTTACAGGTACAGTTGTATGACGTGTGCACGTTTCTACTAGTGATGAACATGAGTCACTCCACGCCAGCCGTAACTGCCGGTACACCTAATATCAGGAACACTAGCCTCAGCTCCTTATCACAGGCCCAGTGCTCTCCCACGCAGCTTGATCCGTTTTACACACAAGGGTATGTGCACTCCTCTATACTATACACTGTTTTACCCAAGGCTGCGTTTATTACAAAAAATCCCCTCAAAGTTAGTCGATAAATGAAGGAATCAAAAGAGCACTAGCTACAGTTATAAGCGGGAAGGAGAAAGAAAAGCCAAGAGAGGCTCAAACCAGATTTGGACCAGCAGCATTTTAGTAAGAAAAATAACAAACGCCGTGTGTTGGATGGGTGAAACAGTGTTCTTCTATATTATATGCTCTCCATTTATCCTTTCTAATTTACATAATCGTTCTGGGTTGTATTGAATTCATGTGAAATCTTACTGCATCGAATTGTATTATTGTTTTATTCTTTGCTTATTGTATTACAAGTTATTCATGAGAATTTTATTGCATTATTCCATCATATTTTAATATTTTTTTCTGTTATTGTGTTATTCTATTGTATTTTAATATTTTTCTGTTATTGTGTTGCATTAGCCACACAGCATTGCATTACGTATTGTATTATGGTGTTGTATGATTTATGCCATATTGTATTATATAATAGTTGTGTTATTTCATGTATCGAATTACCTGTGCCATTGTAATTGAGTATTTGTAATATTGTGTCGTTGTATCTATGTATACATGGGAGTTTTCTGCAGTGAGGACCTGACACCAGATGATGAGCTGGACGAGACGTGGGTGACTGTATTTGGGTGAGTCTATCGCAGCCTATTGTGCTTGCAGCCTGTTGTGTCATAGCTTATTGTGTCACAACCTGTCATTTCACAGTCCATCGTGTCACAATTGTCAATCCTTGTACTGGTATCAGACATATTCATACAGCCGAATCCTTCCATCAGACATGGCAGTGAGCTGTTGCGTTTGCTGTGTTTTACTGATGAAGGAGATATGGCGACCATTGATTCTTTCATGTTTTACAGTTTCCCACAAGGAGCTGCTGGCCATGTCCTCCTGCAGTTTTCTGAGTACGGAACACTGTTGAAGCATTATGTGAGTTCACCAATTGAACTCCTCATCTTTCTATTCCGACTCTATGATAGAGTTTTGTTTTAGATCTCGAACGATGGTAACTGGATGCATCTCCATTACCAGTCAAAAATAGCGGCCAAGAAGGCGCTGAGTAAAAATGGCAAAGTGTTGGCCAACAACATAATGGTGGGCGTGAGCCAGTGTATCGATAAAGCGGCCATGAGGAGTGAATCCCTGGGCAGAGTGGACAGAGAGGAAGGTATCCGCCTACACAGCCTCAATCGCACCCTAAACGAAGGTCTGAACACGTCCACAGCTCTGATGACACCAACAAAGACGGGTACCCCGATACGATCGCTGACCAAGGCCTACGATTCCAGTACTCCAGGAGGAGAGGTAACGTTACCTCATCAGATCCTATTAGTTATATAAGTGTATGCAGTCTGGTCAGTATCAGTATTATGGCTGCTAGACTACACTGTAGGCGGGAATATTTTTGCGAGGGAAATGTTTTGCGAACGTTCATAATTGGAAAATATTTCTATGGTTATGGTGAATGGATAGCAGTCATGAGTATTTGCAAAAACTTCCAGTGAAGTTTTCTGGAATCTTCACTAATATTTTCCAGCGCTAAAAGAAATTCCAATCTACAGAGCCTATTGTTTTACGGTCTCTTTTCTTACGAAATGGAGTCGTGTTCTCTTTGTTAGCCATACCACTGCACAGCCAACTCATGTCTATGTTTATCATTGTAGATGAGTAGCGCCAATGGAAATGGTAACGGTGCATGGTGGAAGAAGGCGATGGAGTATGCATTCGGGTGGTGAAGAGTAGAAGTAATTGAATTATTGTCATATCACTTTGAATGTAAGATCGTATCACAAATAAAAAGTCTGCTAGCAAGAACACTCTGTATATTGATTGTTTAGGAGCTCAGGCCGCTGTAGCGCTCGCAGATTTCCCATATCTTTTCCTGGTTGTGAACATCGCAAACCTCAGAGCATTCTGCATATACAGCACCATTCCTGTAGAACAGGCCACTCTTCATTCCATAGCCTGAATCTACAGCCATTTCAGCAGTGAGCCTGGCTCCTTCAGTAGCTGGTTTCGTGTGTATCAGCCAACGCCCAATAAAGGTGTCAAACAACCACATGACAATTGACCTAAAACATAATGTTTCCACGTGAAATCTACTTGCAAAGGTCTTGAAAATGAAATATCATGTGGAAAACTGCAGGACATACGTGAGAAAGGATGGGTTGTTACGTCCCAAGTTAGTGCTCGGAATGAAACCAGGGCATAAGGTGTTTACGATAACATAGGCCTGTTTGTCCGCCAATCTTCGAGACAGCTCATTGCTCCATAGGTTGAGAGCGATCTTAGAGCATTTGTAAGCTTGGAAACCTGACTTGTAAGAGTCTGGTTTGGTCAGCATGATGTCTTCGATGTCGAACTCCCAGCCTTTCGATGCCATCGTAGTGATCATTGAGCTGACGTTCACGATCCTTGCTGGATGGTCTTCGGTTCCAGCAGTTTTCAAGTCGTCAAGCAATAGGTTGGTGAGAAGAAAAGGCCCCATACAATTGACTGCCATGGTCATCTCTGAGTCAGGGTTACTTGGAACCGGTACTCTTGTGGCATCTTTGTAAGCTTGGAACACGCCAGCATTGTTTATCAGGACATGAAGCGATTTACCAGTCTTGTGAAAAGCATCCACAAAAGCTCTGATCGAAACTGGATCTGATAGATCCATGATTAAGTACATGATCTTTGCAGCCGGGATTTCAGCTTTTATGGCAGAAATCGTTGCCTGACCCTTGGCATCATCTCTAACACTGATCACCATGTCGTGTCCGAGTTGACATAAGACCTTGCATGTTTCAAACCCTATCCCACAGTTTGCTCCAGTGAGAATTATTGTGGATGAACTTGACTGGCTCATCTTGGATCTCAGGCAAAGTAATAGCCTCTCAAATATCAAACGATGAGACGGATATCTGTAACATAAACGATATAGTACATTATATAATTTTTGTAAGTTTCTAAAAGCAGCAACCACAGAACGAAAACCACCCACGCAATGACAACATTACATTAGTTCATGCATAGTTTTTTTGCAAAAGGATAGTTGAATAGTCGAGATCAACATACAGCAATAGCACTGTTCACAGTTTTCTTAGCTAGAAGAAAAGAGGATGCTGATAACGACACCCACCGACCTCGCACAAGATAATCTGAGAGCAGCTGACCGGAAATCATAGAGAAAATCGCAAACTACACTTCGTTACTGGCGTGGCTATCGATGCTACTGGAGTTGTGTCCACAACTTCATCATATTCATAATATGGAGCCACATGTTGTGCAGTACTACTATTACATTAATTTATCATGTGCATATGATGTGATCGTAAATAATCCAACATTTAAGACATCTTGCTGCTCATCTTGGTTTGTCAGCAAGCAGAAGACAGATAAATCTCACTTGTTGCGGCCTTCACAAGCATTGCAACTGATGTAGCTACTCAGTCTCAACTTCCAGTGTTGAGTATAGGCTTTATGACAACGAATATTTCAAGTCAAGTTCAAATTCACAATCATAACTACTACTCAAACAGGTCAATATATAGGTAGGTGGGTAGGTAGGTGGTTTGTAGGCGGGTAGGTAGGTAAGTATAGTAGACGAGTAGGTAGGTAGGTAGGCAGGTAGGCAGGTGGACGGGTCGGCAGGTAAGTAGGTGCGTGGGTAGATGGGTGGGTAGGTTGATAGGTAGGTGGGTAGGTTAGATACGTTGAAGACGGCAGTGATACTCTGTACTACCACAGACAATAACAAACATTAGTCAACCCACTCCATTCTACTAGTTTCATGCAGCCAACTGAACGCCGAAACAACTTTTTCACGAATGCAGTTGAAAATTTCATATGAGGAGAATTAGCCTGATGGCATTTAGTAACACCAAGTATAATTCATAAATCAAAACGAAAATGCAAATAGCAATAATATGAGAGGGAATGGAGTCAGAGTTTTAAACGGCTCTGGAAGTAATCGGGACAGAAACTGACTGACTAAATGCAGATTGACTTCAATCATTCAATAACACAAGAGTTGTCGAAAACTGCACGGTATGCACATCTACACAATGAGTTCTCAAAAGCACATTCAGAATCAGAACCGTATGATTTCACAACAATACATTCTCCTCAGGTAGAATTCCAGAAAAATGTTCGCATCTCTGCCAGATTTTTGACTGATTTACAGCGTCCATGACCTCATCGGCCTCCGGATGAGGTTTACAGTGTATGTAGAAGATGCCACTCTGCCTGTAATAGGTTTCATCGGTTACCATGGCAATGATCCTGGCAGCACCCTCCTCTATTGTCTTAGTACCAAGAAGCCATCGACCAATCGCTGACGCTGCCAACCACATCAACACCCTGTAAAGGAATAAAAAAATCTTAGGCTATCTTACAAACACCTTCATTAAATCAGTCTGACAGAGATCTATGACCTATGACCTATGGAAACACCTCATGGTATTTGGAACACTGGCATTTCTATAAATAATTTGTTTTCAACGGAAAAAAATTATCACAATTACCACAAATTACCTATGAATGTTTCAAAGATGGATTGCCAGTATTTGGGAGGGATGGGAGTTGTTCACCTGTAGTGGCAGTGGACCTAAGAACTCTTGCTACAGTGGTGTGATGGTGAGTCTAATTTTCACATTTTCAAATGCAAGTCAGAATACATTCCTAAACTATGGGAACTTGATCTGCAAGGTCATAACGCTCATATCACGAGCTATGCTGTCTCCAAGATGGACGTCACTATGTGAGCTGGTAGTGGTGGGCATTCATTCTATTCTAAGATGACTGAACCCATACTCTGTTACATCCATTAGCTGAGAACCCACTGGTATTATATCAGTATACGCTCAGGTAGATGATGAGTCATATCTACATAGACTGGCTTACTGGACCCCAAGCCAGCATTACTGGAGGTTTATATACAATGCTAAGCTGAACACAGAGTGCTGCTGACTGCTGATGGGAGGAGGAGGGTGGACTTAGAAAGTGTTCGTTCAATGCTCCGGTGAATACAATGACTGCTATGGGAGTTATGCGACATTTCCGAAAAAACGTGGTGATACTATCTGCTGATTCACAAATGACATTGATGATTTCAAGTTAAAATTCCAGACGTAAATGACACATGACTTCCTTGTCGGATGCCAATTCTGTAATGGGCCCGATCTGAATCAAAATACATTTGGCTCAAACTGTACCAGCTACAGACCAGCAATCTGCCATCCCTTGTCTGCCGTCAACAAAACATCAGTCTATGGCGGCGCGGCCCGACTGGCTGCGGTTTATACCCCTCATTGTCTCAGACACTACAAGTAACTAATCCTTTCTGACTTCTCACTGATCGCATTAGCGTTCTTATATAAATCCGATGAAAACAGCAGGGTACCAGTTTTACAATGAGAAGATAACTCCCAAGCGGACATCTGAAATGTATGAACTTCTTCACGGATGAAAAAGTAGCCACAGTTCAGTAATCATCATATGTTCGATGATTTCAGCTAATAGAAGCCACCTGCAGGATATGTGTAATATGTGATTACTTATAATCCCGTTCTACAGAACATCATGTCCTTCTGATGTACGCTACCGGGTTGTTTGAGGGAGGATACAATGAACAAACTATTATCATTATTAGATTAATATTAATATTAATATAATAATAGCAAGATTAGTACTGTTCTTGTTATTATTACTATCATTAAAATTAAAAATAGATGTAGATACATAGACATAGACATATTACATATATATTCAGCAGATAGCTGCCACAATCTAAACTTGCTGCATTTTCCCTTTCTCTATAGGATAGACTTCTCAACAGAAGGAAACCCAAGTGTACCTGTACCAGTAGCTAGTAATACTAGCCTGGTACCCAGTATCAGTACCCGTACCTAGTAGCAAGTGTCAGTACCCAGTATCAGTACCCGTACCTAGTAGCAAGTGTCAGTACCCAGTATCAGTACCCGTATCTAGTAGCAAGTGTCAGTACCCAGTATCCAGTGCCCGCACCCACCCAGTATCCAGTGCCCATACGCAGTACCATAACACCATGTAACTAGCTGGTTAGTGATATATCTGATGGAATGCCAGGGATCTGTGCTTACGAGACTATCAGAGTCTTCTCGCGATGGAGGTCAGTGGTCGGTATGATCCCAGGGCACAGAGTGTTCACTCGCACATTAGTCTCAGCCAACTTCTTAGCAAGTTCATTCGACCAGAGGTTGAGGCCAATCTTAGAGCACCAGTAGGCGTGGGTTCCAGAATGATACCGCCCTGACTGCTTTAGCATCAAGTCATCTATGTAAAACTTCCACTCTTTGACCTTAAAGGTGTTGACAGATGAGCTCACGTTGACAATAACCGACGGTCTGTCATCAGTACCAGACTCAGTCAGGTCAGCGAGCAGCAGATTGGTCAGCAGGAATGTTCCCATACAGTTAACCGTCACAGTCACCTCATATTCAGGGTCATCTCTGGTAATATACCTCTCTGGGTTGTTGTACTGTGGCATTGAACCAGCGTTGTTGACTAGAGCATGCAACGCTTTACCGGTATCGCGGAAGCATTTAACAAAAGACCTGATTGACTCTGGTTCACTCATCTCCATGATGAAGAACGAAATATCAGCATCGGGAACAGCAGCCTTTATTTGAGACACTGTCGCTGCACCTTTCTGCTCATCCCTCACACTGATGACAACATCATGTCCTAACTTGCAGAGACCTTTAGCAGCCTCAAGTCCGATTCCAGAATTAGCACCAGTGACAATTACAGTCTTCCGCCGATTATGGGCCATACTCAGCTGTGGGTCGTCTGTCAAATCAAATTGTGGATACATACAGACAGATTGGTTAGGCAGATCAAATCGTGCAAGATATAGTGCTCATATGCATGTCTGTCCTAACGATATAGACCTGTACATATGCATTCTTATGTTTGTATCTTTACATAAAAACGGAAAGCAGTCAAGACGCACCACATATGATGAAGAAATTTTCAGGATACACAACACTGATCCTAGATCTTGGTATGAAAATCAAGTTCAGATGCTATCTTTGGGTAGAAATCGAAGCGAGCGAATCAACTTTGACCCCCAGGGTACGAGTTTCCGGTACTTCGAACTTTGACCTATTTCCGACACTGACCAATCAGCGATTTGTCAACTCGATGATGTCTAATATAACTTTTTATCGTTTTATTATTCGTCGTCCAAAGACAAACATTCGTAGAGCTCATTGGATGCAACGAGTAGAAGCTAGCTACTCAAGTTATTTTATTTATGCTATTGCATGCTCTTGCAAAGTTTTTCCGTGCTCCTGTGGCAACTTCGAAGAAGTTAAATTCAAAAGTACTGTGTATGAGCTACAGCATGGATAATTGAAGGATTTGGAGTCAGTATATATATGATAACTGTTTCCCGATTTCTTCAATTTCTGTTTACGTCAACCGCTTGCAAGTTGTATCATATAGTTCCCTGTTTCCCACAACTCCCCACCAACCGGTTAGTTCTTCGTGCGTATTTTGTCTCATGATACCTACTCCTGAGTGCAGACTATGCACATAAGTTTATAGCACTGAAGTTCCTATTTCAACATCGGTATCTGGTTCGAAATGAGCACTTTTTTATTTGTCTATAGCATCCAATCGCTTCTGATCACTTCCACTCTTCCCATTTCATTATCTCCCTCTTTGACACTGACAACATATTGAATAAAGAGCTTCATTTACTTCTTACAGAAAGCTATACTCATCAGCCATGGCAGCAGCAGCTGATGGCTCGTCGCCTCCTCCTGATTATGGAGAGAGGATCACTGAAGGAAAAGCAGACGTCTATCTTCCAAAGAGTGTATTCTACAATCCAGTTCAAGAATTCAACCGTGACCTTACGATATTGGTTATCAGTGAATATGAGAAAGTTCTACGAGAGGAGAAGACAGCAAAAAAGCTGAAGAAAGCTCAAAAAGAAGGTTGGCATAATAGCATAAAAGTATTCATATTTCATACTGATAGGGGCTGTGAGCTGTGAATTTTTCATTTCCGGAGTTCCTGCTAAATGAGACTAGTTGGCACCTCATTCCTTCTGCTGCATTCCACACTTTATACCACACATCATTATCTGTTCCTGCATTATTAACCAACTCAGTGACCTGTATATGTCCTCATCAACCAGACATCTGACCGCTATATCATTTAGATGCAGGCAATCAAGGTCAAGGTCAGGAGCAGACGAGTGAGGACAAAGAGGACGGCGATATGATCACCATTAAGACTGGATATGACCCGGATGACCGAGTCGCCGGCCAGGTTTACAGCGACGGTTTGCAGGTCCTGGAGGGACTGGCCGCCTCTGGTTTGCGCTCCGTCAGGTTTGCCAAAGAAATCCCCGGCCTCAAGTCCGTTCTAGCAAACGATTTCAGTAGAGACGCTGTCAGATGCATGGAGGAGAACATCAAACTCAATCAGGTCCATGACCTGATGACGGCGTCGTGTGAAGACGCCGCCATGCTGATGTACAACGCCAGCCGCCAAGTTTCCTCCAGCTTCGACGTCATAGACTTAGATCCATACGGTGGCCCAACCAAGTTCCTAGATGGTACAGTGCAAGCGATCAGGGACGGTGGTCTGCTCTGCATCACGTGTACTGACATGGCCATCCTTTGCGGCAATGCCAGTGAAAAGTGTTTCGCTGCCTATGGCGCCATGTCCCTGAAGTCCAGCTGTTGCCACGAGATTGCCATACGCATCATCCTGAGAACCATCGATTCATACGCCAACCGCTATTCCAAGTATATCGTACCGCTTGTCTCGTTGAGCATTGACTTCTACTGTCGCGTCTTCGTCAGAGTCTACTCGGGCGCCAAAAAGGTTAAAGAATCAGCGAGCAAGTCAGCCATGTTGTATGAGTGTACAGGTTGCTCGGCGTTCGCGCTGCAGCCGTTAGGTAAGGCGTTCCATCTCCTACTGTTATTAGTTACTAGTTGTATCGATGTATTGACTATCAATCAACTCTCACTAGTCGAATAGCAATGAATGTAAGATTGTCAGCTCAAATGTAGTTATGGTCGCACAGCTCTGTCAGTGATGTACTGAAAATCGTTTCAGCCCGCATTGAAGAGACCACTACTACATCTGGGCAGAAGAATAAGAAGTTCACGTTCTCGGTTGGTCCCTCTGTGGACAGACTTTGTGAGCACTGTGAACACCCTCATCACATTGGTAAGCTTGTATTGTTTTGGTTTGTTCCGTTTTATTTCCTTCATTGCTGAGTCTAAGCAGCTTCTCATCTCACCTCTAATCCACGGATTCTCTGTATACATGACTTTGATGACCCGATATCAGAGGATAATAGCAGATAAAACCTAGTATGTATTTCTCAGGTGGGCCACTGTGGTCCGCTCCCATACACGACGCTACGTTTGTCCAGCGCCTGGTACTGAGAGCCAGACGCGACGTCAACCAGTTCGGAACTTCGAAGAGAATTATTGGCATGATGTCTACAGTGTCAGAGGAGCTGCTCGATGTGCCCCTGTACTACAAGCTAGACGGACTCTGTGGTGTCATACACACCACCAGCCCTAGCTTCCTGACATTCAGGTGTGCAGGGTAAATCCCGAAAGGTTTCTTTGAAAGAAAAGCTGCTCTGTTGTCAGAGGTTAATTTGTTATGAAGGTCAGCGATACTGAATGCCGGCTACCAGGTATCACTCTCTCACGCTCACATCGGTTCCATCAAGACTGATGCCCCTATGAACGTCATATGGGTGAGCGGTCATCTCCGATTGCGTGTGAGCCGTAAAACCAGGTCAAGTTCTATTAGCGTTGCCTTGTTACAGGATATACTGAGATGCTGGAATAAACTGCACCCGGTTAAAGAGTCCAGGATGGTAAAAGGCACCCCTTGCGCCATCATTCTAGGCAAAGAACCCGAGCTATCTGCCAACTTCGAGCTCCACGATGACGCTGAACCTCCGTCGCGAAAGCAGGGGCTTCTCCGGTTGGTTGTCCCACACTGCCGCCTCGGCTAATCACCGGCTTGAATCATACGATCAGATCATGTCAGAGGATTACATGCTACCGTTCTCCCCGTGACACAGGCTGCTCCACATTAGCATTTGTATTGGATTTTAGTGTGAAACCTTCTACCATATCCGGTGAGCCATCAGGTGTAATCACGATTAATAGTATTACCGTGTTACCAGGTATCAGACGGGTATGAAAGATTGGGGCCCAAAGGCTCGGGCGAGCAGCAAGACGGCCGTGGATCAATTGGAAAAACGGAAACTGAATCAGAACAAGCGAGCGGATAAGAGAAGGAAGAGGGACTTTGAGCAGGTGCCTCAACTTTGTACGCGCTATGAATTTATTAGCATTGTAAATATGATCCAAAAATTAGTCTATAAATATGATAAAATGGCAATAGATGCAGGTGTCAAAAGATCTTCTATGTATTCCAAGTAGATGTGGAGTATCGATGTCTGTGGTCATTGTTTGTATCAACTGTAAGTGATAGCTGGTACCTGCCTGTACTCCTGCCAGTCAACAACCACTGCTGCTGTGTTTGCAGGATGATTTCAAACAGTACCATTGTGCTACGTATCGAAGAGGTGGTCAGTGTACGTACGGTACCAGTTGTAGATATACCCACGCTGACCCTGAGGATATTTCTCGGAGCGTGAAATGTCTGGAGGGCAATCCATCAGCTGAGGACAGTGGTGTCGTATAACCAAGTATTCCTTTGTTCTCTTCATGATATTTTATTGCAAAAAATACAGGAACTGTACCACAGAGGTGGTGTTGGTCAGCTATTATATTGCGATCTATCACAGCCTGAAACTCTAGTATGACACTAATGCTATAGATTTGTGCCTATATGACGATACTCCAAGTTGTACGATTCCTCAACTCCTGCAGTCCGCCTCATCTCACGATTTTCCATGTGGGTATGTTGGCTTTATGATCGCTGTTACATAAATCGGCACTTGGCTAGGTCGGCGTCAGCACAGTCACACACCCTGACATCAAACATCTCAGATGGTCCGCAGGATATGACCTGGTGTATGCGTTGGTACTGTACTGAGTACCTCCGGCACTCTGTGCCAGGAACGAGCTCAAACTTCACTCCTGCAGCAGACGATTGCGTTAGTTACATCGCATGTAAATGCCGCTGTGAACAACCTGGCACCGTGATTGACTGGGAAAGCGGCCAATGAATGAGAGTAGACAGTCTGAATTTTGATTGATTAATGCTAGTCCTGTCATGTAGGTGTAAAGATCAAAGTGGTTGCAACCACAGATTCACCATTGAACAGATTCGCTTACTCTCACAATGCTATGACAATACTCCGTGAGTAGCTGAATAATTTGACAAAGTTGTAGTAATCCCTTACCGAATAGTTGGCAGCTGGGTGGGTCTGTGTACTGTATGCCCGCGATCCTATTCAGTCTGGCTGACCATACGCCAGAGCATAGCGCCAAGAGCACCAGGATTGATGCGCAGGTATGAACTGTCTTCATGTTTAATACTTGTTAAGTCTGCCTGTGAGTGAAGTGCGTGAGTTCGCTGTGAGGCATACCACTGTCACATAGCGCTGGCTGCAGGCTTATATAGTCTGCCCCTCAATTGAGAAGTAAGCTACTCGGCCAAGTGAAACTTGATTCATCATTGGCATCTCACGGATGGCCTCCCAGTTCCCAGCCAATCAGGCGCGACTTTGGACTGGGTGGGATTCTCTACCAGACATTGTCACATGGCGTGTGTGTTTTCACACTTCCAGCAATGAATCAACATCGGTGAGTGTCTGTACTGAATATATTTGCATTCACAGAGAAAAGCAGTGACTAATACTGTGGTGAGTACAATTTAATGCATGAAAAGAGTGACACCAGGACAACAAGCACCTGCAAGCACCTGTCGTCTCCAAATAAATAATAGAAAATAAACTTTGTAATGTCGAGGGTTTCCATGAATGGTATAAATAATTTGCTGCGCTGTGTGAGCAAGTATGTAAAATACATGATAACAAGACTTGTGAAAAATACTTTGTTGCAGAGAGATTTTAAGGCTAGAATATGGCGGACGTAGAATACATTGCGAGTTTCAGGCTACAATCTCACTCCCCAACGGCGAATGAAATTCCTCTGCTCACGAGACATTTTACCGATGATCGTGTGAGGAACGTCCCACTGAGTCAAGTTCAGTTCATTATGCTGAAAGAAGATGGGCGGCTGGTCGGCACTGATGCTGGATTGAGTCTTGTGTATCATCCAGCCGCCAGGTAACTCTGCATCCTTGACACGAATACCACACTCGCAGAGCTCCTCATCCGTCTGCTCGTCGAGCTGCGTGAGGTGATTAATCAAGTACTCAAGCCTGTTTCCGACGGTGGCGTATGAATACGGAGAGACGTAATTGGGATTGACCAGCGGATGTTTCAGGCGAATGTTCTTTATGTCCAGGTGGTTCTCGTAGTCGTTACACTTGTAAAACTCTATCAGATCCACTATCCGTGCGAATATCATGTCCTTTCTGGCGTAATAACATCCTGGATAGCCGAGCACAATGAAGTGGAATATGTCTGTCCTTTTCTCAGTACGATTTCTAAAAGAGAAATCAGCAATTGTCAAATAAGCACATAAGAAAGTTGGTGATGCTTTATGGTGTTTGAGATGAGAGAAAGACAAAGAGATGAGAGAAAGACGAAGAGATGAGAACACAACAGACTTTTGGGGTAGGGTTGAGGCATAATATTAATAACATCAGAAGAATGAGAAGAAGAAATGAAGATCAGAAGAAATCATCAGAAGAAAAAAACTCAACACTAACCCTACAAAATCAGCATCGGTGGCTACGCACTTCTTCCGGTACTAATGTCGAGGAAATGCATTTGTTTCTGCGACATGTAAACACAGTGAGAGCCGATATACCCTTACGCGTGTCTACGATCGGCAAATAATTCTTTATCTTGGAGTTGCCTTACCTCACCTAATTAGAGAATTCAATAAATATTTGGAGTTGTCTACTCAGAGATGTCATCCTCCGCACCGTTTGGATTGGTATCAACAAACTAGATACTGTAAACCCACATATTTTAATGGACAAAATATTATATCATTTTGATCAAATCAGCAGTATTTTTGATCATAACGACTATAACTTTTAGCAATTTCCTTCGAGCTTGTATATAGCATAAAGAGTTATCAGACATATAGCGGTTTTTTTCTTAGAGTCCCTATTACAGCTATTATTGTGAAGTCGCTAAGATATTTTGGTTTACAGCAATCTCCCTTCAATAGTCATTCAGATAATGACCCCAGATCGCCAAAAACTGTTTAGAAATTTCATCCACTGCAGTTTTAGTTTTAGCAGAAGCCAATTCGCTACCATGGTTACCGTGGTAATTACGAGCCAAGTTTAAATATGCTAGACACTCGTCATCACTCTCGCCAGCAGGCAGCAGTAAATTATCAACAGCAGCAATGAGGTTAGGTTTTCCCTAATTGACTTAACATCTGTCAGTCTCGAGTTCAAGGTTTCACACAACACAATTTCGGAGTTGTGTACTCCTGCATTTCAGATGGCACTGATCACCATCAAACCTTCAGATTGTATAGCGAATCCATTTGGTCCATCTTTATTTTAAGAGGTTGTACGAATACGAGAAGCTGCACCAGCTGTTGAGCTAGTTGATATCTAACCCTGTATGTTACCAATCAATCTAAACCCATACAATAAGCAAAGTAAGTGCATCATATAATTAGTTAATGTGCGATAGCTGGGTTTGCTGTGTGTATTATATTTCTATCACTCAACCACCCCATCAGTCTCACACATATACAAGATATTGAGAATTAAACTAAGTGAAGAATGAGATATATAAAACATTGTGCAGGCACAATCACACCTAGGCTACACTGAGCAGACAGACAAGTCAAACAGGGTCAGACAGGTCAAACAGAAGAGAATACTTTGTAGTGTAGAGACTACAGGAACACAGACCTTAATGGAGCCTGTACACTGGCTGACGTTGATTACGAGCCTACGGGATCATACACTATGGCATTGATACAGCTGCGCAGCGCCGATTTCCACCCGCTAACGAGATAAGGCGCATGATACATTTCCTGCTGCTTGCTCAGCATCTCCTCATTATCACGCCTTATCTCCAGTCGACATCAGCCATTCATACTGAGAGAATCAGGACAACTTTCCCACAGCTAATTTCAATATCAACTGCGTATAAAAATGTTAATTCAATGCAGCGTTACTTAGCGTTTCATCCGAGACCAGTGGCGCAGATGTGGAGAATATTCCATCAGCAAATCGGTTTCATGCAGGGAGCCAAACGCAACAGCTATTCACAGCTCAACCGATTGAGTAGTAATCGTGCCTAAACAAGTGACTGTCTTGTTGATAGCGCTGGTCTGAGATTCAGTACAATATACTATATGATTGCGCAATCCTACTGTTTACTACTAACGCAGGCCAGGACAATATTCCGTTTCATCAAAACAAAACACCACCGAATGATTTCAGTCTAAACAGCTTTTTGTGACCGAAAAACAGTGGAGTCAAAACTCAGCGGTGAGTGCAGCTCTTTTGTTTCCAGATAACGCCAGCGAAGTGCAAAGGGTGCTCGCCTTGTCCGGAGGCATACATGTAGGCCTGTATCAGCGGTGACATCATTGACTCATGGTGGACGACTGCTGGACAAGCACAGGACCTATCTATGTGTCTCATAACAGCTATAAAACTGTTAATTGACACATATTGATAAGCAATATATACAGATAACCTATCTTGCAAATACGCTCTCACCAGTGACTACCCTGGCATGATTCACAGAGAAGTAAGTATGCAGTAGACAAGTAGACAGCAGAGAAGTAAGTAGGCGGCAGCAAAGTAAGTAGATAGTAGATAAGTAAGTAGAAAGAAGATGGGTAAGAAAGAACAAGGAAGAGGTGTAAGCGTAATGGAGAAGGAGAAGGGATAAAGATTAGCATTCCGCCTACTTACTTGATCACAGAGATCGTGAACGCTCCTTTGTGGTGACTCTTTGAGTTTTTCCTCAGTAAATAAGTACCAGGCCTCTCGTGCCTCAGAAGTTCAACAGCCTAAAAAGCGATGTAGATTTATATCGGAACATATTCCAAAACGAAGAGCTTATCCAGGCGGCTGAACATCATATACCAACGGATGCGAATGTTAATCGCAGCAAAGAATACAAGTGTATGATATAAAGACAAGAAATCTTGGTTAATCAGCTCGTAGAAATAAAACAGCATCAACGAAACTGGTTTTTCATTCACCGCATCAGCGTCATGTACTCACAAGAGTTGTACAAGCTGTGATACAGATATCGCCTACATTGGAGACACTAATATACTAACACAGCAAGAAAATCGTGGAAGTTGAATGTACTACAGCTGAAGGTGCCAGTTGCGTTGATATGTCACCCTACCTTTGTCGAGTCTATTGATTGGTGATAGTATGGAAGCTCTGTCAGTTCATCTAGTAGTCTTTCCTCCTCAGATCTCATAGTTCCGGCTGGGCATGGGAAACTGCATGCACTACTGGTATACCTAACTGTAAACACTTGGGAAACGGTAAGGAGGTGCAACTGAATGCCAATGTAGCTCGCCGATCAATACTACCACTCTTCGATGGCTACTCTGTTCAAATGCAATTTCTTAGCTCGTTCAACTACAAATAGCACGATTATGATCATAATCACGTTGGCTCATGTTCAACCAACCAACGATTGCGCAGAATTACTCGACGAAATCCTCGTACCGCCTGTCAGCTACGCAACAGTTCTCATCTATCGGTCCGATTCGATCTCTGTTCATACAAAACTTTCTGTTCTGTATCTACGACGACGAAACTTATTGTCCACTAGACCTAAGCAGCCGGTAGAGCTTGTTTATATTTAGTTCGCATTTTATGTAGAGCATGAAGTAGGAATGAAATTGAGAAGAAAGGACTACTTTTGACGTCGCTTCATCGAAACTATGTTGTATCGATCCAAACAAACGGTACTGAATAGTCTGAGCTCCAAAAAATAAACGCAGCATCGATGGCTACCCATCACAGTCTATTATGACGCCACGACGCGGGTCAAACGGCAATCCAGAGAGTTGGTCTGAATGTAAATAGCTTGTCTCCAAATTTATAAAGGCACGTATTCATGCAACAATTAATCCAACAGTAATGCCGGATCCTAGGATCAGAGTCCATTAGTATAGGTGCAGTCTCGAAGAACATAATACACTACAAGACAAGTAAAATTATTGCCATATCGTGTTATTATTCAGTGAGCACTGGACCAAAGTTGTTCGACCAAAATACTTGTAGTAAGACAACCCCCAAACTACAGATACTACCGTACCATAAAAATGGTAATAAATATTTGGGAAAAATATGAAAGCCTAAAAAATCTAAATCAGTTCAATAACATATTCTCAAATCTCAAGCTTGGAGCTTCATCTGTTCAATACGTTCGATCACAACGACGTCATCGGAACACCACCCTGGAAAAGAAACAGTTAATTTCGCCATGCAGTCTGAAAGCAGGACAGCTTCATTAACAAATAATTATACCTTCTTTACTGTGAATGTATTCCCACTTCTTGACTTGGCAGGCTTGATTGAGACGGCGTCTGATTCGTCAGCAGTATCTACGACATCGTTGTGGTGAAACGGAGTAGCCAATGACAGCTGAGCAGAGTCTATATCAGCCATGTGACTGTGAGCACTGGCCATATTGTAGCCATCAGGAGATTGGAGATATCGAGCTCCGGCAATTGGCTTTGATTTTATCTGGTCGGCAGGAAACTGGCTGGTGGGCTGGTACGGAATTCCAGGTTCATACGATTGGAACGCCGACTGATTGTTAGCTGACAGGCGCCCACCCCTCCTCCAGCCTACCCCGTCTATATCTACAACAATAGATTGATTCCCAATCTCACCAAGCGCCACATCTATCACTCGAATGTGTTGGGCTGTTGAGAATGGCACATAAATCAGCTGTATCACTGGCCGTCTCTACTAATCCTTACTGATGGCAGACGGAGATTAAAGCGGTGAGCACTATATCTCCAGTACAAGGGCTACCCTACCATGGAACGCTGACTGCTGAACATCCTCATCATCTGTCATCTCCCCCAGTACATGCTTCGGAAACTTGTTTGACTCTGGAAGGTCTAAAATATGAGTGTCAGTGTATAGTGCAGGGAAGGAGAGGAAACACAATAACTGTCGTTGGTACCGTGTCTGTACCGTCGCCAGTACCGCGTACGTACCGTCGTTGGTACCGCGCACGTACCGTCGCCGGTACCGCGTACGTACCGTTGCCGGTACCGCGTACGTACCATCGCCGGTACCGCGTACGTACCATCGCCGGTACTGTGTGGTAGCTGAGTAGATAGCAGCGGATACTTACAGGGCAGCAATCGTGTAGAACCCGCTGGCAGCATGTCTACTGGCTCGTACTTGGCTAGCCGTCCCTTGAGAAACTCAACTTCCCTATCTCTTTCCTCCAGCTGCCGCTAAAATACATCATAACAAGCAGCTAAGCTGTTTGAGCTCGTGGGACAGATTCTGACGGCTGATCCTATCAGAATATTCAATTTCACAAGAGCGACCATTAACAAACAAGAGGAGTAAAACCACTGAACAGCTGGAACGCACTTTCACAGAATCTGATGAGTGGCACCATCATGAATTGATATAATTAATTATGCACGGTTATTTTCATATAGCACCACAAGGCTAGTAAGGATGACTAGTTTGTGAATCCAAGCCCCCCCTCCCTTATCTACAATAAATCGTATGGTGAATTGTACGGCACACTACAATACGCAGTCATGACGGAGAAGAGTTGAGACCCTACAACTCCCAATGACCAGATTTCACTAGGAAGCTAAACCGGCCCACTGCACGGGCAGACAACTCCAACTAGTAACTCACCTTGAAACTGTTGACTTCCTCCAGCGCAGCATCGGCGATATTCTTGTGTTCGTGTATCTTCTCTTCTAGCTCCACTTTCGTAGCCACCACAGCTCCTGAATGAAACAGCAGCTATATAAAACTTCTCGCATGCAACCTCCCACACCGAAGGGCACAGTACAGAGAGGGACAAATGTCATGCGAGGTGAGTGTCAGAGGTGCTTTCCAGGATCACTGGTAGTGTCATACATGATGGAGTTCATACAAACAACTCACATGACCTAATTTATTCTTACTATTTTGAAATAAAATTTCCAGGGGCTGAAAAACCTCCAGGGACTGACAAGCTACTGGCTGAAAAAACATTCCTGAGGCGCAGTGAAGACAAGCATCTGCATTTCCCATTCTCAAAACTGAGTCATGTTCTTTATCGCCATTGAAATGCAATTAAAGCTCATCCAACCAGCATCATTCAACCATCCAACCAGCATCAGTCAACCATCCAATCAGCATCAGTAAATCGTGTAGCTAGCTATGATTGGTTCAAAATCGTCACGACTAGACAAGGAGTCACTAGCGAGCGAGCTCACCGTTCACTATCCTCACCAGTCGCCATAATCGGAGAATGACTATGAGGCCCAGACCGTTGATGACCGTCGAATCGACATCCTTCACCACGATCACGGCAATGTCAAGGGCAAATGAGATTGCGATGACGAAGCTGTCAACAATTTGTACCTTCCGCTTAAAGAATTTCTCCCGCTGGCCATAAAGTTTGAGAAATGTCTGCAATCATAGACGAGCGAGTCATGTTTGGTACGATAACATGTATATAAGGACGAGCGAGACTAGATCACACTTACCTATAATGGAATGTAAACACAGCTGAACATGTAAAGGGACAAAACGGCTGAAAAATTAAATAGTTTTGCTAAGAAAAACTATTGTCATATCACAAAGTCAAGAGCTAAAATTTGGAAGGTTGTCTCATGCGCTTGCGCACTAGGGATAGGCTCGGAGTGCAATTGTTTTCCAAAGTTGTCTTCTCGATATATCGAAATACCGAACTACTCACGATGACCAGGGAAATTGTAAGATGTCAGAATCGGGGAGATTTTTTCTGACACAACAACTGCTTCTGTGTAAAACCAGTAGTCAGGTTTTATTCTACTCAAATCATTTTTTTAGTCAAAATAATGAGGTTAATTGAAAGTACATTCATGTATTGATGCTGCATCTGATACGATACAGTCGATATTTCAATACAAAAGTTTTCTAGGGTTTTCTGATACCATCCCTATTGCGCTGAGCAAAACACCTCGGAAAGTTGGTGAGCTTTCAATGCACAATACAGAATGTCAATCAAGTACAGTCTATATCCTGTACTGACATAGAGGAACAGCGAGTGGCTAGCTGCTGGCGCTAGTGATGCACTAGGTATTACTGTAGCCAGCCTGATTCAGGCCATCAATAGCAGCATATTGGAATAGGGGATATGTCCTCAAGTACTACGGGAGCCTGCTTCAATCCCCCTCATTAATGTTGAGACGAAGTTAAGGGCTATCTCTCACTCACACTGGAATATGGATAAACTCATACTCTTTCTTGTGTTTTAGTTTAGCCAGACCAGACCCTTGGAATCGATTCCATTCATGGGAATCGATTCCAATTCAGTTTGCTATTTTTTGAGAACTCCAGAACGAATCCCCATAGCATTGAAGCGAATCGGAACTGAATTGAACTTAAGTTCGGTCAACTGTGAACTGAACTGAGCTCTAAACACAATATAACGAACTGATGGATGAACTGAACTGTCTGCTGGAGAATTTTGGTAAAGCATTATCTCTGAGTCATAAATAGTGCTTGAACTGAACTGATTTTGAATATATCGGAACAACTCTATTTGGAAAGGCTGTCACTGACACAGAATCGTGAACTGGGCTATGCCCATTGGAGAACTGAACTTAAATCTCTGAAAGAGAATTTTGAACTGAACTGAATCTATAATTCTGAGAGAGAATCAGAGCTGAACTGAATCCTAAAATCAGGGAATCTGCAAGGGTCTGAGCCAGACTGGTAGAATCCTAGTCTCTATTCCTCCACCAATCAGGACTAGTACAAGCTCATTATACATGTACTAATCCCATACTTGTGGAGCTGACTAGCTAGTGGTGAAATGACTTTTCCATGGAGTTATCTTCTCATGGCAATATTTCATGATAGTATACCATTGACATCACCTCGATGATGTCAATGAACCACAATATTACTGACATCAGATGGAAGTAAAGCCTACA
>ERZ1740065.421-NODE-421-length-22449-cov-6.425248_pt1 | contig 22449 bp, 23 predicted proteins | sample MGYA00581738_ERZ1740065 | MGnify/ENA primary metagenome ERZ1740065 (study PRJEB43018, sample SAMN04849749) | marine metagenome | isolation source: floating plastic debris | place: Pacific Ocean | collected 2008-09-01 | study: EMG produced TPA metagenomics assembly...
AGCGCAAGGCGATCCTGCTGGCCAAGGTGCAGGATGAGGCCGGGCACGGGCTCTATCTCTATTGTGCTGCTGAAACGCTGGGGGTGAGCCGGGATCAACTCACCCGTGACCTGCTTTCGGGTAAGATGAAGTATTCTTCGATCTTCAACTATCCGACCCTGACATGGGCGGATATGGGGGCTGTTGGCTGGCTGGTCGATGGGGCGGCGATCATGAACCAGGTGCCGTTGCAGCGCACCTCTTACGGGCCTTACGCCCGCGCCATGGTGCGCATCTGCAAGGAGGAATCCTTTCACCAGCGGCAGGGCTTCGACATCATGATGAAGATGGCGAACGGCACCGAGGCACAGCGCAAGATGGCACAGGATGCGCTCAACCGCTTCTGGTACCCGTCACTGATGATGTTCGGCCCCTCCGACAAGGAGTCGGTGCATTCCGCGCAATCGATGGCGTGGAAGATCAAGATGAACACCAATGACGAGCTGCGCCAGAAGTTCGTCGACCAGACGGCTCCGCAGGCCGCCTATCTCGGCCTGACCATTCCGGACGAACACCTGGAATGGAACGAGGAGCGGGGCCACTACGATTTCTCCGAACCCGATTGGGATGAATTCTTTGACGTGCTGCAAGGCAACGGCCCCTGTTCGGTGGACCGCATGGAAGCGCGCAACAAGGCCTGGGACGAGGGCCGTTGGGTCCGCGAGGGCCTGCTGGCCCATGCAGAGAAGAAACGTGCACGTCAAATGGCAGCGGAGTAAGCGATATGAGCAGCCCTGAATCCGGATCCTACGACGCCACCGAGGCCGCGCCGCACGGCAAACCCCGCGCCACCGAGTGGCCGCTGTGGGAGGTGTTCATCCGTGGCCAGCATGGTCTCAGCCACCGCCACGTCGGATCCCTGCATGCAGCGGACGCCGAAAGCGCGATCAAGAACGCCCGCGATGTCTATACCCGCCGCAACGAGGGCGTGAGCATCTGGGTGGTCGAAGCCGCCGCCATCGCCGCCTCCTCCCCCGAGGAGAAGGGCCCGCTCTACGAGCCATCGAACGACAAGGTCTATCGCCACCCGACCTTCTTCGACATCCCCGAAGACGTAGGTGCGATGTGACCGACCCGCTGTTCGAATTTCTCTGCCGCATGGGGGACAACACCTTGGTGCTCGGCCACCGCGTCTCCGAATGGTGTGGCGTGGCCCCGGTGCTGGAAGAGGACATCGCTCTGGCCAATACCGCGCTCGACCTGATTGGTCAGACGACGCTGTGGCTGAACCTTGCGGGCGAGGTTGAGGGCAAGGGCCGTGATGCCGATGCGCTCGCCTTCCGCCGGGACGTCTGGGAGTTCCGCAATGTGCTGCTGGTGGAACAGCCCAACGGCGATTTCGGCCAGACCATGATGCGGCAATTTCTCTTCGATCTCTGGCACAAGGGTATGCTGACGGCCCTGCAGAACAGCAGTCACGACCAGATTGCGGCGATTGCGCAAAAGTCGCTGAAGGAGGTGACCTATCATCTGGAACGCACCACCGACACGGTGATCGGGCTGGGCGATGGCACCGAAGAAAGCCACGATCGCATGCAAAAAGCCCTTGTTAGGCTCTATCCTTTTGTCGGGGAGATGTTTGTTTCGGACGATGTGGATGCGGCCATGGTGGCAGAGGGCATCGCCCCCGATCCTGCGCAATTGCGCGCGGATTTCGACGCAACCCTCGACGCGGTGCTCACTGACGCGACATTGGACAAACCCACCAGCGACTTCGCACATAAGGGCGGCAAATCGGGGAAGCGTCATTCGGAACATCTCGGCCATATGCTGAGCCAGATGCAGTGGCTGCAGCGCGCCTACCCGGATGCGACATGGTAACGGACCAGCCCACGACAGAGACGGTCTGGCAATGGCTGGACGCCGTGCCCGACCCGGAGATCCCGGTGATCAGCCTGATCGATCTGGGCATCATCCGTGATGTCGCATGGGTGGGGGACACGCTCGAGGTGACCGTCACGCCCACCTACTCCGGCTGCCCGGCGACGCGGATCATCAACCTCGATATTGAAACCGCTCTGCGCGACCGCGGCGTCGACAAGATCAGACTCAAAACCCGGCTGTCCCCGGCCTGGACCACCGATTGGCTGACGGATCGCGGCAAACAGCGGCTGGAAGACTACGGCATTGCGCCACCGCAACCGGCGGGCGGGCCGCAGCACTGTCCGCTCTGCAAATCGCATGACGTCGAGCGGATCAGCCAGTTCGGCTCCACCCCCTGCAAGGCCCAATGGCGCTGCCGAAGCTGCCTGGAACCCTTCGACTATTTCAAGTGTATCTGATGCCCCAGTTTCATCCCCTCACCGTGACAGACATCCACCACACCATCCGCGACGCCGTGGTGTTGACCCTGAAACCGGACAGTCCCGAAGCGTTCAAGTTCACGCAGGGCCAATACCTGACGTTCAAGCAGGATTTTGACGGCACGGAGGTGCGGCGCAATTATTCCATCTGCGCCGGCCTCGATGACGGCGTGCTGCAGGTCGGGATCAAGCGGGTCGATGGCGGGGCCTTTTCGACCTTTGCCAACACGCAGCTGAAAGTCGGCGACACGCTGCAGGCGATGCCACCGTCCGGGTCGTTTTTCACCGCGTTAGAGCCTGATAAGGCGAAATCCTACCTGGGCTTTGCCGGGGGCTCCGGCATCACGCCGGTCCTGTCGATCCTGAAAACCGTGCTGCGCCGCGAGCCGCATGCCACTTTCACCCTGGTCTATGCCAACCGCGCCGTGAACACGATCATGTTTCGCGAAGAGCTGGAAGATCTGAAAAACCGATACATGGGGCGGCTGACGATCATCCACATCCTCGAATCCGGGCAGGACATGGAGCTTTTCACCGGCCGCGTGGATCAGGAGAAATGCAACAAGCTGTTCGCGCATTGGATCGACGTCAAATCCGTCACCACCGCGTTCATTTGCGGGCCCGAGCCGATGATGCTCGCCATTGCCGACAGCCTGAAAACCCACGGGTTAGAGCCTGATCAGATCAAGTTCGAGCTTTTCACGGAGAGCCAGCAGGGACGTCTGGCAAGACAGGAGATCGCGGCACGGGCAGCCGATCAAAAAGGCACAGAGGCGCAAGTGACGGTCGAAGGCGTCACGCGCAGCTTCACCATGCCCAAGGATCAATCCGTACTGGAAGCCGCGCTCGACAATGCGCTGGACGCGCCCTTTGCCTGCAAGGCGGGCGTCTGTTCCACCTGCAAGGCGCGTGTGCTGGAGGGCGAATACGAGATGCTTTCGAACCACGCGCTGGAGGATTACGAAGTGGAACAGGGCATGGTGCTGACCTGCCAGTGCTACCCGCTGAGTGATAAAATCGTCGTCGAATACGACACCCACTAAGGAGCGCCCATGCCCAAGGATATCGACCTGCGCGATGTGATGAGCTTTGCCGCCGGGCAGTGGATCGGCCCCGGCGAGGGTGCCAGATCGATTGCAAGCGCCATAACGGGTGAGGTTATCGCGACGGCGGGCAACGATGCGCTGGACGTGCAGGCGATGCTCGGTCACGCCCGAGATGTAGGCGGGCCAAACCTGCGCAAACTGACGTTCCACGACCGCGCCCGCATGCTCAAGGCGCTGGCGCTGCATCTGAAAGAGCACCGCCAAACGCTCTACGACCTGAGCTTCGACACAGGGGCCACGCAATCGGATCACATGATCGACGTCGATGGCGGGATCGGCACGATGCTGGTCTTTGCCTCGAAAGGTCGCCGCGAAATGCCGGATGCGCGGGTCTACCTAGATGGTCCGGTGGAACAATTGGGCCGTCATGGCCAGTTCGTGGGCCGTCACATCGCAACCCCGCTGCAGGGTGTCGCGGTGCATATCAACGCCTTCAACTTCCCCGTCTGGGGCATGCTGGAAAAACTGGCCCCCACCCTTTTGGCAGGTGTGCCTGCCATCGTGAAACCGGCCACCGCGACCTGCTACGTGACAGAGGCTTGCGTGCGCCTGATGCTCGACAGCGGCCTCTTGCCAGAGGGCGCGTTGCAACTGGTAACCGGCGGCCTTGGCGACATGCTGGACCATCTCGACTGCCAGGATGCAGTCAGCTTCACCGGCTCTGCTGATACCGCGCTGAAACTGCGCACCAACCCTCTGCTGCAGGAACGCTCGGTGCGCTTCATGGCGGAGCAGGACAGCCTCAACGCCTCGGTGCTTGGCCCCGATGCCGCGCCCGGCACCCCGGAGTTCGACCTCTTCGTAAAGGAGGTGCACCGCGAAATGACCGCCAAGGCCGGGCAGAAATGCACCGCCATCCGGCGCATCATGGTGCCGCACTCACAGGTCGATGCGGTCATCTCCGCCATTTCCGAAAGGCTGGCGAAAACCGCCATCGGCGATCCGCGGCTGGAGACCTCCCGCATGGGCGCCCTCGTCTCCAACGCGCAGAAAAGGGACGTTCTGGAGAAGGCAGAGGTAATTGCACAGGAGGCGGAACGCGTCTTTGGCGATCCGGCGGCTGTCACCGTGCAGGGTGCAGACCGGGACAAGGGTGCCTTTGTGCCGCCCATGCTCTTTCACTGCGCCGATCCGGACAGCGCGCAGCGGCTGCATGACACCGAAGCCTTCGGCCCGGTCTCCACCGTGATGGGCTACCGCGATCTGGACCACGCGACCCGGCTGCTCAACCGTGGCCAGGGCTCGCTCGTGGCCTCCGTCATCACCAACGACCCGGATGTGGCAGCTGAAGTCACCATGAGGTCCGCCGCCTTCCACGGGCGATTGTATTTCAACAACCGGGCATCAATGAAGGAAGCGACCGGCCACGGTGCACCGCTGCCGCATATGGTGCATGGCGGCCCGGGCCGCGCCGGCGGCGGCGAGGAGCTGGGCGGCATCCGCGGGGTTTTGCACTATATGCAGCGCACCGCGATACAGGGCAGCCCCGATGTGCTCACCGCGATCACCGGTCAGTGGGTGCCGGGGGCAACTGAAAACGCGGATAAAGAACATCCCTTCACACGCCCCTTTGGCGACTTGCAGATCGGCGATACGCTCAACGCTGGACCCCGCACCGTAACGCTCGAAGATATCGAAACCTTCGCCCATTTCACCGGTGACACCTTTTATGCCCATATGGACGACGAGGCGGCGGCAGCGAACCCTTTCTTTCCCGGTCGCGTCGCCCATGGCTACCTGCTGCTCAGCTTTGCGGCGGGCATGTTCGTGCAACCGGATCCGGGCCCGGTGCTGGCCAACACCGGCCTCGACAACCTGCGCTTCATGGCGCCGGTGCAGCCCGGCGACAGCATCAGCGTGCGGCTGACGATCAAGGCCAAGACCCCGCGTAACGAAGACTACGGCGAGGTACGCTGGCACGTAACGCTGACCAATCAGGCTGACGATACCGTGGCCGAATATGAATTGCTGACGATGAATGCTTTCTGATCCGCTGCACGGCCTGACAACGGCCCTGACCGACTTGGGGGGTCAGCGGGTCTGGTCCCTGCTGGTAACCGTCTTCGGGGATCTCACGCCGGAGGAGGGCGCGGGCATCGATGGGCCGGTGCTCTCCGGCATCATGGGGCGCATGAACGTGCGTGCGGAAGCGACACGCGTGGCGCTGCACCGGCTGCGCAACGATGGCTGGATCACTTCCACAAAATCAGGGCGCACCAGCCGCCACAGCCTGACAGACCACGGACGCCGGGAAACCATTCAGGCCAGCCGCCGCATCTATGCCAGGCCGGATGCTGCCCCCGGCGGGTGGACGGTGCTGCTGACCGAAGAGGCCAACGGCGATCAGCGCAGCCAGCTGGAGACAGCGGGGTTCACGCACCTCGCCCCGCGCATCTATATCGGCCCCGCCGGACGTCCAGTGCCGGGAAACGCGCTGGTCCTGAGCGGCGCAGAGGTGCCGGACTGGCTGCGCCAGCAGCTGACGCCGGAGGGTCTCTGTGCAGACTACCGCGCCCTGCATCGCATCCTGAGTGAGGTCGACAGCACGTTGCCAAAGGGCACCGATCTGCCGCCACTGGACTGCGCCGTACTGCGCTGCCTGATCGTGCACAACTGGCGGCGGCTGGTGTTGAAACACCCCGAGCTGCCCAGAGCGCTCTACACCGACGACTGGCGCGAACAGGAGTGCCGCGCGCTGGTGAGCACGCTTTTGCACAGATTTCCGCGGCCAAACCTCGCCGATCTCGCCAGGTAAGCTGTGCTTTCCCAAGCCAATAAGGCAGGCTATAGGGAGCACATGACACATAGCGTATACAAAAATGACCTGCCCGACGGGCTCGATCTCGGACCTGTCGTCGCGATTGATTGCGAGACGATGGGCCTCAATCCACACCGCGACCGGCTCTGCGTCGTGCAGCTTTCGGGCGGTGACGGCAAAGCGCATCTGGTGCAGATCGCCCAAGGCCAGACCGAGGCGCCGAACCTCTGCGCCCTGATCGAAGACCCGGCGGTGCTCAAGCTCTTTCACTTCGGGCGGTTCGACATCGCCGCCATGCTGAACACCTTCGGCGCGACCGCATCGCCGGTCTATTGCACCAAGATCGCCAGCCGCCTGGTGCGGACCTTCACCGACAAGCACGGGCTGGCCAAACTGCTGCAGGAACTGCTGAACATCGACATCTCCAAGCAGCAGCAATCCAGCGACTGGGGGGCGGACAACCTGACCGATGCGCAGGTCGATTATGCCGCCTCCGACGTGCTCTACCTGCACCGGCTGCGCGACGCGCTGAACGCGATGCTGGAGCGCGAGGGACGCATGGAGCTGGCGCAATCCTGCTTCGACTTCCTGCCGGTCCGGGCGCGGCTCGATCTCGAAGGCTGGCCCGACACGGACATCTTTGCACATTCATGAGCACCCCCTTCCTCGATACTGCCCGCCGGGTGATCCGGACCGAGGCCGATGCCCTTGCCACGCTGGCCGACGGGCTGGACGGTCGGTTTCGCGATGCGATCGACCTGCTGCTGAACAGCAAGGGCCGCGTGATCGTGACCGGTATCGGCAAATCCGGCCACATCGCGCGCAAGATCGCCGCGACCATGGCCAGCACCGGCACGCCTGCGCAATTCGTGCATCCGGCAGAAGCCAGCCACGGCGATCTCGGCATGATCACCAGCGCCGACGTGGTGCTGGCGATCTCCAACTCGGGCGAGGCGCCGGAACTGGCCAACCTGCTGGCCTATGCGCGCCGCTTCGACATCCCGCTGCTGGGCATCACCAGCGCCGAGGCCTCCAGCCTGGGCCGGGAGTGTGACGTTGTGCTGCTGTTGCCCAAGCTGGGCGAGGCCTGTGGCACCGGCGTGGTGCCTTCCTCCTCGACGACGATGACACTGGCGCTGGGGGATGCGCTGGCCATTGCCCTGATGGAACACCGCGCCTTCACGCCGGAAAACTTCCGCGACTTCCACCCCGGCGGCAAACTGGGCGCTCAGCTCAGCCGCGTGTCCGACCTGATGCACACCGGCGATCAGCTGCCGCTGGTCAACCCGGACACCCCGATGTCGGATGCGCTGATCGAGATCAGCCAGAAAAGCTTTGGCGTGGTTGGGGTGGTGGATGGTGACGGGCTGCTCGCGGGCATCATCACCGATGGCGATTTGCGGCGGCATATGGACGGGCTCTTGTCGCTGACCGCGCGGGACGTCATGACAGCCTCGCCGGTGACCATCGACCCCGCCGCGCTCGCGGAAAAGGCCGTCGCCATGATGCAGGCGCGCCAGATCACCAGCCTCTTCGTGGTCGATCCGGAGGGACCGGCCAAACCGCTTGGCCTGATCCGCATCCACGATTGCCTGCGCGTCGGTCTGGGATAGGCCGGGATGCAGGGGGATCGGTATTCACGCACGGTGGCATGGCTGAAAGTGGCCCTGCCGCTGTCCGCCCTTGGTCTGCTCTCGACCCTGTTCCTGCTGTCCCGCGTGGTGGACCCGACGGAATCGATCCCCTTTGCCGATACCGAAGTGCAGGACCGGCTGCTCAATCAGCAGATCTCGGGGCCTTACTATTCAGGCACCACCGCAAACGGCGACCAGATCGCCTTTGTCGCTGAAACCGTGAAGACACCGAACGGCCTGACCGGCGCGAACCGCGCGGATGATGTCTTTGTAAAAATAGAGATGGCGGGCGGTACGACGGTGAACGTGACGTCAAACACCGCCCAGGTGAACATCAGCGAGGATATCGCACACTTGACGGGCAACGTGGTGGTCACCACCTCGCAAGGGTACGTCGTCACCAGCGAAGCTTTGTCAGCGAGAATTGCCGCCTTGGACCTCAGATCCCCGGATACCGTCTATGCCACCACCCCCGCGGGCGAGTTGGTGGCAGGGTCGATGCATCTGACGTCTCCCGAAGCCGACGCGCCGGCTCAATTGGTTTTCACAAACGGTGTGAAACTGGTATATCAGCCCAAACAGGTGAAAGACTGACCCGTGACTTTGTTAAAAATAATTACCCTGCCCCTGTTTCTCATGGCCACTGCACCGGCACTGCTTGCACAGGGAACGCAGGTTGCCTTTGGCGCTTTGAAACAAGATACCGATCTCCCGGTGGAAGTCACCGCCGATAACCTCGCCGTCGATCAGGCAACGGGAGAGGCTGTTTTCACAGGCAACGTCATTGTCGGCCAAGGTGAAATGCGGCTCTCTGCGAAACGGCTGCTGGTCATCTACCGCGAAGACACCCAGGGCATCGAACGGATGGAGGCGACCGGCGGTGTCACGCTGGTGTCCGGACCCGACGCCGCCGAATCGGAACGCGCCGACTACAACATCGACGACGGCACGATCGTGATGACCGGCAATGTGCTGCTGACCCAGGGGCCATCGGCCCTGACCGCGGACCGGATGACGGTGCAGCTCGACAGCGGCACCGCCCAGATGACCGGATCGGTCAAGACCATCCTGCAGACCGGCGACAACTAATGGCACAACCAACACTGACCGTCGCCGAAGGCTCTGCCGGGCTGCATGTCGAGCACCTGCGCAAATCCTATCGCAAGAAGACCGTGATCCGCGACTTCTCCATGTATCTGGAGCGTGGGGAGGTGGTGGCGCTGCTGGGTCCCAACGGATCGGGCAAGACGACCACCTTCTACGCCGTGGCCGGGCTGGTCACGCCCGAAGGGGGCACCGTGCTGATCGACGGGCAGGATGTCACCGCCCTGCCGATGTATCGCCGCGCCCGGCTGGGCATCGGATACCTGCCGCAGGAAATGAGCATCTTCAGAGGCTTGTCGGTTCAGGACAACATCAGCGCCATTCTCGACATCGTCGAGGCCGACCGCCACAAGCGCCGCGAACGGCTCGAAGAGCTGCTCAGCGAGTTTTCCATCGAGCATCTGCGCCGCGCCCCCGCGCTCGCCCTCTCCGGGGGGGAACGGCGCCGGGTGGAAATCGCCCGCTGTCTCGCGGCCAATCCCAAGTACCTGCTGCTGGACGAACCCTTCGCCGGGGTCGACCCGATTTCCGTGGGCGATATCCGGCACCTTGTTGCCGATCTCAAGAAACGGGGCATCGGCGTGCTGATCACCGATCACAACGTCCGCGAAACCCTCGAAATCGTCGACCGCGCCTATATTCTGCACGAAGGCCGCGTGCTGATGTCAGGCACGCCGGACGAGGTTGTGCAGAACGAAAACGTGCGCCGCGTCTACCTTGGCGACAACTTCAAAATCTCCTGAGAGAGAGCGTCGGCGCAAAAACACTTTTTACGAGAATCCCACCCGCTTTTGTTTGACTCTGGCAACGCTTTTCGGGCTCAATGAAGCCATGGCACCTACCAGTTCCTGTCTGACCAAATATCGGCCTTCCCGCCAGGGCCCGGACGACAGTCATCACGCGGTACGCCATTTTCCGTGATCCCCAGACCCGTTGATCCGGCGCAGCTGCGTCCGGAGAACCGGTGCGGGATCGACCATGCGAAGGAGTGACTATGCGGTATCAAATCAGCGGCAAACAGATCGACATCGGCGAAGCGCTGCAGACCCACGTGAAGGAAGAACTGGGTGACGCAGTGAAGAAATACGCCGAACGCCCGACCGAAGCGGTCGTGGTGTTTTCAAAGTCGGCGCATGAGTTTGTCTGCGAGGCGACCGTTCACCTGTCTACCGGCCTGACGGCGCAGGCAAAAGCGCATCAGACCGAGATTTATGCCGCTTTTGATGCCTGTTGCGACAAGATGGAAAAGCAGCTGCGCCGATACAAGCGGAGGTTGAAGGATCACCACAAAGATCGGGCTGAACCGGTTGAAATCTACGGCGCGTCCTCCTATATCCTCGCATCAGATGCCGACTCAGAATCGCAGGAACCCGAGACCCTGCAGCCGATCATCGTCGCCGAGATGGAAACCAAGATTCCTTCCCTCTCCGTTGGTGAAGCGGTCATGCAGATGGAACTCGCCGGTGCCCCGGTTCTGGTCTTTAGAAACGAAGGCAAAGAGGGCTTGAATGTCGTATACCGTCGCGATGACGGGAACATTGGCTGGATAGACCCGCAGTAGGATTTCTCCGAGGCGACGCTGCCTCCCGAATAGTGCGAGCAGAATGGACTTTAACAAACTCCTCAAGCCTGAGGCCGTGAAGGTATTGACCTCCGCCTCAAGCAAGAAGCGCCTGATGCAGGATCTTGGCGATCTGGCGGATCAGGCGTATGGGCTGAAATCCGGCGATGTGCTCGACGCGCTTCTTGCGCGCGAAGCGCTGGGGCCCACCGGTGTGGGGCATGGCATCGCCTTGCCCCATGCGCGTCTTGACGGTCTGGACAAGGTTGTGGGCGCTTTCGTCCTGTTGGACAAACCCATCGACTTCAACGCGGTTGACCGTCAGCCCGTCGATATCGCCTTTGCGCTCTTCGCTCCCGAAGATGCCGGGGTGGAACACCTCAAGGCGCTGGCGCTGGTCTCCCGCACCCTGCGCGATCCGGGGATCTGCGCCAAGCTGCGCGCCAATCCGAACCCCGGCACGCTGCACACGATCCTCACCTCCGCGGAATCCGAACAGGCGGCCTGACCGGCTACGCCCAGCGTCTGAATCCGAAGGTGACATAGTCGCGCTGGTACGCCTGCGCGACGGCTTTCTCGATCTCCTCGTCGTAAATCGCGGCCAGATCGAAAGGTGTGTCCACGGCCCGTTCGGGAACGGCGGGCGGGCTTTTGATCCGGACACGTTTTGCCAATGCCGGCAAATCGCGCGCGAGATCCGTCTCACGCAGGATCAGGTCCGGCGAGGCAACGGCGGCAAATCCCTGAACCGCTTGCGCCTGCGTGCACCAGGCGGCGTCCACCCGCACCGCCGTCTGACCGGCCAGATTGGCCGCCAGAAACCGGATAAATGTCAGAAATGCGCCCCGGTGCCGGGCAAGATCATAGCTGTCATCCACGCCCGCCTCCGGCACATCCAGCCCGTAACGCTTGACCAGGGTACGCCGGATCGCGCCATAGACACGCGGCCCCTCGCCCAGAATATAGCTGCAAAAGACGTGATGCGCGCGGGCCACCGGATGCCGCAGCACGGTAAAACTGCGATGTCCCCTGTGCTTGCGCTTCCACTGACGCAGCTCTTTCTGCGACAGGCCGGTCTGCAGGTCCCCATGCCCGCATCCCTCCACCGCCGCCATCCATGTGGTGACCTGCGCCAGCGGGCCACCCTTGATCGGCAGGTGCAGCAGCGGCGCAGTCGGGCACGCCACATAGGTCGGCACGGCGGGGACCCGGCGCGGCTCGAAATTCGGGGTGCGGGTCAGGTTGAACCGGTCCAGCCCCGCGAGTGCTGACGCCATCTGAGGGAAATTCTCGACCTTCTGGGCCAGCGGAGCAGGGTTCTGTACCTTCAGGCTCTTGTCCAGCCTGTCCAGCTGCGCGTCGACACCCAGAAACCGGGCCAGCCCGTTCATCACCTCGACGGACTGCAAATCTTCGTAATCAAGGTAGAACGCCGTCTGCCCGCTGGTCTGCAAGCGGTTCAGCAGCATGATCTGGAACTGCTGCAAATCTTCCAGATGGGTCTCGAACTCTGCAGCATCAAAAACCGCGCGCGCGGCCTTGCGGCGTTTGACATCCGTCAGCTTCCATTGCCCGGTGCTGCGGGCGATCTTCCAGCTGACGTAACTCTCCGCCGGATTGCGGGTCAGGATGATCTTGGCGCAGCGCGGATTGTCCAGAACGGCGTCCAGCACGCGCGGATCATGATCGTGAAAATACCGAAAGCCGTGCATCTGCGGCGATGGCGCCAGGAGCCGCTGCAACAGGATCATCGGATCCGCTTCCCGCTGATCCAGCGTCACATCGAGAAGCGCGTCGCGGTTCGGATACCCAATGAAATGCGGATTGAACGCTTCGCCATGGCAGGTGATCCCGTCGAAGGCATTCAGGTTCGTTTCGAGAAAATTGGAGCCTGTGCGCATTTCGGCAAAGACCACAAACGCATCGAACCGGCCGGTCATGTGCTAGCGCACCAGATAGGGTTTGCGGGGCCTGTCACGGTCGATGCCGACGTCGCTCCGCTCCACCGGGAAATCGCCCATCAGATAGGGGTGCATCCCCTGGTTCTTGAGGTTTTGCAGGAACTGCCCAAAGCCGTTCAGATCGACCATGCGGGGCACTTCGGACAGCCGGCGCGGCGTGTTTGGCCCGATCTCGTCCAGAATGGTCTGCAGGGGTTCCATCGGCGCTTCGATGAATTCAGCCATCGTCCAGATGCGCACCCGCGCCTTGACCCAGGTGGACCGAAGCACGTCCAGATGGTCGCTTTCGGTTTTCTGCAACAGGGCGGCAGCCTTGCGCAGGTCCATGAAATTCGCATTCGACCGGAACAGCGGCACGGCCCAGGCCCCGCTGATCACCGAGATCTGCGCATTCGGGTCCTTGGCCACGCGCCAGTTGACTGCCTGATTGTCGCCGGGGCCGAATTGAAAACACTGCCGTTCACCGCGCGTGTTCCAGATCAGGTTGGTCAGGAAGGCATGCGGATTATAATCACGCAGCGTCGCACTGTCGCTCAATGCGCCGTTCATCGCCGTCTGATCGTCGGCAAAGTAAGCCCGTTTCGGCGCGAAAAGATGGCCATGCACCCGCGCGCCCGTCGCCTTGGAAAGCCAGGGCTCGAAATTCTCGAAGAGCTCGGCAAATCCCTGAAACATCGAATATGGTGCTGCGGTGACCCCGTTTTCCCAATCCTCGCGCGGGTATCGGCTCTGCATGTAAAGCCCGGCGCGCCCGCGCGTCCGCCGTTCCACGGCCTTGGCGAAAATCCGGTCGATCTTGCCCGGGTTCGGTTCGGTCTTTTTCATGGCACCCGACGGATCGGTCAGGAAGGCATCGTAAAGCCGATGCGCATGCGGCCAGATCTTGCGCGCGACAAAACAGTCCGACCGGCGCAGGAGCTGCAGGTGATCGTCGTAAAAAATATGTGGCTTGCCCTGGAAGTCGAATTTCGACAGGGTCAGCGACCGGCTTTCGATATTGATCGCATATTGGCGGGCCAGGGTCTGAAAATAACTCTCATCCGGGATCCAGACCCGGCGGAAATAGTGGTCATATTCATCGCGCGCCGGGTCCTGCAGGATCGCCGACAGGGTCTGCCGGGTCAGGCACCACCACTGCGACCCCATGTGCGGCACCAGCCCGCCGGGCACCTGGCGGTTCACGCGCAGCCGCCGCTGCAACGCCACGTAGCGGTCAAACAGGTAGCGCTGCCGCTTCCAGGAGAACGGGAACCGCAGGGTGAACCGTTCAGCATCCAGCCCGCCCACTGTCCAGGGCACGTCCGCTGTCGTGGCGCTTTCGATGAAATCCGTCTTGGGCCGGTCCGCCAGATAGTCGATCAGCTCTTCCACCGGACGCAGCGGCAGGCAGGACCCGGAAGCGAGATAGACATGCCGGACCAGCGGAAAGCGCGCCAGCATCTGCTCCGACGCCGACTGGGTCGCGGCGACGATGCCCCAGGTGCCCCACTCACAGCGGAAGCGTTTCGAAAAGGAGACGTCGGGCACATCCGCCAGCGACTGCACAAAGGCGTTGTAGGTCTTGCGGGGGACATTCCTGTCCACGTGGATCACCACCGGGCAGCCCGCCGCCGACCAGTGCCGCACCACCTGCTCGGCCCGGCCGAACGCGGTGTGCACCAGCATGACGATGCCGACGCTCACGCCCAGTTCCCCTTGGACATCAGCCCGAGGATTTCCAGCTGCCGCCAGTTGATGTATTTCTCCGACCACTTGCACCAGAGCTGCGGATCTTCCGACAACTGCTCGGCATAGGCCCGGTATTCATAGGATTCAGCGTAGTGCTGCTGCCGCGCGATCTCTTCGGTCGCCTTGTCGGCAAAGGTATCGAGGAACTTGGCGTGCAGCAAAACGCCCGACGCCTTCTCGCCCCCCCATTCGTCGTAGACGAGGTTCAGACCGCGCGGCAGCAGCATATGGGTGGAATGCACATAGGCGTAGCGACGGTCCCACTTCACCAGCGGCACCTTGTTCAGCGCCGGTGCACGGTCCGGTTCCTCGGGGAAAAAGACGCGGCTGCGCGGCCCGCCCTGTATCCACAGGTTGCCGTAAAGATGGTTGCGCGACATCGTGTAATTGCCGCTGTCGAACCAGCAGGCGATGTCGATCGGGTTCTGCCCCGGCAGATACGCCTGATCCTCCAGCCGCCCCTTGGGATACATGTCCAGCAGCATCGCTGAAAACGCGCGGATGGAGCAGCTGTCGAGCCAATCGGTCAGCGCCCGCAACGGCCGGGTATCGCAAAAGGGATAGAGCAGGAATTCATCCGGATCGACGACGACGCACCAGTGGCCATGGCCGTATTTGCCTTGCAGGTAATTCAGCCAGTCCACGCCATAACGCGACTTCTTGTAGCTGCCCTTGGTCCGCCACAGGGAGACATCGGGCTGATCTGCCAGATAATCCACCGACCCGTCGGTGCTGTCATTGTCCACGATAAAGAAATGCGACACGCCCATGTCGCGGTAATATTCGAGAAAATAGGGCAGCCTGACCTTCTCGTTGCGCTGCGTGGAAAACAGCAGGATGTCGTCTTCGCGCACCTGCGCTGACCGATCGGCAATGCGCCTCAGTTCAAGGCTTTTGCGGCGCGCACGGACTCGCAGACGCTTGCGCGCCAAACGCATCCGGTAAGATCCCAGAACACCCAAGCTTCAGCCCTTCTCCGCCGCCTCCACCGCCGGTTTTCCAAGGACCCCTGCCCCCCATCTTCCTGCGGTCGATCTCATGCCGCTATTGGTTAATTGCGACTTATTGATATTTTATTGCTCAAAAACTCTATTTTCGCAATGTTTTAAAGCATTTTCAGGACGCTGCGGCCAAGTTGCCACCCTACCAGCCGCCGCGCGCCATCAAACGCAAATGCAAAAGCTGCCGCCAACCGCCGTACCGGGTGGACTCCGGGCACCACAAATCGGGGTTCGCAGTCAGTGAGGCATAGTAATCGTCATAGAGCTCGGAGTTGGAGAAATGCTCCTTTCGGGCCTGCTCTTCGCGGGCCCGCGCGGCCGCTCCGGGCAGGAACTTGGTGTGCAGCAGCACGCCGCTGACCTTCTCCAACCCCGCCTCGTCATAGGTGCGGTTCAGCCGACTTGGCAGGATATTATGTGTCGAGTTTACAAAGGCATAGCGCCTGTTCCACTTGACCAGCGGGATCTTGTTCAGCGTGGGCGCCCGGGCCGGATCAGCGGCAAAGAAGCACCGCGCGCGCGGCCCGCCCTGCAGCCAGAGGTTCCCCATCTTCGGCTGGCGCTGCACCCAGTAGCCATAGGCATCGAACCAGCTCAGCACCTCGCAGGGGTCCTGCCCCGGTCTGTAGTGCAGCGCATCCGGCGATCCCTTGGGATAGAGATCGAGCATCATCGCACCCATCATCCGCTGGCCCTGCGTGTCCAGCCAGGCGGTCAGCTCCGGCAAATCCCTGCTGTCATGGTCGGGGTAGATCAACAGCTCATCGGCATCGACGGTGACCGTCCAGTGCCCGTGCCCATAGCGGATCAACAGCCATGTCAACCAATCCATGCCAAACCGTGCCGCCTTGTAGCTCGCCCGTGTCGTCCAGACCGATACATCCGGCGCCTCGCTCAACAGCTCGGCGGTGCCGTCATCGCTGCCGTTGTCGACGATCAGGAAATGGCGCACACCCAGGCCCCGGTAGTGTTCCAGAAAATAGGGCAGGCGAAGGGCTTCGTTGCGCATGCTGGCAAAGAGCAGCACATCGCGGGGCCGGATCAGAGGGGTGTTGTCCTGCAGTTTCGTCAGCTTGTGGCGGCTGCGCACTGCGCGCCACAGCATCCGCTTGCGCCGCAGCCGCAACCTGTATCTGGACCAAAGCGTGGGCGGGGCCATCACGCGACCTTTCTCGACAAACACGACACCGCGGCGGCGTCCGGGCAACCTGGCCTCCATATTGCCCGAAATGCCCGTATCGCCAATAGTTTCTCACCACCCGTCGACGCACCCGGCGCACCCCATATGGGGCAGCAGCGGGTCATCAGACCGATCCGCGCGTGAAAAACGGCGCAGGGACCTTGCCGCTGCGCCGTCAATCGCACCTTCGTTTAGTGAAAAGCGGTAACTGCTATTCCGCCGCCTTGCTCATGCTGACCACGTCGTGCAGATAGGCAGAGAGGTCTTCGCGCAGATCGTCACGGTCCAGACCAAAGGCCACGGTGGCCTGCAGGAAGCCGGATTTCGATCCGCAATCAAAGCGCTGACCGCGGAAGCGGTAGCCGAACACATCGCTTTTCTTCTTGATCTCCTGCGCAATCGCATCGGTCAGCTGGATTTCTCCGCCGGCGCCCGATTTCATCTTGTTCAGATTGGTCAGCACCGACGGCGACAGGATATAGCGACCGATCACGGCCAGGTTCGACGGCGATTCCTCGGCCTTGGGCTTTTCGACCATGCCCTTGACCTTGACCATCGAGCCCATGTCGTCGGACACATCCAGCATGCCGTAGGACGATGACTTCTCCGGCGCCACTTCCATCGCCGCCACCATGTTGCCGCCGGTCTCCGCATAGGCTTCGACCATCTGCTGCAGACAGGGTTTGTCGGCGGCGATCACATCGTCCGGCAGGATCACGGCAAACGGTTCATCCGCGATCAGACGACGCGCGCACCAGACCGCATGGCCAAGGCCCAGCGCCTTGTGCTGGCGGATATAGGCGATGGCGCCGCTTTCCATATTCGTTGTCTCGAGAACCTCCAGAAGGTCGGTCTTGCCCTTCTTGCGCAGTTCCTGTTCCAGCTGGGGGGCGTGGTCGAAATAATCTTCCAGCGCGCCCTTGCCGCGAGAGGTCACAAAGATGAATTCCTTGATGCCCGCTGCACGGGCCTCGTCGATCGCGTATTGGATCAACGGACGGTCCACCAATGTCATGATTTCCTTGGGTACCGATTTCGTCGCAGGAAGAAAGCGCGTTCCCATCCCAGCCACGGGAAAAATCGCTTTGGTTACCTTGCGTTTCATACTGTTGCCCTCACACTTAAAAAAATTAATCGCACCCCGCGAGCAGCAAACTAGTGCTCAAATGCGTCAAAAACACGACTTGAAGGTCAATTAAAGCGATTTTTGAGCGCAATTGGTTCTATTTTACGAAATATAGCGGAGTCCTGCCAGTATGCTCGTCATACGTGTATAAAAATAGGCAGTATTGCAACCATACAGCGTATTTTTTCAATCATTTCAGCAGTTAAGATTACCGGCGAAAAGGCGCGCTCCCGCCGCTCAATCCAGCCCCATCTCTGCCATCATCTCTTCAATTTTGGGCACGTCCTGCGGATTGTTCAGTTCCCAGAAATGCCTGCCTTTCGCCGCCACTTCCACGCAGAGAACGGCACGGCCGTTTTCCATGAAGCGCAGCTGCTCCAGCCCTTCGAGCTGCTCCAGCGGGCCCGCGGTCCAGGTAGGATAGGCCGCCAGCGCGTCCGGCCTGTAGGCATAGACGCCGACGTGATGGAACACCGGTGTCTCTTCCGTCTGCCCGTAGGTTTTCGAAGTGAAGGGGATCACCTCCTTGGAGAAGTAGAGCGCCTGGCAGGCGGCATCGAACACGGCGGTGGTGCCGCCGACCCGCCCAGCCTTGCGGTCGTCGAGAAACCCGTTCAGCGTCGCACCGTCACAGCGCAGCACCGGGGTGGCGATCTCCGCCTGCGGCGCGACGCGCAACCCGCTCACCAGCTCTTCGATGAACCAATGCGGGGTCAGCGGCGCATCGCCCTGCAGGTTGACGACGATCTCGTAGCCGCCACCCAGCAGCGCATGCGCCTCGGCGCAGCGTTCGGTACCGTTCACCCAATCCGAGGAGGTCATCGCCACCTCTGCCCCGAAGGCCTCCGCGGCCTCCCGGATACGGTCGTCATCGGTGGCCACGACGACACGGTCCACCCCGGCCACCTCCTGCGCGGCCAGCCAACTGCGCTCGATCAGGCTGCGGGTTTGCCCCGAGGCGCCTGTCAGACCGACAAGCGGCTTGCCCGGATAACGGCTCGACGCATAGCGCGCCGGGATCACGATCAGCACCGACATCAGCTGTCTTTCAGCGCGACGGATGGGGCATGGGCGATGAAGAAAGGGTTGGCGTAATCGTCCTTGCCATAGGTCAGCGGTGTCAGATCGTCAAAACGCACAACCGCGCCGCCCGCCCCGGCCAGCACCGCGTGCCCTGCCGCCGTGTCCCATTCCATGGTCCGGCCCAGACGCGGATAAAGATCCGCCTCCCCCGTGGCCACGAGGCAGAACTTCAGCGAAGAGCCTGCGCTCTTCATATCCTTCACAGCGTATCTGTTGATATAGTCATCAGTCGCCTGATCCCTGTGCGACTTCGAGGCCACGACCATCAGCGCCGCATTATCGGCCTCCGCCACGGAAATCGGCTGGACCTGACCCACCTGGTCCAGCGCAAGATCACCCGTCTCCTCCACCGACTGGCCATCAGCCTCGGTATAGAACATACGCCCCTTTGCGGGTGCATAGACCACGCCGCGCGTGGGCACCCCGCCCTCGACCAGCGCGATATTCACAGTGAAATCGCCCCGGCGGTGGATGAATTCCTTGGTGCCGTCCAGCGGATCGACGATCAGGAAAGTATCGCCCGAGGTGTCATGCGTGGCCGATTGTTCCTCGGTCACGAGCATCACATCCGGAAAGGCCTCGCGCAGACCTTCCGAAATCAGCGCATCCGCCGCCTCGTCCGCCGCCGTGACCGGGCTGTCATCCGACTTCACCTTCACATCGAAATCATCCGCCTCGTAGATCTCCATGATCTTCGCGCCCGCCGCAATCGACAGGCGGCGCATCACCTCGGTCAGCTTTACATAATCCATACGGCTACCATCCACTCCACGATCATTGATGTTCGAAACGATGCCCCTTATGATCAAGCTCTAACGGAACAGCAAGAATTCCGTGCGAAACTCGCGTTCATCTCAAGGCATGGCGGTCATGTTTCAGGCAACCAAACGCAAAGACGGCGGGCTCACCTCCGCCCTGACGATACTGGAGCTGGTGTACCACTCCATCGTCCGCTCCGTGCGCAAGACGCATAACAACGCCTTTGCCGCGATCTTCATCAACGTGCTGCAGATGCTGATCTTCGTCCTGGCGTTCTACTTCATGTTCTCGCTGCTGGGCCTGCGTGGCTCCGCGATCCGCGGCGACTTCCTGCTCTATATCATGTCGGGCATCTTCCTCTATATCACCCACACCAAATCCATGAGCGCGGTGCTCGGGTCCGAAGGACCGGCCAGCCCGATGATGCAGCACGCGCCGATGAACACGATTGTCGCCATCGCCTCCTCGGCGCTGGGCGCGCTCTACATTCAGGTGCTGTCGCTGGGCATCATCCTGTTCGGCTACCACGTGGCCTTTGCCCCGGTGGTCATCGAAGAGCCTGCAGCCGCCTTCGGCATGCTGCTCGTGGCGTGGTTCACCGGCGTGGCGCTGGGCCTCGTGCTGCTGGCGCTCAAGCCGTGGTTCCCGCAGGTGGTCAATATCTTCTCCACCATCTACCAGCGGGCCAACATGATCGCCTCGGGCAAGATGTTCGTGGCCAACAGCCTGCCGAGCTTCATGCTGGCGATGTTCGACTGGAATCCGTTGTTTCACGCCATCGATCAGGCGCGCGGATTCGTCTTCATCAACTACAACCCCCGCTATACGGATTGGCATTATGCCATGTGGGTCGGTGCCGTGCTGGTGATGATCGGCCTGATGGGGGAATTCTACACCCGCCGCCATGCATCGCTGAGCTGGAGCGCGCGACGCTGAGGCCCAACGCCGCTAGCTCTTGGTACCGCCATCATAGGCAAAGTTGATGAAGGCCGCCGGATCACGCTCTCCGAGCCCGGCCTCGATGGCCGACCCGCTCATCGCCGCGAAATTATCCAGCATCGGCGATGGCAGTCCGAAAGACTGCATCACGCGCCTGAACACATCCGAATCCTTGTAGGTCGCATTGATGGTGAATCCGATCTCCTCGTCCTCGCCCAGGACCTTGGGCAGGCGGTCGGCGACCATCGGCATGCCCGCCGGCCCGCCACAGAGGATGCGCAACGCCGTCTCAAGCGGCAGGCCCGCCTCTTTCGCCAGCGGCATGAATTCGGCAAGACCGTTGAAATAGGTCTGGATCATCCCGTTGTTGATCACTTTCATCGCCAGACCGGCACCCAGCGGACCCACGTGGAAGATGCGGTTTGAAATCGCCGCCAGCGTCTTTTCCGCGCGCGCAGCCGCCTCCGCCTCGCCGCCGATGAAGATGCCGCACTTGCCCTCCATCACCAGTTCCGGCCCGCCCGAAATCGGTGCATCCACCGCCGTCGCCCCGCGGTCCAGAAGCGCGGCATGGCGGTCGCGCAGCACATCGGGCACCACGGTGCTGGTCTCGATGATCTGTTTGCCGGTCAGATCAAACGCCAGCAGCGCCTCCAGCACCCCTGCCACGGCGGCATCGTCGAACAGGCTGAGAACCAGCGTGTCGCTGCGCGCCGCGAGGTTTTCAAGATCCGGTGCTGCCTGCACCTCGGCCGTGGCGCGGCCGCTGCGTGTCCAGCCCACCACGTCATGACCCTGCGCGGCCATGCGCCGGGCAATGGCGCTGCCCATCCGGCCCAGGCCGACGACCCCAATCTTTTCCATGATCACTCCTTCTCAGCCTCACCTGCCTCAGGTGCTTCGCCGGCTTCCTACTGCCAATTGACGGCAGCGTCACGTGATCTTGGTCTTGGACCAAGAGGCAGGCAAAGCGCGCTCACTCCACCACCCGCAGCGTCAGGTTGAGCCGCCCGCCCTTGGGCATCAGCGTGCTGGAGCCGAACCGGATCCGGTCCACGCCGTGATGCGCCAGTCTTGCATCACCGCCCATCACCACCGCGTCGCCCGACTGCAGCCAGATCGATTGCGTCTTGCCGCCGCGCTGGGTGCCGCCCATGCGGAAAAGCCCGTCATCGCCCAGCGACACGGAGACCACCGGCCAGTCATAGCTTGCCTCGTCCTTGTCCTGATGCAGCCCCATACGCGCACCTTCGCCGTAGTAATTGATCAGGCAGCACTCCGGCATGCGCTCCAGCCCGGTCAGGTCGCGCCAGATGTCCAGCGCGGCCTCAGGGATCTCCGGCCAGGGCGTGCCCCGCGGGTGCAGCGGCGCATAGCGATACCCCTGTCGGTCGGTGATCCAGCCATACCGCCCCGCGGCCGTCATGCGCACGGACATCGGCTTGCCGCGCGGGGTCACGGGCGACACGAAGGGGGCCGCACGCACCACGCCGCGCACCTGCTCCAGCAGGGCGCGCTGCGCCGCCAGCGACAGGTATCCGCTGTGGATGTCGAACCCCGCAACCGTCAAATGTGCCATGCGTCCTCCGCCGATGTGCCAATTGTGCAGAATTTGCCATAAGAATCCCCGGCGATGCCCCTGCTAAAGGTTGCAGCGCCCGGGACCCCTCCTTATATACGCTGCGAACCGCACGAAGCGACCCGCTTCATGTGATATCCGATCGGGGCAGCGGCGCCATAACGGGCCTCTCGCTCCGTGTCATCGCCTTGAGTAAATGAGGGATCTAAACATGGCCAAAGTCATTGGTATCGACCTGGGAACCACCAACAGCTGCATTTCCATCATGGACGGCAGCCAGCCCCGTGTAATTGAGAATTCCGAAGGCGCGCGGACAACCCCGTCCATCGTCGCTTTCACGGATGATGAGCGCCTCGTGGGCCAGCCCGCGAAACGGCAAGCCGTCACCAACCCCGAAAACACCATCTTCGGCGTCAAGCGTCTGATCGGTCGTCGGTTCGACGACGCGGACCTCGCCAAGGACAAGAAGAACATGCCGTTCAACGTCATCGATGGCGGCAACGGCGACGCCTGGGTGGAAGCCAAGGGTGAGAAATACTCGCCCAGCCAAATCTCCGCCTTCATCCTCGGCAAGATGAAAGAGACCGC
>ERZ1740065.422-NODE-422-length-22433-cov-12.142551_pt1 | contig 22433 bp, 24 predicted proteins | sample MGYA00581738_ERZ1740065 | MGnify/ENA primary metagenome ERZ1740065 (study PRJEB43018, sample SAMN04849749) | marine metagenome | isolation source: floating plastic debris | place: Pacific Ocean | collected 2008-09-01 | study: EMG produced TPA metagenomics...
TGATGTCACAGTGATGTCACAGTGATGTCACAGTGATGTCACAGTGATGTCACAGTGATGTCACAGCGATGTATTGGCTGACACTCGGATGGCCCTGAGTACTTACAGTAGCGGATTCAATATGACAGACGTCCTGGCCTAGGGGTGGCGAGTAGTACCAGTAGTTGTTTCTGCCTATACATGACGTCAGGTACACAGTGCCGTAGACTGGCTCACCATAAGTATATCTGCAGTGAGACAAGCCCAGCAATATTTACACCCGATCACACCCAAACAAGCGTAGAAAGTAAGACGGTGCGATTTACTTTGCGCAGACTTTCACAGCCACAAACTCTGACTGCAGTGTTAGGAAGGTGGGAGGATCGACTGTAACTTCATACTTCGGTAAGACTAGATGAGAGAATCAATCAGATGAGCAGTCGGACTAACAGACAGACGGACAAGGATTTACTTACCGTATTCCTTGACTTCAAAACTCTCCAGCTCCTCATTTTCTCCCCTCCACACACTGATGGACCACATTCCCAACTCTGGCTCTTCTGACAGTTCAAACTCGAAACTTCCCAGGCCTGCAATTGACAGAAATGAATAAAAGCCATGACAGTATTAGACGGTGGGGATATCAGAGGAGTTACAGTACCTGTCCGGACAGGTACATTGTTCCATTGCTCCACTCTGGCAGCACTGGGGCTGGTGATGTATACCTTGTCTACCTGAGTGTGTAACTGTGTAATTAGAATACTGTAACCATGCAGACATTGCATCATCGCCACACAGAGGCTGACTTACCTGGTCCTGCAGTGGTCTCAGCCTGCTGTCCAAAGTCAGAACTCTGATTCTCACTGGAAACAGTAGCAGTCAAACAGTTGTCCGCAGGGACAATATGGCCATGTATTGAGAGGTGTCAAATCACTGGACACTATAGGCACCTTCGGAGTTACGTTGCCTCAGGGTCAGCAGACGGGAGGAAGTGATGACTCACCCGTTTGACCAGGTTTGTAGACCGGTTTGTCTGTCTGTATGAAGGTCACATAGTTTGGCTCGTATGGCTCATATCGAATCAAGCTCTGGTCTTCAAACTCATAAACATCTCCGCCATAAATCTGCTGACCTTGAACCCTGAGCTGAAGGGTTGTTATCGTGTTTAGCTCAGGTGGAGCTGATAGCCTGACACACTGATGTGTTTCTGCAGCACATGGGAATAGCAAATAAAATTGACAACTATCAATAGAGAACACATGAACTGACAGTATGCTCTCACAATATGTCTACCTGTTGTAGGGTCAAGGTTGAAGGTGACATCTGACAGGGGTTTGTTCTCTAGCTCAGGGTCGGACTGCTGCCAGGAGTTCGGAGGTTTGTGAGTTGACAAGTTGAATGTCACACTGACTGGATTATCAGAAGGTAAATCATGCAGCGATATGCAGACATTCTCTTCCCTACCCGGTACAAACTTGTTGGGTGCGGTGACGATGTAACCCCTTACAAAGTAAGCGTAAGTTAAGCAGGTATGTGCGCGGAGTGTAGCTGCAATGTAGATACAGACGTATACATACCCTGACACTAGTGAAGTCAGCGAGGCCGCAGTAAAGCCTAGTAATAGTAGTGGCAGTAGCCTAGCAGTCATCTCTTCACACAGACTGCTCTCTGTCTCTCCGTCACAGCGGCAGCATCTCTGTTATATGCTGACAGCATCATGCCAGCTGATTGGTTGCGTCCTAAAGTTACTGATACATGATTGGCTGTGGTTTAGAGCAGTATCATCTGATGTCATGTGAGAGTAGCCTGTCCAGTGATGTTTGTCACGACAGGTGATATTTGAGACATAGTATAAATTAAAATCAGCGTGTTGTTACACTCAGCCGTGAATCAGTAGTGCTGGTTTGATATGCGTTTCCTTGTGACAATGCTCTTAATTATTTGCAGGCAGCCACATGTGTACCCTGCCCCACTGCTCATCATTCTGGTGTTGATGATTTCAAACAATCAGCAGTTTAGTCATGGATGAACTTATGTTCCTCATTTTCCTACTAATGAGTTAGCAGCCTACCTACCCAGTGAACCTCATAACCCAGTCGGAGTTGTCTGCTCATGTGCTGTCATAGCTCCCTCTGGATGTCTGGTCGGGTTATCTAGATTTTCACACCAATTTGAGCAGTGGTTTGCTGCTGTAGTTGCTAGCATTCTGCTTGCAGCCGGCAATGTGTAGGGCAGCCGGCAATGTGTAGGGCAGCCGGCAATGTGTAGGGCTACATCGTGCCACAGTGGGCCAGTGATACAGTGATGGTGAGTATTGAAGTAGGTGGATATGGGAAGTTTGCTTTGGCACCGAAGCTACCTGAATCTGCACTGTTGTAAGAACTCAGAATACTGACATCTGGGAGTCCTGCATCTGAGCCTTTGTCATCTTGACCGACACCATGTGGACTTAGACTGCCCGGACTGTAACCATCTATTAGTACTCTGTGATCATTACTAAACGGCTCAGCAATGGTGTAAATCTCAGATAATTAGGGGGAGTACGAGAGACTGACCAAAAACCTCCTAAAAAACTGACATAACATGAATCTTCTATTGATGCTCCAGTATCGTTTCTCAGTTGTGTTTGCAAAGATATTGTTGCTATGTACAAATGCGCGCGATTGTTACTAGGCTCTGGCAAACATAATGTGTCCGTAAATACACAAGATATCGTCGACCACTAGTTCATTTTATCTACACTGAAATGACAATAGATTTTTACAAGGCATGCAGTTCAGATAGTCACACTGGCATTAGTCACATAAACCCTGTAAACTAGCTGACCAGTGGTAGAAAACACAGCGACAGCATACCTCATAGACATTGACACGATTGGATCAATTCAACTCACACAATAGCCGACAAAACACTGGGATAGTTATGAATATTTCATTCACTGCATTCAGTAAGAGCCGGGATTAGTGAAGGGCAGGAGTGGATGATCAGCTGAGAGGAAGACGAGCTGTCAGTCAAGTCATGCACAGCTGCTGGCATTGTATCCAGCATCGAGAATCCATAGACAAGGAGACGGCATGGAGGGCACAACATCAGGTAAGAGCGCAGTGCTAGCAGAAGAGAGGGGGTAGTCATGTTTGTGAGTTGGTCAACCTTCTTGTGGAACAGGAGACAGAGGAGAACCCGGTCTACCACATGGTGAACTTGATGCAGGGCGGAGATCTAGTGAACATGTTCAACGAGGAGGGTCCGAAGGCTGTCTATAAGTTCTGCAAATACCGACTCAGAAGTTACCTGTATGATAACGGAAAGTCAGGCCGACACGTCATACGTCTGGATGAGTATTCGAGGTGGAGGGGCCAGATGAGGAGCCCACAGACGGTAAATTACTCTTCTGTGAGATTGTAGTCCCAGTATTGCTGTGCTATGGGCAGCAGGTAAATGTCAGTGATGGGTAATGTTACAGTGGAAGGAGAGATTATATAGCACTATTTACCAGGTAAACTTGGTGGTGATGTGTGTACGTGTGTGTGTTCTCACTACCATCTCATGTTTTGATGTGCCTTTCCACTTTCCGCTTCCCACACTTATGCATTGAGCTCTGAGACAGTGAGATAACGCTGTCTTCTCTCCCAAAGTAAGACTGTGTAGATGTGTGTATGTCACTCGTGTAGCCAGGACTAGAGCTCAAGCGAGAAGAGTCACAGCAGGACAGCCCTAACTACGTCGAGGACAAGGCCATACAATTCCAGGATCATGAGGCATGCTGGGACCTGATGCTGCGAGGGGGAGTCGGAGAGACGGTGCTACATCTCTGTTACCTCAACAACACACCCATACACGATGAAATAGCCAAGATCATGCTTGACCTCTACCCTGACCTCGCGCTAGATATCTATGAAGCTGAGGAGTACTATGGTGAGAGGTCAAGGACTATAGTGTTTTAATTAGCCGGAAGAGTAATCAATTTAATCAATGCAATCTTATTTACACAATCTTGGCTTTACATATAGAGGAAGGAACAGCTAAATAAAACTTATTCATGTTCACTAGATCAGCTTACAGATATACTCAACAGCAGACAATAAATACTTCCTGTGACCTGGCAACTGTAAGGCTACCAAGAGTTTAAAATGTTGCAAAGAATAGTTGCCGTTATCAGTGAAAGTATGTTCAAACATTGTAGGTGAAAGTGCTCTGCATTTTGCTGTGGTTCACGGTAACTTAGATGCAGTGAAGCTTCTGGTGAAAAAAGGAGCGAATGTCAACCAGCGGGCCACCGGGAGGTTCTTCCTTCCAGAGGATCAAAAAGAGAGTCGCACAGGAAAAAGCAATTACTATGGTAAGCAGATATGTAAGTTCAAACTCATACAATGAAGACTACATAGCCCTAAATCTACAGGCTATGCTTACTGCGGGGAGTACCCTCTAGCCTTTGCGCTGAGCTTTGGCCATGAGACGATATACGACTACCTGATCAGTGAAGGAGCAGACCCAAACTTACAGGACTCCTTTGGCAACACAGTACTCCACATGGCTGTCATAAAAAACAGACCGAACATGTATTCCTACGCCGCTAGACACCCAGTAAAGAGAGCCAGGCATTGGATAAAGAACTACTATAGGTAAGTTACTGTACTGCAGACAGCTATCAGAAGTATCTGTATAAACGGATATATGTCTGACTCTGTCAGGGAGGATCACCATCAGCCGGGAGATGAGGCTGGCCTGACTCCACTAGCTCTTGCCAGCCAGCTCGGTCGACGAATGATGTTCAACGAGATCATGGAACTCCATCGTGTCGAGCTGTGGCGATACAGTAACATCAACTGCTCCCTCTACCCGATACAGGCTGTGGACACTATAGGCATCGACGGAAACCTCAGTACGTGTGAGCCAAGCGAGAGGTGTGAGCAGTGTGTGTAGACTGGTGACACTAATGCTTCATTGACAGGCTGGAGCTCAGCAGTGATGATAGTCATCAATGGAGACAAGGAGGAGCACACGGAGATGCTTCAGGGGGGCGTGATTAGGCAACTGCTAGATGAAAAATGGAAAACCTTCGTTAAAGTACGGCCGTATATACTGTAATACTCTGACAGTCTGCCGACCATGTCCTTACTATGGCCATAATTTTCAGAAGCGATTCTTCCAGAGACTGGTGATATTGTGTGTGCATCTGTTAGTCATTACGATAGCCGTCCACCTGAGACCTCCGGACGGAATCAACTTGATTCATCCGCGCGACACCACACCCAACTATGGGAAGCAGATCTCCGAGGACGTGACGCGGATCATCTGTGAGATTATGACAGTCACAGGCTGTGTCATAGCCCTTGTACTACACATACAGGAGATGCGATTACTCGGCGTCTACTTGTCATTCATCAACCTGGTATGTAGAACCTCTACCAGCCTCTACCTCACTTCCTGTAAGAGTTGTCTTCTTCCCCATTCGTCATAACCAACCTTATTATTATATAGAAGTGTCGATAAGCTTGAGAGTAAAAGTCATTTACTTATTGATGTGCATCAGATTGCAACATAAGAAAGGTTGAATGACATGGGGAAGAAGATAACTCCCAATAGAATTGAGTTCCGGTACTCTGTAAATGAGACATATTGTCTGTGAAGGGAAGGGTTATTGATAACCCTCAACGCTGGTGGAGTTCGAAGTAATGATTTGGGCCGTGTTGTAGAGCAGTGCGCCGTTCAAGGGGTTGTACCTACTGGGCTGTCTGCTGCTACTGCTGCGAGTGCCGATAGTCCTGGCGGCTCTAGACTACCAACACGACGAGGCAGTGCTGGCCAGACTGCAGCTCGTGGAGGAGTCGTTTCTCATCCTCGCCTTGCCCATGGTCTGGAGCATGTTACTGTTCTTTGTGAGGTAAGCTGACGCGCCACTGATCACAGATTTCTGCACTGCATCGATGATTAACCGGAGAGGCCCATTTCAGGGTGTCGAAGTTGGCAGGGCCTCTTATAAACATAGTGATCATATACATCAAGAGAGACTTGCTGCCTTTCTTAGTGATCATCATCATAATCTACGCAGGATTCGACGTCGGTTCGTAACGCTAGTCATATCGTTCTTACTATGGATTCAGTCTCTGCTAACATCAGCGTCGCTTCCAGCGTTCTACCGGCTGTATAAAACAATTCCGGCATCGCAGGACGTGGAGTCGTTTGAACGGATAGACGGTGCAATGATGAAGCTGTTTCACTACACGTTGGGAGAGTTCGAGGTACCGGTTGCATCAATGAACATATCAATTCTTGGAATCAATTCTTGGATGCCAAACCATGTGCAAGTATTTCATTAAGTACTATTGATTTACAGAACTTTCCAGCTGAGAGCAAGATGACGCAGACTCCGATACTGACTGTGTTGGTGTTCGCAGTCTTCATGATTGTAACTCCCATACTCTTACTCAATATGCTGATAGCTACGATGGCAAACACATATGTCAAGGTCATAGAGAAATCAGAGCGTGACTGGATACACCAATGGGCGAAGATAGTTATCGTTCTGGAGAGGACATTCATTGCAGAGCAGCTGCTGGAATTTCAAAAACTCTACTCAGTAAAGATCGACAACCCAGCTGAGATTGAACGGGAATACTATCGTGGGGAGATAAATCCAAATTCATTCTTTCCTTCCCATGGATAATGATCGTAACTTGAAATATTATGTTCATTTCAAGGTGAAGAAGGCGATGTAGAGATGAGGGGTTTGATGGTTATCAAATCAACTGCAAAGACGAAGGCGAAGCAGAGGAAAGAAGCTATCAAGCGCTGGAAGGTAAAACCGCCACTTCTTCAGCTGACAATACTTGAGATTTTCATTACCAACTTCAACCACCAAAACAACATTGCAGAGGTCACTGAAAGAACTGCTGAAACACATAAGAACAGCAAAGAGCCTAGGAGTCAAATCGGACCATATATCATATGGAGTTGTCTTCCCTTCATCAAGCTATTCGGTGGAATATTCAACATTACGAAAGAAGCGCAGGAGAAAGAAGACAGCGAGTCAAAGGATCAGCGCTACAGTGGAGCAGCTCACATGGCTCAAGGAGTAAACACCTTGCTTGCTTCCATGGTGCCTTTTCTGAGTTTTTCCGATATTATATTTATTGGTCCCATTTCCATTTTGATACTAATAAATAAGAAAAAAAGAAAGCCTAGAGGAAGCCATGATGGAATGTTATCACTAGAGAATGGCCAAGGATATGGAACTTGCCCTGCTGTACAAATGACGCAGCACTGCTCATATCCTCAAACAGACAAAGTGCCTGTGACTCAGACGCTATCTTGAGAGCTGAAAACTGGTCAACAGGTCAACAGTTAGAGTTGCGATGCAAATACGAGAAGTGGACTCATTGTAGCATGAAATTACTCCAGCTGTCTTTTTCATCTCGATGTCCAGAATCTGTTCTGTGAGGCGGGTATGAAGGCTGCATGTCCTCCATCTCAGTTTAATCACAGAACACGGGTTTTGACAGCGATTATCTGCCATTTTAACTTGAGTACTTGACTCTAGAGAGCTGTGTCTAAAATGGCACAACAGAAATCGTCATAAGCTCACTGCCTCAATACCGGTCTGTCTGGTGTCTGTGTTAGGTGAGACAAAGATGTACTACCTGGTGCTGGGAAGGCTACTAGCTTGAGATTTTCTCATGCCTAAACTCTTTCTATTGCTCAAAGGAAGGTTTTGATTCTCCTGGAATCCCAAAAGGGAAAACTTCATAATATAAGAAATTAAATCAGCCTGCTTCAGCCTTGACCCTACTACCAACAAATTCGAGCTGTAGGTAGCAGCGTCGACGGAGCTCTGGTGGACCCAGAGCTTGATTTACCGATTCAGGACGGACAATTAAACTAGACAGGCTGCCTCTCTCATCTCTCCTGCTGCAGTTCCATCCCGAGCTGTCACATGATTGAGGCAGCGACCTTGACCTACCTCTAGTGTGCACATGTTGGCAGTCACCTGACTGGAAATGAAGTATCACCATTTACTGAGCAAGCTGACACCGTCAATCAACTGCTGACTCAAACCTGCTGCTTCTTGGTTCTGCAGTGGTAGCCAATGTAGTGCTGGAGGTCAGAGGTTAGGGTGGAGAGGTCAGCAGACATCTCTGAGATCGGAGTGATTGAGTGAAGAGCGACGGTGAGCGTGGAGTAGTGGGGCCAGGCAGGGAACTGCCGCATCAGGCGAGATATCAGGGGACCGTGACCACCCTTGAAGGTTCTAGGCGGCATACCTACAGACACTGCCACAGACACTGCCAGAGAGGCAGCAGTAGCCAATGGAGTTGGACGATTTGATAGAAGTCTGACTGACAGCTATGACACAGTGATATACGCATACAAATAACATATTTGTAATAGTTCTTGACGTGAAGTCAGCAGTTGCATAAAAATGGAACTGATACAACAGAGAATGACAATGTAGTTCTATATAAATATGCGTCTATCAGCCTGCCAATGTCAAGAGGGTCTAAGAGTAGAATTCCGTTTCTTTCTCACTTTGTCTCCTCGATGAGACGCCATTTCACGCGCTATGCTGATTTATCTTCCTTCCCATAATCCTTTATGATGAAGTACAAGTCAGCGAAGAATACTAGAGTAGCAAGAACTGTTCCAACCATCAGTTGCTGTAATGTACATGAGTTTGATTGATAACAAGGGGTAATACTGAGGGAGAGGGGAGGCAGTCATTTATACCCACCATAGGTACGTTAGGTGATGGCAGAGAGAATTCTACAGCTTTGTAGCCAAACACGAAAGATCCGACAACAGTGAGTACGAAATTGACCATGGACAATATCTGGCTGTCGATCTTCTTCACTAAGCGGAGAGAAGTTGATTATGGGACAGGGCAGTGCAGTACAAGTACAATGAAATCGATTCCACTCACACTCCTTCCCCAGACTCTCTGGGCTTGTAGCCTACAATAGAACATATTGTGAGAACGATCTGATCCTCCAAACTGTCACACACTGACTGATACAGCACTGGTCACTGATAGGCGTGATGATTCCTCGTCATTGTCACGCTGTCAGACGTACTTACAGCAAAATGAACATTGCTTGTCATCTGCCTGTACTCCTCCTCCTCCAATTTCACCTTAATCTTAGCCAGTCTTGCTTCGAGCTCAGGCGACTAAAACCATGACATGATGAGAGAGAGAGTGTGTAATTAGTGAAACGGAGAGTTTCGCTGGTAGGAGAGTGATAGATACCCTGACTAGAGGCTCCGGCCGTGGAAGGATCTGCTCACAATTCAGTTTATGGAAGAGCTTGGACAGATGAATACTCTCCTCTCCTGTAACAAAAATGACTATATTATAGTATTGATGCACTGAGCATGATGCGCATTTTCTCCCTCTCACCTGTAAACTCATTGGATCTTACTTTACACCTATGCAGGAAGGCGAGGTCAGAAAATCTGAGTATAAGCTCGTCTTTGAGAGCGAGAAAGATGCGTTCCAGTTTTTTCCTTTCCTCAGATGAGAGACGGTTGGCATCCAACAAATCCTTGCACTCTGTCACAGCTTCGTTACTCACCCGCAACCAGTCAAAGTCGTACGGGGTGACCCTAGTAGGTCTGTTATCAGTATCAGCACACATTATTAGTCATTCAGCGAGTCAGCCTATTCCACGCTTGTTGTGCTAACAAAGATCCCGGCTAACATCAGAGATACGCCAAGATAGAAGTAGGCTCCGCCAATTTCTTCGCCAAGGAAGCGACCAGTCACACTTGCAATGAGAAATGTCAGTGAGTTCGTCAGTGGGACAACAACTGATAAGTTTGATGTCGATAGTGTCCAGAAGTATAGTACGGATCCAAACTGATTGAGAAGAAATGGCACGTAATATTTCCAATTGAGCAGCAAGTATTTTAGTTCGTGAAGTACTTGGCTCACTCGTCCCTCTTCGGCAACAGTCTCAATACCGTCAGCTCCGCGTTTCATAAAAGGGTTCGTAACACCCCAAAATATTGCTACCAGTAGGCACCAAGGTACAGAAATACTGAAATCATTCATATGTAAAACCAAGTCCACATAGAGAGCAGTGAGAGTGGATGGATACTGCTTTTGGAAGGAGAAAATGGAAATCACGAGAGTCCTTGACTTTAAAGTATTTTGCGATCCAGCCAACAATTCGGGCGTACATCAAGAAATCGTACTTTGTGCCCTCTAGTAGATCTAAGGCTAGCTATCATCGCGAGAAGATAAGTCTGGTCGGATATATCTGAGCAGTTTGTCTGTCTGTGTAGCACAGAGGTGGTAATCAAACATGAAGTGAAGTGAAACGTCCATCAACACACACTGTGCCTTCCTTTACCACTCTCGTGTCATGACACTGCTAACATGTTTATGCATGTGTTTGTGTATGTGTATGTATATCAAGTATACGGTGCCATCTGATTGGACAGCGTTATTGTTTGCATTCATACCAGCACTAGAGTCAGAGAAATGGACAATCATAAGGAAATAGAATTGGGTCAATATTGACCTACTAGTGGTAACATAGACGAGGATCAACAGACAACAATAATAAAGATTCCCTAAATTATCTCACACTTTAGGAGGCTATGAGCAACAGAAGAGGAATAGTGATGGCATCAGCGTGAGAAGATCTCTTGGATTCGAATTTTACAGTTGGCCAATGCTAGTTATTGATAATAAATAATGACTGGTTATTGTAAGACAGTTTGATGACATCATGTGAGTGTAAATCAATAGGATAGGCTAAATGCTGCCTTCGTTGGACTCTACTGCGAAAATGTGTCTCTAAAGTACACCTCATACTCCTCGCAGTGGTCATTTGGTGCAAAACTCGCACTCTTGTAATTCCTCAAGTTGTTCTCTTCAAAGAACTTGTATGTCGTAAAGAAAACATCCGGGTCACCTATTTCCTTGGCAATACTCAGGAACTTCCTGGGCTGAAGCTTGTCGAGGCAGCCGACAGACCTCAGGTAGTGCATAGCAGTCAACACCTGAAATCAAACATAGGCATCCGCTGTAATATTGCAGGTAAAACGAATTTCTTTGTGTGGACAATTTTTTCAATCAAGCAAGCAGTAAAAAATTTTGTGACCCTGCATTTTTTGTGATCATACTTCAGCCTTCGACTCATAGAATGACATTGAAAATAAATAGGCAACTGATAGCTGATCACAAAAATCCTCAGTTCACAAAGCAACTCTACTCTACAGTAGCTGTTACTGAAGCCTACACTCTACAGTAGCTGTTACTGAAGCCTACACTCTACAGTAGCTGTTACTGAAGCCTACATTCTAGTTGTGTGTACTCGTACAATGATAAACAGCACAGCCTAAGATCTCGGTCTAATTACAGCAACACACAGTCTAGTGATGGTAATCTAGTCCTAGCCAGTGATATCGATGACCGGACCGTTTACACCAATCACATCAATAGTACTGCTGAGTAGAAATAAAGATGATAGCTGATAGGTACTCATAATAAGAAGCCTATACAGCATAGATATGAGGTGAGAGAATATAGACCTGGTTCTTGGATAAGAACACCTCCACGATCTGGTCATGAGCCGTGCCCAGCCTCTTCAGCATATCGAGTGCGATCTGGTGGGCGGCGGGGTAGACGTTCTGGATGGAGAGGAGGAGGCAGGCGAGGTGTTTGGAGTCCGCCATGACGTGATACTGCAGGAACTGGTGCAGGCGGTAGAGATCGCCAGCCTTCACCAGAGTGTTCACTAGCAGCTCGTACAGATAGAAATGTACGGACAGTCCGAACGAGTGCAGTGAGTTCATGTACTCTATCATCACTGCTATGGGGAAGTTCTTGTTGGTGAATTGATCTTGGTAGTCGTTGAATATGGGACAGAAGACATGCGTATACATGTCGTCCTGCTGTATGACAACGACAGCGTCACTAGCTGGAGAGATGGGCCGCGTTGTCAACAATTCGAACTCGCTACTAACCTCCTCGTTGTAGGCGTAGATCTAAAACCACGCGTGACAGCAGGAAATTATGTATACAGATCCGGAGAAGAGACTCGGTATTACCTTATTGATCTTGTTAAACGAGTCTCCGATGACGGAGAGAGTGCACGGGGTCTGTGGACCAATCATGTCCTTGAGCACCTCAAATATGAGGTCTTTCGCAGCAGCCCTATGCAGCAGCACCTCTATGAGGAGGCATCTGCAGGCAGTAAGACATGGATGAGCAAACAGTCACTGCTGATTGGCTGATGGGAGGGGGTGTGTGCGACATATATACATACTTGTTAGGGATCATGAGTGGGAAAGTGTGTAGATTTAGTTCCACGCGCCACATACAGCCTCTGACTGCATCGATGACGATGTCAGGCTGGAAGATGATCCAGCTGGAGGAGTACATCTCGAATGACTTGGTAGCTGCCAATGCACTCGGCAGATTAGGCACAAAATGGGACTTTGGCTTGAGCTGTTTGAGTGGCAATGGGGCGATCAGCGGCTGCTGGTGAATGGCGACCTGCATCAGAGACACACTAGAGAGCTGATGGAGAACTAGAGGCTGTCACCTCACGGCTTCTGACTGTTACCTGTTGCTCGCTGACCAAACAGAACTTGATGTCATACAGCAGAGATGTCTTCGACTGTAGGTGATGGACCACGAGTAAACTGTCAATGATGTTGAGCTGAAATTGTCCACCAGAAGTCAGTTTCAGGATGTTTGACCGCACAAACGCCCGCTCCTTCAGACGCTTGTACAAGATGACTTCCGCAGACTGAGTGGACCTCGTGTCGTGCTTGAGTGTGATGATGTACATATCGCTGTAAACCTGGGCTAAAGCTACATCACGTCGCAGCAGAGTTAGCTTTGGTTCAGGAGGATACAGTGCCAGTTCCACTTCAACCTTGCTATACTTTGTCAAATTGCTATTGTCATAGTGAAAGGGGTAAAGTACGTTTCCATAGACACCAGATGACACGACTAGCATTTTGGTAGCGTAGTGCCATAGAGACCAGTTTACCAGTCCTATACTTATGGTTTTGGTGCACTTGACAGTCTTTCTGTCAGCATCAACTTCATAAAACTCCAGGCCAAGGTCGGTGACAAATATTATGTCAGAGTCAGACGCCCAGAAAAAGTCATTAATCCGTGTGGTTTTGCCTTTACAAGTTTGGCAAAACGGTGTACTGTCCCTTTTGCTGTCAGGGCAATTCAAGAAGTCAATAGCATTAGGAGCTCGCTGAATAGTAAGGAGCTTACGGTTCGGTGTCAATCTTATGGCCAGAATCTCCCCTTTATCCTCGATGTGTAGAGCTATGGTGTTCCCAGCGTTATCGTAAACGATTATGCCTCCAGCTCCGTTAGATCTCACCACAAATATATGTTGATTGGCATCATCAAAAAAGACACTGACGGTCGGTGAGACAGGGTCAAAAATAATTGGGTCGACTGAAAGTTGAGCAAAGAATTCTCCATCAACGTTAGTATCAAACTCCGCCATCACTCACAAAAAATCAGCGTAAAACCAGTCAAATTACATACGAAACAAGGCCTAAGCTATCAATAAATTTGATCGCAAACAAGGCGTATGAGAGTGAAATTTAAAGATCATTTAGCTAGAGCCTTTCACGAACATTTTCACAGGAAGAACCTATCTATTACTCACACTGAAACCAGGAACACGACGGAAACAGCTGAATGATACGCACAAACAAGAGATATTTCAGCTTTGAATTAGGGCTCTTTGTAAACTATGATTGCGTAGGTATCTGTTTACTGCAGTCTACAGACTGTAAAATACATGTATGTCTTTGCTTGTAGACATCTAAAGTTGTGCGGAAACACCGTTTTGCCTGTTGGTTCGTAGCAGCGAAGAGGAGCCGCAGCAAGAGATTTTGACTTTGACCCTGACATATGGAAGGCGCTGGGTGTGCATGGAGCTCGAGACGCAACGTTCTTCTACTATGGTATTATAAATCTAGCGCTTTATGTGTCGAGATCTATGAGACACCTACGGTTTGCGTTCCGAGCAGCGCCCGTACAGATTCCGATACTAGTTTCAATATTGAATTATTCCATCCAATGCTATAAGTGTTCATCTAATAATCTACATATTATATATGTATTAAATGATCTCATTAGACATAGCGTAGGAGAACTATATGCCCTCCTTTGAAGAGGGTACATATATATATACATGTACAGTGTGACAAATTTTGGGTTCGAGAACATCGCGCTAGTACCGCTACTGGGCTACGTATAGGTCGTTGAGCTCGATTAGGGAGAAGACAACTCTGGTTATATTAGTAGTTTGTGAAGGTTGGATGAAGATTTCACGATAAACGTCCTTTTTTACCGTCGATGATGTAGCGCGTCAGCTGTTCAGCTGATTATAGGTTTATAAAGTTATCTCCCGCATAGTCAAGTGCGAGCAAGGTGCTATTACTCAATCCATGCGGTGACCTGCGTTCACGCGGCGGATTGTGCTAATGCTGGCCTTAGTTGAGTGGATGATTAGTCAGAGCTAGAGGGACCACCGGAGCAGTGCCCCTATTCTGTACATCCTCCTACCCTGTGATTTCAGAGGAGAGAGAAATTTAATGTGATATGCTGAATACATATCCAGCACTGTGAATTATATGTAGGAAGGAATACGTGCTCTCGGAGTTGGATTAGAAGAGACGCTGACTGGCCAGCTGGCAAGGTAACCGACTTCACCCTAATCCGTGTCATTTCTAGTTTAGTTTAAGAGTTCATTCGTCACGTAAAGTCTCAAAGCTGTTTGTCTTGATGATTTGATTGAATTTATGATCATCGTTTCATATCGAACTCTAGGACTACATGCTCTTTGTTGTTCACCGTTACTCAGATTGATAAGATAGGAGTGAATATGACGATTTGTACACACACTTGTATCTCGATCTATCTATATGCTATGAATCCCCACTCATACTGATATGCCTTGTTCATCAGCTCTTAAAAAGAACTACCTGAGTTGGACTAATGGCGGTTATACAGACAGTCTTCCCCTCGCAGCTGAGCGGCCGATCTTCCAGTCACATGGAGATCATGATGTCCATGACTCCAGGTAGGCTGCTGTCTACCACTCTCTCGCCATGTATCGCCATGTTCATTCTTATTCCCGAATTGATTAAGAACCAACCACAGTTCGGAGTGCGTGTACATATTCATATGGTACAGCATTATTCATCTGACGTAGATTGGTGACCGTTCTTAGTATTGTGAGATTTGTATGCTGACCAGAGGAAGCGAGAGCTATACCAGCAGGCTAGGGGGTGATGGTAGTAGTAACTGACGAGCTAGTGGCTGCAGGGCTTAGTGACACTTGATTGATGACAGATGGCTATAGTTACAGTAGGCTCAACTAGAATCATCAGCCTCTCCGACTCCATGCTGGTTTGTTTTTTTAATCAGAGGAAGAGAAAATGGATTTCACGACGGCTAGAAGTCATGACAATTTAGCGGGCAAACGGATGATGCCGGTACTCAGTCACAGCATCAGCCATCCGGCCAGCTCTCACTCCACCTGCCTCAACTCGATGCTGAAAGTGCCCACGCCTGATAAGAACTCGAATCACCTCAGTCGCTTCGCTAAACTGAAGAGGAGAATCTCTCGCAGTCTGAACAAGCTGTGTAAGTGTCACAATCCGCTGTCACAGTCAGCTGTCACAGTTGGTCTGCAGTGGGTGTGCCAGGCTGCCAGTAGGTAGTGACATTAGCTGGTGGAGCGAATGCCATGAATGACGGTAGTTGCGGTTCATGTGGGCGATAGTAGACAACTAGCAGCCGTGGCAGACTGCGCAGAGAAGCCTATTAGCTGACTCACTCGGCTGGCACGCCATAATCACCTACAATCACCTGCAATTCAGTGCCTAGCTCTTAATCTCGCTAATAACTCTGCCCCATAGACTGTATGAACTGAATCTCCATGAACTATGCTGACCTGCTCACTGCCACCCGCTCACTGCCACCCGCTCACTGCCATCCGCTCACTGCCGTCCGCTCACTGCCGTCCACTCACTGCCGTCTGCATATGTACAATGATAATATGGAGCACTATTTCATGTATTTGACTGGAATGTTGCGGTGGTAATATGTTGACTGTATTGTAGCTCTGTCCAGGGAGGATGTCTCACATAGGAAGAGAGGCAAGGTGACTGACGATCAGGTCATATCGTCCAGCTCTCATGTAAGCAGATACTACAACTGTCACATACTATCAAGGCTGGCATGTCCTGAAGTGCGATATAGGTCGCTCAACTCCCCTGGGCCTCTCAGAGCTCATACACAACTGATTACCCAGTGTTACTGCTGCTGTCTGGTAATAGACTTGAGTAGGGGCGTTTGATGGTAACAGACCAAATTGTGCTGAAATTGGCTGCCATTTTGTCGACTAGAGGGCACTTGTTAGTTCTGTCAAGCTCCTCTCATCTCACCTGCTAAGCACATGCTAAGTCATGCGTAAATGCCTTGTCTGCTTTAAAACCATATGAATTCTAATGGCGTGGATTCACACTGTACATAAGACCTTTGACACTGTGTATACAAGCAATGTCGATGTCTATGCGACCATTGATACCGTATATACAGACATTGACTTACATCTGCTCTGCTGTTTGGTATGTGAACACCCTCTCCATCATCGGTCATGACTCACACTTCTGCATTTCTACAGAACTCTTCTAAAGAGGATGTTTTCTCTAAATCTCAAGATCACCGAGTTTCCTTCAACATCGATATGGCGATGGCAACCAGTGACAGTCATCTACACGCACCCATGTCCAAAGGTGAGTTCTACGCTCTCTCATCGGTACGACCGCCCGACATGCCCGACTTGCCCAGAGTCACAGGGGTAACGTTGCTTATGATGCGGGATAGACCCTATGCCCTGTGATGAAACGGTGCCTCGGCTGTGTGTCATACAGACAGTATCCACTTGTCTCAAGGAACTTGTGAATGAACGACTCAGCCAATGATTCACAGGTCATATGGGAATCTGCGGACCGACAGACTATCCATCTATTGATGACTGTTGTCACAGTGGATCAATGCCAGCCGGCAATGCGCCTATCAACTTGTGACCTTGTTTTCTTCTGTCCCCTATCTCACCATCGCGGCTCAATCTTTATACCCTGTATTTCGTGCCCAGCTTGTTGCTGTGTGGCTGGTATATATATGGCTCACCCAGTCTGTCCTACAACAGATCGGCCAGGGCTGTACCATGACTGCTGTAGCACACCCTCTCTCATACTACCAGTCTGTTGGCTCATCGGCTCATTGGGTCGCCGCTCACTGCAGTAGATGTACTAAGTCTGCCGCTATTGCAGTAGATGTCTATGTCAGTGGAGAGCGAGATGGTGTGAAGCGACACTACTCGACCGGAGACATGCTGTCTGTGAGGGACGACGTAGAGATTGGCAGACGACCTCGCTCCGAAGGCTTCCATCAGTCCGCCCTCTATAAGGCACAGAGCGCTCGTAAACGCTTCAGCTTTGGGGTAAGCACTGACATCTGGTCTTCCCATTGTCCTGTTCTCCTGCTTAAAATCTCCCTATAGGTTATGATTCATCTGCCCCACCTTCTGCTTACCGTGATTAATGGGTCTTTTGGCACCGCTATTTTTACAACCGCTATTTTAAGACTATCAGACTGGAGTCCTTACTGTTGAATTTCCTTTGTGTTACAGTTTAATACTCCGTTTGGAAAACTATCAGCCTATGAGAAGTTGGAGCAACTAGGGGAAGGCTCATATGCCACAGTCTATAAAGGTGTCAGCAAGTGAGTGCTGTGCTGTTCTCTCTCTTCTCCCTTCCTGGCTCTCCTCTACTCCTTTCTTCTCCCCCTCTTCTCTTCCTCTCCCTTCCTCTCTTCCTCTCCTCTCCCCCTCATCCTCTCTCTCTCTGCCATCCTCTCCTCTTCCTCCTTCCCTCCCCTCCTCTGTCTCCTCCTTCCCTTCCCATTCTCCCCTATCTCCCTCTTCCCTTCCATTCCCTACATCTCCCCTATCTGCCTGTATTTGCCTCTCTCACTCTCCCTCTCTATGTCCTGTATCACTCCCCTTCTCCGTATTCTGTAACGCTCCTTTATTCGGCGATAGGTTGACACAGCAGATTGTAGCTCTGAAGGAGACTCGACTCAAGGAGGAAGAGGGAGCACCGTTTACTGCCATTCGAGAAGGTATTCAGTCTCCACTGTTTGCTCTGTCTGTGCTGTGTCACGGTGCTGTGCCACTGTGCTGTGTCACGGTGTGAATGACACTCTGTATCTACATTCCAGCATCACTGCTAAAGGACCTGAGGCACGCTAACATTATCACACTACACGACATCGTCCACACCAAAGATACGCTGACCATGGTCTTCGAATACGTGGTGAGAAACTCTTACACGACATGACCGACAATAACAGTGACGCTGTCACTGACAGAGATGTCACTGTCAGCGGTTATGTCCCACCAGTTCATTCACTCAATGATGTCATTGTAACGTCCGATTGCAGGACACAGATCTGAATCAGTATAACGAAAAACATCCTGGAGGCCTCCATTCTCATAACATAAAGGTAAGAAATGATCGCGTCTGCTCTTTATTGCCGGAGGTTATAAAGTGGAAGTGTAGTGTTACTCTGTTTGGAGATGTGTATCGGATTCGCTATGATCCTTGGACACTCTCCCTTGCAGATATTCATGTACCAGCTGCTCAGAGGTCTAGCGTTCTGTCACAGTAAAAGAATATTACACCGGTAAGTTACATACAATATGACCTTGACCTTGATCCTACCATGCGGGATGCGATGACCCTTAAATATATGATTTACCTGTTTTCAGAGACTTGAAGCCACAGAACCTGTTGATAAGCGACATCGGTGAGCTCAAGCTGGCTGACTTTGGTTAGTATGCTATGTCTGTCTCATAGTGCTGTGATTGTAAACTCGGTCCTTGACCTCATCGTGTGACTGACCAGGGCTGGCCAGGGCCAAGTCTATACCAAGCAAGACGTACTCGAACGAGGTGGTGACACTTTGGTACAGGCCTCCTGACGTACTGCTCGGCTCCACCACCTACAACGGAAGCCTTGACATGTGGTAAGGCTGATATCACTTCCTGTCAACTGTAACCTCTAGTTCTACAATCAGTGACTAGTGCGGGCGTGTTGTAGTACACCCCCTATCTGACACGTCACGCTCACTTACACGAGCTATGTTCATCTACTGCTGCGATGATTAGCCTCACAGTTTACATTGCACTGTTTGACATTTGTATTCACATTCCTATTATACATTAAAAATGTTGCTAGGGCGATCGATCAGTGTATCACTACTTCCTCCTGAGATAAGTGAGCGTTCGTGTTGGATAGCTGAACTGCTGCCTGCTGACACAGATGCGCAGGTGCTTGTGGGTGTGTGTGTCTCAGTCAGTGAATGCCTCTATTATATTTTCAGGGGTGTCGGCTGTATATTTCTCGAAATGATAACAGGCACAGCTGCATTCCAAGGCTTGAAGGATCCTGATGACCAGTTAGACAGGATATTCAGGGTTTGTATAAGACTACAGCTAACTACTGCTCAGGCAGCCAGCCTGTAGGTAACACTCTATTTCTCTACCAGATACTGGGCACACCCACTGCAGACACGTGGCCAGGACTAGAGAACCTACCAAACTACACTCCATGTAGGTAGACGTGACATGCTGCCGTCTATCTCACTGCTTCTATGGTTTCATGATTCATGTTGATTTCCTTGTAGCCAAGTTTAACAAGTATCCGGGGAGAGAGCTGACACGTGCCTTCCCTCGTCTCGTGTCTCTCAGACACGCTGCCGATCTGGCTGCTAGACTACTGCAGCTGGTGCCCGAGAGACGGCCGACAGCAGCCGAGGCATTGAGACACCCGTACTTCACTGACCTACCAGAGGCAGTCCACCTACTCAGACATGGTACGTACCTACGTACTTACAAGTACATACTTAGAGCTCATATGATAATCAGATCAGCCCGTCACTAACCCTAGTATTTGGTTTTAGATCAGCCGATAGTGGGAGTTAGGGGCTGTGAGATGGTGCCGGACGCTATGGCCAAACACCATATAAGAACAAACCCAAACTGCATACCTCACTCCTCCAGTGCATTTGTGTAGAGCAGCCTCCTATGCTGATGCCATGGTGTGCGTTCTGTGCCAGTTAACCTAGTCTTAGATCTGTCTATTTTTCCATTTCTCAGTGCCATGTGATGCGCTCTCATGCTTCACACAGCGTACCACAGGTCGATTTTCTTGCCATTTATCATGCGCGCGTCATTCTACCTTCCATCGCGATGTTGTCATGTAATCACTGTTTCTGATGTCGTCAATCAGCCGTGTGACGGTCTCTCGCTCTCGTCTGTACGCGTATCACCATAATGATGCTCAAGTGTATAAAAAACTACTTTCTTCTGTAAATATTCTTATAATAAACTATATTGATATTCAATTCAATTTACTGCTGAGACTATTGGTATAAAATGACAGGAGATACAGGCAGGGAGATACAGGCAGGGAGATACAGGCAGGGAGATACAGGCAGGGGCACCGTTAGGACACCTGCATAGCTGCACCCGCTTTCTTAGCCGTCAAGTCGACTCCAGATCCAGCGAACCCAGTAGCTCCCTAAGGTAGAGAGAGACTGCGTGACTGTGTGACACGCGATTGATGTTGCATTGATGGCTTACCCTTTGGAGCGGTATAATGTCTTTATCCCTCAGTCTAGCGCTCGTTATCGGGTTGAGCATGTCTTTCTTGATAAGCTTCTCCACAGACTCCATGGTAACGACGTGACCAGAATCTCTCAGCACCGCACATGGCACCTGTGATTCAATATGTAAGAAATCAGCCGTTGGAGTTGTCTTCTACTGCAACACTCATAGGCTGTTAGAGACATACAGAGTTACTGAGGACGTCGCTGGTAACAGCACACATATAGCGGTTGTTGTCCTTGACGATAAGTGACCTCTTGTCGTCCGAGTCCTTAATCAAGGTGAAGTGCACCGGGATGAGATCCTTCATCTTGATTGGCTTACCACTCATTGGACACCGCACCTTCTCGTCCTAATCAACAAGGTCAAGGACCAATGGAGGTGTCAGCAGTAAATACACACTGCGATAGCTGCAGGCGCAGGGATACTGACTGGTTTGCTGACTGTTGTATCCTTGTTGTCGGGCGTCTCATCAGGGATCCAGAAACTCGGTAGCAACTTGTCACGTCCATCGGCCATGTTTGATACGGACGAGTCAGGTTTACTCTGCAGCGAGCCTGCAGTAAATGAGTAGAAGCTGAGTATATGGTAGGTCTGGTACTATCGCCAGCCCTCCAGTACTAGTGGTAGGTCTGGCACTATCACAAGCCTTCCTAGTGCTGCTGCTCACACCGCGTCAATAGCGAAACTCAGCCTTCCCAATGCCTTTCTCAGACACAGTATAAAAAACCAAACAAATACTGGGAGGCAGCATAAGGAGATGAATTCCTCCAGTTTCAGTGCCATGAACCCTGATGGCCCTTACACCTACATTAGCTGTGCGTCTAGTCATGTGATGTGGTGCGGTGCAGTCATGTGATGTGGCGCGGTGCAGTCATGTGATATGGCGCGGTGCAGTAAATGAACTTATGTCATAAAATCATCAGCAAAGTCGGAACTAAAACACCAAATTTAAAAGGGATAAAACGCTCTTGCGAAGACATTTCAAGGGAAGGTACTGAGGTATAGACGCTACAATGAAAGAGTCGGTGCTAACAATCAGTCATCTCTCTTTAGTTTTCCACCAAACTGATACAAATAATATAGTCACATCAGAGCAGTTTGTTAAGTGTTGGGAGTTGTGCTCCCTCATTCTTCCATGCTAGAGGAGCGAAGAAATACACCTAACTTTCAGCAGCAATATAATATGAGAAGTAGGAGATGGCTCAGTGGTAGAGCCTGCACCTCCAGACACGCAAGTGTCGAGAGGTTGTGGGTTCCAATCCCACTGCAGTCCTCCTGCTGGGCCCTCGTGCCACAGGTGTGCTCCAATCTGCCTAGAAATCGAGGGCAACCCGGCGCCGCATATGGCAGCCTTGCACTGTAATTTCTCAGTGCACATATGAGACAACCCTACGATCTTAATATTTAACAGCAACAGAAAAACGGCCAAACTGAGATATCAGAACCAAATATGCTTTTGACCTCATGTACTGTGGCCACTGGCCTATAATGGATACCTCACATTGGCATCGCAATACTGATATCAGGTACTGACTAAATATCCTGGATTGACTACCTGCCACGGCTCACCTCAACCAAGTGTATGACATGTATGACCCATCCTGACCGAGTGTATGACATGTATGACCCATCCTGACCGAGTGTATGACATGTATGACCCATCCTGACCGAGTGTATGACATGTATGACCCATCCTGACCGAGTGTATGACATGTATGACCCATC